>OJFV01000040.1_pt1 | contig 116105 bp, 112 predicted proteins | sample 1594391 | NCBI WGS metagenome assembly OJFV01 (sample SAMN05416856, study PRJEB24817) | seawater metagenome | isolation source: Sea water | place: Canada:Atlantic | collected 2013-11 | reverse complement strand
TCCGACTCTACCGACTGAAAGTCGGTGGTTTTAAACCTAAGTGTTGGATAATAAATTAACATCGCTACATAAAAGATTGCTGATTTAGAATAAACCTCGCCTCAGATATCCAGATCATCATTAAAGAACCGGCAGAACAGGCTGTGATTTCCTTCATGCTTGTAACGGGGTGATGGACGTGTCACCTACACCGCCCTAGAAACCTAGTAAAAATTCCGTAAGTGATGAGGAACAGACAATCATCTGCTTCTTAGTAATGACGGGCTCGGCGATTAAATTCCACCTCACGGCACCATTTCGACTAAATGAAATTATCTTGTAGAAAAGTATTAACTATCAGAAAAATTGGTGTTTCTATTAAATCTCACCCAAAACCCATTCTCCATCCAGAGAGCCCATACTCCCGCCGAAGTCAGATTATATCAGCTCTTAGAAAGAGGGGGGGGGGGTGATCTATAGTGTCGAATAATGGTTTTGGTTGTCACAGCACATCATACTGCGGACATCACACTGGTCGAAACCATTTCCTTGACCACGAAGCCGTCAACAGACTTCGCGAGTTACTCCTCTGACAGTTTAATTAGCCGGTAACAGTTTAGCTAGATCGTGCCGAACCACGCCTTGCACCACCAAAATTACCGTGATTGGCATTCATAGTAGGGCCTTTAATCGAATTAGCTTTGCGGTCGAAATGGCTCTCCTGCTTTTGTTCTTCAGTTTGTTCTGAAAGATCAGAACTATGGTCTTGCTTTTTGGGCTTAGCTGCTCTCGCTTTAGCTCGTTCTCGCGCTCTGGCTTTCGTCATGACATCTCGCCTTCTAATGATGGGTTGAGAAGTGCAGGCAAATCAAATATCCAGATAAAATTTGATCTCAGGATAAAGATAACTGTGATACAGGTCACGGAGAAGAGCGTGCGTAAACAGTGTTTGTTGCCATAGCATCTTAGGAAAATTATTAAGAGTGACAACTACAGTGAACGCCTTATTCGATTGTTTGTAAAGGATTTTTAATAAAAACGTTGGTACTTTTAGCCCTAGATCAGGGCATTCGACACAGTCTGAAAAAGGAAAATGGGTGGCTCAATTTGAGCTTATATTCGGTCCTGCCGTGACTTCATCCGCGTGAACCAGGTTTGCTGTGAAAGCCCCCAACAGAGGGATTGCTCCGACGAGGAATGTCAGCAAAATAAGGATTTTCAAAGAGTTTGTTAACATCACACACATTCCTTGCCCGATCACCCAATGCAACGCTAATCCCAACAGGATTAGCTTAAGCATCAAGAGATACTGATCAGCAGATTTCATTCTCAAAATTAAAATAAAGCAAAAGATCAAACGATGTTCGACATCGACCTAATGAAGTCTTTTCTCTTGCTTCTTAGGGAAGATGGGGGGAGTGCGCCAACCTGCAATGGCCTGCGACATTATGGCACAGGCCTCATAACACAGGCTTCGACAATATTCACAATCGCGTGGGGCTGGATAATTTCACTGCAAGCACCTAGGCAGATGTACTACCTTGAGTTCTAAAGTTTCTATTCAACATTTCTGGCTGCTATTTCTTGTCCTACATAAGGTTGATTTCGATGGTACGCAAAAGCCTATTAATTAGTTCAATTGGCTTAAGAAGAGTAAGTGATCCTTTGAGGAGTACAAGGTTTGGGAGTTTTAGCGTGCAAGGAACAAAAGTACTTTCCCTTGGCTTGATGATCTCTCTATCGGTTATTGCACTATCAAGTAACGCTGGTCAGGCTGAAGACATCCAGAGTACCAGCCAATTTTGCGGTGCTATCGATGATCCCTGCAAGGTTCCATTAGGTGAATACAATGTCTCGCTTCCTAACAATGCATCCACAGCAGAAAAAATTCCTGCAGTCGTATTTTTCCATGGTGCCGGACGTTCAGGTGGGGATACGCTGAAAAACACCCGTATGACCAAAACCATGAACGATCGGGGATACGCCGTCATTGCTCCCAGTGGTCTTAAACGCCCCAACTCTCGCTTTGGTCCTGGGTGGTCCTTTATTCCAGGCCGCAAGAAAATGCGTGATGAACTCTCTTTTACCCGAGAGCTACTAGACGATGCATCACAACGTTTTGCCATTGATCGCAATCGGGTTCTTATGAGCGGCTTTTCAATTGGCGGTTCACTCGTTTGGTATCTCGCCTGTCAAGATGCCTCCGTAGCCGCAGCCTACGCCCCTGTTGCCGGAGCATTTTGGCGCCCTCACCCGAGCTCAGAAGATTGCGCTGCCCCTGTAAAGCTCATGCATACACACGGTTGGCGTGACAAGACGGTTCCATTGGAAGGACGCCCGCTTGGTGGGGGCACCATCTATCAGGGCGATGTTTTCCAGGGCATGCAAATTATGCGCAAATTAAACGGCTGTGAAGGATTACGTGCAGATGAATTTGACACCACATCCGTAAAAGGTGCAAAGGATCCTTTTTGGCAGCGCTGGTGGACCCGATGTACGCCCGGCAGTAACCTGCGTCTCGTCCTGCATACCGGTGGGCATAGTATTCCTAAGGGCTGGACAACGATGGCTTTAGATTGGTTTGAACGGGTAACGCCTGGAAAAACAGAATTGAACTAATCAGTAAAGATTTAAAAGATCAAATAAGTTCGGGAATAAAATCCCCTCTACTACTTTCCTTCAGATTATTATTCCCTGCTTGGCGATAAACATAGTGAGTGACACCTTTACCACGCAATTCAGCAACGCCAGCGTCATGCCCTTGTTCGAGATATTCCAGCAGAATATTACGAGACATATGTATAGCTTCAGATCTTGTACGTGTGCCGAATAATTCGAGTGAACGAACCTTTACATTTCCTGGAGCAAAGACGGTTACCCGAAAAAAATCTGAGGCAAAGGATGCTGATGTTTTTGAAGAAAATTTCATAGAACAAAATAAGAACATTTGTGTTAATAAAATCTTACATTTGAAACTCAAATCACATTTTTTTACGCACTCTTCTTAATTATTAACTTCAACAACCTATCCATTAGCAATTAATCCGGCCCCAACAATCGTCAAGGCAGCCCCAACCCATGCAGGTACCAACGGACACTGTTTTGTTCGCCACCAGATCATAGGTAAAAGCATTACTGGTGCTGTAGATCCCAAGACGGCTACCACGCCTGTTTCGTAGTTATTCAGTGCGTAGAGGAGCATCGATACAGCACAAACGTACCCCATAAAACCGGGTAAAATGGTCCAGCCTAATAATTTGCTCGAGATTTTAGTTTTAGGTGCCCCCGTATCTTTCCTTTTAAGCATCAGCAAAGGAGATACAATCAACAACACAATAGCTGCGCCACCTGTTCTTATAAACGACGCCGCCAGTGGATCGGTTCCCGCGAGCATAACTGGTTTAATCGCGATTAACCCAATAGCCTGGCACGAAGCGGATAAAAGCCCGAAGATAACGACCCAAGCAATAGGTCCCTGAACAGTTTCAAAGTTTCCCAGACCAATCTTGCCCCTCCCCAATTGCCTCCCTTCAATAAGAGGCACCTTGGAATGGCTCCCATAAAGTATGGCGAGAACAACGCCAACAAGAGCCAACAAACACCCAAAAGACATTTGCAAAGAAAGCGTCTCTCCAAAAAAGACATATCCCAGGACCGCAGCCATTGGCGCATTAAGAGCAAACAAGAGCTGCATACGGCGCGGACCACCTCGCCTTAGGCAAGCAACCATAAATAAATTACCAAGGACGACACTAACCAAGATACTCACGGTTAATTCTGGCCAATAATCCCATGCTATTGTTCCCCAAGTACCTGCAAAATAAACAATAAGCCCAAGCAATAAAGAAGATGCAATGAGTTGGATGCGGGTAAAATGAAGCACCCCTAATGTGCGCGCAGGGAAGTGAGCAATAAGGGAGGCGGCAGCCCAAACCAAAGCCGCACCCAAAGCAGCTATCAAGGCAAGAAAAGGCATGGATTTTTCCTTCAAAATCTATATGCTATGTTTTTAGTAGCAATCGATTTATCACACCTAAAACTTGAACGCTACTGTTTTAGTAGCAAAAATATTAGTAGAAAATATATGACTTCAATACCGACACCTGGCACTCCCGTTCGCGGCTCAAAGTCTGGCGATCCAATAATGGCCCTTTTTGACCTTCTGGGTCGAAGGTGGGCGATGGGTATTCTCTGGACGCTCTGTAAAACAGGCCCTTGCACATTCAGAGAACTCCAAGCTAATTGCGGATCCATTTCTCCAACCGTCCTAAATACCCGCCTTAAAGAGCTACGCCTCGCCCTACTTATTGATCACAAAGACGACGGCTATCAGGCAACACCCATGGGGAAAGAGCTCTATAATCTACTCTTGCCTATTGGTGGCTGGTCAGGTCAATGGGCCGATGTTTTGGCTGAAAGCAATGATTAAAGGCGTAATGCACAAGGCAATAGCGATATGATAAGAATAGCTCAACCAAGTGATGCCCGTAACTTGAGCGTTCTTTCAATCCATGTCTGGCTCCAGACATATGCCAAAACCGGCATCATCTCCGCCTATTCAGATTATTTACTACAACACTTCACCGAAAATAATTTCTTGGATGCAATTTCAAATTCTGATCAGGAGATTTGGATTTATGAAACCAACTCTGCCCTTCAAGGTTTTCTGGTTGTTAAAAAGATGTCTCCCTGCCCTGAGCAAGAAAGCTGTTTGACCGAGATCGATAGCTTTTATGTCTACAGCCACGTTGCCCGAAAAGGTATCGGTACTGCCTTATTAAATCAGGTCTTTAAATCCTGCGGGGAGAAAGGTATTCCACAGGTATGGCTCTCGGTTCATCACGAAAATACCATTGCTCTCAATTTTTACACAAAACACAACTTTAAAAACATCGGTTCTCTTATGTTTGAGCTGGAAGGCGGCCAACACAAAAATAACGTTCTATTTAAAGATCTGACACTTTCTCCTTAGGCCTTAATTACCACCACCTAAATTATTACATGCAATCTGAAAATTGATCTATCCAATCAGTTCGAAATAGAGCTAGGCTAGACGTTCAATAATACGATGTCTTTTTTGGGAACTTTTCTAAATTCATTTTTTACAGGCAGCCACATGATTGTTCGTACTTTTATTTTGCTTCTGATAGCGTTCACGTTGGCCGCCTGTGCCCAAACAAAACACCGCGGTTCTCTGAGTAAATATGACAAATCTGTTGAGTTTGTAGAAAGCATCATCACAGATGCCTCGATAGAAGATGGTCTTTACCAAGCACTAATAGAATATAAAAAGGAAAACGAAACCGCGCCAAAGCGCCTATCAGATGAGGCCCTTGATGAAATCAATGTCTTGCTTACTCGGGAAATGATCAACAATCGAATCAGGTTAATATCAAAGATCGCGATACTATTAACTGCGGAATTGACGGATAATGAAATAGTTACGCTCCATAGCATAAAAGATATCGAAGCACTTAAGAGTGCGCATAAAAAGATAAAGCAAAATTCAGGTAGCACCAATGTCGGGTCTTACTTAACCCAAGCAGAAATTAAAGCAATCAAGAGCCTGAAAAACGTCGAGAACTTCGCGACACTTCTACCCAAGTTTCAAGCTCTTGAACCTAAAATAAAAGAAACCGGCAAAGAATTTTCAGAAGAAATTATTATCAAAGTTTTTCCTGAGCTGTTGAAGATCATCATTAAGTACGAACCCCTAGTAAGTGCGTCCCTATTCCATCAAAATCAGAGACCTCCAAATGCCTATGACAGCCAGTGAGACAGCCTTACCAAAGACAGAACGTCTAGAGCTAAGATTATTACATCCCGATGATGCAGCTGAAGTATCAAGAATAATGACACCCGGTGTGAGTAAGTGGTTATCTAGCTGGCCTGCAAACATCTCAGAACAAGATGCACGTACAAAAATATCTAAGTATTGTAAAAACACCGAAGATAAAAAGGCCTTAACTACCGCAATTTTTCGTCGCGAAGATAATCTCTTTATCGGTTCTCTGAGTGTTGGCCTAAATCCCAAAGACCCAAGTGTAGGCATTATTGGGTATTGGATAGGCGAAGAGTATCAAGGCAAGGGATATCTGGGCGAAGTCCTAAATGACTTTGTTAATCTTGCCTTCACATACCTTGGCAATACAACTCTTGAAGCTGGCGCACAAATAGAAAACCATGCTTCCTTTGCCATCATGAAGAAAATGGGGATGAAGCCGATTGGCAAAAAATCCATTTACGTATCTTCTCGTGATCGAGATGAAGAAGTCCTCTTCTATGCTATGACGCGCTCAAATCACTGTACATAAACTCTCCCCTGCCTTTCATTATATTATCGGTAAATACATCATGCTGCTCGATCAAGAAACTCTCGACAAACTCGTCTCTTTTCGGCGTGAATTACATCAATTCCCAGAAGTCTCTGGAGAAGAGCTGAAAACCAGTACCCGTGTAGAAAGTTTCTTAAAACAATATGCTCCTGATGACATCATCCATAGTTTAGGGGGCCACGGCCTTGCGGCTGTTTATAACGGTTTGAAAACGGGGCCCACGGTATTAATCCGTTGTGAACTCGACGGCCTTCCAATTCAGGAAACCGGAGAGGCTTCCTACAAGTCAGCAATTGAAGGCAAAGGCCATTTGTGTGGTCACGATGGTCATATGGTAATGGTGGCAGGTCTCGCCGCACTTCTAAATCGAACGCGACCAGCTAAAGGACGTGTGGTTTTACTGTTTCAACCAGCCGAAGAAACCGGTGCAGGCGCCAAAGCTGTCATCGCAGATCCAGCCTTTGTCGATATAAAACCCGACTATGCTTTTTCACTACACAATCTCCCTGGACAGCCCCTTCATGAAGTCGGCTTGAAATCGGGCCCCTTCAATTGTGCGTCTCAGGGCCTTTGGATCACGCTAGAGGGAAAAACCTCACACGCTTCGCACCCTGAAAATGGCTGTAGTCCAGCAAACGCAATGTGTGAATTGGTTACCAAAATGACTGAGCTTCCCCATTCATCAGCACTCTCTAATGACTTCTCCTTAGTGACCGTTGTCCATGCCCGTTTGGGTGAAGAAGCTTTTGGTATTAGCCCTGGATTTGCCAAGGTTATGGTTACCTTGCGCAGTCAAACAGATGATATCATGACAAAACTACGCGAAAAGTCAGAGACATTAATAAATGAAATTGCCCAACGCCATCAGCTAAAGGTAAATTTTGGATATGAGGATATTTTTGCGGCATCTGTGAACAATCCAGAGGCAACTGAAATCCTCCAACAGGCTTTAACTGATGAATCCATAACTCAATCCGAGATGTTATCCCCGATGCGGTGGTCCGAAGATTTTGGCCAATTTGGTCTTGTCAGTAATAGTGCCATGTTCACTCTTGGCTCTGGCACGAACCAACCACAATTACACAACCCTGACTTCGACTTCCCAGACGAACTTATCGAAACAGGTACTAAAATATTTCATCGCGTAATAAGAAATATTTTGGGGCCAAGGAATTAAGGAAAAATCAATTTATCCGACACGAGGCTTCCTCCTTCAGCGAAGACAATCCACGCCCATCAAATTAATCCCTTTTTTCTGGAATTTCTATGCAGCAACATACCAAAGCAATGAGCACTTGTTTACTTACGGCCCTATTCGCGGGCTTTGTGACACAACTAATGACAATTGGTGGATTTATCCGTTGGTCTGCAGTCAAAGGAAATGATTATTCTAATGAGTTTTGGAACCTTGTTGCCACCTCTTGGGCTGAAGATGGATTAACAATGTTTTTAATATGGGGTGCAATAAGTCTTGCTGTCTATTTTATTCTTATTCGGCTAACCAAGGAGAAAGAGACTGCAGAGAAAATCACCGTAAGAATCTCTATTATCTTAACTGTGCTTTACGCTATATTCATGTACCCAAATTTTAGAGATTATTTATAAAAGCTCTCATCCAAACGCTGGAACATCACGTTTTAGATCTGGATTGTTATGAATGAAGGTTAAGGTTACCTGACCCCGTAAATCGCCTTCTTTCCCCTGTGGGATATCACCATCAACATCTGGCTGAAAAGAGAATTCTTCCAGGTGCGAGAGAAAATTTTTAACTTGGGCATAAGGAAGCTCAAAGTTAAGGGTAGCTGCTACATTGGAAAGTAAAGTGTGATTAACAATCCACCCTCCACTGTTACTAATCGCACCGCTTACTTTGGATATAGCTTCATTACGCTCCATAGAAGTCATAATTGAAACCCGAAAAAATTTCACAGCTCTGGCCTTCTGATAAAGATAACTTGCGGGACAATTTTTTGGGTCAGTCGCACTCACTAACCGCGAAGTGCCTGCTCGATATCCTCAATTAGATCATCAATATTTTCAATCCCAATCGAAAACCGAAGCAAGTCATCAGGTACAGGACTGTTTTCACCTTCAACAAGGGCGCGATGCTCTACCAGGCTCTCTACGCCTCCAAGGGACGTGGCGCGAACGAAACGTTTCATGCGCCCCATGATTTTAGCCGCAGCTTCTCTACCGCCCTCAAAGCGAATGGAAAGCATGCCCCCAAACCCTCCTGTCATCTGTCTGGCAGCTATTTCATGATGGGGGTGTGAAGCAAGGCCCGGGTAAAGAACCTCCCTGACACCAGAATAACCTTCAAAATGTTGAGCGATACGCATGGCGTTTTCACAAGCGCGTTCAACACGAATGTGCATGGTGCGCATTCCCCGAAGTAAAAGCCAGCTTTCGAAGGTGCCAAGTATTCCACCATGTTGTGCACGTACCTTACAAAGGCGTTCCCAACGCATATCTTGTTTGGCTGTAATCACCGCACCGGCGACGACATCACTGTGGCCATTAATATACTTGGTGGCAGAATGGAAAACATAATCCGCGCCAAGCTCGATAGGTTTGGTCAACAGAGGCGTTGAAACCGTAGAATCTGCGACCAGTTGGGCACCAACTGAATGCGCCAACTCGGCAGCCTTGGCAATATCAACCACTTCCCAGGTTGGGTTAGCCGGGGTTTCAATCCAAAGCATTTGGGTCGGTGCAGATTTTACCACAGCAACCATATCCTCTTCATCACATGGATCATAGAATGCGAGTTCCACATTCCAGTCTTCGCAATATGTGATCAGCCAGGCACGTAAAGACCAATACATGATCCTTGGTGCCACAATACGTTCTCCCGGCCTTAAGGTTTGCACCAAGGCGGTTGCAGCAGCCATTCCTGAAGCAAAAAGTTTGCAAGAAGCACCGCCTTCTAGTTCATTGAGAATAACCTCGGCCATCTCGGCATTGACGCTATGGTCACGCGCATAAATTCGATTTTCGTCATAGAGGTTACCCTGCTCATCACGGGCAAAAGTCGTGGAAGGCTGGATGGGTGGCACAACCGATCCGGTTTCACAGTCTAAATAATGTCCTGCCTGCGCAAGGAGTGTTTCCACTTTACCTGCATTCCCCATCTTCTACTCCCTTTAACATATTAAATATTAGAATTTGATCAGGAGTTTAGGAGGCATAAACTATTAAATAAACTCTAGATTCAAAAAAGGACCGCAAAAGCTGTCCTTTTCAAAATTCATATTCAAATGCTCAATGTTTTTCGTACTGAGCATTACCGAAATAATTCTCCCGCATCTCATCGGTAATAGGTCCCGTTACCCGTTTATCTTCAAGTACCTGAAGACCTCGTTTTACAGCAGGACGCGCAGAAATATCTTCAAACCAGCGGTTAACGTTTGGATAATTGGTCATATCGACCCCCTTACGATCAGGATTTCTGATCCAGGGGAAAGTTGCCATATCTGCAATGGTATAGTCGCCTCCTGCGAGATACTTACTTTCGGCTAGACGACGGTCTAACACCCCATACAAACGGTTGGCTTCGTTTGTATAGCGTTCGATGCCATATTCAATTTTCTCTGGCGCATACATCCGAAAGTGATGAGCTTGCCCCAACATCGGCCCCACACCGCCCATTTGGAACATCAGCCATTTCATGACCTCATATCTTCCTCTTGGGTCTACAGGCATAAATTTACCAGTTTTTTCTGCAAGATAAAAAAGAATGGCTCCGGATTCAAACAAACTAATTGGTTGTCCCTCAGGTCCATCGGGATCGACAAGAGCTGGCATTTTATTATTTGGGCTGATCTTTAAGAACTCTGGTTCAAACTGGTCACCAGCGCCAATATCTATCGGATGCACATGGTAGTTAAGGCCAAGTTCTTCGAGCATGATATGGACTTTGTGCCCATTCGGTGTTGCCCAAGTATAAAGATCTAACATATTGCCTCTTTCAAATATTGAAAACTCATAACCACTCTAACAGGGTTTTGATCAGTAGGATGTTGCTCTAGTTGACTTAAGAAGCACGAACGGTAATCGCAACCCGTGTTCACATAATATTAACGCCAATGACTATCGCTCCCATATTTCTGTTCATTTATTTTTACGAAAGTATGGTAAACTTAATTAAACCGGAAGAGTAGCGGTGCGGTTATTTTTAAAGTGTGCCCTAAAAGTACATGGATAAACTTGGAGGTTATAATGCACCTTACCCGCCGTGAATTAATGACATCCCTTGTCGCCTTGACCTGTACAACACAGATTACCCCCGGTTTCGCGTCCGAGAAACAACAAAATAAGCGCTCAGACCAGGATCGTGATGGTAACGATCTTGGGGATAATTGGAGTAACCCAGGCTTTATTAGGTTGCGTACAATTACCACACTTATTCAGATTAATAATCTCATTATGATAACCGCTTTTGCTATCTATTTTGTGCGATTTCTTAGCCTTGGACATCGCTTAAAACGGTACAATGAAAACAGGGTGACGATCCCCAAATCTGTACCCCTATTGGGAAGCCTTTTCAAAGAATCTTACGAACCAGATGATTTTGCTTCCAGCAAAAAAATCGGCATTGCATACACTTATGACAATTCTCTTATTCTCGACCTTGTTCCCAATCGCCCCCAAACAGGAGAAGACCACCACCCGGATCTAGACCTCAATACAATACTCACTGATCTGGATAATTTAATTACGCCTGTCGGAGATAATTTTGCCATCAAAATAGGGACAAAGACTTATTCAAGCGAACGCTTGGACCTACTGAATGACGATTTTAGTTACCGCGTACCAACCATGGAAATCAAGGCATTATCCGGGGACAAACATCCCCTTACATCACTACACAAAGTACCTTTGCTATCGAGCCTATTCAATAATAGAGTGGGCGAAGTGTATGATTCAAAAAATCTACTCATCCTCCTGCGCCCCTCAATCGTTGCAGAAGATTAAAGGCCCACTAAAATCGTACAATTTAAATTATGTGAAGCTCAAGCACGTCCCGATTGAGCTCCATCCACAAACAGTCCGTCGCCTTGCTCGTCAATAATCTGACGCCCCTTACGAAGAGAGAAGTCCACAGCCTCTTCACGTGAAGGAAAGGTATCTGCCCTCAGATAGAAACGTTCCATATCGCTGTCATCTTCCTTCTCTGCGACCTTCACAATATAGCCGGAAAGACGCCATTGACCGTTATCCACTTTTCCAGGCTCTACACGTATTTCAAAGCCCTTGTAAAAGACAGGCTCTTCCGGCAGCGGAGCATCAGGTTCCATTGATTTTGAACCACTAAACAGTTTTGAAAAGAAGGACATATTATTTCCATTTGAAATGTAACTTATTATAGAGCTTATACCGGAAACGTAACTTATATCAAAAATGAAGTAGCCTATCATCCACAGGGACCGTACTTCAAAATTAACGTTTTATTACGCTATTTTATATAGTTTTAAGATAATAATACCCAAAATAAAAAGTAACAATGGTGTCGAAATATAAATACGAAGTACTCGATTATTATCCGATAACAAGCGAAGCTGACCTTGATGGAGAGAGCAACCGTGCCCTTCTCAAATGGTGGCTATCATTCTCTCCTCTGGTACCAAAAAAAACTGACTTTGATATTATTGATCACCTAATATTGGCCCCGGACATATTTCTCGTCGAACGAAAAAGCAAAACCACTTTTGAGTTCAAACTTCATGGTGAAACTGCCAATAATATTTTTGACGATAGTACGGGAAAAATAATTAGAACCGATGGTCCTACAAATACGGATCAAGCGCGTGAAGAAGTAAGATTGGCACATTATTATAACGAAATCATTGAAAATCCAGTTTGTATGAAAAACGTTGGCAACCTTTTCCTTGTTGAGAAACACTACAAGAAGTTCGAATCAATTGATTGCCCACTTGTTGATAGCGCATCAAACGTGACCCACATTATTGGAACGATTACGGCTCTGGAATGATCCTAGAGCGTATCGACAAGCTATTATTTCTTCAGTATTTTCTCACAAAAAAGGGAGCCAAACGGCCCCCTTTTCACATTATACTTTGATATCATCCCTTTGATATCAGCCGGCCAGCTTTTTCTTAAGAAGCTGGTTGGCCATACCCGGGTTCGCTTTTCCGCCCGTAGCTTTCATCGTTTGACCGACAAACCAACCAATCAGTTTTTCATTACCGCCTCTAAAGGCTTCTACCTGACTAGGATTGGCCGCCATAATCTCATCAATCGCGGCTTCAATTGGACCGGTATCAGAAATCTGCTTGAGGCCTTTTTCTTCAACAATGGTATCAGCGTCTTTACTGGTTTCCCACATTGCTTCGAAAACTTCCTTAGCCGTACGACCAGAAATCGTATTGTCCTTAATCAAGACAATCAGGCCCCCAAGCTGCTTTGCAGAAACGGGCGTTTCAGCCAAGGTCAAACCACTTTTATTCAAAGCGCCAAAGAAATCTCCTGTGACCCAGTTAGCGGCCACTTTGGGATCGCCACCCTTAGCAACTTCTTCGTAAAAATCAGCACGGTCCCGATCAATGACAAGTATACCAGCGTCGTAGGACGAAAGACCAAAGTCCTTAATAAAGCGCTCTTTCTTCTCATCGGGTAGTTCTGGAATAGAGGCTTTGATTTCCTCAACCCATTTTGGATCAAGCACCAATGGCAGTAAATCAGGATCAGGGAAGTAACGATAATCGTGTGCTTCTTCCTTACTGCGCAAAGAACGTGTTGACCCATTGCTCGGATCAAACTGACGGGTTTCCTGAACAATCTCGCCGCCATCTTCAAGGACTTTCACCTGTCGTTTGGCTTCAAACTCGACTGCTTGCATAACGTAACGGATAGAGTTGACGTTTTTGGTTTCCGTACGAGTACCGAGCTCGTCACCAGGCTTACGCACTGATACGTTGACATCTGCACGCATGGAGCCTTCGTCCATGTTGCCATCGCAGGTGCCGAGATAGCGGAGGATCGAGCGCATCTTACGCAGATATGCACCTGCCTCTTCCGGAGAACGAAGATCTGGATCTGAAACAACTTCCATCAACGCAACACCGGTACGGTTCAAATCGATATAGGACTGTGTTGGGTGCTGATCATGAATTGACTTACCAGCATCTTGTTCCAAGTGCATACGTTCAATACCGACAACACGCGTTTCCCCGCCTTCGAGATCAAGGGTAAGGTTTCCTTTACCCACGATTGGCTCAAGAAACTGAGAAATCTGATAGCCTTGCGGTAAATCGGCATAAAAATAATTTTTACGCTCGAAAACAGACTTCAGATTGATCTGAGCACGAAGTCCCAAGCCGGTACGAATACCCTGTTCAACAACTTGCTTGTTGAGAACAGGCAACATGCCAGGCATTGCAGCATCAACCAACGAAACTTGGTCGTTTGGATCTGCACCAAATTTCGTAGATGCCCCAGAAAAGAGCTTTGATTTTGAAATAACCTGAGCGTGGACTTCAAGCCCGATGACAACTTCCCACTCGCCGGTGTTCCCTTTAACACGATAACTCATATTACTTACCTCCCGCCATTAGCTGCGGAAGTGCAGAGAAACCTGCTGCTTCTTCCATCACACCAGCGACTTTCAGAACTGTCTCTTCATCAAATGCTTTACCGAGAAGCTGTAAACCGAGTGGTGTCCCTTCATTGGATAAGCCAGTCGGAATGGAAATCCCCGGTAACCCAGCCAAGCTTGCAGGAACTGTAAAGACATCGTTCAGGTACATGGCAATAGGATCATCCATCTTCTCACCAATTCCGAACGCCGGGCTTGGTGCAGTTGGTGTGAGGATCACATCGACGGTTTCATATGCTTTTTTGAAATCATTGGCGATTAGTGTACGTACGCGGCGCGCCTTATTATAAAAGGCATCATAATAGCCCGCAGATAAAACATACGTTCCAATAAGAATACGTCGTTTAACTTCGTCACCAAAGCCTTCAGCACGTGTTCTTTCATACATGTCATCTAGGCTTTCGCCATCAACACGAAGACCATAACGGACACCGTCATAACGTGCGAGATTAGATGAGCATTCAGCAGGGGCAATGATGTAATAAGCAGGCAACGCGTACTTTGTATGCGGAAGGCTGATCTCTACGGGTTCAGCACCAGCTGCTTTTACCCATTCGATACCGCGTTCCCAAGCCTGATCAATTTCAGCGGGAGTTCCATCAATTCGATACTCTTTAGGAATACCAACTTTCAAACCACGGATATCACCAGTGAGAGCTTTTTGATAAGAAGGAACGCCGATATTTACAGAAGTCGAATCTTTCTCATCATAACTAGCCATTGCTTCGAGCATAATTGCAGCATCGCGAACAGATCTCGTCATAGGACCGGCCTGATCGAGAGAAGAAGCAAAGGCGACAACTCCCCAACGTGAACAGCGACCATAAGTTGGCTTCAACCCGACGATGCCAGAAAATGCCGCAGGCTGACGGATCGAACCACCAGTATCAGTTCCTGTTGCCGCCATCGCCGCACGTGCAGCAACTGTTGCCGCAGAGCCACCGGAAGATCCACCTGGTGTTAACGGGGCGGTACTGCCTTCGCGCTGCCAAGGGTTGATCACATTACCGAAATAGGACGTGATGTTTGCTGAGCCCATCGCAAACTGATCGAGGTTGGATTTACCAAGCATAACCGCACCAGCGTTCCAGAGATTACCTGAAACTGTTGATTCGTAAGTTGGTACAAAACCCTCAAGAATGTGTGATGCAGCAGTTGTCTGGGTCCCTTTTGTACAAAAGAGATCCTTCATTGCGATCGGAATCCCCTCCATGATGCCAACTTCTCCAGCGGCGCGACGCTTATCAGACGCATCAGCCATGTCGAGGGCGATTTCAGGGGTTTCAACGATATAGGCATTGAGTTCGCGGGTTTCTTCCATCGCGTTGACGTGAGCTTGGGTCAATTCGCGTGCGGTAAAGTCACCCTTATTCATGCCATCAAGGGCATCAGAAATATTAAGATGTGTGAGGTTACTCATTATTCGATCACCTTGGGAACAGCAAAGAAACCATGGGCAGATTCAGGTGCATTTTTTGTCACCTGATCAACATAATGCCCGTCATTAACTACGTCTTCACGTAGAGGCTGGGTCATTGAGACAACGGATGTCATAGGCTCAACACCCTCAGTATCTAATTCTGAGAGTTGTTCAATCCAGCCAAGGATCTGATTGAGTTCACCTGACAGTGCTTCTTGTTGCTCTTCATCAACCCGGATGCGTGCCAATTTGGCAATCTTCGCGACCGTTTTTTTGTCGACAGACATACTGCGTTCCAATCTTCTATGAATATCGAAAGTACACACGTACTAATTTCGTGCGGAAAGTAGCATCCAGTCGCCTAGGCTGCAACGCCCGCTACAGGCATTTTTGTACTGAGAAACATCTTTTTTTAAGGAAGAAACAGAGATTAGAAATTTATTCCAATAATTTCTTCAAGAAAATGAGAGTATTTGTGTTTTTCTACGTTGTTTTTCTGCGGTGTTTTTCAGGGCGGTTTTACGCGGGGAGAATTTTAATCGAAACAAATGTTATTTAGGAACTTTTACGGGTCGAACACTTGGACATCGGATTATGAAAAAAGCGACGCAGGATAGGCTTATCCCAACAATAATAAGGCCCCATAACGGCAAAACACCCTTATAAGCGATTAATGCTAGGCTGGCGCTCATCATCGTAATAGCGAGAATCTTGGCCTTCTTCGGGATAACATGAAACCGATCCCAATCTTGGACCATCGGCCCGAGGTACTTATGCGTATAAAGCCAATTATGAAAACGTATTGAGGAATGGGAAAAAGCCCAAAGAGCGACTAACAAAAAAGGAGTCGTTGGCAACAAAGGTAAAACAATGCCAAGTACCCCGAGAAGAATGCATGTCCACCCCAGCACGATCAAACATAATCGGCGAAAACCCGTTTTACCAACCTTTGTTTGCCCTGTGAACTCCGGTTGAGACATAACGAGTAAGCATCCATAAATTTTGACAAAGAAATTAATATCACAAAAGTAAGGACAACACTTACCCCACCAATGAGTACCGAACTTACGTTGCTATTGTAAAAATTCAAGAGACAAGATGTCACCCCATTCAATTTGTCCAATCGACCTTAAGCGGCAAGCTGTAAAATCTCAATAACGGAAAGAAAGTTTGAGACCTTTGTCTCTAGTAAAAGCCAGAAAGAGGACTTACCCCGAGTAAAATAGGGTGGAGATATATCGCCACTGCAAAAAGCATAAGCCCTACAAATAAGGAATAGCCATCCTTTAACGTTGGTCGGCAATTCCCCCCAAGAAACAATCCCACAAAGGGTATATTCGATGTTCCCTTGGAGAGATCTTTCCAAACCTCGGTACCGAGAATACGCTTTTTACGACGATCAACAATAAGCATCCCAGCAAGCGACAAAACCAACAAGCCGCCAAAAAAGAGAACTTCTGCCAAACTTCCATTGGCAAACAAATGCGCACCTGCCCAGAGAGCAAAACCCCAAAGTGCAGGGTGTCGAACGATGCCAACAAACCCTTGCCGGGTTTTATCAAATCCATGACTGGGTCCAATGGAAAGAGGATTAGATCTCAAAAATCCAGCCATAAAAACGATTGTTGCCAATGGCATGACATGTGCGGTTGTTCGAGCCGCCCAAGCTTCATAAGGCCAGATTTCCACATAAGGTGCTGCCCAGACTTCCCTTATCAGCCAAACCAAAACGGCGAGAGAGACAATAGAGTAGCTGAAATAATACCCCCTCTTGCCGAGAACAGAGATCAGGTATCCCTTCACGCTTTGCATTGGAGGTATGGAATGTAATATCAAAAACACGACAAATGCTGCGATTAGATTGCCAAAACCACCAAACATATTAATTTCCGCCATATTCAGCTAAAGTAGTTACAAAGGATTTTATGACAATCAAAACGGCACCTTGCCAGATGACAGACTGTCGCGCATGATCTCGCACCTTCGTCACATATCCTTAGCGGTTACAAACCGTTTGTAGGTTTTAAAAGCAGTAAACCTTGAATTAAAGTAGTTAGCGAGCACAAAGTGCAAGATCTCAATATACATGACTTCCCCGATCTTCTTGATCGCAATCAACGTCTTATTGGGCTTGATCCTGGAACAAAAACCATTGGAATGGCTGTATCAGATAGAAATTTCACTGTCGCCTCTCCTATCGGCACGATCAAAAGAACCAAATTCAAGAAAGATGCTGAAGAACTAAAAGCGATCTGCCTGGACAAAAATATCGGCGGCATCGTAATGGGCCTTCCTGTAAACATGGATGGTACTGAGGGACCACGCTGTCAATCTGTACGCACTCTTGCAGAAAATATTCAAACAATAGCCGGATTAGACCTGCCAATCGCCTTTTGGGATGAGCGGATGTCAACGTCTGCGGTCGAACGGTTTCTAATCGGTGAAGCAGATATGACACGTAAAAGAAGGGCTGAAGTCGTCGATAAGGCTGCAGCGGCCTACATACTCCAAGGCGCATTGGATGCAATTCAGCGGCAGCTAAACTTGTAACCTCGTTACTTAATTAATTAGTAATATTCAAAATAATCACACCTGCCATTCCTCAAAAGCACATGAGGAAATAATCCAAACCATATCCCTCCCAATGGCAACATTAAATTACAAGCACACCACCAGGTTGCGCAACTTCACAACATTCAGCTTTTGTACACAGAACAAATTCGCTCTGTTCTCTTGATTTTCAAGTCCGAATAATCATTTTCTGTATTGCTCTGCGTATTTATACGAATGTTTACATTCCCCTTTACCGTGTAAACATTCACACAATAGATAACGACAATTATGTCAAAATACCGCATGCAAGACAGCTAAGGAAACACGACTATGTTTAGCCTGGAAACCGGCAGCATAATTGGTATAGCCCTATTAATTATTGATCTATGGGCAATCACCAAAATTTTTCATAGTAACGAAGGGATTGCTGTAAGGGTCTTATGGATTATCACTGTCGCCTTGATACCTTTTTTCGGTTTTACCTTTTGGTATTTTATAGGCCCTCGAAAAGAGAAAATCGACAAAGAACAATTACATACTTCCCTATAATTCATCATCCCTATCCGTAATCATACCAATACACAGCCTCTTCAAGCTCCTGTATCCTTTAATCAACTTGTTACACAGGATTTATTTATTGAGTTGAGAAGGGATCTAAAAATGTTTGGTTTAGAAATCGGGGGAATTTTTGGGCTGCTTATCCTCATCGCGGATGTTTGGGCGATTATTAAAATTTTTCAAAGCAATGCAACAACAGGATCCAAAGTACTTTGGATTGTCATTATATTACTCTTACCTATCATTGGTTTAATACTTTGGTATCTGATGGGGCCTAAATAGCCCACTTATACAGAAAAAATTATCGAGTAATGTTGCCAGAAATGCCAGATAACACCACATAACGTCAGCTAACAGCAGCCAATGAATTGCTGGCAGCATTACTCGTATCAATATCTTTTGCATAGGGCCAGTTAAGAGTAAAAAGAGTCCCTTTTCCAGGCTCACTCTTTACCTCAACAAAGCCGCCTTGCATTTCACACAGGCTTTTAGAGATAAATAATCCCAATCCAGAGCCGCCATACTTTTTGCTGATTGAACTGTCTCCTTGGTAGAACGCTTCGCCTATTTTTTCCAAGTGCTCACTCGCAATACCCACACCAAAATCTTCTATTTCTATAATCGCCATCCCATTTCGGCCCGGCTTGGTGCGTACGATAATTTCTCCACCTACGTGAGAAAACTTTACAGCATTAGACAAAAAATTCAGCAAAACCTGCTTTAATGCCCGTTGGTCAGCAAATACAGGCAAAAGATCTTCTTCAAACTGCGAGATAAGAGAGATTTTTTTCTCTCCAACGCGAGGGATCATTAATCGGACGACCGAGGATGACAACTCGTTTAAATCGGTAGCCTCACACGCGAGACGATAGCTACGGGCTTCAATTTTTGAAATATCAAGAATATCAGATATCAAGCTCAACAAGTGCGCTCCGCTTGCGTGAATATCATCGGCATAATCACGGTACTTCGGCGGTGAAATCGGACCGATCAGTTCTTTTTTTATGATATCCGAAAACCCGATGATGGCATTTAAAGGTGTTCTCAATTCATGGCTCATATTCGCCAAAAACTCAGATTTCGCTTTATTTGCGGCAACGGCTTCATCTTTCGCAAGAACAAGGTTTTTCTCAACTAGGTGGCGCTCTCTCTTTTCCAGCATCAGTGAAAGAAGGTTTGATACAGATTCAACAAAAGTAATCTCTTCCACTGGCCATTCTTCATTTAACCCCTCACGCTCAATGGTCAAGATTCCCCAAAGGATGTCTTTTTGGAAAATTCCAACACTTAAAGCGCTATGCACGTCATAGCGGCCAAGTAAAAAGTTCTTCAAGGTAATAAGGGCGTGTCCCCTTTTTGATAAAGAGGATGATGCCACCTGTTCCTTACTCAAAACATCAATCAGTTCTTGAAAAACAGTTTTGGGAAGTGGCTGCAAATTAGGCCCATGTAGTCCCAATGAGGCCACAAATCGATTGTGGCATATTGCGTTATCCCCCGCATCTTCCAGCACCCAAATCGTTGCCTCGCCAGCACCTAATGCGCCACACGACACAGAAGTCGCAAGACGGAATATCTCTTCACCTGCTTTATCTCCGTATAAATTTTCCTGCACCAAAACCTTCAAAGCCTGGGCCTGCTTTTCAAGCTTTTCTCTTTTCATGGCACGCACAGAGTTATCATCAGAAAGCATAGAGATCACACGGTGACCGCGCTTGATAATCAGCCATACAATAAAGGCAACAAGAACGAGAACCAATGCAATCCACAAAATGCTGTCTTGAAAGAGATTGCTTCCCTTAAGGGTAATAGACCAGTCAACAATACCAATCGGGGTTCCGGATTTCCCAAAAACAACAAACCCATTATCGAGTTCTGACGGAGCCGGTAGCCCCGAGAAAGTGAGATTGTTCAACCCAAGATACTTCACAAGAGGGCTAATACCCGTGAAGTCCATGTTCTTTATAAGTAAAAGATATCCGATACCTTCCTCATCCGCAGAAGGAGTGAGTTCATAACTATCGGGATAAATTCCCCCTACAGATATTGCAAACAATTGCCCTTGATGAACAAAAAAGCTTCCCGAAGTTGCCGTTTCAGGCTGCCTGCGTCCTACCTGTTCTATGAGAAGATTGATTTCTCGCATCAACAAAGAATTCTTATTATCAAGGTGAAAGATTTTTTGCGAACGAAGCTTGTTATTGGAGGAGGCATATAAGGGTTGGAAATCCCCATTCAGAACAATGATTTCATTAAGTTTATTGTCTTCGAGAAAGTTTTGTCCCCAATGGTTATTTGCCCAGTCAAAATCTCTTTCCATCACCAGTTTTTCAAAACTGCGATCCCAATAACTATTGGCATTGGTAAGGTAAACCAACTCATCCAAATCTTCAGCTAAAGACCTCTCGATAAGCTCGGCATAATTATGTTGTATGATATTATCCTGTTGATAAACAGCATACCAAAGGACACCCAAAGTGAGTGAAATCGTCAGACCGATAGCACAGGCTACTTGCGCATAAAGACCATAGACAACTGCGTGTCGTTTGTTACTCAAAGATAGATTCCCACCGAAGACATTGCGAATGATAATCTATCTTAATTAAAATTTACAAAATATTAAACACCTGATTTAAATGCATTTACCTAGGGCCCCGACCTATCATTTATATTTATGGCTCTAACCAATAGGGATTACCCCTCTTCTGTACCGAAAAGAATATTCTCTTAAATAATCCGTGATTAGCTATTATCGGCATTGCATGGTGTATGGGTGCTTTCTACACTTCAGATCAACTGAGAATCTAATAGACATCTTCGGATAGTTGTATCGACAAAAGGACACTCTTATGGCCAATTCTACAGGGACCAGCTCTACAGGAACCAACTCAACAGGGGCCAGTTCCACGGGCCCTCTATCAGGATTGCGTGTCTTTGATCTCTCTCGGATTATGGCGGGTCCAAGCTGTACCCAAATGCTCGGTGATATGGGCGCGGACGTCATCAAGGTAGAACGTCCCGGCCAAGGCGATGATACGCGAAAATGGGGTCCCCCTTTTCTAAAAGACAAAGCAGGTGAGGATACAGATGAAAGCGCCTACTATCTCTCTGCGAACAGAAACAAACGTTCAATCAGCTTGGATATCTCAAAACCTGAAGGACAAAAACTCGCCAAAAAGATGATCGCCAAGAGCGATATTCTGGTGGAAAACTTCAAAGTCGGTGGCCTTGCTAAATACGGTCTCTCTTATGAAGACCTCAAAGAAGAGTTTCCAAACCTGATCTATTGCTCGATCACAGGTTTCGGACAGACGGGCCCCTACGCCCCCCAAGCTGGATACGATTTCCTTATTCAGGGCATGGGCGGCATTATGAGCCTGACGGGAGAACCCGATGGCCAACCCATGAAAGTCGGGGTTGCCATTGTCGACCTGATGTGTGGCATGTATGCCAGCAACGCCATCCTCGCCGCGCTACATCATCGCAACAATACCGGACAGGGCCAGTTTATTGACGTTTCTCTACTCGACACCCAAATAGCGTGGCTCGCAAATCAGGGGCTTTATTACCTCACCTCCGGCGAACTTCCTCCGCGTCTCGGTAACGGTCATCCCAATATTGTCCCTTACAATGTTTTTCCATCCTCGGATGGTCACTTCATTCTCGCAATTGGTAACGACGGCCAATACCGTAAGTTCTGTGATTTCGCGAAATGCATCGAACTCTTCGAAGATCAACGTTTTAATACCAACCAAAACCGTATTCGAAACCGCGATGAACTCACGCCCCTGATTGGCGAAGTGACTAAAACACAATCGTCGTCTTACTGGATTGAACACCTCCCACCTCTTGGTGTTCCCTGCGGCCCGGTCAATGACATGAAAGGTGTTTTTGCCCACCCTCAAACCGTGGCCCGAGACATGAAAATATCCATGCCTCACGCAGAAGCATGTGGAGGGTCAGTAGACCTCATTGGAAGTCCAATGAAATTTTCTGAAACACCGGTGGATTACCGTAAAGCTCCCCCACGTATGGGAGAACACACCGAGGAAGTTTTGGAAGAGCTTCTTGATCCAACGGACTATGATTTGAGCGATCTTAAGAATAGAGGGATAGCATAAGCTTTTCCAGCTCATTCAACACTAGGCTTGCTCAAATCAATCAACTCTTGAATTTCCGCAACGGTAAGATCGAGAGGGGCAAAAGAGTGATTACCGATTTCTCGGAAATACTTATCACTATCTTCCATGCGGATTGAGTTTTCAAAATAATTTGAATTCGCGCCTTCGCTAAGCGGCTCTTCCTCTACTTCACCAGATTGAGGAGCTGCCTTTAAAGCTGGTCTCATTCTCGGGGCAGGATTAACTGAGTGCGGTATCCTCAAACTGGTTAAATCTACATCAGACGGGACAAAAAAGGTTTGCGGGGTTTCATTTAAAAAATTATCTGGAAGATCAAAATCATGGAGAATAAGTCGGTAATTCTCTGGTACGTACAAAAATTGATCTTTGATTTCAGCAGATAAATTGTCCGTTGTTGGTTTGTTAGAAGCCGTCAATATTTTAAGAGCTTCCCGGTAGTCAATCCGCACTATCGCACCAGTCTTTTCCACCTCTTCAACATGGAGAAGAATGTAAGGTTCTTTGCCAACAATCATATCGACAGGGGAATATATTTTCCTGGCATCTAATCGTGAGATACCTTGGGCCGGGGCTTCAATTCCTTTTATCACAAAGAGACTTTCGCTTTGACTGAGAAGTACGCGATCAGGCTTGCGGCCAAGATAGCTAATCATTTCATCCTCTGAAGGGAAACTTCTAAATAGCGGACAGATGGCATTCTTGTTACCTTCAAATGTCGTTACTAGTTTTTCAGTACCTTCTGGCACATTTGCAATTGCAGAAGGCAGCAACGATGCAGTGACAACCCCTTCAACAACGACATCATCCGGTATGTTCAGGTTCCAAACGACATCCGTATTGGATTGAAGAAAGAGAAAAACAGGCTCATTAACATGCCCAACACTCACATTAATTAGTTTCGTTGCGATGGGCCACTGTGCACCATTTTCGATTTGAACTGGGGAGACAAAATCACTGGACATCGTATTAATCCAAATAATCTTAGCTTCTTTTGACGGTGGTGATATTTGGCACAGAGAAGATTGACTGGAAGACGATAAAAATTCAGCATGCGTAACTTCTGGGATAATTCCCATTGCCATACCAATAGTATCCCAAAAAGTCATGGTTTCTGATGTGCCTGACTTTGAAGGTATATCTATGGCTGTCTCTAAATCTTGATCATTATTAGTGGCATAAAAAATTCCAAAAAAACCGACAAATCCAATAACAAAAACAATTAAAGCAAACCTAAAATCTCTCATATACCGGAACCAAAAATCACATAAAATAAATTTAAGACAATACACCGACTACACGATAAAGTTGAATAGACTCTTAACATTAACTCAAATTTGATACATTGCATTAACTCCACTTCAATGGTTTATTGCGGTTTTAATGACTACTTATGCTGAAACGATCGCTGCTGGCCTAACTGGCCACGGGCACCTGCTAGGAATAGAGGGCCTGAGAGCGGACCAGATTTCCGATTTGCTTGACCTAGCCGATGGCTACGTTGACCAGAACAGAGCCGTTAAAAAGACCACGGATTTACTCGAGGGTCGAACGGTTATCAATCTCTTCTTTGAGAATTCCACCAGAACCCGCACTTCGTTTGAGCTTGCTGCAAAGCGGCTGGGTGCGGATGTTATCAACATGACCGTGGCATCAAGCTCCATCAAAAAAGGGGAAACCCTGGTCGATACCGCCATGACCCTCAATGCCATGCACCCCGATGTCATGGTCGTACGCCATTCAGATTCAGGGGCGGTAAAACTCCTCTCTGAAAAGGTCAACGGTTCTGTGATTAATGCCGGTGACGGCAGTCATGAACACCCAACCCAGGCCTTGCTGGATGCATTGACTATTCGCCGACGTAAAGGTGATCTTTATGGGTTGCGCGTTGCCATCTGTGGCGATGTTGCCCACAGCCGTGTGGCACGGTCCAACATTCACCTTCTCAATACCATGGGTGCAGAAGTCAGACTTATTGCCCCTCCAACCCTGCTGCCATCTGCTGTTGATCGCATGGGCGTAGAAACCTTCCACAACATGAAAGAAGGTTTGGAAGGCTGTGATATCGTCATGATGCTTCGCCTTCAACTGGAACGCATGCAAGGCAGTTTTGTTCCCTCCATCAGAGAATATTTCCGCTACTTCGGGCTTGATCAAGAGAAGCTCGCAATGGCCAAACCTGACGCATTGGTGATGCACCCCGGACCAATGAACCGCGGCGTTGAAATCGATAGTGAGCTTGCCGACGATTTGGATCGCTCTCTTATTCGCACCCAAGTAGAAATGGGCGTCGCTGTTCGTATGGCTTGCCTACACGCCTTGACACAAGGCACCCTTGCCGGGGACGTAAATTCTGGGGGAGCAAAATCATGAGCCAACGGGATAACAAAACAAAACGCGCCTATATCAATGCCCGTATCATAGACCCCGCCAGTGGGTTGGATGTTAAAGGCGCCCTTCTTACCGAAGGCATTCATATTGTTGACTTTGGGCCAAAACTCTTCAAAGACGGTGTTCCCCAAGGCATTGAGGTCATTAACTGCGAAGGCAATTGCCTCGCACCTGGTCTGGTCGATATGCGCGTACACCTACGCGAACCCGGTGACGAACACAAAGAGACCATCCTGACAGCTGGCCAAGCCGCTGCAGCGGGTGGAATAACTGCGATTGCCGCCCTTCCTGATTCCAGACCAATACTGGATGACGTCTCTGGCGTAGAATACGTCGCCCGTCGCGCCCGTGAAGCTAAAATGGTGAAAATCTTCCCTTATGGGGCCATCACAAGAGGCATGGAAGGCAAAGAGCTCACAGAATTTGGGCTGTTATCAGAATTTGGTGCCGTCGCATTTACCGACAGCACCAAAGCCGTCGCCAACGCGCAAACCATGCGCCGTGCGCTTAGCTATGCCAAAACCTTCAACGCTCTTATTGTTCAACACCCAGAAGAGCCAACCTTGGCTGGCGGAGTGATGAACGGCGGAGAAATTTCAACCCGCATGGGGCTCTCTGGCATTCCTAATCACGCTGAGATCATTATGGTCGAACGCGATATGCGTCTCGTTGAAATGACGGGGAGCCGTTACCATGCAGCTCACCTTTCAACCGCAGGAGCGATCGACGTCATTCGTCAGGCGAAAGCCCGAGGCTTGCCCGTTACTTGCGATACAGCACCACACTATTTCTGCTTAAACGAAAATTCTGTGCTGGATTATCGTACCTTTGCCAAGGTCTCTCCGCCCTTACGCTCAGAAGCCGACCGAGAAGCAGTGTTTGAAGGTCTTGCAGATGGCACCATTGATGCGATCGCAAGTGACCACAGTCCACATGATCAGGATTCAAAAAGACTTCCCTTTGCACAAGCTGAATTTGGTATTGTTGGCCTAGAAACTCTGTTCCCTCTGGCACTACAGCTCTATCACAAAAAAGCCCTTAGTCTGATTGACGCCTTATCTTTGGTGACAAATAAACCTGCCGATATCCTTGGACTTTCGGTGGGACGTATTGCCAAAGGCGGTACCGCAGACCTTGTAATCTTTAACCCAGACAGCCCCTTCTTCATCGACCCTGAAAAATTCCGCAGCAAATCTAAAAACTCGCCCTTTACCGGCTTTCCAGCCCAAGGAAAAGTTTTAAGAACAGTTGTGGATGGCCGCACGATTTATGATAGAACAGCTGCCTAACTAGTTATTTAATTACCTGAGGAACAGTATCCCAATGCCAGACCCGATATCCTGGAGCCACGTGGCGCCTTATTATCTGATCGCATTTTTTTGCAGCTACCTATTGGGGTCTGTTCCTTTTGGTCTGGTTATCACCCGCCTGTTCGGGCTTGGCGACATTCGTAAAATCGGATCGGGTAACATTGGTGCCACCAATGTACTGCGTACTGGTCGAAAAGGATTAGCGCTCGCGACCCTAATTTGTGATAGTGGCAAAGGGGCTGCGGCAGTCTTAATCGCATCTCTTTGGGGGCCTGACACGGCGTTAATCGCTGCCCTGGGATCGGTTCTAGGCCACCTTTTCCCCGTTTGGCTTAAGTTCAAAGGGGGCAAGGGTGTTGCCACAACGCTTGGCGTTGTCCTCGCTCTTTCTTGGCAAGTTGGCATCATTGCCTGTCTAACTTGGTTTGTCACAGCCATCACACTAAGAATTTCTTCCCTGTCAGCCTTAATGGCAATGCTTGCGACCCCGATTTCGGTTTGGTTCCTACACGGAGACCTTCAGATGGTCGAATTAACCGCTATACTTGCTGTACTCGTGTGGGTCAGGCATCACGAGAATATTCGGCGCCTGCTTAAAGGCCAGGAGCCTAAAATTGGAAAAAAGAAGTAATTTATCTTATTATAGCAAAAACTTAACAACATTCTCGGCTCATACTTCTAAACAAATTCAATCCCTAAAAACATCCAAGGGTTGACTAAACCTTCATTAATCTCCCAAATTAATAGCATGTCTAATGTTATTATACCTCCTGCAAATTTTGATGAAAAACTCGATTGGCTCCAGCTCATTCGATCAAAAAATGTTGGCCCAATTACATTTTACAAGCTGCTACAGCACTTTGGCTCCGCAAAAGCAGCCCTTAATGCCCTTTCCCAAAAGGCGCGTAAAAGCGGTAAAGCCAATCCTGTCTTTCCCCGAAAAAAAGCAGAAGAAGAGTTTGCAAGGATAGAAGCCTTTGGGGCGCAACTTGTTGCACTTGGAGAAAAAAACTACCCCCCGCTTCTGGCCCACATTGAAGATGCCCCACCATTGCTTCAAGTTTTGGGTAACGAAAAATTTCTCAAAAAACGTACTGTCGCAATCGTTGGAGCTCGCAATGCCTCATCGAACGGACAAAGCCTGGCAAAAGAGCTTGCTCAAGATCTCGGTCAGTACGGCTTTCTTATCGCATCAGGGCTGGCCCGCGGGATTGATACAGCAGCCCATCAAGGCGCCTTAAATACAGGAACAATAGCTGCAATTGCAGGTGGCCTTGATGTCATATACCCACCAGAAAACCGCCCCTTGCAAGAAGCGATAATGGCCAAGGGCGTACTCATTTCTGAAATGCCTCTGGGTAGTAAACCCCAAGCTCGACATTTTCCACGGCGTAATCGCTTGGTATCGGGCCTCAGTAGAGGTGTCGTCGTTATAGAGGCATCCTTAAAGTCTGGATCCATGATTACGGCGCGTCTCGCTCAAGAACAAGGCAGGGAAACCATGGCCCTGCCCGGAAGTCCACAAGATCCCAGGAGCAAAGGCGGGAATTTCCTCATCAAACAGGGCGCCACACTTGTGGAATGTGTAGAGGATATAATGGAAACGTTAGAAAGACCCTTTGATCCTCCGCCGCAAAAAAAGCATTTGAACCTCCCTGATACCCCTTTATTTGAAAGAGACCCAAAGAAAAAAATTACTGTAAATGCGGATGATGCTCGACTTTCTGTAAAAGAGTTGTTAGGTCCTAGCGCAGTATATGTTGATGACCTGCTTCGGCAGTGTCAGTTATCGCCTACAGAATTAAACAGTATCTTGTTAGAATTTGAACTGGCAGGACAGATCGAATGGCAACCCGGAAACAGAGTTGCCCTGATCTCTTAAGACCGGCTGTTATACTAAATTGTAGGCATTAGTTAATATTGAGACCTTGGGATATTTCCCGTAGGTAATTTACTTAAATTAGACGTAGGTAGCACCTGAAGCCATGAACATTGTCGTTGTTGAATCACCTGCCAAGGCCAAAACAATCAACAAGTATCTGGGAGAGGATTATCATGTCCTTGCCAGTTATGGTCATGTACGCGATCTCCCGCCAAAGGATGGATCCGTCAATCCCGACGAAGACTTTGCGATGTCATGGCAGGTCGATAGTGGCTCTGAAAAACGTCTAAAAGACATTATTGCCGCTCTTAAAGATGCCGATCAGCTCATTCTCGCAACCGATCCGGATCGCGAAGGGGAAGCCATTTCATGGCACCTTGCCGAAGAACTTCAAAGGCGTAAGAAACTCAAAGGTAAAACAGTTTCTCGTGTTGTCTTCAATGAAGTAACCAAGTCCGCCATTCAGCTCGCTTTCTCTCAACCGAGAGAAATCAACATGGAGCTGGTTGAAGCATACCTAGCGCGTCGTGCTCTTGATTACCTCTTTGGGTTTACGCTTTCTCCAGTCTTGTGGCGCAAACTCCCGGGTAGCCGTTCCGCGGGACGCGTTCAATCCGTTGCGTTGCGTCTGATCTGCGATAGAGAATCCGAAATCGAGATATTCAAACCACAGGAATATTGGACTGTTGATGCGAAACTCAGCACGCCTGATGGACAGAAGTACCCCGCACGCCTAACCCAACTAGACGGTAAAAAACTCGATAAGTTTGATCTTGGTGATGCAAAAGCTGCAGCTCATGCCGTACAAGTATTAGAAGACGCCACGAGTTTTACGGTAAAAACGGTTGAGAAAAAGCAATCTCGGCGAAATCCACACCCTCCATTTACAACCTCAACACTGCAGCAAGAAGCTTCTCGTAAGCTAGGCTTTGGTGCGTCTCGTACCATGCAAATCGCGCAGAAACTTTATGAGGGTATTGATCTCGGTGGTGAAACCGTCGGCCTTATTACCTATATGCGTACAGACGGTGTCAGTTTATCCTCAGAAGCAATTGCTTCCGGCCGAGATCTTATTGCCAACCAATATGGACAAGATTATCTGCCTGAAAACCCGCGCGTTTATAAAAGTAAAGCAAAGAACGCGCAGGAAGCTCACGAAGCGATCCGTCCGACAAATTTGACCCTTCTTCCTAAAGAAGCTGCTGCTCATCTGAGCGATGAAGCCCGGAAGCTATATGAGCTTATTTGGAACCGGACTGTCGCCAGTCAGATGGAAAGCGCTATTCTCGACCAAGTTGCAGTTGATATCGAGGTTGGCCAGGGCAGTGCTGTACTTCGTGCCAATGGGTCTGTGCTTCGCTTTGATGGCTTCTTAAAGCTATACAAAGAAGACAAAGACGATGCCAAAGATGATCAGGATGATGATCGTCGTCTGCCAAAGCTGACAGAAGGTGACGTTGCCAAGCGTGAAGAAATCAACCAAGAACAGCACTTCACACAACCTCCACCACGGTATTCAGAAGCCAGCCTGGTTAAAAAGATGGAAGAACTTGGCATCGGCCGCCCATCGACTTACGCCTCTATTATCCAAGTTCTTCAAGACAGAGACTATGTTGTCCTTGAGAAAAAACGTTTCACGCCAGAAGATCGTGGCCGCATAGTCATCACCTTCTTGCGAAACTTCTTTGCACGCTATGTAGAGTTTAACTTTACGGCTGACCTAGAAACTCAGCTAGATGATATCTCGGCGGGTAACGCCGAGTGGAAAAATGTACTTCGCGGTTTCTGGGATTCTTTCCATGTTGCCGTTGATGAAACTAAGGGCTTAACAATTACCGAGGTTATTGAAGCTCTGGACGCTGACCTCAGCGACCACTTCTTCCCAACACCTGAAGATGCAGAAACAAAACACCCACGTGAATGTCAGAGCTGTGATGACGGACGTCTTGGTATTAAGCTCGGAAAAACAGGTGGCTTCATCGGCTGTTCAAATTATCCTGATTGCCGCTATACGCGACAACTCTCCCTTCCTGATGGAGAAGGTGGAGAGAATGATCTTAGCCAGCCAAGAGAGTTGGGAATTGATCCTGCAACAGAGCTCGCAATTACCCTGCGTAAAGGCCCTTATGGCGTTTATATCCAGCTTGGTGAGCCTGTTGAGAAGAAGAAACCAAAAAGGGTTTCCATTCCCAAAGGCACTGCGATCAGCGATGTGACTTTTGAGCTTGCTCAAGGATTGCTTTCCTTGCCTCGTGATATTGGTGCTCATCCTGATGATGGCGAAATGATCATTGCCGGGATCGGGAGATTTGGGCCTTATGTCAAACACAACGCGACTTTTAAATCCCTGACAAGTGATGACGATGTTCTCTTCGTTGGCCTTAACCGGGCTGTTGCTCTCATCGCAGAAGCCCCTAAAAGAGGCCCATCAACAGCTCTTCGCACCATTGGCGCGCACCCAGAAGATAGCGTTGATATAACCGTTCACTCTGGACGATATGGCCCTTACTTGAAGTGGAACAAGGTGAACGCGTCACTTCCAAAAGACAAGGAAGTCGAAACCGTAACACTTGAAGAAGCTGTTGAGATTCTAAATATACAAATCGAGAAAAAGGGACTAAAGAAAAAGGCCCCTGCCAAGAAGAAAGCTGCGGCTAAAAAGCCTGCTGCAAAGAAAACAACAGCCAAGAAGACAACGGCGAAAAAACCCGCCGCTAAAAAAGCCGCACCAAAAAAAGCTGCTGCGAAGAAAACAACTGCGAAAAAAGCTCCTGTAAAGAAGGCAGCTGAAAAAGCAGATCCCGAAGAGAAATAGTAGATAGGATAAGGGCGTGAGTTCTGATCGCAATTCCCCGCCCTTTCCAACGAAAGAAGCGGTACTCGACTTTATTGAACAATCTCCTACAGCCGTTGGCAAAAGAGAGATCGCTAGAGCATTTAATTTGCGTGGTAATGATAAAATACCTCTCAAACAACTGCTCAAGGAATTAAAGGACGAGGGCCGGTTTGGGCGCGAAGCTCGCCGAAAGAAAAACAATCTCGATGGGAGATTACCCCCTGTTCAGGTTATTGAGATCACACGCCTAGACAGCGATGGAGAGCTTATCGCGGTCCCTGCGGCTTGGGAAGAAGAACAAGCTGCACCAATGATCTATGTTCTCCCAGATCGGAAAAGTAAATTTGATCTCGTGGTTGGGGATAGAGTCTTAGCCAAACTTAAACGCCTGGATAACAAAAGCTATCAGGGCATTCCTATTCGTAAACTAGAGGCAGCTCAGCTTAAAATCCTTGGCATTTATCAAATCACCGAAGAAGGTGGTTTTGTTAAACCCGTGGATAAAAAAGCCAAAAAAGACTTCATCTTAAATCCTGAATATGCAAAAGACGCAAAACAAGGTGAGTTGGTGCTTTGTGAAATCCGCAAAGGCCGATCTCGAAAAGGTCTCAAAGAGGTCCGGGTTATTGAAACACTTGGTGCCATCAATAACCCCCGAGCGTTAAGCCTTGTTGCCATACACGAAAGAGGCATTCCAAACGTCTTTCCTGAAGAAGTTCTTGAAGAAGCAGAGGATGCCAAGCCGACAGAACTCGGTAAACGTACTGATTTACGAGACCTTGCCCTGGTAACTATCGATGGAGCAGATGCACGCGACTTTGATGATGCGGTCTGGGCCCAACCTGATCCAGACAATGAAGGCGGTTGGCACATTATGGTCGCCATTGCCGATGTTGCTCATTACGTCCGTTCAAGCAGCCCCTTGGATAACGAAGCTCAAACACGCGGTAATTCAACCTATTTTGCCGACCGCGTCGTTCCTATGTTGCCAGAGAAATTGTCCAATGGATGGTGCTCTCTCAAGCCCAACGAAGACCGTCCGTGCCTGGTGGCTGAGATGTGGCTTGATAGTGATGGCGATCTCGTAAAACACAAGTTCATCCGCGGTCTGATGAGATCCCAAGCAAGATTAACCTACGAGCAGGTACAAGACGCTTTAAACGGATCTCCTGACGACACCACATCTAAACTGCTAGACACCGTTATCAAGCCCCTTAAAGGCGCTTATGATGCAATGCTCAAAGCACGGCATGAACGGGGAACATTAGAACTTGAAATCCCAGAATTTCAAGTAAAGATGGATGAACAAGGTGAAGTCACCGACATCGTCAAGCGTGATCGCCTCGATAGCCACAAACTCATCGAAGAGTTTATGATCATGGCCAACGTCGCAGCAGCCATTGAGCTTGAAAGTCGTCAACTCCCTTGTATGTACCGCGTCCATGAAGCACCGGACCCCGTAAAAATCGAAGGTCTTGCGGATAGCTTACACGGTATGGGGATTAAATTTGCCAAAGGGCAAGTCATTCGCCCTAAAGTACTTACTCAAGTCCTTGAGCGGATTTCTGAACTACCAGAAGCCAAGCTTGTAAATGAGCTTATTCTACGAGCGCAAAGCCAAGCGCGATATGATCCAACAAATCAAGGGCATTTTGGCCTCGCCCTAACCTGGTATGCTCACTTTACTTCTCCTATTCGTCGTTATTCAGACTTAATGGTTCATCGGGCTCTCATCCGCGGGCTTAAACTAGGCAACGACGGCCTCACAAGTGCAGAAGAAACAAAGTTTAACGACATTGCAGAACATATATCTGCAACGGAAAGACGCTCAGCTGCTGCCGAGCGCGATACAATCAATCGGTTCACGGCGTCTTTCTTATCTCACAAAATTGGTACGATTTTCCCTGGTAAAATCAATGGTGTCCACCGCGCGGGCCTTTTCATCACTCTGGATGAAACCGGGGCTGATGGCTTGGTGCCCATGAGCCACCTGCCGGATGATTATTATATCCATGATGAAAAAAACCACACTCTAACCGGGCGCCGATGGGGCCGTGAATTTCACCTTGGCGAAAAGGTGATGGTTAGAATTATGGAATCTAATCCCGTTTCTGGTGGCGTAGCCCTTCGCATTGTCGAAGGCGATGACGACGGTGAATTACTCCCTCCAAAAAGAGATAATAGGCGGGATCGATCAAGTAATTTTAAAAAGAGACCTGGTGGTAAAAAACCAGGGACTTCATCAGAGCGGTCACGAAATAAACGACCAGCGCGGAAATAAAGCACTTTACCCGGGTTCACTAAATATAAGATATTTTGAAAAGTAATCTTGCGGTTTGATATAATTAAGAAATATGCTGTTACAATAGTTTATCAGGGCAAGTAGCTCGTAAATATTTATTGGTAAAAATCACGATAGGAGAAAGGGTAGATGCCCTTATGCTCAACTCAGCATCTGCGCCACCTCAACCAAAGACTTGTCCTGAAGGCAGGAACATTACTTCTCCTGCTTCTCCTAACAGCCTGTGGGGGCTCCAATCCTGCTCAATACCGTACTACCTACAATCAAAACGCTGAATACAATCAGCAAGCGGCTGCTCGGGTCTTCTCAGAAGGTTTTGAGCACGTTACAGAGTTTTACATTGAAGAAATAGATGCTTCACGGCTCGCGTTAGCTGCGATGGATAATCTTGCAACAATTGATCCCGAAATTGAGATTATCGATAACGGCGATTCTCTGACTCTTAATTATGCCGGCGAATCAATATCTCGCCACGGATATCCATCGACTCTCAGCAGTAAAGCTTGGGCTATGTTAACTGCTTCTGTAATTACAGAAGCAAGGGGATTATCAAGCGATTTCAATAATGCCAGTGGGGAGAGAATATACCAAGCTGCATTTGATGGTATCGCCGGGGAATTAGATAGATTTTCTCGTTACTCAAAGCCCGATATAGCAAGTACAGATCGAGACAATAGAAATGGATTTTTTGGACTCGGCATCCGCTACATAAAAGTTCCAAGTGGTGCCAAAGTGCTTTCGGTAATGGAAAACACCCCTGCTGAGGCCGTCGGACTACAAAAAGACGATATCATAACCAAAGTGGACAACAGGGACATAAGACAGCTCTCTGAAACAGTGATCACCCGTTTAATGAAGGGGCCGGAAAATTCTCGGGTCAGAATTACGGTTGTGCGTCACCCAAAAAAACCAGTCATTTTAAATTTTGAAATAATACGAAAGAAAATTACCGTACAGACGGTAAGCTATTCAGTACACGACGACATTGTTTTCCTTCAGATATCGAGCTTTAACAAATATACGGCTTCGAGTATGAGAAGTAATGTACGTAAGGCCCAAAAGGAACTCGGGGACAATCTCAAGGGTTATATTATTGATTTACGGGATAATGGTGGAGGATTATTGGGCACTGCAATCAAAACTGCTGATCTGTTTATTTCCAGCGGCACTATTATTTCCACAAGAGGAAGACACCCAGACAGTCACAACAACAACTCTGCAGATAGCCAAGACATTGCCAAGGGCTTACCTATCATTGTTTTAATAAACTCAAATTCCGCATCCTCATCAGAAATTCTCACCGCGGGTTTACAAGATTCGGGTAGAGCAATCGTAATTGGAAGTAATTCCTTTGGAAAAGGTACCGTTCAAAGGTTGGCAGACCTCTCAAATGGCGCAGAGATGCGCGTAACTTGGGCACGGTTTCATGCCCCCTCTGGTTACGCCATACACAAGCGAGGAATTATTCCTGACATATGCACCACAATGGGTAACACAGAAACCGTTGACGATATCATTTCACTGCTGAAATCTGGGTCCCTTCCTATCTCGGATGAAATAAAATCATCCTCTCCTTCTTTGGATGATGAAATTGCCTTGGACAATATCAAAGCCACTTGCCCTCAAAGTAACGAGCCCTCAGAACTAGATAATGACATCGCAGAGTTACTGTTGATTACCCCATCGTTGCTAGACCTTGCCAAAGGCCGTTCTGCGCCGACAACTTCTGAAGTGATCGAGCTTGACTCCAGCCTGTAAAACAGTACTTTCTAGCTACAGATATATTAAGCAAATAAAATGTTATTTCAGGGCTTGACTTGGGGGCTCAAAACGTTATGTTTCGCCCCTGTAATATTCAATACTAGCGCGATGAGGATTTCGCAATGGCTAAGCCGGCTACACAACTAATTCGCATGGTAAGCACCGCGGACACTGGCTACTTTTATGTAGCTAAGAAAAACCCGCGCACACTTACTGAAAAACTTGAGCTTCGCAAGTACGACCCAGTCGCACGCAAGCACGTTGTTTTCAAAGAAGCGAAAATGAAATAATGCTCTTTGAGCAGACAATAAAATAGGCCGCTTTATGCGGCCTTTTTTATTGTCTGCTCCATAACGATAAAGAACAAACGCACGACAATTTTTAGAGTGAGCCCCAGCTACTAAAACAAAAAATGGGTTAGTTATCTGGCACCCCCCAGAAAACTTATACGGTAGCTATATGCCCAGGGCGTCCCTGCCCCGAGGTTTCTATACAGACACGATTTCTGCCCATTGCTTTCGCTTCATATAAAGCCGTATCAGCTCTATCTAATAGACTATCTGCAATTTCCATTGGATCAGAGGTCGTCGCAACCCCTACTGAAATCGTAATTGTAAGTGCCTCAGCGGATCCCGGCACCTCAATCGGCTTGTCACCAACGCGCATACGCAACCTTTCAGCAACCGTAAAGGCTTGCTCTGTGGTCGCACTAGGCATCACGACGACAAACTCTTCCCCGCCATATCGGGCCAACATATCAAAATCTCGAATTGCATCCGTCACGCGCTTTGCAAGGACCTTAAGCACCTCATCACCACTCGCATGACCAAAGGTATCATTGACCTGCTTAAAGTGATCTATATCCAACATCAAAGTAGAAACCGGTTTTGCCGTCTCAGCAATTTCCATGATTGCTCTATCAAGGTGAGCGTTCATATAACGGCGATTAAATACCCCGGTAAGAGGATCCGTATAGGCAAGAGCCACACTCTTTTTAAGCATATCTGTCAGTCGATCATGATATCTACGGCGTTTGATTTGAGTTTTACAGCGCGCCCTTAGTTCATTTGGATCAATAGGCTTCACTAAATAATCGGTAACCCCAATATCCAACCCTTTTGCGAGCTGGGAAAGGTTTTCCTCTTCCAAAACAAGTAGGATAGGAACATGACGTGTTTGTTCATGCGCTCTTAATTGAGAGCAAAGGCGAAGGCCATCCTCCCCCCCTAAATCCAGAGCAACAATGAACAGATCATAACTGCTTTCTTGGCCAAGATCGAGTACAGACCGAGAATCACGTGCATGATCAACGCTGTGATCTAATTCTGTTAGGAAATTAATTATTTTACTGGCGGTAAGATCATTGGTCTCAGCTAATAAGATTTTGGCATTCGCAATTTCATCTTCTTCATCTGGTTCATTTGAACCAATGGAGGCGAAACGAGAAGATGCACCTTGCCGGACACGAAGCTCATCAGTCATCATCTTAAGACGAACAAGCGATCTCACTCTGGCAAACAGGGCGACATCATTTAAGGGTTTTGTTAAAAAGTCGTCCGCACCAACTTCCAGCCCTCGAACGCGATCGCTAACTTCGCTTAGTGCCGTCACCATGACAACGGGAATATGCCGCATCTTTGGATTGCTTTTGAGGAGACTACAGACCTCATAACCATCCATACCAGGCATCATGACATCCAAAAGGATGATGTCAGGCATTTCCTTTTCAGCGACATTAAGAGCAGATTGACCATCTGAAGCTGTTATAACTTCAAAATATTCTGCCATAAGTTTGGCTTCGAGAAGTCGAACGTTAGCAGGTATGTCGTCTACGACCAGTATCCTTGCCGCCATTGATGCTGCACTCTTTCAATAAGTTTGACGCAATCCTAGCTTAAGAATCGCTCAACGGTCTCTAGAAATTTCGTTACTGAAATGGGTTTTGGGATATAGGCTTCACAGCCCCCTTCGCGAATTTTCTCTTCGTCTCCCTTCATCGCAAAAGCTGTAACAGCGATTACGGGGATAGCGCGAAGATTGTCATCCTCTTTCAGCCACTTTGTTACCTCAAGCCCGGACACTTCAGGTAACTGAATGTCCATTAAAATGAGATCTGGCTTATGTGTACGCGCAATAGAGAGCGCTTCCATTCCATCTTTCGATTGAAGGATATTATATCCTTGAGCTTCCAACAAATCGTGGAAAAGCTTCATATTGAGTTCGTTATCTTCGACAACAAGAACGGTTTTTTCGCTATTAGCCTTCATAAATGAATCCTGCCGATGCCTTCTGAAAAACCTACGGGGCCCCGTAGGTTTTGTAAAATGTCTCAGATGGTTAACCATAATACACTGAAACAATACCCTTGAATGTCACACTACTCAACTTTAGTTAACATAAGGTAACGGAAATATTGATTTAATTTTTATCCATTGCAAAAATGTCATTAAATAAAATGCGTTAAGACCACTTTTAAATCCCCCCATTTCAATCAGTAAAACATAAAACTCAGCCCTAACTAACGTCCAAAGAAGTCCTCTACTAAGAACCAATTATTGCACATATCAGAACAAACAGGATATAAAAAGAGAACATTTATTAAACGTGATAAACCATGCCCTTACTCTGCAGAGATTGCTTTCATTGGCAAAAGGAAATTATTGCCTCAGCCCCTCACCTTAAGCGGTGCCCAAGCTGTCAATCTCCTCGCATTTTAAGTCACCCTGAACTAGGTGATTTAACAATGGCACACATTGATTGCGATGCTTTTTACGCAAGCGTTGAAAAACGAGATAATCCCGAGCTCCGTGATAAGCCTGTTATTATAGGGGGCGGCCAACGTGGTGTTGTCTCTACGGCATGCTATCTGGCGAGGCTCTACGGTGTTCGGTCAGCCATGCCCATGTTTAAAGCACTGCAGGCCTGTCCAAAGGCAATTGTCGTAAAACCCACCATGAAAAAATACAAAGAAGCGGGCCTCAAAGTCAGATCTATGATGCAAGAGCTCACCCCTCTGGTAGAACCCCTATCCATCGACGAAGCATTTCTCGATCTGTCCGGGACCAGGCGACTACACGGACATTGCCCAGCAATAACTTTAGCTAAGCTCATAAAAAAAATTGAAACAGAGGTTGGGATCACCGCATCGGTAGGCCTAAGTTACAATAAATCCATGGCCAAAATAGCCTCTGACCTGGATAAACCACGTGGTTTTTCTGTACTCGGGAAAAGTAACACTCAGGATTTTTTAAAGGAACAACCTGTGCGTCTTATATGGGGGGTGGGTAAGAGTTTGGAAAGAAGCCTCCACCGCGACGGATTACGTCAGATCAAAGACCTCCTTCCCTACAGTGAGGAAGAACTCATGAAAAAGTACGGGATCATGGGCAAGAGGCTATATCATTTTATCCGTGGTGAAGATGGTCGCTCGGTTAATCCAACATCTCCCACCAAAAGTATTTCAAACGAGACCACTTTTAACCAAGACATCAGCGACTTTAAAAAATTATCCGATATACTTTGGTCTCTGAGCGAAAGTGTTTCCGCGAGCCTAAAAAAGAAAAAATATGCCGCGAGAACAATTAACCTCAAACTGAAAACCGGAGATTTCAAACAAATTTCACGTAGCCGCAAACCTTTTTCACCAACACAGTTGGCTGAAGAAATTTATCAAATAACCTTACCGCTCCTCAAAGAGCAGTGTAACGGGCAAAGATTTCGCTTAATTGGCGTTGGTGGGAGTGATTTGGTTTCTGACGAGCTAGCCGATCCCGATGATTTTCTTGATCCACAAAAGGAGAAAAGAAAAAAAATTGAAAGCGCCCTTGATGCAGTACGCAACAAACTCGGCCAGGAAAGTATTATCAAAGGACGCTCTTACAAGGGTCCCGTTAAAAAGAAAGAATAGTCCAACCGCTATTCGCAAACAGGTTTCTTTGTCGCCTCAAATTCAATGAGGTCCCCTGCGACTGTAAAGTTTCCAAAATCGAGCTCAATCTCCGTAACAACCCCATTTTCATACAAAAGAAGTGACTGTTCTTGAACAGGTACGGTACTGCCATCCTTTTGTTCGTAAAACGCGAGGAAAACACGCCAGGCGTTGAGTTCCTCCATTTCAGGAAATATACTCTTTGCTTCGACAGGAAGGATAACAGCTGACACATTAAAGGCCTCAAGCTCAGTTGTGCCGTCGAATACAGGGTAGTTAATTGTCATTTTGCCAGTTTGAGCTGCCGATATGATCTCGGATAAAAAAGCAGTCGGGAAAAGGGCATTTTTTAATTCAGCCGTTTTTTGTTCAGGTGCCGTGATATCCACAGTGACGATGTCTTTTGCTTCATCGCGTAAAGCCCGCCCCAGAAAATTAGACGGCCCTGAAACACTATCGCCTTGGTGCACAGCAAAACGATACCGGGAACCATCTTGAGCCTCCCAAGTGCTAAAACAAAGTGCCATTTGAATCGATTGACCATTGCTGTAGGCAACATTCATATCGAGTTCATTCTTCACAACCCATCCCTTACAATCACTTGTCCAATCATAAACGATGTGGCCATTCATATTGTTTATCGCTCCTTGATGAGAAGCTTTCAGATCTAAACTGTAGACGGCTTTGTGTGGAAGTAAATCAACACCAACTGAAGCAGCATTTGCAACATTCTGGGCCGCGCTACAAACGTTAACAACCCCAAACACCGCAAGGCAAAGTACGCCGATAAAAGGATTAAGTCGCTTCTTTTTAATATTGGGCATGAATATTTTTTTCCGATCAAGGACCAAAGAACTCCCGTCAAATCATGACATCATCTCTTATTAATAAACACAATAGATTGCGACAATTATGGCTTTAAGATGATTGATCAAAGAATTTTCATTAAGAAGAGTCATCTGCCCCAAAATACAAAGGCGCATTTTTTGCCGACTAATCCCCAATTGAACCTGTATTCTAAGAATAATTTGCATGTCCAAGATATGTGAGGACATCGAAAACTGTTTTTTACCTTTAAAAACAAAGCACTTTGAAAATCAATAACCTTGGCATCCAATTTGCATATTTAGCTTCGTTATCTACAACTGTAATGGTGGTGAACGTGACATATACGGATGCATTTGACAGGCTTGATACACTTTGCCCTGTGACTTTTGAGAAAAACGATGAAGTCAAAATATCAGCTGACAGAGACAATCTGATGTTTCGGCTCAGGCGTATTGCCTACGCGCACCCAAATGACAGCAAACGAATATCTGATAAACAGGTTATCGAATTGTTAGAGGCAGCAGCTCTTGCTGAACAAACTCTTTCAGAGCAACAAGACCGTATCCGCTATTTGGAGACCCTCTCTATTACAGATGAGTTAACAGGACTCTTAAATCGCAGAGGCTTTCAGCAAGAACTCGATCGCACGTTAAACAGAGCCACGAGAACTGGCGACCAAGGCGTTCTTGTTATTTGCGATATGAACCATTTTAAATCAATTAATGATACCTATGGTCACCTCGCAGGGGATAACGTCCTTAAAGAAGTCGCAAAGGCCCTTCAAAACCATTGCCGAAAAAGTGATTATGTTGCTCGTTTAAGCGGTGATGAATTTGCCGTACTAATGCCGAACACTTCGCCTGGAAAGGTCACGGCGATTGTTAACAAGCTAAACAAAGTACTCAACCTACTTGTTGTACGCTGGGGTAAGCATGAAATTCCCGTCTCTGTCAGTGTCGGTCATGAAAAATACACATCCTCTAGTTCTGCCAACCAGCTTCTCCATTCAGCCGATAAGGCCATGTACCATAGCAAGGGCAGTAAGCTGACATGCGCAGGTTCAAATAATATTTACCTAGAAAGAAGGTCATCCTGAGTTCTCAGCACTTCGTTCTCAATAATTGGCTCCTACCTTTATCGTGATAACGAGTGCACAACCACAGGCTCCTAATCAGCAGAACCAGCACCTTCAAAAAAACAGCCCCTAGTTTCTCACTGGGGCTGTTTTTTATCTTCTTAATACTTAAATTCTTGGGAACCGAATTAGGAGGTTATCCGCCAAAACCAGCAGGATTTACGCCGTCTGCTAAATAATCCTCGCCTTCGAAAATCTCCGCTATTTGGTCATCAAATTCGGCAACCTCAACAGCAAGGTGATTTGTTCTTGCATCAATTGCCGCAATTTCTTGAGAATAAGCAGAGATCACATTGGGATCTACTGCTCCCAATTGTGCGTCTTCGGAAAAATAACTAACTGAGCTGTCAATATTAGAAACTTGTGCAAACTCAATTTCATCAACAGGAGAGAGAGGCTCAAGCACAGTATCCGCAACTTCAAAGTCCGCGTATTCTTCACACAACTCACCTTGCATAACTCTGATCAGTGCACAGTCCTGTTGCGCTACCGCAGAAATACCGTGGTCGGTGAGAGTTTTACCACTAAAAAAATAACTGGCAACATCAACAGCAAGGGAAGCAACTCCAATTGCAGGAGGCAGAGCACAACCCGATAATGTCAATGCAAGTGTCGAAGCGACAAGTATACGCTGCATGGTATTCCCCCCAGGAATATGCTTAACCTAATTGAAATCATGAGTCATTTTCACTCCAAGCACAAGTGAAAACATGGTTAAGCATAAAATTTTATATAGATTTCGACTCCAGCGGGAAAGACTTCTCCTTCATCCCCACTGGGGCGAGTCAAAGCCGCCCTACCTATGACAGCAGAGCGGTTTTGATATTGTGAAATGCAAAATACCCCGTAACAGGGTCTCCAGTAAGTAAGAATACAGACTTATTCTGCCTCTTCTAATGGCAAGTCCAACTTAATGTGCAATTCACGAAGACGCTCTTCGCCAACTTCAGCTGGAGCCTTCATCAAGAGATCTTCTGCTTTGCCGTTCATAGGAAAAGCAATTATTTCACGGATGTTTGGCTCATCAGCAAGCATCATGACCATACGGTCAACGCCTGGTGCAGAACCACCGTGGGGAGGAGCACCAAATTTAAAGGCAGACAACATACCGCCAAAGCTCTCTTCAACATCGGTATTGCTATAACCAGCAACCTCGAAAGCCTTGTACATGATATCTGCGCGGTGATTACGAATAGCACCAGATGATAGCTCGATACCATTACAAACAATATCGTACTGATAGGCGTTGATCGTCAAAGGATCTTGGTTTTCTAGTGCATCCATTCCACCCTGAGGCATTGAGAATGGGTTGTGACTAAAATCAATCTTGCCTGTAGTTTCATCCAATTCGTACATTGGGAAATCAACAATCCAGCAGAACTTAAAGACTTTCTTATCCAGAAGATCCAGATCCGTTCCAAGCTTGTTACGAACCTGACCAGCGAACTTAGCTGCAGCAAGCTCTTTATCACAGGCAAAGAAAACTGCGTCGCCATTGTTAAGACCTGCAACTTCTTTAATCTGAGCCAGACGCTCTTCATCAAGATTTTTTGCAATCGGTCCTTTAGGAACACCATCTTTATCAAAAATCACATAACCAAGACCGGCGGCGCCTTCTTTACGTGCCCAATCATTGAACTTATCAAAGAAGCTACGTGGGTTCGCAGCAGTACCCGGTGCAGGTATAGCGCGAACGACAGATCCGCCCTCAATTGCACGGGCAAAAATGCCAAACGTAGAACCGCGGAAGGCTTCTGTTACATCATTGATGATAATAGGGTTACGCAGATCAGGCTTATCTGAACCATATTTCGCCATAGATTCCGCGTAAGGAATACGCTGGAATGGATAAGGCGAAACTTCACGGCCATCTGCAAACTCTTCAAAGACCCCATGAAGAACAGGCTCAATCGCGTTAAAGACATCATCCTGTGTCACGTAACTCATCTCAAAGTCGAGCTGATAAAATTCACCAGGAGAGCGATCAGCACGGCTATCTTCATCACGGAAACAAGGAGCAACCTGGAAGTAACGATCAACGCCACCAACCATCAAAAGCTGCTTAAACATCTGAGGTGCTTGCGGCAGTGCATAGAATTTACCAGGGTGAATACGACTAGGCACGAGGAAGTCACGTGCACCTTCAGGGCTAGAAGCCGTCAAGATCGGCGTCTGGATTTCCATGAAATCCTGTTCGATCATGCGACGACGAAGAGAAGAGATAACTCCTGAACGAAGCTTGAGTTTCTTCACCATTTTTTCGCGGCGCAAATCGAGATAGCGATATCTTAGTCGTGTGTCTTCACCAGCATCTTCATCAGAGTTCACCTGAAGAGGTAGAACATCAGCACGAGATTGAATTTCAAGTTCACGAACGCGAATTTCAATCTCACCCGTTGGTAATGTTGGATTTATCGTTTCCGCAGTACGGCTAACAACTTCACCTGTTACAGTAATGACTGATTCTACACGGGTATTCTCTAACTCTTGAAAGAGAGGGCTAGAGACATCAACCACGCACTGCGTAATACCAAAGCTGTCACGCAGATCAACAAAAAGAAGTTGTCCGTGATCACGTTTACGGTGGACCCAACCAGATAGGCGAACTTCCTGACCTTCGTCTGAAAGGCGCAGTTCAGCACATTTATGGGAACGATACGGATGCATAGTATTTCCTTTGGCATTTTAGCTGTCTAGGTCCAGCAAGAATGCGTAGCTTCCAATCTTAAAAGGCAAGAGCCTTGGCTCCAAAATTTATTGCCTGACAGATTGAATCGTACACTTTGCCAAAACCATCAAATATTCCGTTGGAAAAAGGCATTCAAACGCTCTTTTGTCAAGGTTTAGAGCCTCAAGTTTGATCAAACTAATAGAAAAAAAACACTCCCGACACTTTTTGGGATATAATTAAAGGAAATTACAGGTTTTCCACATTGCTCTTTCTAAGCTGGGATCTGCCAAGTATAGTCCCGCCATGACATTGATTACATCTAGTAAAGAACTATCGGATCTCTGCCAGGAATTGGCCAAATCTGACGTCGTAACTGTTGATACAGAATTCCTTCGTGAATCCACGTATTGGCCGAAACTCTGTCTTGTTCAGGTTGCTGACGTCAATCGCTTTGCTGCGATTGATGTTCTGGCGCCTGATATTGATCTCACACCGCTATTTGATTTGATGAAGAAGCAGGATGTCTTGAAAGTCTTCCATTCTGCACGTCAGGATTTGGAAATATTTCATCTACTCATGGACGAAGTTCCCTATCCGCTCTTTGACACTCAAGTTGCCGCTATGGTTTGCGGGTTTGGTGATTCAATCGGCTATGATAATCTTGCCCGTAGATTAGTGAACGTAGAAATTGATAAATCAGCACGCTTTGCCGATTGGTCTCGTCGCCCATTAACTCCAAAACAGATATCCTATGCCTTATCAGATGTAACCCATTTGCGTGACATCTATACAAAGTTGCGAGAGCAAATTGATAAAAGTGGTCGTGAGCACTGGCTTAACGAAGAGATGGCAATCCTCGAAAACCCAGAGACTTACAGGCAAGATCCAGAGACATCCTGGTTAAGATTAAAGACGCGCTCAAATGATCGTCAGTATTTGGCAATCCTAAAAGAGTTGGCTGCCTGGCGTGAGCTAGAAGCACAGCGTCGGGACTCTCCTAGAGGTCGGGTGATCAAAGACGAGCAACTATATGATATTGCCTCTAACCGACCTGTAGATTCAAAAGAATTATCAAAAACCCGCGGCGTATCTGTGGATATGGCGGATGGCCGCCTAGGGAAAGAGATTCTCGTTGCTGTTAAAAGGGCAATGGATCTCCCCAAAAAGGATTGCCCTGCCCCTAAAGAACGCACCATCCCGAATAATGGATTAGGCGCCATTATGGATTTGCTCCGGGTCTTGTTAAAACAGTCATGTGATGAGTACGAAGTTGCCCAAAAACTGATTGCTAACAGCAGCGATTTAGAAAAAATTGCAGCAGATGATAACGCTGATGTAAAAGCTCTCTCTGGATGGCGTCGCGAAGTGTTTGGCGAAAAAGCTCTCCGCCTCAAAAAAGGGTTAATCGCCCTTAGCATCAAGAATGGCAAACTTGTTGTGGAGGATCTCGATTAATTTCCGGCTGGGTAATTTATCTCACCATATATTAAGTATTGCAGCCGGACTTTTTCTTATGTCTGGCATAACGGTATGGGCTGAATCTGAGCCCCCGGCAGCGCCCCTGCTTGCCTTCCCTGTTGTTTGTGACACCTCAAGCGATTGCTTTATTCAACATTACTTTGATTACGCCCCTGGCCCTGAGGCCCTTGATCACACTTGCGGTATCCTCACATACAACGGCCATAAGGGGATCGATATTCGGGTCAGCTCTCCTAAATGGAAAGGTGCTGGCTTCCCGGTAATTTCAGCAGCCAGAGGCGAAATTGAGATAATCAAGGATGGCATTCCTGATCGAGCCCTAAACCAAGATGAGATCAAATCAGCAAGAGGCTTAGCTCCAAAACCAAGTAATTCTGTTGTCATAAATCACGGTAACGGGTGGCGAACTCATTACGGACATTTGAGACAGGGAAGCGTTATCGTTAAACCCGGCCAAGAAGTCGCTAGGGGATCTTTATTAGGGCTAGTAGGCTTATCAGGCTCAACAAGCTTTCCTCATTTACATTTTCACCTTTCATACAAAGGACAAAATATTGATCCTTTTACCGGGATGAAGGGGAATGAGGGCTGTGAAGTCGCTGCCACGGGCAGATCATATTGGTCCGCAGATGCCAATGCCAAACTAGGTTATCGTAACGGTGGTGTCTTCAGGACCGGCTTTTCTGATCACTTTCCCAGCTTTGATGAACTAGAAATCAGCGATATCGATATAAAAATCTATAAACCGGGTACGACGGAAATCTACTTTTGGGTAAACCTATGGGGAATACGCAAAGGGGACCAAGAAGAACTGCAAATTTATAAACCGGATGGAACCGTATATAAAAGAAGTAGCACAGCAGTAACAAGTTCCGTCGTAGGCTTGAGAAGTTTCCATCACGCCAGTAGCTTGCCCTTTCCCCCAGGTACCTACCAGATAAATTACAAGCTAAGAAGACAAGTGAAAAACAAGCGCTCTGAAGTGATAATTAATGTTGATAGCACAATGGAAATACTTCCCCAGAAGGAAATATTTACGTCGCCGGAAAACTAAATCAAAGCCCTAACGTAATAAAGACAACGATCAGCGCAACCGCTTAAGCCTAGGTGTAGCGCGTTTATCCTTCAATGCCGCTCCACGACCAGATAAGGAAGGGTTTGTCATAAAATAATTATGCGCCGAGAAATTATCTTCACATAACTCATCCCGAATATAAGTGCCATCAGCGCTCAAATTCCAGGATTGCGCGGTATCATTTAATGTCGCAATCATGACCTGCTCCAGTACCTGCTGATGCACAGTCGGGTTTTCAATCGGCACAAAACTCTCAACACGACGGTCAAGATTTCGCGGCATCCAATCCGCGGATGATATAAAGACCCTATTTTCACGTGATGGAATTGAGTGGCCATCGCCAAAAACAACAATCCTGCCGTGCTCTAAAAAGCGTCCGACGATACTTTTGACTCGAATGTTTTCTGATAACCCAGGAACCCCTGGACGGAGGCAGCAAATCCCCCTCACCACCAAATCGATAGAAACACCAGCCTGTGAAGCTATATAAAGATGATCAATGACTTCCCGATCAACCAGCGCATTCATTTTCGCCCATATGGTTGCTGGTTTTCCTTCCTTGGCAAGTTCGGTTTCCCGATTAATATGGCTAAGCAGCCGTTCCCGAAATGTCAGAGGCGCATACTCAATCTTTTCCATGGGGAGCGGCTTTGCGTAACCCGTAATATAGTTGAACAGCTTAGCTGTATCTCGACAAAGGGCGGGATCAATACTGAAGAAAGAAAGGTCAGTGTATACCTTGGCCGTAATTGGGTGATAATTCCCTGTACCGTAGTGAACATAGGACTTTAATTTTTTACCTTCTCGGCGAACAACAAGGGAGAGTTTGGCGTGGGTTTTTAATTGAATAAAACCATAGATAACCTGAACACCGGCGCGCTCCATATTTCGCGCCCAGCGAATATTTCTCTCTTCATCAAATCGGGCTTTCAGCTCAACCAAAGCTGTAACGGTTTTCCCTCTCTCAGCAGCTTCAATCAGTGCCTTAACAATAGGGGAATCTTCACTGGTTCGGTAAAGCGTCTGTTTGATTGAAACAACGGCCGGATCACTCGCGGCTTGTCGAATAAACTGTACAACAACATCAAAGCTTTCATACGGATGATGAACCAGTAAATCCTTTTCGCGGATCGCGGCAAAACAGTCCCCACCAAACTCACGAATACGCTCGGGAAACCGGGGTGTATAAGGTGGAAACACAAGATCAGAGCGGTCTTTAACGATCAGCTTACGGGTATCGACTAACCCGAGAAGACCTTCAAGAACAAACACTCGGCCCTGATCGACATCGAGTTCCCGCGTAACAAAAGCGCGAAGGTTGTCTGACATCTTGGCGTCAATAGAAAGACGAATACAACTCCCTCTTCGGCGCCGTTTTAGGGCGCTTTCAAAAACCCTGACAAGATCTTCGGCTTCCTCTTCTATTTCGATATCACTGTCACGTAACAACCGAAAATGGCCGACACTCTTTACTTTAAAGCCTGGGAATAATTGGGATATATGAAGTCGGATAATCTGCTCTAGACGAATAAATCTGTGATGATCTCCAGGGAGCCTGACAAACCGGTCGAGCTGATGTGGCATCGCAATCAAGCCATTGATAAACTTATCCTCGGCTTCATCTTCCAATTCCAAAACCATACAGAACCCATGGTTAGGTATAAACGGAAAAGGATGAGCAGGATCGATGGCAATAGGTGTCAATATGGGGAAAACTTGATCTTGAAAATACTCCGCTATCCAGCCTTGATCCTCAGCGCTAAGGTCTGTTGTCTTAAGCAGATCAAACCCCGTTTCCCCAAGTTCACGACTTAAACTTGACCATATCTTCTGTTGCCGATGCATCAACATAGCCGCTTTTTCATCAATAGCTTTAAGTTGTCGTTCCGGGGACAAACCATCTTGACTTCGGCTACTCACACCTGCGTTAACCTGCCCCATAAGCCCAGCAACACGAACCATATAAAACTCATCAAGGTTTCCAGAGGAAATCGATAAAAACCTTATTCGTTCCAACAATGGATGTGCGGGATTATAAGCTTCCTCAAGAACTCGCTCGTTAAAGGCAATCCAGGAAAGTTCCCGGTTGATAAAACGATTAGGAGAATCTGCGGCAATAGACAAAACTTCAGTTTTGTCCTCGGCACGATTTCCTATAGAAATATCCTGAGCAACCTTAGAAGGCATAAAATTCTCCACGTTATTGAACTTTAAGACTAATATATAAAAACAATGAAAATATATATAAGCGTGATTAATATCCGTTTAGTATAGAGCCTGCCTCCCAGAAGACTAGATCCAAATATGAGTGTGAGTTGAAATGAAAACAATTTATATAGCCCGCCATGCGTCAACAAAACCAGCTTTGGAAAATCAACACGATTCAGAACGCCCCCTTACTTTAAAGGGGCAAAGTGAAGCTCAATGGCTTGGGCAGTTCCTTCGCGATCAACCGCGCCCATCTCAAATTGTGACATCTTCTGCAATTCGTGCCCGAGAAACATCAAATATTGTAAAAGAAACCCTCGGCTCAGAACTCCCTATCGAGGTCTATCCAGAGCTTTACCTTGCTCCCTCACTTCAAATTTTCAAGATTTTAAAAAACTTACCAAATACCCCCGGATCTCTCGCTTTGATCGGGCATAACCCAGGATTGAGCCAATTTTTACTGGATATCAGCGGTCATGGCTCGAATGAAACAGCCGTAAAGCGGATCTATCGTGGTTTGCCCCCTGCTGGATTAGCGATTTTAGAGAGCCAGATAGATCGTTGGCAGGATATCTCGCAAGAAAATACAACGCTTTTAAATATAGTTCACCCCGGTGAATAAGGAGCCTGGTTCCTAATTGGGAGAATGGAATTTGTGTAATATTGCTTTTGCAAAGGGGATTGTGATTTCGCGTTGTGAAGCCAGAGATGCCTGATCTAGATCTGATACAATTTCACGAGCGGCTTCAAAAGATCTATCCAATCTTGGGACAAGAAAACGCAATACTTCTTTGCTAATGGTAAGTTGGCGATCATAAAATAACTTTACCAACAGTGCCTCAAATAGAAAGTCATCTGGCGACCCCATTTCAAATGAGGGGACCGCCGATAAACGAGAAGCTAAATCCGGTAAAGATATCGCCCATCTGGCAGGGGCTTCTTGCCCCGTAAAGAGTATCGTCCCACCTTCTTCCCTAACGAAATTATACAGATGAAAGAGCTTGCGCTGTAATTCTGATGAAGACACTAACTCCTGCTCAAGACCATCTAGAATACAATTGCTTTGTACGCTCAGCAGTTCGTCAGCTTCGCGTGACAACAGATCGTCGGCTGTGATTGCAACCGCAGCACTTTCCGTTTGCCAAACATGGGCAAGATGTGTTTTCCCGCAACCTGAAGGCCCATAAAAGGCCAAGGCATGCCCTGGCCAGTCCGGCCAACGATCTATCCACGCAACAGCCACCTCATTGCAAGGAGCGATAAGAAAATCGTCTCGGCCAAGCGCTGGGCGATGGCCAAGATCAAGAGGTAGTTGGGAACTATCCATTTACAAAACGACTGTCTTAAATTCAGTTTCTTAAAGGTTTTAAGAATCTTCGGATTTTGTTGCCTGGGATTCTATGGGACGATTGATACCATAATAATACCGACTGTCCATATATTCGCTTAGGGCAAATCGGACCCCGACGCCGATTACCGCGGCAACAGGCACAGCAAGTAGCATTCCAACAAACCCAAACAGTGCACCCCCGGCTAAAAGACCAAAAATAACCCAAACCGGATGGAGCCCAATTTTTTCCCCGACAAGCTTTGGCGTAAGAACATTTCCTTCAAGAAATTGTCCTGCAAAAAAGATCAAAGCGATAACAATGACGGGCGTCCAGCTATCAAATTGGAAAAAGGCCAAGCCGACGGAAAGAACCAGACCAATACCAGAGCCAACAAAGGGAATAAAAGAAAGCAACCCTGCAATCATGCCCAGCACCAAACCAAATTTCAAACCTGCTAAGCTCAATCCTATGGCATAGAAGCAACCAAGTACCAAACAGACGGTCCCCTGACCGCGGATAAATCCAGCGAGCGTGTCATCAACCTGCTTTGCCAATTCACGGATTGTTTCCAGCTGTGGGCGTGGAAGCCAATTGTCCACCCGGGAAACAATTTTATCCCAGTCTCGTAAGAGATAAAAAGTGACGACCGGAGTGATCACCAGCAGAGACAACAAATTCGCAAAAGCAACACCACCATCCACAAGACCACCAGCCAATTGTGTGAGCCATTTGGCAGTCGTTTTAAGGCTATCCCCTAGAGCTTGCTTTAGATTGACCAGACTCTCTCCATCTACTCTATTTTCAATGACAGCGAGGATTTTACTAATCTGCCCTCGCACAGCTTCCATCAGTTTAGGCAGGCTTTCGATGAGATCAATAACCTGTCCAATAAGAGCAGGCACAAGTAAAACCAGCGCCAGAACCAAAGTCAGAATGAACACAACGGTAACAAGTGTTGTGGCAAGAGTCCTCGATAGTCCCATCTCCTCCATCTTGTCACAAACGGGGTCCAGAAAATAGGCAATGGCCATTCCAGCTACAAAAGGAAGAAGAACCGAGCGTAAAAAATAAACTGATACTAAAAAAAATAATAACCCGATTAACCAAAAGCGTATCTGTCGTTCTGCCGTCATCTTTTCCCCCTTAATAAACAAATTCCCTTATACAACACAAACCAAGTGCTTATTCAGGAGTGACATCTTCTTTGTTCCCGCCGAGATCAACTTCTTGTGCTGGAACAGCGAGCTCATCCACAACAGTCTCTTGGACATTGCCTTGTACCTCATCCTGAGCAGGTAAGGTTAGGACAGAAGAAGAAGCTGGTCGGTTTAACAATCGTAATTCCCAATTACTATTTTCATTAAGTGACATCGCCAAATCTTTTTGAGCAAGCGCAAGAGAGAGCTGGCGCTCATCCCCTGAGAAATAAACATCCAGATTCACCTGAGATCGATTTATGGAACGAGTATTTAAGCGGTTAATCGCAGGAACACCTTGAAGGCGATTATTAATCAGCACCCAATCCTGTAATCCCGAGATCGGCACTTGAACGAGTATCCAACGCTCAACACCAAATTGGAGCAAGTTCGCCTGTTTCCAGTCTTGCTGAAGGGAGCGGTTAAGAGAATTAGCACCGCGTTTCAGCATCCTTGCAATCGATTCTTCGGCGGCTTTAACCACCTTCAAACGATACGTTCTGCCATCACCAAACTTTCCGGTACGAACGGCCATTAACTGAGCTGAGCTTCCATCATTTGCGATATCCGCAATTGAAAGGAACACATCATTGCTTCCGTATTTGGACGCCAGCTTCCATAAACCAGCCTCACCCGCCAACGCCCCTTTGGCATCCACAGAGCTTATATCTTCCAAATCACCTAAAGGCATGGTTAGAGGAACGAGACCGTTCGTCGTCCCCAGGTTTCCCCAGGCTGCGCGCCATTGGTTGGATTCGGCCCAAAGAATGGAATTTACGCCGGCTTTTTGAATCGGCAACACAAGAACAGGCTTGCTGATTAATTCGGCCAAAGCAGCACCTGTATTTCGAAAATAACGTCGAGTCTGCGATTCTTTAAACCGAACAGTCATTTTCGCGATATAGCGAACCGATGATGAGCGTTCAGAGGACAAAGAAATATCGAGCACATAACCTAAGGCGTCTTTAGCGGTCAAAAGCGGAACTTTACCGTGGTCCTGTTGTGGTACAATGCGTTCAACCAAAGCTTTAAAAGCTCTTTCATACCCTTGATTTAAAGCAAGTTTCTTTGCTTCTGTCGCGGATCCTGCAGTTGCATCTATCGGTATATTTGTAACTGTGTACACATTATTTTCTGCATGCGCAGGCGCCAAAGTATGCTGACCGGCCAAAGCAAAAAAAGTGACTAGAAGTGCTGTTCTATTGAAAAAGCGGCGAAACCGCATTGCAAACCATCCCGGATTAAGTATCTTCCCAAGTTATAGAGCCTGACGCCAAAGGCGTTAGGTAATGCCTGAACCTGATAATAACCCTGAACTGTGACCTTTATGAGGATCGTCCATAAGGATACCTCTTTAAAGCAGCTAGGCAGTTAACCGGCTAGAAATGATCCGGGATTATTATCAGGTTCAGACACTTGAGTACATTAATACTCGAAGTTACAGGAGGATACCATAAGTACCATCCCTAATAATCCTGAGTCCTTGAGCTACAAGGATGCTGGAGTTGATATCGATGCAGGAAATGCATTGGTAGAAGCGATTAAGCCGCTTGCGAAATCAACGACTCGTTCAGGCACCATGGCTGGTCTTGGTGGCTTTGGCGCTTTTTTTGATCCCAGAGCAGCTGGCTTTACTGATCCGCTGTTGATCGCCTGTAACGACGGTGTCGGCACAAAACTCAAAGTCGCTATCGAAGCTAACAAGCATGATACCGTTGGTATTGATCTCGTAGCCATGTGCGTCAATGACCTAGTTGTCCAAGGTGGCGAACCGCTGTTCTTCCTCGATTATTACGCAACGGGCAAGCTCAGCGTTGAAGCTGGCCGTGACATTATTGCGGGTATCGCAGAAGGTTGCATCCAATCCTCCTGCGCCCTAATAGGTGGTGAAACCGCTGAAATGCCTGGCATGTACAGCGACAACGACTATGACCTTGCTGGTTTTTCCGTCGGCGCAGTTGAACGTGGTCAGGCTCTTACTGGTGATCTCGTCAAAGACGGCGATGTTGTCCTCGGCCTAGCCTCCAGTGGTCCTCATTCCAACGGATATTCTCTTATTCGTAAAATTGTTGAACTTTCTGGATTAGCCTATAGCGACCCGGCTCCTTTCCAAGAAGACGCAACCCTTGGTGAAGCCCTTCTGACCCCAACACGTATCTATGTGAAAAGTTGCCTCGAAGCGATCCGCGCTTTTGGACCTCACGGTGAAGGCGTTAAAGCCTTCGCTCACATCACAGGCGGCGGTTTTACAGAGAACCTGCCCCGTGTGTTACCCGAAGGCCTTGGCGTGACCATTGATGGCATCACCTGGCCTGTTCCACCGGTATTTAGCTGGCTCAGAAAAGTTGGAGGTATTGATCCGCACGAAATGATGCGCACCTTTAACTGCGGTATCGGTATGGCCGTTGTTGTTGCGGCGGACAAAGTTGAAGCCGTTACGGGTATTCTTCAAGCTCAGGGTGAAACTGTTGTTTCACTTGGAACAATCGAATCTCGTTCAGAAGGTGAAGAAGCCGTTCAAATCGAAAGGCTCGCTGAAACGTGGCCCGCTTAAAAGTTGGCGTCCTGATCTCTGGCAGGGGAAGTAATCTGCAGGCATTGCTTGATGCCGCCGCAGACCCGTCTTTTCCTGCTGAAATCGTCTTGGTTGCCTCAAACGTGCCAGCTGTCGCAGGGCTTGAACGCGCTGAAAAAGCAGGCGTTGCCACAGCCACGGTTAACCACCGTGATTATGAGAACCGGGCAAGCTTTGACACTGCAATCACCCAAGCGCTGGAAAACGCTGGAGTTGAGTTCGTTTGTCTCGCCGGCTTCATGCGTCTCGTGACCAAAGAGTTCGTTGAGCATTGGCACAACCGGATGATCAATATCCACCCGGCTCTGCTCCCCCTTTTCCCTGGACTTGATACCCATCAACGCGCTTTGGATGAAGGCTGTAAACTCCACGGCTGCACCGTGCATTATATCCGCCATGAAATGGACAGCGGCCCCATCGTAGGACAAGCAGCCGTACCTGTCCTGTCAGGTGATACCGAAAGTAGCCTTGCTGCCCGTGTTCTCACCGCCGAGCATAAACTCTATCCGGAATGCTTGAGACTGATTGCCGAGGGCAAGGTCACCATTCAGGGAAACGAACTGACCTCGCCAGTTAGTTTTCCAGAAGTCGGAATGATTTGTAATCCCGATTAATCATGTGAGCTTATCTTAGAATGTAAGGCAGCCTTTCATCGGCTGCCTTTTTTTCTCAAAACCGATCAATAACGACCACGCCACTTGGGGATGCATTTGACATCTCCATCAAGACATCGGCGCCTTCTTTCAGACCCACCGTTCTGTCGATGAGTTTTTCAGGTTCCAATTCGCCCTTGATGATCATATCCAGCATCTGACCATACTTATGGCCCTGCATGCCATGGCTGCCATAAATATCCAGCTCCCGGCCGATTACCAAGTTCATAGGGATCTTCATGTCTTTGTTATCACCAGCAGCAAGGCCGATCTGAACATGGCGTCCACGCTTTGCCAGACAAGCAATTGAATTATAAGCCGTGATAGGTGACCCCAAAGCATCGAGAGATACGTGCGCCCCGCCACCTGTAAGGGACATAATCGTCTCGACGACATCATCCACTTTACTAGCATTAACAACATGCTCTGCTCCAAGGTTTTTAGCCTGAGCCAAAGTGGTATCATTAACATCAATGGCTACGATTCTTGCCCCAAAGGCCTTGGCTATCATAAGCGCACTTTGACCGACCCCGCCGCAACCATGAACTGCTACCCATTGTCCAGATTTCACGCCTCCTCGGTTCACGACGCCACGAAAGGCCGTCATAAAACGACAGCCTAGGCTGGCCGCAACGGTATGAGTTATTTGTTCAGGAAGAGCGACCAGATTAACATCCGCGTATTCTACTGCCATATACTGGGCAAAAGCGCCCCAACCCGAAAAGCCCGGTTGGAAATCATCATCGCAAATATGCTCGTTACCATCTTTACAGGTCGGACAAATGCCACAGCCACAGCTAAAAGGCACAATAACCTCATCCCCTTTATTCCAACGCCGAACATCTTTACCCACCGCAACAATCGTTCCGGCACATTCATGACCGGGCACATGGGGAAAAGTTGAGATCGCCCCGTCGTGACCAACCCAACCATGCCAATCGCTACGACATACACCGTTGGCTTTGACTTCAATAACAACACCGCCGGCTGGTGGTTCCGGGTCGTTCAGGTTACCAACTTTGATGTCACCATTGAATTTTTCATAAAAGGCAGCGCGCATGGGTCTTAGTCTTTCTTCTCTGGTGATTGGGCAGAATTTATCATGAACCTAGCCCGAAATATTTCACTTTGAAAACAAAAGGCTGAAATACTTTTGGCAACTGACCGCACATAGCTTTACTCAGCAAAAAGATAACACCCTTGAAAAGGTGCTGTTGTCTGATAAAGTCGCCCCGAGTTTGGCCTCTGGCCAAGATATTATCTAATCGTGGGACAGAGGAATTTATCACCATGACGAATGAAGAATTAACGGTTGAACGTCAGCTTGGCTGGGAAAGATTCACCAAAGTAACAATGTATTCCGTAGTTATCATTGCCGCCATTCTTTTACTTATGGCCGTAACTCTCGTTTAATTTAACTGACGAGCTTTGCGCTAAAGGAGGCTTTTCAGCCTCCTTTTTTGTGCCCGGGTTTTGAGCAAGTTAGCCCTTGATAATTTTGTCCATAACTTCAAAAAATCTCTCAATATCATTCTTAGTATTGTAGAGATATGGCGAAACGCGCAATCCAGTGCCACGCTCACTGACAAAGATGTTTTCTGCCGCGAGCCTTTTTTGCGCATTTTCAGGCCTGCCCTCGGGGAAAGTGATACCAATAATGTGGCCGACCCGATTATTTTTCCCCGGTACTTTCCAGCCTCTCTCCTCGGCTTGTGCAGCCACCAGATCAGTCAGCGGCGTTAACTGCCTTTGAATATTGCCCGGGCCCCACTCATTTATCTGCTGCAAAGACTTCAAGGCCATGGACTGAAGGACAAAGTTATTGCGCCCGCCCATATCATACCGTTGAGCTCCCTTTTTTGCAGCGTATGTGCCAGAAACGGGGTCGCGGTTAAGGCAGTTAAATGTAGAGTGTTCAATTGCCTTCCCTTCCTGCTGCTTTGGCGCTGCATATAAATAAGCCGAGCCGATTGGATTGAGAAGCCACTTATACCCTGAAGCGATCAGAAAATCAGGCTCGATGGCATCAATGTCCAGCTCCATGGCGCCAACCACTTGGGTTGCATCAATAACCAATGCTGCACCAACTTGACGGCAGCGTGCACCAATGGCAACAAGGTCGAGCTTGCTACCATCCATCCAATGGCAAGGTGGCAGAGTTACAATCGCGGTTTGATCGGTAATGGCTTCAATCACCCATGGCGTCCAGTTATAATCATCTGGACGGGCAACCTCTTTTATTACCCCACCTTTGTCGGTGGCCAACTTTTCCCAAGCGATAACATTGGATGGATATTGACCTTCAATAAGGACAATATCCTGCCCCTTTTTCAAAGGCAGATTGGCAGCGGCCGTGGCAACCCCATATGCAGTTGAAGGGACCAGCGCGATATCCGATCCCGTTGCCCCAATTAGCTGGGCGAAAAGATTGCGCAGTTCATCTGAGTTCCTGTTCCAAAATTCTGGATCAAGGGTCCAGGGATTGGATTTGATTGCAATCCCTGCCTCACCCCCGACCTTAGCGGCAAGAGTATGTGGCGACTGTGCCGCACAGTTCAGATAAGTGACATCAGAAGGAATATCAAAAAGAGATCGTGCGTTTTCAAACATAGCAGCCCCAGTAAATCTGAAATTATCCGAGAATATTAGGATAAAAGAATAAGAACTATAGGATGATCAGAAAAAGCGCGCGAGTACACAAGATTATTGTACCCAAACAGATTGACAGCAGACAATCTTGAAACAGATAGTTTCAGTAAAATTTATCTATAGAAAAGAAAAAGGGGAAACCGAAGCTTCCCCTTAAAATTCAGATAGTCCCGATTCAAATAATCTGGGACTATTAGCCAACGAGTTCAGCGTCGGAGAAGAAGAATTTGATTTCTTCTGCAGCTGTTTCTGGAGCGTCTGAACCGTGTACTGAGTTTTCACCGATTGAAAGAGCGAACTCTTTACGGATTGTACCAGCGTCAGCTTCAGCTGGGTTAGTCGCGCCCATAACTTCGCGGTTTTTTGCTACAGCGTTTTCGCCTTCGAGAACCTGAACAACAACTGGCTCAGAAATCATGAAGTCTACGAGTTCGCCGAAGAAAGGACGTTCACTATGTACAGCATAGAAACCTTCAGCCTGTTCACGGCTCATGTGGATACGCTTGGAAGCAACGATGCGCAGACCAGCTTCTTCGAACTTGGCGATAACTTTACCAGTCAGGTTACGCTTGGTGGCATCTGGCTTGATGATAGAGAAAGTACGTTCAAGAGCCATGTCAGGCACTCCTACTTTAATAAATGGAATGGAATTCGTTTGGCGGCGTTATACAGCCAGAGCGCTCATGGGGCAACTCTATTTACATGACATCTTTGCTTTGGCTGCCATGCGTCAGGAACAGATGTCCTAGAACGTTGATAATATGGCATTAAATGGCACTATTGATATCGAGTAACATCTCTCCATGAAATTCTATAAAAAAATACTTAACTCTTCGGCACTTCAGTGATATTAAGCGCGCATGTTACATATAAAAAACCTAAACTATCGCATCGTCGGCCGCCCAATCTTTGATGGCGCCTCTGCAACTGTTCACAACAACGACAAAGTTGGCTTTGTCGGGCGGAACGGTACGGGTAAAACGACACTCCTGAAGATCATTTCCGGTGAAATCCCATCGGAATCAGGGGATATTAACGTTCCCAACAAAACCAAAATGGGCAAAGTTGCCCAGGAGCTGCCTTCCGGTGAGGTCAGCCTCATCGATACAGTCCTCGCTTCAGATGTCGAGCGAGCAGCCCTTCTTAAAGAAGCAGAAACGACGACAGACCCAACCCGGATCGCAGAAGTTCACGAACGCCTGGTGGATATCAATGCAGACACGGCGCCAAGTCGCGCCGCCCGTATTCTTGCCGGACTAGGCTTCAATGAAGCTGCTCAGCAGGAACCTTGTTCTTCCCTATCTGGTGGGTGGCGCATGCGCGTTGCTCTTGCTAGCTTGTTATTTGCCGAGCCTGATTTTCTTTTGCTTGATGAGCCAACAAACCACTTGGATCTCGAAGCAACAATCTGGTTAGAGGGTTATTTAAAAACTTATCCTGGCACTCTGTTATTGGTTTCACACGATAGAGCCTTGCTGAATAATGTTGCTAACAAAATTATCCACTTAGAAAACCAACAACTGATTTCCTACACAGGTAACTACGATCAGTTTGAGCAAGTACGTCGTGAACGTCTGGAACACCAGGCTTCACAGCACGCCAAACAACAAGAACAGCGAAAGCATATTCAAAGCTTTATCGACAGGTTTAAAGCTAAAGCATCCAAAGCCAAACAGGCTCAGTCTCGCGTTAAAATGCTTGAACGTATGAAGCCAATTGCCGCCGTTTCTGAAGACAGTACTCTGGCATTTAACTTTCCATCGCCACAAGAGCTTGCGCCGCCACTCATTAATCTTGATCGCGTAGATATTGGATATGAGCCCGGTAAGCCCATTCTTAAAAATCTTGATCTTCGTATAGATATGGAAGACAGGATCGCCTTACTGGGGGCAAACGGTAACGGTAAGTCAACTCTTGTTAAGTTGCTTGCCGGCCGTCTTGAACCACAAGACGGACAACTTTATAAGTCTTCAAAACTAAAGGTTGGTTATTTTGCACAGGATCAAGCCGAAGAGCTAGATCTTGAAGCAACGCCATATACCTTGATGGCCCGCTTGATGAAGGTTGGCACACCGGAATCCAAAGTGCGCGCACAACTCGGCCGTTTTGGTTTTGGGGTGAACCATGTTTCTACTCTGGTTGGTAAGCTCTCAGGTGGAGAAAAAGCACGTCTTCTTTTTGCCCTTTCAACAAGAGATGCTCCACATATTCTCCTAATGGATGAGCCGACCAACCACTTGGACGTCGATTCACGTGAAGCTCTCATTCAGGCCATGAACACCTTTGAAGGTGCAATTATTCTTGTTTCGCACGATCCTCACCTCATCGAGTTAACAGCGGATCGCTTCTGGCTGGTTGCAGATGGGTCGGTTCAACCTTACGAAGGCGACCTTGAAGACTACAAAAGACTGTTGATGGAGCAACGCCGTAAGGAACGGCAAAAAATTCGTAAACAGAGTGATGACAAAGCGACGGATGACGAAGCTCCTCGTGCCAAAGGAATGAGCAAGAAAGAAAAACGACGGTTAGCAGCTGAGGCCCGTGCTTCTGGAGGCGATCTCAAAAAAGCCCTCCGTCTTGCAGAACAAAAAATGGAAAAATTTCAGGCGAAAAAAGAAAAACTCGAAGCTGAACTTGCTAATCCCTCAATCTATAAAGGCGATAATAGCAAGCAACTCGAACTTACCAAAGACATAGGTAAGGTTGATAAAGAGCTCGCGAAAGCAGAAGCCCTGTGGCTTGAGGCCCAAGAGAAACTTGAGCTTGCAGGATAGCCTGAAAAATTGGGTTATCGATTAATTTGAAGGTGATGCCTGAAGGTCATCATTAAGATATTTAGGGATGAATTGCTCTGTCAGCTCATCCCTTTTTTCTGCGATCAATTGCCAAACCTTATCTCGAATCTCAGGATGCTCATTTGAAAATTTGTGATTAAAAATCATAAAGTAATCTTTTGTAACAAGCGGATTTTGATCTTTCTCGATATCCGTTAAATTGTTTTTTCTCAAGTAAGCATCCGCCACGATCTCTTGATCGGCAACACCGACGACCCTGGAACTACGTAATTTGCTAAAATTATTTGAGGTCGACTTGGCTTCCTCAACAAGAACACCTCTCTTTCTTAAATCTGTAACAATAGAATACCCTGCATTAGCACCAATCGCTCCTCTAAGGTTTTCAAATTGCTCTCCAGTCCAATTAAGATCAGAACCCGCAGGCTTGTAGAGTACGTAAGTCAGGACCGCCAAACGGCGTTTACTATCTGGTACTACTCCCGCCATAGGATACACGCCAAATTGTTGTCGCTCAGGCTTAAATGAAAATATGAATGCTGCGTCCAAACGGTTGGCCTTGAGTTCATGTAAAACACGCCGCCCAGGCATCCTGACAAACTCAATTTCAAACGATAATTCGTCTGCAATAAATTCTATTATATCAACAGAAAGACCTGGAGGACTAGCTGGTAAAGGACCATTGCCAAGGAAATGGGGATAAGATGAATTCTCATTATACCCGATACGAAGTTTCAAGTGAGATGCGTCACTTGTGTTCAGACCAGCACCCATCGAAAGCGCAAAAATAAGTCCACATAAAAAAATGCGGTTTATCGATCCCCCATATTTTTTGGGCAAAAATAACAATGCTAGCAATACCAACTCCTAAAATGCGAGCAAGATCAATCCAAATCACGGAATTGATTTCTTCTTATTGTCTTAAAATAGAGCAAAAGGTATTTCACTAATATTAAGAGATGAAATAATAGAAAGCTTGATCTTCTACTGTTGCTAACCAAATGCCTCCCTACTCTATATGAAAGAGCTAGGGAGGCATTATGAGTTAGGAACCAACTTTATTTAACGTTCGAAAAAATCAACAGGTCCTGCCCTTAAAGACTAGGTTTCCGTTATGCAGTTGCAGAACCAATCCGTTTAACAGTTTCTTCAGTCGTCCAAAGAGCATTTGCAACATATCGGAAGTTAATCAGCGCGGCATGATACCCGTCGCCTTCTGGGATTTTTGCAGCAGCTGTTGCGTCACGAACAACCGCAACCTCAAATCCTTGCTCTAGCAAGTCGTAGAGGTGAGCCTGTACACATAGGTTAGCAGACATTCCTGACAGGATGACTTTGCTGATGCCATTTTTACGAAGCTGCAAGGCCAAATCATTGTTCTGAGGGCCATAGATTTTATGTGGACTAGCAATGATGGTTTTCCCATCAAGAATATGCTCTTTATATTCCGGCATAAAATCAGCACCTGAATTTTCGAAACCGTCTAAATTCAATGAACCTTTACGGTTGAACATGCCAATTTTGTGCATCAGCTTCTCTAGCGGTCCCTCAAATTTCCAGCCATGATCGGTTGGATAATAGTAGTGAGGAGATATCGCAACAGTCATGCCTGCTTTTTTAGCCGAGGAAAGAAGGTCGCCAATATTTTTTACGACGTTATGCTCTGTGACGCTCTCACCAACAACACCCCAGGTGACACCATTCTCACTTAGAAAATCAACTTGAGGATCCACCACGATTAACGCCGTATCGCTAAGATTGACATCGACATCAACTGGTGGCAAAGCAGTTTTGGCAGGATCACTGTAATTAGGGTTATTCGATGCAGCCTGAGCCGTATTACCAATAGAGCTAACCGCGACACCAGCTGCCGCAAGAGAAACTGCCGCACCACCGAGCATTGCACGGCGAGTAAATGCTTTATCATTATGATCGTGACTTTCACACATAGAGAAATTCCTTTTAATAATCATTACATCCGTCTTCAGAGAATTCGTTTTCAGCAATTACAAACGAAAAACTCTCGATGATTATTAAGTAGCCCTTCCTATGTTCCCTATCGTCTTCAATGTGTTCTCATATGAATTTTGAATACTTTTTTTGCCTTTCATACTTGTTATTTGAGCATTTGGAGCCAAATTTGGTTACATGACAATCGACCAAATCCTTGAAGCCATTGAAGTTGACCTGAAGCCCTTCGCTTTTTGCGAGATTAGAGGAGCCAGCACAACTCTTGCCCTCCCCGGGCAAACTCAGGCAATCCTGCATTATGTAACAGGTGGTACAGGCAAAATTGTTTTTGGAAAACACTCGGAACAAAAAGTCTGTCGCGGCACTATCATCCTGTTACCTGCCTTTCAACATCACAGTTTGATAAGTGCAACGGAGACAATTGACCCCCTTCCCCAATGTCGCCCTATTGATGCCGCCCTGAAACATATACAAGCTGGCGATGGCCCCCAAACTCTTGGAGCCGTTTGTGGTCTGGTTGATATTTCCTACCGGGGTATCTCGGGAATTTTAAATTTGATCCAAGAACCTTTGATAGAGCAGCTAGAACCGGGAGACAGAATTCGAAATGCAATGGATGAACTGGTTTTAGAATTAGCGAACCCAACCCTTGGCACCCGCGCACTTGCCAGATCTCTACTAGAACAGTGCATCATAATGCTTTTAAGACGGCACCATCGTAAGGGACATAAATCAGTAAATTGGTTACGAGGTGCTGAAGATCAGCAGATGTGGGAAACATTACAACATATACTCGATACGCCAAGAACGTCTCATACCGTTGAAAGTTTATCCGAAAATGTTGGCATGAGTAGAGCCAATTTCGCCAAACGATTCAAAGAAATATATGGAACAGGCCCGATTGAACTACTGAGATCAATTCGTTTACAAAGAGCTGCTGAATTACTGACCGTTTCTGATTTACCAATCAAAGCTATTGCGTCCAAAGTTGGCTATCAAAGCCGAAGTTATTTTACCCGAGCATTCGAAGTTGAGTTTGGAAAAACACCTGATAAATATAGAAAATCAATACATTTAGGATCTTAAAACCTTAGATACTAAAGAGTGTGAAATTGATCTTAATCAATGTGTTTTTCCCGTCATGCGTCCAAAATGAAATTGAAAATTTGAAATGGCAGTAACATGACTGTCAACAACGTGTGCATGGTTGGAGATTAGATATGCTAAAAGACATTCAAGTTCAGATAGACAATACTCCGGCAAGTAAAACTAGGTTGAACGCTGCCTTACAGTTATCGAATAAATTGGATGGTACTCATATAATGGGAGTACACGCCCTTAAAACACCTGAAGCCATCTTACATGGAGCACCTCATGGTGTTATCGGTTATTTCCCTGAAGAAGTTATCGAAAACCAACGCGAAGCAATTAAAAACCAAGCCCTTCAACTTAAGAATTCTTTCACAAACGAAGTTTCAAAAATTGGCGCAACTCATGAATGGCGCCAACATGAAGGTTCTGAAGTTGACATCATTGCCTTTCATGCCCGCTTTACTGATCTAACTATTATCAGTCAGGTAAAAGGTCGGTTTGCAGACGAACTCGAATTTTCTGGATCCCTTCTTATGGAAAGCAGCCTTCCCATCCTCGCTGTTCCTGAAAATAAAATTCCAGACGATATGACTAAGAATATACTTATCGCTTGGGATGGGTCTGCAGAAGCATCTCGTGCCGTTCATGGCGCTATGCCTCTTTTAAAAATGGCACAGAAAGTTATCATACTTTCAGTTGGGCTCCCTGACGAAGGGAACATTCCTCAAGAAGATATTGAAGCCCACCTTCTACGTCATGGCATCAGCTGTGTTAAACAGGTTGTGGATAGCCCCTTCCCTGAAGATGTTATTATATCAACGGCTAAAGAAGAGAGTGTTGGCCTTATCGTTGCTGGCGCATGGGGACATAGCAGAATTAGAGAAATGATCTTTGGTGGCGTTACTAAGAGCCTATTTTCTAATCAAAAAATCCCCGTACTGTTATCTCACTAAGCAAACGGTCATGACTAAAGTCCTGAGGAATAGAAAGCTAGGCTTTCTTTTCCCAGGCCCCACGTTCGCTCTGCTGCCAATAAGTAAGCTCATGATCAGCAGCCTTTAATTCTTTCCAAAATCCCCGGGCGTCTTGAACAGCAGAGGTGTTATTTCCATCAAACAAGATCGCGCAAAGTGATGTGGTGTCGTTTTCCAGTGCCCCTGGCGATGCGCCATGAACAACAAAAACCACCTCCCCAACATCCACCTCTTCGAGCTTTGTAGTCAACCAGATCGGGTGATCGTTAATATCACCATCCCGTTTTATCCCATGCGGCAGAAACGAATCAGGGCGATAGCTCCATAAAGACTGGTTCAATTCTTCAAGACGACGTTCGTCTGAGGAATAAATCACAGCCTTTTGCTCACGCTCAAGTACCTTTTCGAGCATCTTTGGAAGAGCCTCATCAAGAGGTGTTTTGGTGAGGTGGTAAAACCGTACGTCTGTCATATAATTCTTCACAAAGTACAAAAAGCGGGAAAGAATATTTCTCTCCCGCTTTTTTAGAAAATCAGGCTTCGTAGTTATCGGCAACAAAACGGTCTAATAACCGAACACCAAACCCAGTTGCCCCTTTGGCAGCTGTTGGTTTATCTTTGGTTGACCAAGCAACTCCGGCAATATCGATATGAACCCAAGGCGTTCCTTTTTCGATAAATCGTTGTAAAAATTGAGCCGCGGTAATGGAACCCGCCGCACGGCCACCAATATTTTTCATATCGGCAGCATCACAGTCCAACAATTTGTCATAACAATCTGCCAAAGGCAGACGCCATACTCTCTCATCAACAGCATGGCCAGCAGCAGTTAATTGATCAGAAATCTTATCGTTGTTTGAGAATATCCCAGCGATATCATTCCCCAGAGCCACAATTATCGCTCCAGTAAGTGTCGCCAAGTCAATAACGAGGCGAGGTTTGAATTTTTCCTGTGTGTAGGAAAGCACATCAGCAAGAACCAAACGTCCTTCTGCATCTGTATTCAAAACCTCAATTGTCTTTCCTGAGTAGGAAGTGACGATATCCCCAGGGCGTTGTGCGTTGCCTGCGGGCATATTTTCTGCAAGGCCACATGCCCCGACAACATTGACCTTAGCTTTACGACCAGCCAAAGCTTTCATCAGGCCGAATACAGTACCGGCCCCTCCCATGTCGAACTTCATATCTTCCATGCCAGCAGCAGGCTTTAGGGAGATCCCACCAGTATCAAATGTCACGCCTTTACCAACAAAAGCCAATGGCTTTTCTTCTGCCCCGCCAGGAGCACCATTCCACTCCATAATAACGACTTTAGATTCTTTATCTGATCCCATGCCAACTGCATAGAGAGCGTTCATTCCTAGATCAGTTATTTCTTTCTCATTCAGAACTGTAACTTTAACACCGAGAGCTTCGAGCTCTTTGGCTTGAGCAGCAAAGGTCTCAGGATAAAGTCGATTAGGTGGCTCAGACACCAACTGACGCGTAAAGAAAACACCGTCAGATACTTTCTCTAGATCCTCAAAGCACGATTTGGCTGATACGGCGTCTGTACAATTCACCGTAAAGCTATCGAGTTGGGAGGCGTTATCAGATTTCTTGGCTGTTTTATAAGTATCGAACTTATAGGTACGCAGTAACGCACCAAAGGAGACATGTGAGGCTAGGGTAGAATCATCAGAACTTCCGACCTTCAAGCCATCCATGATCACGCTGACCTCTTTCTCGCCCTTAGCAGCGAGGTCTTTATAAACCTTACCTCCAAGGTTTTCGATATCAGTAATTTTCAATTCAGAAAGTTTACCTAATCCAGCGAGAATAACCCGGGTGTTACTGAGACCACTCGGTGCTAAAATTTCCAATAAATCACCGCTCTTACCTTTAAAACGGTTACTCTCGACACCGCGACGAAGGGCCCCACTAGTCGATTTATCTAGACGTTCGGCAGTGCTGGAAAACTCGCTTCCCTCAAATACTGTTACAACTAGAGCTCCCGAAGTTGAAATTTCGTCAGAAACAAAGGAAAAATTCATGCCGTCCTCTTATAAAATGAATAAATAAAACACAGTGCTTTTACATACATGGTGTAACAAAACGCAGCCGCAATCATAGAACTTTGCGTACGATGACTCAAATCTCTTAGACCATGTAGGAAAAATCCACGAATTAACTGGACGTGGCAAGCCTGTTCTGGCTATTTCTACTCAGTTATTTTTGTAAATAAACAATGGGTTCGATGCAGACGATTTCACGTTATATGTTGGTGCAGCTAATTTTGTTCGCCATTTCTGTAGCCGTTTCACTGGCTGTGGCAGTATGGCTGGCACAATCACTGCGATTCGTTGATATGATCGTGAACGATGGTTTGCCGGCTTCAACATTTTTTTATTTTGTTATCCTGTTGATGCCCTACTTCCTCGTCATTGTGATACCTGTTGCAACTTTTTGCTCGGTACTTTTTATATATAATAAAATGAACACCGATAGTGAATTGGTCGTATTGAAAGCTGCCGGGTTCTCTCAGTTCCAACTCGCAAAACCAGGAATTCTCCTTGGTGCGCTCTCAATGCTTACAGTTGTTGCCATCAATTTGTACTTCCTGCCTGTTTCCTACCGCGAGTTTAGAGAGTTACAACATTACTTCAGAGATAATCTTTCACCCGTCTTATTGAAGGCGGGAAAATTCAACACAATAAATAACGAATATACGATCTATTTCAAAGAGAAGACACCGGCAGGCGAGCTTAAGGGGCTACTTGTTCACGATAGCAGTACACCTGGCACAAAGGTTACATATATCGCCGATACCGGGGCATTATTAAAAGACAAAGATGACTTCAGAGCTGTACTTTGGAATGCAAGCCGACAAGAAGTCGATCCGCAAACGGGTCGCTTATCCATAGCTTACTCTGATAAATACGTGCTCAAATTCGGAGATATCGGCCAAGAAGAACGTGATCGTTGGCTAAAACCCCGAGAGCGGTTTTTAAATGAACTTCTTTTCCCCGATTTAAACGATCAAAGAGACGTATCAAACTACGATAAGCTAGTCGCCGCTGGACACTACCGGATTGCCAGTCCTCTTTTTACCCTTGCGATGGCCTTTGTCGCTCTTGCTTGCTTACTCTCCGGTGAATTTAGTCGTAGAGGTTATCTCGGTCGGATAATGGTCGCGATTGTGATCATGGGCATAATGATGCTTACCATGTTCTTATTAAAAGATGTGGCTGAGAAAAGTAAAAACCTTATCTCCTTACTATATATTTGGCCTCTTTTTGTCATACTCGTTTCAATATTCTTTATAAACAAAAAAAAGAAACGAAAATCAGAAACTCGTAGCCAGCCCGACATATCTGATCCAGATGCATTACCTCGTGATAAAGCAAAGAAACGGACGATTTAATGACAGCTATCACAGGTAAAAAGACGGTCAAAGCCTCCTTTGTATCTTGGACTCTCTTTCGTTACGCCTCAAAAAATTATCTTATCAACTTTTTGAGCTTTTTCTTCGTCCTAATGGGAGTGGTCTTCTTGATCTCTCTTGTAGAAGTATCCGACGATCTCGAAGATAAAGCGGTTCCCTTTTTGCAAATCGTGAAAATTGTCCTCTATCGTATGCCACAATTAAGTGAGGAGATTATGCCCTTTATGATCCTCTTTGCTGCCATGGCTACTTTTTGGAAACTTACCCGCGCAAATGAACTTGTCATAATAAGGTCGGCTGGCGTATCAATCTGGGGAATCATATTTCCCTTTGCATTTTGCTCCTTAATGCTTGGTGTACTCTCCTTTTCAATTATAAATCCAATATCCTCAGCTCTTTTTGCCAAGAACAAAGAAATTAGCAGAACTTATAAGAAAAAAGATCAAGCCATTTTCAAAGTATCTGAAACGGGCTTGTGGCTAAGGCAACCTGATACGACGGGTCTGTCCGTTATTCATGCCGGTTCCGTAAATAAAGATTTATCATTGAACGAAGTCATCATATTTAACCTTACCAACGAAGGAGAATTTCTCTCCCGTTACGATTCATCCACGGCCCGTTTAGCTGACGGTAATTGGGTTCTAAAAGAAACCTGGCATTCATTCCCGGGTAAAAAGCCTTCCTATTTTGAAGAAGTTTTAATTCCGACAGAACTGACGATGGAAAAAGTACAAGATAGTTTTGCCAGCCCAAAGTCTATCTCCTTTTGGGAGCTCCCCTACTTTATAAACTTATTAGAGAATGCTGGCTTTTCAGCCGTAAAACTGAAACTTCAATTTCATAAATTACTATCAAAACCGTTTTTGTTTTTAGCCATGGTTTTACTTGCAGCAACCTTTTCCATGCAACAACATAGGCGTGGTAGAGTTGGGGTGATGATACTTTCTGGCATTCTTACTGGATTTCTGCTTTATTTCCTTTCCAACTTTGTTTTTGCGTTGGGTCAATCAACCAAAGTTCCAATAGCTTTGGCTGCCTGGTCACCAGCGGGGGTATCATTATTGTTAGGTGTCACAATGCTATTACATCTGGAAGACGGATAAATTTATGTCTTTTAGGGGGGTAAAAACATTACTTACAAACAGCGTATCTATTGCGGCAATATCTCTTGCTCTTAACTTTACCATAAGTACTCAGAGCCTTGCTCAGTCGGTAGAGGGGATTAACAACGAGATACCTGCTCTCATAACTGCGGATGAAGTCGTCTATGATGAAGGTCTCGGTATCGTTACGGCAGCTGGAAATGTTGAAATTTCACAAGGTGAGCGCACTGTTTTAGCAGACAGTATTTCTTATAACATGAATAACAATGTTGTAACGGCGACAGGAAATATTAGCCTTCTGGAGCCGAGTGGGGACATTGTTTTCGCCGAACATGTTGAATTAACGGACAACCTCAAAGAAGGGTTTATTCGTGATATTCGTGTTTTGTTAACAGATCGAAGCCGATTAGCCGCAACTAGTGGGCAGCTAACAAGCGGTAATACATCTGTTTTCAACAACGGTGTTTTTAGCCCCTGTGAGCTTTGTAAAGAAGACCCCAGTAAAGCCCCAATATGGCAGCTAAAAGCCAAAAAAATTGTCCACGACAAAACCGATCAAACCATCGAATATGATCATGCATGGATGGAAATATTTGGTGTCCCAGTAATTTACACACCCTATTTAGCTCATCCTGACCCAACCGTTAAAAGGCGCAGCGGGTTTCTTTTGCCAAGTTACGGATCATCGACCCAACTTGGTATCACCCTCCAAATCCCTTATTACTGGGCAATTGATGAGTCATCTGAATTACTTTTCGCCCCAGTTGCGACGACTAAACAGGGCGTTGTTCTTGCAGGTGAATACGAAAAGAAATTTAATACCGGCGACTTATCTATCGAGGCAAGTGGTACAATTGCAGACCTCGATGAGAATAACGGTAATGTTAAAAAGGATAAATTTCGCGGCCAAATCATAAGTGAAGGACGTTTCGATCTCGACAAAACTTGGCGCTGGGGTTTCAACGCCGAGCACGCATCTGATGATACCTATGGGCGTGTCTACGGTTTCAATACAGATTCGGAACTAGAAACAAGTGCCTTTATTGAAGGCTTCCGAGGCCGCAATTATGCAAAACTGGACAGTTACAGATTTCAGAGCCTACGAAGCGATGTGGACGATTCTGAAAACCCTTATGTCCTTCCCCGCGCACAATACAATTTTCAGTCCCAGCCAGGTATAACTGGTGCGACCTATCGCCTGGATGCAAATGCTCAAGCATTAGCCCGGACAGAAGGACGAGATAGCCGGAGAGTATCTCTTATCGGAGGTTGGGATCTGCCTTATACCGGATCATGGGGAGACCAATATAAATTAACCACCCAGGTCCAAGCCGATGGTTATTGGGTAAATGGTGTTAACCAGGATAATGATTCTATACGTAAGGATGGGGATGCCTATAGCGGCGTTACAGGTCGTGTATTCCCTCAACTCGCTTTAGAGTGGCGCTATCCTTTTGCTAGCCACCGTGGCAATTTCACTCAAACGATCGAACCCATCGTGCAAGGTGTCCTAGCACCAAACGGCTCGAACCCAGGGGAAATTCCAAATGATGACAGCCGAGATTTCGAATTTGATGACGTCTCTCTGTTTGATCTAAATCGGTTTTCTGGCACTGATCGGGTAGATTCAGGCAGCCGAGTGAGTTACGGTCTAAAGTGGACGGCGAGCACGTCGAGTGGCAATCAAGCCGATTTTCTCATTGGGCAGAGCTATCGGTTTAATGGGGAAAATGATCTTTATGAAGCAAACTCTGGATTAAGGGATGCAGCCTCTGACATCGTAGGCCATATTGGGATCTATACTATTGATAACTTTTCAGCCCTTTATCGGTTTAGGTTTGACCCCGAAGACTTGGGGTCAAATAGAAATGAGATTGAAGTAAATGTTGGCCCTAAAGCCTTAAACCTAAGTTTAGATTACGTCTTCTTGAAAGATGATAACGTTGACGGTGTAACTTCTGATCGAGAAGAAGTAGAAATCGGAATTAATAGCCAACTCTCTAAATACTGGAGCCTTAATTCCAGTTACACCAGAGACTTGGATACCGAAGAATCTCGGGAAGCCGGTTTAGGGCTGATATATCATGATGAATGTATTATTATAGACACTCAATACTCTCGCACATGGTTCGAAGATCGCGAACTTAAGCCAGACAATAGAATAACTCTCGAGTTGACATTCAAACATCTCGGGACAATTCAACCACTGTAATTCGACGAACTAAGATCACTGGCGTATTACAGTCGTCATTGTAGCAATGCCTTAATTGGATAAGGAAATAGATACTCAAATGAAACGCTTGCTGATTATCCCTCTTCTGAGTGTCACATTGCTTTTGGGCCTGCCGTCTCACGCACAAGATGTTTTACGACCAGCTGCTGTTGTTAATGATGATATTATCTCATTGCTTGATGTTACTCAGCGTACTCAATTAGCCATTATTTCCGCGCAAAGAAAAAATACACCCGAAATCAGGCAACGTATGTTACGCCAAGTAGTCCGCACCTTGATTGATGAAAGGCTCAAAATTCAAGAAGCGGAACGGCTCAATATCAATATTTCTGACAAACAAGTTCAAGCTGCTTTGGCAGGTGTAGCTAGCCAGAACAAAATGTCTCCGGAAAAACTACTGGAAGGACTTAGGAAAAAAGGCATCTTACCTAATACTTTGTTTGATCAGTTTAAGGCAGACTTGGCATGGCGTGCCGTTGTAAATAGAAGCCTTCGTTCCTCTGTAAATATCTCAGATGCTGAAATAGAAGAAGTTGCCGCTAAAATTAATTCAGAGGGATCTGGCACTCAAAAGAGAATATTTGAAATTTTCCTTGGTGTTGACACTGCTTCTGAAGAAGCCAAGATAAAGCAACAAGCAGCAGATGTCGTCGCCACGATTAAAAACGGCGGGCGCTTTTCCGCTATTGCGCGACAAGTTTCTCAATCCAATAGTGCTGGTCTTGGCGGGGATCTTGGTTGGCTGCAAACTGGACAATTGTCACCCGAACTACAATCGGCTGTAGTAAATGCCTCTGTGGGGAGTATTGTTGGCCCGATCCGAACAACTCGAGGGTATTACATCCTTCTTATTCAAGATGAACGATCTGCCAAGAGTGAACAGAAAGTGCACTTAAAGCAGTTTCTTTTTTCACTACCAGCGAACCCGAACTTTGAGCAATCTCAAAAAGTACAATCGAGAGCAGCAGACGCAAAACGTAAATTCAATGGCTGTATTACCATGGACCAACTTGCAGATAAGCTCGGTGATGAAGGCTCTGGAGACCTTGGTACAATTAACACCAAGGACTTACCACCAGCCACCCGTGATGCGATCAGCCAGGTAAAGGTAGGTAATACAACACAGGCAATTCTGGTGTCTGGCGGCATAGCTGTTATTGCCGTATGTGATCGACAGGAAAGTGGCGGCGTAGACAAGTTGGCAATAGAGCAGAAATTAACAGATGATCGCCTGGACACTTTAGCGCGCCGTTATTTGCTCGACCTTAGACGTAGTTCAAACGTGGACATCCGTCTGTGATGAATTCTAGTACTCCAGCTCTTCCGCTTGCGATCACAATGGGGGAACCTGCGGGTATAGGTGGGGAATTATCTTTAAAATCATGGTCACTGCGACACAAAGAACTGGTGCCTTTCTTTGTCATAGATGATTCCAAACGTTTGAAAAACCTTTCAACCAGACTATCACTAAATGTACCCGTCGAATGCATTACGTCACCCTCTGAGGCCGGGGCTTGTTTCAGACACGCTTTGCCCGTTATCGAACAAAAACTTGTTGAAGACGTTACTCCTGGGCAATCAAATAGCTTAAATGGAGCCTCCGTTTTGGCGTCGATTGAACGATCTGTCTCTTTTGTACAATCTGGGCAAGCTTCCGCTATTGTCACGAACCCAATAAACAAATCGGTTCTCTACAAGGCAGGATTTAAGCACCCCGGCCATACGGAATATTTAGCCGAACTTGCAGGCAGCAATACTGCTTCTGTAATGATGCTCGCCTGCAAACAACTCCGTGTCGTTCCTGTAACCATTCACCTCTCACTCAAAGAAGCAATAAAGGCTTTGGATGAGTGTTTGATTTTGCACACGTTACGCACGACAAATTCGGCATTAAAACAAGATTTTGGTATAGAAAACCCTCGGATTGCTGTAGCGGGTCTCAATCCGCACGCAGGAGAAAGCGGATCAATGGGTCGGGAAGAAATCGACTTGATTACCCCTGCTCTGGATAAATTACGCCAAGAAGGCATAAACCTAACAGAAGTACTTCCTGCTGATACAATGTTCCATGCAAGAGCCCGTGAAGAATACGATGTGGCCGTATGCATGTATCACGATCAAGCTTTGATCCCGATTAAGACATTAGATTTTGACGGTGGAGTCAATATAACGCTCGGTCTTCCCTTTATCAGAACCTCACCGGATCATGGCACCGCCTTTAATATCGCAGGCAAAGGTATCGCCAATCCTAGCAGCTTTTTAGCTGCCATTGATATGGCTTCTGATATGGCAACCAAACGAACACTTAAGCAATAGAACCAAATGACAAATTCACCTGACGGTCTTCCTCCCTTACGCGAAGTGATCTCACAATACGATCTAGCAGCCAAAAAATCACTTGGCCAAAATTTTCTGCTCGACCTAAACCTGACGTCGCGTATTGCTCGCAATGGAGGTCCTCTTGATAAAGGGACTGTTTTCGAGATTGGTCCCGGTCCAGGAGGACTAACACGTGGCCTTTTGATGGAAGGTGCCAATAGTGTTATTGCGATTGAAAAGGATCAGAGGTGTATCAAGGCTTTAGAAGACGTTACCAGAGCATATAATGGTAAGTTAGAAGTTCTAGATAAAGACGCCCTCAAAGTCGATTTAACGCAACTTGGGACAGCTCCCAGACGCGTTGTTGCTAATTTGCCCTATAACATTTCTACTGTTTTGCTTATACATTGGTTAAAACAACTCGCAGCAGATCCCACAGCCTTTGCAAGTTTGACTTTAATGTTTCAAAAAGAGGTTGTTGATCGGCTCACCGCTAAACCGAGGACAAAGAGTTACGGCAGATTAACCATAATGACACAATGGTTATGTAATATATCAGCCCTATTCGATATTCCGCCCCGTGCATTCATTCCGCCACCCAAGATAACCTCAACTGTTGCCCGATTAGAACCTCGCTCTCGCCCTCTTGCAGAAGCTGATGTTTACGACTTAGAAAAGGTAACTGAAGCTGCGTTTGGGCAGAGACGTAAAATGCTACGGCAAAGTTTGAAATCACTCGGTGTCGACACAGCACAGCTTATTCTTGAGGCTGAGATTAAAGAAACGGCTCGAGCAGAGGAGCTCTCTATTGAAGAGTTTTGTGCCATCGCAAGATCATATCGGGGACTGAAACCCAAGCCCTGACTAATGATGAAAGTTAAAGAAACTTAGGCCTGCCTTAGGTTTCGAACAAAATCATCAAGCCCTGGTCGCCGATCACGCTTCAGACGTTCAGAGCGCAGTATCGCTTGGACGTCTGCAACAGATTTTTCAATATTCTCGTTTATGATGATATAGTCATATTCAGCCCAATGGCTCATTTCGTCGGCTGCTTTGGACATTCGGCCTTTGACAACTTCTTCGCTATCTTGGGCTCTGGCATAAAGGCGACGCTCAAGCTCTTTTAAAGAAGGCGGAAGAATAAATACGCGTACAATATCATTAGCAGCTCTGGCTGCGACCTGCTGTGTACCCTGCCAGTCGATATCAAATAAAACGTCCTGACTACTATTCAAGCCATTTTCTACAGGCTCTCGTGGAGTACCATATTTATTATCAAATACTGTTGCATATTCAAGCATATCTCCCCGCTCAACCATTTCGTCGAACTCTTTTATGCTAACGAAGAAATAATCTTTTCCGTGAACTTCACCAGGGCGTTTTTTTCGTGTGGTGGCAGATACAGATAGGGTCAGATCCTTTTCTTTATCCAGTAAAATTCGTGAAATAGTCGTCTTCCCTGCCCCAGAAGGAGAAGACAATACCAACATCAAACCGCGACGTTTAACTGGATCATTTAAAGTCTTTTTCATCTTATTATTCAACATTTTGGATTTGTTCGCGGAGTTGCTCAATCGTTGCCTTGAGGTCAATACCAATCGTTGTCATTGCAACGTCTGAAGACTTGGAGCAGAGGGTATTTGCTTCGCGGTTGAACTCTTGGCAGAGGAAGTCTAATCGTCGTCCGCAAGGACCACCCTGCGTAAGAAGATCTCGAGCCGCAGCAACATGTGCAGACAATCGGTCTAATTCTTCTCGAATGTCAGCTTTGGTTACCAGGATCGCTATTTCCTGGGCCAGGCGCTCATCAGGAACAGGGCTTCCATCTTTCAGCAGCTCGGACACCTGTTTCTTAAAGCGATCATGCAGAGCCCCAGGTTGCATTGCGGCGAGTTCAGATGCTTTCTTATGCAGTACTTCGATATCATTTAGTTGGCTGTGAGCAATTTCAGCAAGCCTGTTACCTTCTTCAAGTCGCATATCTGCCATTTTTAGTATCGCATCATTTAAACTGATATGGATTAACTCCATGCGTTTTTCTCTATCGGCCGGTGTTTCTTCTTCTTCAACCAGCTCAAGTACACCTCTTAAGTTAAGAATCCCATCTATTGAAGGCGCGACAGCATCTAATTCATTACCAATACGGGTTGCCAGCGGGATAACTTGCTGAAGAATATCTTCGTTAACCTGAAGCTTTACTGATTTTTGCTTATTATCGATCACCAGATTGACGTGGAAATTTCCACGCTTAAAGCTCTTTGCTAGTTCGGATCGTACCTTTGCATCAAGGGATTCAAATCCATTCGGCACGCGGCATCGTGCATCGAGGTTTTTCCCATTTACACTTTTGAGCTCCCAGGACCAAGTCGTCCCGACATATTCTCCTTCGGACCGGGCAAACCCCGTCATACTAGCAATAGCCTTACCCATAAATGGTTCCTCAATAAAATAATTGAAACGTTACTTGCTCAGTCAAATAGTTTGCATTCTTCAAGAGCTGCATTATTTTCATATGCGTTATACTCAATGCATACGAGGCCCTGCAAGAATGACTGAACTAAATACAATATTTATTACTGGTGCTTCCAGCGGTATAGGCGCAGCCCTAGCAGAATCGTATGCAGGTTTCGGTAAAAAATTATTCCTTGTAGGTAGGAATAATGACCGTCTCAATAATATTGCCACAAAATGTGAAAAACTTGGAGCAGTTGTTCATAAAATCACTTTAGATGTGAAAGACCCTTCGCTTTGTATGCAGGCAATTAAAGAAGCAAACACAACATCACAGTTGGATTTGGTAATAGCGAATGCTGGTATATCTGGTGGGACTGGAAGCTCTGGTGAAACGGGTGACCAAGTCAGAGAGATTATGGATATCAATATTCATGGCGTTCTCAATACTGTACTCCCCGCAATTGAGGTTATGAAATCGAACGGAGGAGGACAGATCGCGATTATGTCTTCCCTTGCATCCTTTAAAGGCTTACCAAGCGCGCCAGCCTACTGTGCGAGCAAGGCTGCGGTAAGAACTTGGGGAGAAGGCCTAAGGGGAGATTTAAAAAAGGATAACATTAAGATTACAGTTATCACGCCCGGCTTTGTAAAAAGCGGTATAACGGCGGTAAATAACTTTCCCATGCCATTTTTGATGGAAGGGAAAAAAGCCGCCGAAATAATCAAAAAAGGTCTGAGCCAAAACAAAGCTCGAATTTCATTCCCGAAGCCAATGTATATTGCTGTGTTACTTTTTTCAGCCCTCCCCCTCTACCTTTCAGAGTTTATCTCGGAAAAATTACCCAAGAAAAATTAAGGGAAGAAAAACAAGCACAAAATGCGCGTTCCGTCCCAAGACAAAACGCGCAGCTGTATCTGCTCTTTCTATTTTAAAGAAAGAATTCTTATTTGTGACGGAAAGTAATCCGACCCTTAGTTAAATCGTAGGGGGTCATTTCAACGTCAACTTTATCGCCAACCATGGTACGAATGCGGAATTTACGCATTTTCCCACCAGTGTGAGCAATAATCTCGTGTCCGTTTTCAAGCTCTACCCGGAACATTGCATTCGGGAGCTTTTCAATAACAGTACCACTAAACTCAAGGAGTTCTTCTTTAGCCATTCAATCTTGCCTTTTTCTACCGCATTCTTGCGTTGCGCAAAACTACCCAACATCTGCAAAAGGTCAAGCCATCATCGACTCTTAGAGCCAAATCATGGAAAGAAATTAAGGACCAACGCCTTTTTGGGCAGATTACATCTATTCTAGGATAAAAGTTTTATGAAATAGATAACAAATGAGAAGGTATTTATTTCATTTTCACCGAACGCCACAACCGTACGTTCTTGTTATGCTCTTTTAAATTCTTCGCAAAGGAATGTCCGCCCTTACCATTCGCCACGAAATACAGGTACTTTGTTTTAGTTGGCTGCGTAACTGCTTCTAAGGCGGACCGGCCAACATTTGTAATTGGCGCCGGAGGAAGACGGTCTATTGTGTAGGTGTTATACGGTGTTGGCGTCTTAAGATCTTTCCGAGAAAGACTTCGCCCCAAAGGAGCCTGCCCCATGGTAATTCCATAAGAAACAGTTGGATCTGACTGTAGGCGCATTTTCAATCTGAGACGGTTAATAAATACTCCTGCAACCAGAGGCCTTTCCGACGCGATACCCGTTTCTTTCTCAACAATAGACGCCAAGACTAAGGCTTCCTCTATGGAGTCCAAAGGCAATCCTTCTTGTCTATTCATCCAGAGTTCATTCAGATTCTCAATCAACGCTTTTTGCATTCTATCGACGACAGACTGCCGAGTTCCGCCACGTACATACTGATACGTCTCTGGAAGTAAGCTCCCCTCTTCTGGGATGACAGAAATTTCACCTGAAAGGTTCTGATCACTGAGTAATATATCAATTATTTCTCGAGAGGTTTTCCCCTCGGGAATAGTAACGGAATAAGTAACAGCTTTACCCTGCTCGAGAATTTTAATAACAGCATCCATAGACGCTGTTGCTGGAAAGAGAAATTCTCCGGCCTTAAGGTTCCGTGCGCGTTTAGTATAACGGGCTCCAAGTTGGAAAATGAGAACATCACTTATGACTTCCTCATCCTTAAGGAGGTTAGCTATTTTCTCTAGACCTGCCCCGCTAGGGATAACGACGATTACATCATTGCTTAAGGGACCTGCGGCAAAAAACGTTTGCTGTGCGTGGTAAAGAGCGATCGACATCGCCATAATAATGCAAGCCAAACAAAGCGAGGCCCACTTCATAAAAGAGGGCCTCTTTGATATTTTTTGTTCTTCAGTCACGACTGGGTGAATTAATTAAATGCTTTTAGCACGAGGCTAGCATTTGTACCGCCAAACCCGAACGAGTTGGAAAGTGCTATATCAATTTTTTTCTCTTGAGCTTCAAGAGGTACAAGATTGATGCCCTGACAAGACTCTGAAGGGTTTTCAAGATTCAAAGTTGGAGGAACAACCCCTTCTTTGAGCGCCTTAACCGAGAAGATTGCCTCAACGGCGCCAGCCGCACCAAGAAGGTGCCCGATCGCAGATTTGGTTGATGACATACATAAATTTTTGTTGTCACCAAACAGACGCTTTACAGCACCAAACTCGATTTCATCACCAAGTGGTGTAGAGGTACCATGTGCGTTGATGTAGTCCACATCCTCAGCATTTATACCTGCACGTTTAAGCGCCGCAGACATGGCACGAAATCCCCCGTTCCCATCAGGAGGTGGCGCTGTGATGTGGTGGGCATCACCAGACAGTCCATAACCAACCACTTCGCCGTATATTGTTGCCCCACGTGCTTTCGCATGTTCCAGTTCTTCAAGAACAACAACACCAGCACCTTCGCCCATAACGAAACCATCACGGCCTTCATCCCAAGGACGAGAACCTTCTGTCGGCGAATCGTTATAGCCCGTAGAGAGTGCACGAGAAGCGCAGAAACCTGCAATCCCGAGTCGGCAAACGGCAGCTTCAGCACCACCAGCAACCATGACATCAGCATCATCGAACTGGATCAACCGAGCAGCATCACCAATTGCGTGAGCGCCAGTTGAACACGCTGTGACAACCGAATGGTTTGGACCTTTAAAACCATAACGGATCGAAACATGTCCTGAAATGAGATTGATCAAAGATGAGGGGATAAAAAATGGTGATAATTTTCGAGGCCCCTTTTCCTCAATCATCAACGCACCATTTGCAATTGTCTGAAGACCGCCAATACCAGAACCGATCATTACGCCGGTACGACACAAGCTTTCTTCATCCTCAGGCTTCCACCCAGAATCCTCAATCGCCTGTTGAGCAGCTGTGATCCCATAGATAATAAACGGATCAAGTTTACGACGATCTTTTGCCGCAACATGATCATCAGGATTAAAGTATCCCTCAGATGTTTCACCCAGAGGAATGTGCCCTGCGATCTGACAAGGAAGATCCGAAGTTTCAAAACCTGTGATTTTGCCTAAACCTGATTCACCGTTGATGACGCGTGACCAAATGTGATCAACACCACAACCAAGCGGGGATACCATACCAAGACCAGTTATTACAACACGACGCATGATTAGGAGATGTCTCTATCTATTAAATACTAAAACGCCGGGATAAACCCCGGCGTTGTAATAAGAAAACTATTAGATGTTTTCAGAAATGAAATCGACAGCATTTTGAACTGTCGCGATTTTTTCTGCAGCATCGTCAGGAATTTCACAACCGAACTCTTCTTCGAACGCCATAACGAGTTCGACAGTGTCCAGGCTGTCAGCACCAAGATCGTCGATGAAGCTTGCAGCTTCAACAACTTTGGCTTCTTCAACACCTAGGTGTTCAACTACAATTTTCTTTACGCGATCAGCGACATCGTTGCTCATAAAACTTAGCCCTTAACTATTTATCGCCTTTCGGCGGTGTTACTCACGGCCCTGCGGCCAGAATTGATTTCATACCCTGCTTTCGCAGAGAAGCGCCGCCTCTTAACATACTTTTCAGCAGCTTGCCAACGCCCTATATCCATATATTTCATAAAGATTCAAAGCTTCGCGGTCAATTACAGATTATATCATGGCCATTCCGCCGTTCACATGCAAGGTCTGGCCTGTCACGTAAGCAGCTTCATTACTCGAAAGATAGGCTACAGAAGCCGCGATATCTTCTGGTGTACCTAGCTTCCCACAAGGAATACCTCTTAAAAGATTTTCTTTGAGGTCATCATTTAAAACATCTGTCATTGGGGTTTCGATAAAACCAGGAGCAACACAATTAACGGTAATACCGCGAGAAGCCACTTCCTGAGCAAGAGACTTACTCATTCCAATCAAGCCAGCTTTAGAAGCAGCATAGTTTGTTTGGCCAGCATTCCCCGTGGTACCAACAACAGAAGTAATACCAATAATACGTCCCCAGCGACGTTTCATCATGCCTCGAAGACAAGCCTTTGATAATCGAAAGCTTGCCGTGAGGTTTACAGCCAAAACCGTATCCCAGTCTTCGTCCTTTAGGCGCATAGCAAGATTATCGCGTGTTAAACCAGCATTATTAACAAGTATATCCAGCTGCCCCATTGCTTCATCGGCACGCTTAATAAGGTCCGCGGGTGCATCTGGTTCGGATAGATTCGCAGGCAACACATGAACACGTTCACCGCCGAGATCAGCAGCAACTTTTTCCAGTGCCTCTACCCGCGTACCAGAAAGTCCAACAATAGCCCCTTGGTCATGAAGAGCTTTGGCAATTGCACTACCAATACCGCCAGAAGCACCTGTTACAAGTGCAGTCTTGCCGGAAAGATCAAACATGTTTTACTCCTAGAATATATATTATGCGGTAAAGGCTACCTAATTTTGTAATTGAGACCAAGCATCTTTACGCACGTTTAATTTAAATATTTTTCAACAATTCTTCTATTTCCGCAGGGCTTCCAGCATTCACGGAAGTAAGCTCGCGATCAATTCTACGTGTCAATCCACTCAACACCTTACCGGCACCAAGTTCAACCAACTGCTCGACGCCTTTTGACTTCATGAATTCGACGGATTCACGCCACCGCACGATACCAGTAACCTGCTCAACGAGATGATTTCGAATCGCTTCTGGATCAGTGACAATATCTGCAGATACATTGCAAATAACCGGGATAGAAGGAGCGCGAAGTGTTACTGCAGAGAGGGCTTCGGCCATTGCGTCAGCTGCCGGCGACATCAAAGAGCAATGGAAAGGAGCGGATACAGGAAGTAGTACAGCGCGTTTAGCGCCTTTCTCTTTTGCAATGTCCAGAGCACGTTCAACCGCTGCTTTGTGCCCACTGATCACAACTTGACCAGGCGCATTATCATTAGCAGCGGAGCATACGTCACCCTGAGCGGCCTCTTTAGCAACCGCTTCTGCAGCCTCAAAATCCAAACCAAGAAGAGCTGCCATTGCGCCCTCCCCGACGGGAACGGCCTGTTGCATGGATTGTCCTCGCAATTTCAAAAGCCGAGCAGCGTCCGCAAGCCCTATCGATCCTACCGCAGTAAGAGCAGAATATTCACCAAGAGAATGCCCTGCGACAAAAGCCGCACGGTCGGCGAGCACAAAATTACCTTCACTTTGGAGTACGCGTACAACTGCCATACTTACCGACATCAAAGCTGGTTGGGCGTTTTCAGTAAGCGTGAGGTCCTCTATGGGGCCTTCAAATGTCAGGGCAGAGAGTTTCTGACCCAGCGCATCGTCAACTTCTTCGAAAACTTGACGGGCAACCGGAAAGGCGTCTGCCAATTCTTTCCCCATACCAACAGATTGTGAACCTTGCCCAGGAAAGACAAAAGAACGTTTCATTAGTTTACTCCTTCACGAATGCCTGACGCCATCAAAGTTAAGGTATTCCCTTACTTTGATGAATACTCATTAATAATAATCCTGATGGTTTCAGGTCACATGACTTCAGAACACATTGTTATTTGCGCCCAGAGATACCGTTCTCAAGTTGAATATGCAACGAAACAGAACCTTCTACCATAAGAATAACCAAACAACATAAGTCCAAAGGATCTAATATTTATTTATTATCAGATAGATAGACGGCCTCATGTGCAACACCCTTGACCCCCGCGTCAGGATCGCTATATTCCGCACGTTAATCCGCACTAACTCAACTCCTTGCTGGTGACCTCAAGCGGAAAACAAGGACACCAGCTCCGAGTTCAGGTCTGACCTGAACTCCTAAAGCCGTGAGGAGTAAATATGGCTTTTTATGAATGCGTATATATCGCTCGTCAGGACATCTCGTCCTCTCAAGTCGATACACTAACAGAGCAGTTCACTGCTATTATCACCGAAAACGGTGGTTCAGTTGCTAAGACCGAGTATTGGGGTCTTCGTAACATGGCTTATCGCGTTAAGAAAAACCGCAAAGGCCACTATGTTCTTCTTAACATCGATGCTCCTTCTGCAGCGGTCCAGGAAATGGAACGCGTTATGCGGTTGAACGATGATGTACTTCGTACGTTGACTGTTAAAGTTGACGTCCTCGAAGAAGAGCCTTCAGTCGTCATGCAAAACCGTGGCAGCCGTGATGAACGCGGTGGTCGTGGTGGTCGTGGTGGTCGTGATGACCGCGGCGGACGTGATGGTGGTCGTGGTCGTGATGACCGCGGTGGTCGCCCTCCTCGCGAAGGTGGCGATCGCGCACCTCGTGAAGCAACAGCTAGCTAAGGAAGAGCAACATGGCCATTCAAATCGTTAGCCAGGGCGTTGGTTCCCGTCGCCCGTTTAATCGTCGCCGTAAAAGCTGCCCGTTCTCTGGCTCAAGTGCGCCAAAGATCGATTACAAAGACACTCGTCTTTTGCAGCGCTTCATTTCAGAGCGCGGTAAAATTGTTCCAAGTCGTATAACAGCAGTTTCTGCTAAGAAACAACGCGAGCTTGCAAAAGCTATTAAACGCGCTCGCTTCCTAGCTCTGTTGCCATACCTGATCGGATAAGAAGGAGATCGTATCATGCAAGTCGTCCTTCTAGAACGCATCGAAAAACTTGGTCAAATGGGTGAAGTAGTTTCGGTTAAGCCGGGCTATGCACGTAACTTCCTGCTTCCTAAGCAGAAAGCTATGCGCGCCACCAAAGCCAATCTTGAACACTTCGAAAACCAGCGTGTTCAGCTGGAAGCAGATAACCTCCAACGTCGCGAAGAAGCTGTAAAAGTTTCTTCTACACTCGAGGGTTTGACTGTTTCTCTGATCCGTCAGGCAGGTGATTCCGGACAGCTTTATGGCTCCGTAAACACACGTGACATCTCTGAAGCAGTAACAGCATCTGGTGTTACTGTCAGCCGCTCACAGGTTGTTCTCGACAAAGTCATCAAAACTTTGGGTCTGCACGATGTTAAAGTCGTTCTTCACCCTGAAGTAACTGTTGGCATCGTTGTTAACGCTGCCCGCTCAGCAGAAGAAGCCGAACAACAGTTACGTTCTGGCTCTCTTGCGTCATCTCACGATGAAGTTGCTGAAGAAGAAGTAGTTGAAGTAGCTGAAGAAGCTGCTGAAGACGTTGTTGAAGCAGAAGGTGAAAGCGAAGAGTAATCTTCTCTTTTCACACTGTGAGACTTTATGAAACGGCACCTTTTTGGGTGCCGTTTTCATTTCCATTCTGTACTTCTGCCCCTCGACCAGATACATTCCCCTACCCTTAACACTTATTGCTTGATGCTTGGGGCAATACAGTTTTTTAGGCTCGGCATAGACCAACAATTTAAGACCTGAGGCCCATGGAAGATCACGCGATCCCGCATTTTGAATCAGATATTCCCTTTGACGATGGGCCTGAATTACGTTCACCTCCTCACAACTACGAGGTCGAACAAGCTTTGTTGGGTGCCGTATTGGCGAACAATAAAGCCTATGAGCGGATTTCGGATTTTTTACTACCTGTTCATTTCGCCGATCCAGCGCACTCAGAGATTTATCTTGCTTGCAAGACACTGATTGAGCGCGGACAACTCGCCAATGCGACGACCTTAAAGAATTATTTTGCCAGTAGTGGCAACCTAGAAGAGCTCGGCGGGACCAGCTATCTTGCCGAACTACAGAGTAATATCGTCACCATCATCAATGCCTCTGAATACGGCAAGATAATCCACGACCTTTATATTCGTAGAGAATTGATTGATCTTGGAGAAGAGGTCGTAAACAACGCCCATACACATGAGCTTGATCTTTCAGCCACCCAACAAATCGAAGGGGCGGAACAAAAGCTCTACAGGCTCGCGGAAGTGGGCCAGACTGAAGGTGGCTTTACATCTTTTGCAGATGCACTTTCTGAATCTATTGATTTTATTAATGTTGCAATGAAGCAAGGTGACGGCCTAGCGGGTGTATCCAGTGGGATGCGCGATGTCGACAAGCTCCTTGGTGGGTTTCACCATTCTGATTTGATCATTCTGGCGGCACGACCTTCTATGGGGAAGACGGCATTTGTAACCAATATTGCGTTCAACATCGCCCAAACAAAAAAACCTGGCCATAATGCAGACGGAGACGAAACCGATATCCCAATGTCAGTGGCCTTTTTCTCGCTAGAAATGTCTGCGGATCAGCTGGCCAGCAGGATTTTGTCCTCAGCCGCAGAAATGCCGTCTCATTTAATGCGTAGAGGTGAGCTTACAGAGGATCAGTTTGAACACGTTTTTCAAGTCAGCCGGGCTTTGTCTGAATACAAACTCTTTATCGACGACACACCGAACCTTACCATTCCAGGACTTCGCAATCGGGTCAGACGCTTAAAAAGGCAACATGGTCTGGATATGATCATCGTGGATTATCTTCAGCTGATGTCTGGTGCACCAGGTGGAAATAGCGACAGCCGTGTCCAGGAGGTCTCTGAAATTTCCCGTGGCCTCAAGGGGATCGCCAAGGAAATGAACGTTCCTGTCATTGCACTTTCACAGCTATCTCGTCAGACGGAACAACGTGAAGACAAGCGGCCTCAGCTTTCTGATCTTCGCGAATCCGGATCGATTGAGCAAGATGCTGACGTTGTACTTTTCCTCTACCGTGATGAGTACTACATCGCCCGTGAAAAACCAGGCCAAGGGGCCGACGATTCGACAGATAGGTTCCATGAGAAGCTGGCCAATCACGAAGCACGCCTGGACCAAGCGCGTAACAAAGCGGAAATGATTATCGGTAAGCAGCGTCACGGCCCTATTGGAACAGTTGAGCTTCACTTTAACGGCGAGTTCACCAAGTTCTCAGACCTCGCCGAAGAAGACCAGATGCCTGAAAGCTATTAATTTCTTAAATATAATCTGTGCTCCACTCACCTTATCACGGCTCTAGATTGACGCTACTGAGAGCCTTGGTTATTGTGCTCACACTCCGCGATAGAGTTCATACTATTCTCAATAATCGCAAAACGTTATTCACGATGGTTACCTCCGGATAATTTGAACCGTAACCATGCCATTACGACTGGCATGCAAATGTGTGATGCAGAAAGAAGTCTTTATGGGTTTGGCATTGGTTGGAAAATCTATAGCTCTGAGTTTAAAGGACAATCCGGATTTCCAGGGATCACTCCTTCAACACTCATGCGAAAGAGACCAATTCCCACTGCTAATCAGTTTGAATAAATTCAGTTACTCGACCACCCTCATCCAATCTCAAGATAACTAGACGGTAACCCGCATGCCATTTTTACAGCCTCTTGGTCACCTCATTCTTAGTTTCTTTGAGATTGTCGGACGCCTTTCCATCTTTGCCTCTAAAGCCGTTTCACACTGTTTTCGTCCGCCTTTTTATCCAAGGCTCATTCTCAAGCAAATGATCGAAGTTGGGTATTACTCTCTTCCCGTTGTCGGACTTACCGCCATATTCACTGGGATGGTGCTCGCGCTTCAAAGTTATACTGGCTTTGCCCGCTTCTCCGCAGAAAGCGCGATACCTAATGTTGTGATCGTATCCATCACACGTGAACTTGGCCCTGTTCTCGCCGGGTTAATGGTCGCAGGTCGTGTCGGCGCCGCAATGGCAGCTGAGATCGGGACCATGCGGGTTACAGAACAAATCGATGCACTGTATACCTTGGCAACCAATCCTTTTAAGTACCTGATTGCCCCACGGGTAATCGCGGGCGTTCTGACCTTGCCTGTACTCGTTCTTGTCGCGGATACAATCGGGGTCTTCGGTGGGTATCTCGTCTCAATCCACAAGCTTGGTTTTAATCCTGCTACCTACCTAAAAAATACAATCGATTTCATGGAGTATCTCGATGTCGTATCTGGTTTGGTTAAAGCGGCAGCATTTGGCTTTATTATTACCTTAATGGGTTGCTATCACGGTTTTAACTCCAAAGGTGGCGCACAAGGCGTTGGCTCCGCGACAACAAACGCTGTTGTTTCTGCCTCCATCCTTATTCTGACCTTTAACTACATCATCACTGAGTTGTTTTTCTCCAGATGACCGATCAACACGATGTCACCCAAAAATCAATTAGAATTAAGATCCGCGGACTAACCAAAGCCTTTGGTAAGAAGGTTGTGCTTAACGGTCTGGATTTAGATGTGCACGAAGGCGAATCCCTTGTGGTTATCGGCGGCTCAGGAACTGGGAAATCCGTTCTGTTAAAGTGCGTTCTCGGCTTACTCAAACCCGATTCTGGTAGCATCCAAATTAATGGACAAGAAATCGTTGGCCTCAACGGCAACACAATGGAAAATGTACGCCGAAAATTCGGTATGCTGTTCCAATATGCAGCGCTTTTCGATTCCCTCACCATTTGGGAAAATGTTGCTTTTGGGTTGATGCAAGCCCATGGCATGCCCAAGGATGAAGCGTACAAAATTGCTATTGAAAAATTATCGCAAGTCGGTTTAGGCGAACGCTTTGCAACTAAAAACCCTGCCGAACTCTCGAGTGGAATGAAAAAACGTGTTGGTTTGGCCCGGGCCATAGCAACATCCCCAGATACTCTATTTTTTGATGAGCCAACCACGGGCCTTGATCCCGTGATGGGGGATGTTATTGACCGTTTAATCGTTCAATCCGTACAGGAACTCGGGGCGACAGGCCTTACGATTACGCACGACATGGATTCTGCAAAACGCATATCAGATCGCATAGCTATGCTTTATGATGGGAAAATTGCGTGGGTCGGCCCCACTGCAGACATTGAAACAACGGACAATCCTTATGTCCATCAATTCATAAATGGATTGCTGGAAGGCCCGATTAAAATCAGTTTGACGAATTCTGATCGCGCCGCGGTATAACACCCACGCCTATCGAGATCTGTACCTCGATAGAACAAGTATTCGAAAGATTCTTTAGGAGACCTAATTTGGCCCGCCCTGTAACCCGCTATGTTTGCCAGTCATGTGGCGCAGATTACGTCAAATGGAGTGGAAAGTGCGATACTTGTGGCGAATGGAATTCTATCGCGGAAGAAGCCAGTTCCGCTTCTTCTACTCCTGGTGGCCTGGCGAAAAAGAATGTTCGTAAAGGCAAACAAGTAGAGTTTGTCAGCCTCGAAGGAAATAGCAAACCAGTCCCACGTATGGTCAGCAATAATAGAGAGTTCGACCGCGTCTGCGGCGGTGGCCTTGTTCCCGGCTCTGCAGTTCTCATTGGGGGAGACCCCGGTATTGGTAAATCCACCCTTCTAACCCAAGTCCTCGCTGCTCTTACCACAACCGCAGGCACCAAATGTGTTTACATTTCTGGTGAGGAAGCGATAGACCAGGTTCGCCTTCGGGCGCGACGTCTGGGCTTAAAGGGTGATGATTTTCTTTTGGCATCTGCGACTTCGGTACGGGATATTGCAACAACACTTGATGACAATAACGCACCCCAAGTGGTGGTCATTGATTCAATTCAAACCATGTTCGTAGATAGCCTGGATTCCGCCCCAGGCACAGTTTCCCAAGTCCGGGCCTCTGCTCAGGAGTTGATACAGTTGGCCAAGACAAGAGGTTTTAGTCTCCTGCTTGTCGGCCACGTCACAAAAGAAGGTGTCATAGCAGGGCCTAAGGTTCTCGAACACATGGTTGACACCGTACTTACCTTTGAAGGTGAACGCGGTCACCACTTCCGTATTTTAAGAGCCGTCAAAAACCGATTTGGGCCCACCGATGAAATCGGTGTTTTTGAGATGTCAGAACAAGGCCTTGAACAGGTAGCCAACCCCTCTGCGTTATTTCTAGCTGAACGAAGAGGTAACGTTACCGGGGCAGCCGTTTTTGCTGGCCTGGAAGGCACACGCCCGGTTCTAGTTGAAATCCAAGCCCTGGTTTCCCCCTCCCAGCAAGCAAACCCTCGTCGTGCCGTTGTTGGATGGGACTCTGGGAGACTGGCGATGATTCTTGCCGTGCTGGAAGCACGGTGTGGATTGGTCCTCGCAGGAAACGAGGTATATTTAAATGTTGCCGGAGGATTACGCATTGGTGAGCCCGCTGCAGATATGGCCGTAGCAGCCGCATTAATATCCGCAGCAATGGATATTGCTGTACCCGAAGATACTGTTGTATTTGGTGAAATTGGCTTATCGGGGGAAATACGCGCCGTTAACCAGTCTGAAAGCAGGTTAAAGGAAGCGACAAAACTCGGATTTAAAAATGCAATTATTCCGCCAATCCGCGCAAAGAAGAATTGTAATCAGATCACTTCGGGGTTAGATACAAGACAGATTGAACATTTGCAGGACCTTGTTGCACTGTTTGCAGCGAGATCCATTAAAAAACCCGCAGGTAACTAACCGGCAAAAGTGTTAGGTATTGATGGAAAACTTGCCCATCTCACTCTTGGATGTTGCCGTAATTGGCATCATTGTCGTCTCAGGTCTTTTCGCCCTGTTTCGAGGATTTGTGCACGAAGTCCTTTCCGTTGCCTCTTGGATTGGTGCAGGCTTTGTCACCTTATGGGGATTTCACCCCTTACTTCCTCACGTTCAGAAGTTTATCAACATTCCCTTCGTTGCTGAACTTGTGACAGGATTTGCTCTGTTTGTTGTAACCCTTGGTCTCTTAATGGTTCTCATCAGATCAATCTGCAAGCACGTAAGAGAAAGTACCTTTGGTCCTCTCGATCGATCCCTCGGCTTCCTCTTTGGCCTGTTGCGCGGCAGTGTTATTGTTTGCATTGCCTGGATCGCTTTGTTTGTGTTTTTAATGCCACAAGACGAAGGCTGGCCTGTCGACGTAGAGCGCGCCAAAACGCGCCCGGCCATTCAGCAAGGCTCTGCAATTTTGGTAAAGCTTCTACCTCAAAAATTCCATAATGAGACCATAACAAAGGTACTTGTTCAGGCTGAAGCCGCAAGACAGGCCTATAATGCGAGCCAAACATACCAACAATTAATGAATCCAGAATCAAGTGCGCCCACAGACGAAAGTGGTGATCCCGGATACAACAACACTATGCGCACACAAATGCAAAAAACCATCGAAGCCGTAAGCGGTAGCGAATAATGGTCCCTATTCTGAGTTCAGGAGAGCGAAAGCCATGACACTCGAAGATCTTCATGATGATGATAAACTCCACGAAGAATGCGGCGTTTATGCCGTCCACGGCCATAAAGGTGCAGCAGCCCTAGTTACACTAGGTCTTCATGCCCTTCAACATCGAGGACAGGAAGCAGCCGGCATCATTAGTTACGATGGTAATGAGTTTTATAACCACCGTGCCCTTGGGCTTGTGGGTGACAACTTCTCTTCTCAAGAAGTCATTAAACGTCTTAAAGGCCACTCATCAATTGGACATACACGGTATTCCACAACCGGTGAAACAGCGCTAAGAAATGTCCAACCGCTTTTTGCAGATCTTCACGATGGTGGCTTTGCTCTTTGTCATAACGGCAATCTCACAAACTCTCAGAAGATTCGCGATCAGCTCGTTATGCGTGGTTCAATTTTCCAATCCACGATGGACACAGAAGTCATTCTTCACCTCGTCGCCACGTCGATCCAAGATACTATCGTTGGCAAGGTTATTGATGCCATCCAGCGGATCCAAGGTGCCTACGCTCTTCTTTGCATGACAAAAGAAGGCGTCATAGCGGTTCGTGATCCCAACGGCATTCGACCACTGGTTCTCGGCAAGTTTGAAGATGGCTATGTTGTCGCTTCGGAAACCTGCGCACTCGATATCATTGGCGCGGAATTTATCCGCGATGTCGAACCTGGTGAATTGATTGTCATTACGGACGAGGGCGTAAAATCGATGCGCCCCTTCCCGCCGACACCAAAACAGACCTGTATTTTTGAGTACATATACTTTGCACGTCCGGACTCCTTCATCGATGGGGTTAGTGTTTACGAAGCCAGAAAGAATATCGGTAAAGAGCTCGCAATTGAAAACCACGTAGAATCCGATGTCGTTGTCCCGGTACCTGATTCAGGTGTTCCGGCTGCAATCGGCTATTCTCAAGAATCTGGCGTCCCGTTTGAACTCGGCATTATCCGTAATCACTATGTGGGCCGTACCTTTATTGAGCCAAGTCAGCAAATCCGTAACCTTGGCGTCAAGCTTAAGCACAACGCAAATAAAGCAGTTCTTGAAGGAAAGCGTGTCATTCTTGTTGACGACTCACTGGTACGGGGAACCACCTCTCTTAAGATCGTAGAAATGGTACGCGCTGCTGGAGCCAAAGAAGTTCATATGCGTATTGCTTCACCGCCTATTGGATATCCCTACTTCTATGGGATCGATATTTCCAAGTCCAAGGAGCTGCTTGCAGCTCAAATGAATTTAGAAGAAATGACCAAGTACATTGGTGTTGATAGTCTTGCCTTCTTATCAATAGATGGGATGTACCGCGCAATGGGACAAGAAGGACGTAACAACGAACTTCCGCAATATTGTGACTCTCCTTTCACAGGATTTTACCCGACCCAGATTGATGATTACGAAGACCACGTAACCGGAACTCCAGAGTTCATGAAACCTAAAAAAGCCGGCTAGAGAGATCCTGAGATGACTGACACTAAAACTGGCCGTCTAGAAGGACGCCTTGCTCTGATTACGGGTGCTTCACGTGGAATTGGTAGAGCCGTTGCCAAGCGGTTTGCAAATGAAGGCGCTCAACTGTTACTTATGGCGAGAACCGTGGGTGCTCTTGAAGAGCTGGATGATGAAATCCGGGCTGAAGGCGGAAAAAGCCCCATTCTCATTCCCCATGATCTGAAAGAAATGGACGGTCTTGATCAACTTGGCGCCTCTCTTTTTGATCGATATGGAAAACTGGATGTTCTCGTTGGGAATGCGGGATCTCTTGGCCCTCTCTCTCCAATTGGACATATCAAACCCAAGGTCTGGCAAGAAGCGTTCGATATTAACGTTACCGCAAACTATCGATTGATACGCAGCCTGGATCCCTTGCTAAAAAAGTCAGAAGCTGGTCGTGCGATTTTCGTGACTACAGGGTCTACACCAAAAGCATACTGGAGCCTCTACAAGGCCTCTAAGGCGGCTCTGACCACTATGGTTCAATGTTATGCAGGGGAGCTTGAAAAAACCAACGTTCGCGTCAACCTGATCTCCCCAGGTCCTATTAGGACGGCAATGAGAGAAAAAGCTTATCCCGGTGAAGATCCCTTGACCATCCGTGCGCCAGAAGAGATCACTGACAGCTTTGTAGATCTCGCCTCTGTTGATTGCCAAATGAATGGGCAAATCATTGATATCAGAGAAGAATAGAGAAATCTAAGTCTTGCAAAAAAGGAGGCCGTTTTGAAAGCGGCCTCCTTTTTTATTACTGATTGCGTTTCTTTTTACCGGCGTAGGGATTGTCGCCCTTTTTCATATGCATTCTCAGCGGTACACCCGGAATATCGAAGGTTTTACGAAGATTATTTTCGAGAAACCGCGTATACGATGCCGGGAGATCTTCTGGCAATGAACATGAAATAGCGAACGTCGGTGGTCGAGCACGTGCTTGCGTTATGTATTTCAGCTTGATCCTACGTCCACCTGGGGCTGGCGGAGGATGTCTCTCGAGTAAGTCAGCCAACCATTTATTCAAGCCTGCGGTTGGCAACCTGATATTCCAGACATTGTATACCTCAAGAACAGTATCCAACATACTGTTCAATTTGTGCCCCTTAAGGGCAGAAATAGTTACGACAGGAATACCTTTGACTTGAGGTAAAGAGGTCAATAGGCGATCTTTCAACTGCTGCATAACAGCATCTTTATCCGTACAGATATCCCATTTGTTGATCACGATAATGAGGGCTCGACCTTCCTCGATAACGTGGCGGGCAATCGTCAAATCTTGCTTATCCAATACACCATCAGGATCAAGAACAAGGGCAACAACCTGCGCATATTTCAATGCTCGAATAGTATCGGAAGCAGATAATTTTTCTAGCTTGTCTTCAATTTTAGAACGTCGGCGTAGTCCCGCAGTATCAACAAGCTTAAGAGCGTGCCCCTTGTATTCCCATTCCACAGCAATGGCATCTCGTGTAATGCCAGCTTCGGGACCCGTCAAAAGACGATCATCATCAATTAGTTTATTAATCAGGGTCGATTTTCCGACGTTGGGACGCCCCACAATAGCAAGCTGTAGTGGTCCGCGCCCTTTTCCGCCTTCTTCGTTTTCTTCGTTTTCTTCTTCGTCGTCTTCTTCGAATCCCTCAAACTCATCGAAGTCTTCGTCTTCTAGGACTTCGTCTTGATCTTTGCCAGCGTCTTCTTCGTCTTCAACAGGCTGAGTGAGAGTTTGAGAAGCAGCCTCTTCTTCGCCCGCCCGTTTCATGTGCTCGCTGATAACATCATAAAGATCGCTACTGCCCAAACCATGCTCAGCGGAAAACGGTATTGGTTCTCCAAGGCCAAGTCGATAGGCATCCATGAGGCCTTCATCACCGACTTTGCCCTCACATTTGTTTGCCATCAGAGCGATCGGCGTTTTACCACGTCGTAAATGCTTGGCAAAATGCTCATCCATAGGCAACACACCTACACGGGCATCAATAAGCATAAGAACGAGATCAGCCTCTTCTACGGCGCGTTCTGTCTGTATGCGCATTCTCGCTTCAAGGCTACCATCAAAGGCTTCTTCGAGCCCGGCAGTATCGATGATACGAAAACGACAATCAAAGAGATAGGCATCCCCCTCTCTTCGATCTCGGGTAACACCAGGCTGGTCATTGACCAACGCCAAACGCTTACCGACAAGACGGTTAAACAGCGTCGACTTACCCACATTCGGGCGGCCCACAATAGCTACTGTGAAAGTCATTCTTTAGTCTTTCTCTCGCTGATAAGCCCCTAAGGCTTATTGCATCGCGATAATTTCTGCTTCTGCTGTCAGGAAATATAAACTATTACCTACGACAACTGGTGGCATTGCTGCCCCATCTGGCAGTTCCAGATATCCTAAGATTTCTCCGGTATAGGGAGAAAGTGAAATAGCTTCGCCATGAGAGCCCGCAGCGATCAGTCTATCGCTCGCAAGAACGGGTCCTTGCCATACGATTAAATCTTTTCGATCTTCTGGATCCATATAACGCGGTAAAGGTTGTATCCAACGGATACGACCATCCTGACGTCTAACAGCCGCAACTTGGGAATCATTCGTGAGAACATATATAAATTCTCCCGCTACCCATGGCATTTGCACGCCACCGATATCAGTATCCCAAAGCCGCACACCTTCTTTAAGGTCAATGGCGACCATTCGGCCCGAGTGACTTACCGCGATTACACGATCCCTGTCAATAACGGGCATCGCGCGGATATGGGCAAGGTCGGTAAGCGGATCGGTCTTTTTGATCGATGACAGATCAAGCGTCCACTTAACTTCCCCTTCGATGACATCGATTGCCACGATTTCACCGGAAGAATAAGGAACGATGAGTTTACGACCTGCGACTGCAGCACTGGCACCACCGAGCAAACTCGTTTCAGACTGGACACCGATATGGCTCCAAAGACGACGCCCATCATCTGCAGCGAGAGCTAATGTCTGATTATCAAGAGTGATAACGAATACACGTCCGCCATTTACAGTCGGCGCAGCACGCATCGGTGCAGGTGCATCCTGTGTCCAAATGACGTCCCCTGAGCGAACATCAAGTGCAAACACACGTGCGAAGCCTGTGGAAACGTAAATACGGCCATCCGCATAGGCTATACCACCACCAAAGAAGCCATCATCCTCATCGTATGGATCAAGATCCTTTTCCCAAAACACCTTACCTGTATCACGATCAAAGGCTTTCACCGTTGAGCGCGCATCCATCGTAAAGAGAACAGACTCAACGACAAGTGGCTGTGCCAGGATGATTTCATCACCGTCGCTTTCTTCGCCAATATCGTCGCTCCACTTTTCCCGTGGCAAATCACCAAGAGAGAGATGGAACATCGCATGAGCGGGATTACCGCCATTATGAGTCCAATAGGTATTTGTAAAAGGTTGGGGAAGAACAATCCGTTGGTCAGATATTGTTGGATCAGCAGTTAACCCTTTGTCCACTGATTGGATAGAGATACGTGCCCCGGGTAAAGGAGGCAATTCTTCATCGCCAAACCAATCATCAGTAAAGCTACACCCAGCAAGGGTAACCCCGAGCCCGAGGACCAAAAGGATTTTCCGTATTTCCAACAACATCAATACTACTCCGCCAAGCTTTCAAGTATTTGAGCTGCACGCCCTCTTATACCGTTTGGTGTCTCAGTATCGTCAGCAAGTTGTTGGAAGAATGTACGTGCAGCAGCATTATCCCCTTCTCGCAAAGCAACCAAAGCCTGTAATTCAATTGCACTATAACGGAAAGGAGCGCCAGCGACAGAAAGTTTTGCCAACCGCTGTTTCACATCGGCGACATCACCTTCTTCTACGAGGTGCATCGCTGATAACAATGAAGCGACATCCTTCAACTTTTGAATTGGCGGGTTACTATCAGCGATATCGTCCCAAATTTTTACAGCTGCAGCTTTATCACCCTTGTCAGAAAGTATGCGGGCCTGCTCAAAGCGTGCGAGAGTACCGTACCCATCATCCTTATCAGCTAAACTGACTAACTTGCTATGAGCCTCATCTGTTTTGCCAGCTTCGCTTAACTCAAAAGCAGTCGCAAAAACCTCTGACTTCTCAGATTGAACTGATTTTTGATAGCTTCCCCAGCCTTGTATACCAGCGGTCACAGCAACTACTGCCACGGCAGCACCGATCACCCAATTACCATACTTCTTCCAAAGAACCTCAACGCGTTCACGTTTTAGATCTTCTTCGATTTCCTGAAAAATATCAGCCACGAATTAATTATCCCTCGGTCTACGAGCACCAGAATCTATTCTTGTCAGCCCCCTCGCAGGGCAAACAATTTAGACTGTGCTTGAAATTCGTTGAACTTTATATAGAAACTTTGCCTTCGCAACAATCGCCAATAACGAAAATGATGGCTTATCTAACGAAGATTTCTATCAAAATCCTAATATTTTATTTACCTAAACCCACTAAACTACTACGACAGGCATTTTGTCGACGTCATGTTCGACTTTAATTTAGGCAAAATTATGAAACGCGTACTTGGTATCATTCTCGCAAGTTTTTTTACTTTGTCATCCCTTTCTGGATGCAGCTTAACTGACCCTGTTAGCGCAGCAGCAAGTCTTGGAACCCTCGTCCACACAGACAAGACCATTACGGACCATTTTGTCAGCTGGGCAATGGCCAAAGACTGTTCCATTGTATACTCCTCCAAAGGTGAAGCTTATTGCCGTGATGAAGCGTTCGAAAATGGCCTTGCAAATACGGGATATGAAAACCTGTACTGCTACAGAAACATTGGCGGGGTAACTTGCTACGAAACACCTTATGAAGAAGCCAGTTCTCAAACCACAATATATCATAGCCCGCAATCGTTGCAGCCAGCGGTAGCATCCGGGAACTAGAGCTCGAAATACTGGGTTAAACTCACAACTATCGACCAAACCTATAGACCTTTGGCAAAAAATCGTTCACCCTGTATCTTGAAGGAGAATAGCGGAGTAAGGATTATATGACGGCAGTCTATTATCTTAACAAAAAAAAGAAAAACTCTCTTCACGTTACTTTTAACCGCCGAGAACTCGGACTACTGCTATCTGTTTACAGCCAGAGAGTTTCTAAGGGTGAGTGGCGTGATTATGCAATCGACCTCTTGGGGGATTGCGCCGTATTTTCAATATTCAGACATGCTCATGAAAACCCCTTGTTTGCAATTGTCAAATCTACGGGTCATAAAAACAAATACGAAGAATTCACCGTATTTAAGGGACCAAAAAAATTACAACGATCGCGAAATTTGTCCGAGGCACTCGAAGTTTTTAACAACATGCTTGCCTCTGGGGGCCATTAATTAATTTTCAACTCACACAGAGATGTTGTAGTTTAAATTTTAAGCATCAAAATATTAGTCATATGAACTCGATATGAGTTCAAATATTAAAAAATTTAGGGAATAGCCCACAATGTTGGTAGCCGATACTTTTGCGAATGCTCAGGGATATTCTGTGCAAGCTATTGAAATTATGACGCAAAGAGGCATTCCATCCACACCATCAAATTATACAATTTGGTATGACTATGTGAGTGGTAAAAACCCGCTTCTTACTTCAGCTATTAACGAAATAATTAGTGGAGACGGCTTGTTTTCTAACGAGATATCTAACGGTCTCTACACCAGATTCTACCTCACCGATCAACAACAAGGTGAACATATCCAAGAAGCCGGCAACAAACTTCAGGAAACCTTAAAACACGTTATCAACCAAATCAGTGAGGCCGGAAGCGATACCGAAAATTATGGGGAAAAAATCACCAACCTGGCAACCGATATCTCTGGTGATATTTCAGGGCAAGAGACCTCCTCTTCTCTTAAAGATTTTGTTGCTGAAATCGTTCGTGAAACAGCTGCAATAACAGAAAAAAATAAAGCTCTGCAAAATCAGTTACAGCACTCCTCAAATGAAATCAGTAACCTTCAACAAAATTTGGAAAAAGTAAGAACAGAATCTCTAACCGATGCCCTGACCCAGATCGGAAATAGAAAACACTTTGATAACAAACTGATTGAAGAAACAAAAATCTCCTCAGAGGAACATACGGATCTTTGCTTGTTATTGATGGACATTGATCATTTCAAGAAGTTTAACGACACATATGGCCACCGTGTCGGTGATGAAGTCCTCAAGGTCGTGGCAAGAAAGCTTAAAAGCGCTGTGAAAGGTCAAGATACGCCAGCACGTTATGGCGGTGAAGAGTTTACCTGTATCCTGCCAAACACCAGCATTCATGATGCCGCAAGCCTTGCCGATCAAATCCGTGAGAAAATTGCCAAACTAGTCCTCAAAAATAAAAAAACCGGACAGGAGTTTGGTCGTATCACTCTTTCTATCGGTGTATCCAAATATGTTCGCGGCGAAGCGCTTGAAGGTTTTGTCCAGCGTGCCGACGAAGCATTATACAGAGCAAAAGGCCAGGGCCGAAATCGGTTCATAAAAGAAATCACCTGACCCCTTATTGAATTCGTCAACTCCATCCCGAAGCTGCAAATAAAGAAACCAACCAATGGAATTGACTTTTAAGCGAGCCCAAAAAAATGAAGTAGAGACACTTGTGGCAATTAGAATTGCCGCAATGAAAGAAAGCCTCGAAAGTATCGGTCGTTTTGATCCGGAGCGGGCTAGGTCACGGTTTGTAAAGACGTTCAAGCCCGCTGATACGATAAAAATCAGTAATAACGATGAAATTATTGCCTTCTATATGCTTACACCAAAAAACGATCATCTTTGGCTCAATCACATTTATATAAAACCCGGTTTTCAAGGACATGGTATTGGGTCGCGTATATTGGCAGCTATATTCACCAAGTCACAGGAACAAGGACTTCCTGTTAAGCTATGTGCCCTAAAAGGAAGCAGAGCCAACGCTTTCTATAAAAATCACGGCTTTGTCGAGACACACTCTGATGAATGGGATCACTATTATATTCGATCCTGACCAAAACTGCTCAAAACCATAGCGAGTTGTAGCCAATTCTTTTCTGAGAAAGCTTCAAGGGAATACACACATTCCAGTTAAATCATCACACCGTGTGATTTGACTTCTGCATTATCAGATACCTCAAGGTTCTCCAACATACGTTGCATCCTATCGAGGCGTTTACTTAAAGTCTCTATCGTCTTCCACTGTTCAGCCATAACATCACTTAATTCAGTTATCGTTTTGTCTTGTTCAGCAATGTAAGTTTCTAGCGTAATAATACGTTCGTGCATTTGCTCAATCATCTTTTCTTTTCTCCTCGCGAAGAAAAAACATTACCAGCTACCATCATAAATTTTTACCCTTGAGCAATACCGCTATTCTCAATTGTGGAGTTCATTGTCAGTGAACTTGATCCAGCTTCAAGCGGGTTTCCATCTGCAAACGTTCAGCCATCTTATTATATTCAGAAACCGTACTCTCCGCATTGAGTTTGAGGGTATTTAGATAACCCTTAGGGTTTCTTAACTCCCAGTGTTCTGGCCCCCAGATTAGCTCACCTTTAGATTGTTTTAAGCGGAGATACTCTGGAGAGCACCAGACTTCACCTTCATCACTAGACTGGTGATAAAACCAAAGATTATTTTCTTCAGCATCCTTATGGAGAGCTTTCAAGCTCATCAAAATTGCTGATTCTTGGACAGAAGTACTCATTGCAGGCCCCTTTCCAACTATTTAATGAAAATCAAGCTTACCCTAAGTTAAGTGCCAAAACTATCAACCTGTACATTTTTCTCTCGAATCATTCATAACAAAATACCTATTTCGGTAATTCTAGAAATACTGTTGACAACATAAATCAAATTTTCATATGGTTTCACTATGAAAGTAAAACAAGCCGCATCACAATTGGAAGCCCTTGGCAAACCAACCCGATTGGAAATATATCGGGCACTTATACGTGCTGGGGAAAATGGGCTTGCAGTAGGAGCTCTTCAGGAAAGCTTGAACATTGCGCCTTCTACTCTTTCGCACCATCTTAAAACTCTGATTATATCCGGGTTAATTTCTCAAGAAAGACAGGCTACGACGCTCATTTGTCGGGCGAATTACAATTCAATGCAAGACCTAGTCAACTATCTCGTATCTGAATGCTGTGTAGACCAGTCAGTGGGCACAACCTCAATGTGTAAGCCTACCCCAATTTGTAAAGACTGCTAGGTTAAGACAATAGAAACTGGCAACTAACTTTACTACATATTTCGATATTTTTAGAATTATAAAATAAAAGGAAATCCAATGCCTGAACGACATCACCGAGATCCACAGCGTAAAGATACCACTGAAGCCAATAACAAAGCATGTTGCGGAGGCTCACCAGCCACAAGAGAGGATGCCTGTTGCCTTGCCGATGAAAAGGCTAAAGACAAAGGGCAATCAGGGTGCGGATGTGGCTGTAGTAATCCCGAAGAAACCACCTGACCGCTCATTTATGAATGAGAAAATACGACTGAAATGAGCATAAAAATAACAAAGGGCGAAACCTTGCGGCTCCACCCTTTGAATTATGTCAAACCTGCCAGTTTGCTCTTACCCGCTTATTCCCACTCAATGGTTCCAGGCGGCTTTGATGTGCAATCGTAAACCACGCGGTTGATGCCACGTACTTCATTGATAATGCGACTTGTCACACGTCCGAGGAACTCATGGTCAAAGTGGTAGTAATCCGCTGTCATCCCGTCAGTTGATGTCACCGCGCGTAGAGCACAGACAAAATCATATGTTCTTGCATCACCCATGACGCCGACCGTCCGCACCGGAAGCAGTACAGCAAAAGCCTGCCAAATCGCATCGTAAAGACCCGCATTGCGGATCTCTTCAAGATAAATTGCATCAGCCTTGCGCAGAATATCACAATTCTCAGGCGTTAGTGGTTGGCCGGGAATACGGATCGCAAGACCAGGTCCTGGGAAGGGATGGCGATCAACAAAGCTATCCGGTAATCCGAGCTCACGACCGAGGCCCCGAACTTCGTCTTTGAATAGTTCTCTGAGAGGTTCCACAAGCTGCATGTTCATGCGCTCTGGCAAGCCACCAACATTGTGGTGCGACTTGATTGTAACGCTTGGACCACCCGTGAAAGAAACGGATTCGATAACATCAGGATAAAGTGTCCCTTGAGCGAGGTAATCCGCGCCACCAATTCTATTAGCTTCTTCTTCGAAAATATCAATGAAGAGACCGCCGATGGTTTTGCGTTTTTTCTCAGGATCAAATTCATCACCTAGAGCCTCAAAGAAACGATCAGACGCATTTACATGAACAAGTTCGATGTTGTAGTGATCTTTAAAGAGAGAAACCACCTGCTCTGCTTCGCCCATACGCATAAAGCCGGTGTCCACAAAGACACAGGTCAGTTGCTCACCAATAGCTTCGTGGAGCAGTACTGCTACGACTGAGCTATCCACACCACCGGAAAGGCCACAAATTACTTTACCGTCACCGACTTGCTGGCGAACGGCTTCTATTTTCTGGTCTTTAAACGCTGACATGGTCCAGTCGCCAGAACAACCCGCAACACCATGGGTGAAATTCTTTAAGAGCTGCGCACCATGGGGAGTATGGTAAACTTCTGGGTGAAATTGTACGGCGTAATAATTCTTTTCATCGTTGGCAACAGCCGCATAAGGCGCGCCTTCGGAAGTCGCGACAACCCTAAAGCCAGGAGCAAGTTTTCCAACCCGGTCGCCATGACTCATCCAGACTTGTTCTTTGGTCCCTACGTCCCAAACACCATGAAAAAGAGCGCAGTCTTCGGTAATGTCGATATGTGCGCGACCAAATTCCTGATGGTCAGAGGTTTCAACCTTGCCGCCAAGCTGTTCCATCATGGTCTGCTGACCATAACAAATGCCAAGAATGGGAACACCCATATCAAACACCTTTGTCGGCGCTGCAGGAGAATCTTCCCAAGTCACAGAGGCCGGTCCGCCGGATAGAATGATTGCTTTGGGTGCATAGGCATCCAAAAAGGCATCATCAATGGCGTTGAATGGATGGATTTCGGAATAAACACCACTTTCGCGCACACGGCGAGCGATAAGCTGGGTAACCTGAGACCCGAAATCAATAATGAGAATACGATCAGTCATGGATGGAACTCGTGCTCCGCAATAAGCCCGACATCAGTATTGGCAATTCCAAGTCCTGACCCAGGGCGAGTTCAGTTTCACGCCCTTATCTGCCGCAAGCACCAACAAATGTCAAAGGCAGAAACACCTCGTTATCTATAAATTTGCGATAATAGCATGAACCAGAAAGATGAACTTTCTCTTCTAAACATCAATTTGTTTTCTACGAAAGAAAAACATCCAAAACCGAAACTACCCCCTGATCCCAAAGCCGACCCAGAATATGATCAGGGTTCGAGTGAATTAACTTTACCGTCATGAGAATCGAGGTCAGCACCAAAAGAGGGCGAATAATCCGGGCGCCGTGTTTCATGGTCATATGCGCACCGAGGTATCCTCCTGTCACGGACCCACAGGCCATGATCAGGCCAACGGACCAAACCAGACTATCCCCAAAGACAAAAAACAGAAGAGACGCAAAGTTACTGGTAAAGTTCAAAAGTTTCGCATGCGCTGTTGCCTTAAGCATGTTGTACCCAAGCAATGTTACAATCGCGAGGGTGAAAAACGATCCTGTGCCAGGCCCAAAAAAGCCATCATAAAACCCAATACTCGTCCCGAATAGAAAGGCAAAGACGTTCCGGCTCATCCGCTGATGGCGATCTTCTTCACCAAGCTTGCGTTGAAATAGAAAGTAAATCGCGATTGCAATCAACAAGAACGGAATTGCATTGACGAGGAAGCTACTATCCACAGAGCGCAAAACCAAAACACCGGAGCCTGCACCAACAAATGTCAAGATGATGGGTATTATCCAGGCTCGAACATCAAGGTGACCTTTCCGAACAAAATTCAGCGTTGCAGAAAATGTTCCAAACGATCCCTGAAGTTTGTTTGTAGCAATTGCCTGTATTGGTGACAGACCAACAGTCAAGAGTACCGGAAGCGTAATGAGCCCGCCACCACCCGCAATCGCATCAACCAGACCTGCAAAAAATCCAGCCGCAAACATAAGAGCAAGGAGTTCTGGCGAAAAAAAATCCATCTTTGACAACCTGTAAGTGAGTAATTTCCAGCGAAATTCACATAATATCTTTGAAATTACTCATAACAATTTTTTCTGGCAACGACATCAACGATATTGTCAGGGAACAAATTGTAACGGGTTCAATATAATCGAAAGAAGCTTACGATACTCTCTCAAGCACTGCACAGAAAAAGCCATCTAGTCCATGTTGATGCGGCGTAAGTTTCATCGTTTGCCCCTCAAACGGGCAATCAACACTACTCAGTTCCGTCCACAAAGTTGAGGCATCTTTAAGCGCAAAATCGGCATGTTTTTTTAAGAACTTCTCAACCTGATCACTATTTTCGCCGTCAAAGAGGGAACAGGTCGCATAGATCAATCGCCCTCCAACCTTGACGCACCTTGCAGCTTTACCCAAGGCATCGGCTTGCATCGTTTGATAGTTCTCGTACTTTTCCTTCGTCAAACGTAGACGAGCATCCGGCTGTCGACGCCAAGTACCACTTCCAGAACAAGGCGCATCAACGAGGACACGGTCAAATCCTTTCACGGACATTTTGTAGAGGTTTTCTTTGTTCAAAGTGGCATAACGAACATTATCAACACCGGCGCGCTCCATACGTGGTTCTGCACGCTTTAATCTACGGGGATCGACATCCATCGCAACGAGTTTTCCCTCATTACCAAGACTTGCGGCCAGAGCCAGAGTCTTCCCCCCTGCCCCAGCGCATAGATCTATCACCGACATTCCTGGCTTGGTATCGCAAAGAATGGCAATAAGTTGAGAACCTTCATCCTGAACTTCAACCAGCCCTTCTCGAAACGCCTTACAATTGCCAAGAGCAGTTCGCCCCTGTACGCGTAAGCCCCAACCAGAATGTAATGTTTCTTCACTGATCACATCATCTGCGGCCAACAATGCCTGAGCCTGCTCACGATCTCCCTTAAGCAGGTTCACACGTAGATCCAGCGTCGCTTCCTTTTGCAGTGCAGCCATTTCAGAAACGGCCTGTTCTTTACCAAATTGTTTTTCGAACAGATCCGAAATCCAATCCGGTAACTCCCCCATTACAGCTTGGGACATATCTGGATGGTCGAGCGTTTGACCTTGGAGCGTTGCCAGAGCTTCATTTTCAAACTCGCTCAACTTCTCAGGGCTATATTGTTCCCCATTACAGATTTCATCCAATTCAGATGCCCGCATTCCTTCGACCAGTACGGCATAGGCCAAAACAGCCGAGCGATTACCTGCTGCCAATCCAGCCTGAGTTGTCCACCAGTCAAGGCGACACCGGGATCTGATCACACCATAAACCCGCCCATTGATATCGCGCCTGTCCTTAGAGCCAATAAATCGACGCGCCCGTAGGTAGGTGTTAACCACTCTATCCATGGGTAATGGGCTTTCCTGCACTTCATTGAGCAGTTCGATTGATGTCTGGATACGGCCATTTGGTCTCATGATTGGATCTCTTGGTTTCTTGATATGATTTTTGGGACAGTAATAAATGCGAACTCTACGCACGAACGAAAAAGGGCGGCATAAAGCCGCCCTCTAGAAATACTCTTAAATGAGCTTATAAGCCACCACGATAGTTCGGAGCTTCACGTGTAATCGTTACATCATGCACGTGGCTCTCTCTCAGACCTGCGTTGGTAATCCGACAGAAAGTACAGTTCTTGCGCATATGATCAATGTTTGGAGATCCTGTGTAGCCCATAGACGCTTTTAGACCTCCAACCAACTGGTGAACGATCGCAGAAGCTGAGCCTTTAAACGGCACACGACCTTCAACGCCTTCGGGAACCAGTTTAAGATTGTCGGTTACGTCCGCTTGGAAATAACGATCCGCAGATCCCCGCGCCATGGCACCCATAGATCCCATACCACGATAAGATTTATAAGAACGTCCCTGATAAAGGAAAACTTCTCCAGGGCTCTCTTCTGTACCACCAAGAAGGGAGCCAACCATAACGGCCCGAGCGCCAGCGGCAATGGCCTTCGCAATATCACCAGAGTGCTTGATGCCGCCATCAGCAATAATACCAACGTTGTTTTTCTCTGCGACATCAACCGCATCCAAAATCGCCGTCAACTGAGGAACACCAACACCGGCAACAATACGCGTTGTGCAAATAGAACCAGGTCCGATACCAACTTTTACAGCGTCAGCGCCAGCATCAATAAGCGCCCGTGTTGCATCGCCTGTAGCAACGTTACCAGCCACAACCTGCGCCGTAGGATAAAGTTTTTTAATCTGTTCAACCGCTGAAATCACTCCGCGAGAATGACCATGAGCCGTATCAATAACCAAAAGATCCACACCGGCATCAATCAAGGCTTCAGCGCGGGCAAAACCCTCGTCACCAACACCCGTCGCAGCCGCTGCACGTAGTCTGCCGTGCTCATCTTTACAGGCGACAGGATGTTTTGCAGCTTTATCAATATCTTTAACGGTAATAAGACCAACACAACGATAGGCATCATCAACAACGAGAAGCTTTTCAATCCGGTGTTGATGCAATAGGCGTTTAGCATCTTCACCCGTAATGCCCTCTTTCACTGTAATCAGATTTTCACTGGTCATCAGTTCGGAAATAGGCTGGTTCGGATCCTGGGCAAAACGCATATCGCGGTTGGTCAAAATACCAATCAACTTACGGGTTTTATCTTCCACGACTGGGAAACAGGAAAAACTAACACTTTCCTGAAGTCTGTTCACATCAGCAAGGGTGGCGCTTGGTGGGAAGGTCAATGGATCGGCAACCATGCCGGACTCAAACTTTTTAACCTTACGGACTTCACTCGCCTGCTCTTCGATTGACAGATTTTTATGAATAACACCGATGCCACCAAATTGCGCCATGGCAATCGCCAAACGACTTTCGGTAACAGTATCCATGGCAGAAGAAAGCAATGGAATGTTCAATTCGAGAGAGGCCGTCAGCATCGTGCGTGTGTTGGCCTGAGCGGGAAGAACGGAAGATTCTGCTGGCAAGAGCAGAACGTCATCAAATGTGAGAGCTTCGCGGATGTGCATGTCAATCTTTCCCTTGAGCGCAGGGGAAACTTAAGGTTTCCCAAATGGGTTGCCATTATAAAAATGGCCAAATCCGATTGACGCCGCATTCTACACAGAAGCGACCCAAAGCCAAGTGATTAAAATAAGTCTATTTCAATTATTTTAATCACACAGAAGAACTAGCATAGATACGCCATCTTTTGGTGAAATAGAGATCATTTGTCCCGGGATAGTCTCACAACAGCTTGACCATCAAGCCCCGAGCTTTAAACGTACCGTAGGCCGCTAGATTTACGATTTGAATCCTGTTGCAACCAGGAACATTTCGGAAGAATCTTTTCGGCTTGCATCGGGTTTAAAATGGCGAACGCTTTTAAACTTTGTTTTCACAAGCTTCAGCAAATCAGACTGAGCCCCACCCTGTAAGACTTTACCGACAAAGCTTCCCCCTGGAACGAGGACTTCTTCGGCAAACATCAATGCGGTTTCCATCAAGCCCATAATACGCAAGTGATCTGTTTGCGCGTGTCCTGTCGCAGCTGCAGCCATATCCGATAACACGACATCTGCAGGGCCGTTCATCGCTGCCTTGAGGCGACCCGGCGCATCATCGGCCATGAAATCACCCTCAAGGAGAATGACACCCCCAATTGGTTCTACTTCTTGAAGGTCGATCCCAACAATGTGAGCCCCAGGGCCACAACGCTCAACGGCGATCTGGCACCAACCACCCGGCGCACAGCCCAAATCGACAATACGAGAGTTCTTTTTGAAAATTTTGAATTTGTCGTCAATTTGCGCAATTTTGAAAGCCGCACGACCACGAAGACCACGCTTTTTAGCTTCTTGAACATAGGGGTCATTAAGTTGACGGTTCAGCCACCGCGCAGAAGAGTTTGAACGCCTTGCCGCAGTTTTCACGCGAACTTTAAGTCCACGTCCCGAAGGATTACTGCTGGGGCGTGAGCCACCTTTTTTGGGTTTATCCGAAGAGCTCATTCTTCTGCTTTCTCATTCATTTCTTGGCGTAAGTTTTGCGGTGCGAATTCTATAATGCACCAATATGTGCCAAAATATCTTAAATTCTAGATAGTCTCATAGTGTACCCAGACCAAATTAACAATCCGAATTACCAAAGACACAAATATAAGGATAGCGGTTTATGCGCTAACTTTCCACAAAAGAACCATATAAGAACGACCTCAAAAGAGTGGCTTAGGTACCGTTCATCAACTTATAGAGAATACCTTCGCGCAAGCCACGATCAGCAACACGGAGCTGAGCCACAGGCCACAATTTAGCGAGGGCTTCAAAGATAGCACAACCTGCCACAACCAAATCTGCGCGTTGACTGCCTATACAGGGGTTCGCAACCCGTTGGTCATAGGTCATGCTTGAAATTTTGTGGCAAAGCCCAATTGCGGTATCACAGTTGATCAAAGTGCCATCAACGCGGTTACGATCATATCTAGGGAGTTTTTTATAAACCCCGACAAGAGTTGTCACCGTGCCCGAGGTTCCCAGCATTTGAATTTTGTTGTCCCGAACTCTTTGAGAGAAATCATGTTTCTTCTCAAACCCGAGAAAATCATCATAAACTTCCTGAACCATCTGTTGATAGGTTTCAGGCGTAATATCACGACCACCGTACTTTTCAGCTAAAGTCACAACACCCTTGGAAACCGAAAACCAGTCTTCCATAAGTGGTTTTGGCAATTCGCGGCCAGAACCTGGGTTTTCGAGGCGAATCCAACTTACCTCTGTACTGCCACCACCGATATCAAAAATCAGCGCTTCTGGTATTTCAGGATTGAGAAGCGGAGCACAGCCCATAATCGCAAGCGATGCTTCTTCGCTGTTATCAATAATCTCGAGTTCAAGACCCGTTTCGCGTTTAACCTGTGCGATAAACTGAGCGCCATTATCCGCACGCCGACAAGCCTCTGTCGCCACACAACGAAGACGGGTTACGCCCCGGCGCTTTAGTTTTCCTGCACAAATTTTGAGGGCTGACATGGTCCGACGCATGGCGTCTTCTGAAAGCTCACCATTGCGGCTGAGGCCTTCGCCCAAACGAACAATCCGAGAGAAAGTATCCAGAACGCGAAAACTCTTACGGCTCGGACGTGCAACAAGCAGGCGACAGTTATTCGTCCCCAGATCAATTGCTGCGTAAATATTATTGTCCGCCCGCTGCTGTGTCCTCTTGTTATAGGACCGTTTGCGGGTATGCGAAGTCGCCGTCAAAAAATTCTGCTCCTGATGCAGACCAAAATACTTGCTGAATAAAACATTCAGCCCTCCTTCTTACGAAGTGCACAGGGGGTAGATCAACCTCGGAATCGCTGAATCTCCAGTAAAAACACTTATAGGGTAAAAAAACTGTCATACAGCCAAAAAGGTGTTGTAAGATCTTTTGTATCGGACTATATGAAGCCCCGAAAGTTACCGTGAGCTGGTGTTACAGAGTAAAACTTAGGTACGTAAGCCTAATTTTAAGACACAGCCCCCTGATCCGGGATAGTTTAACGGTAGAACTAAAGACTCTGACTCTTTCAGTCCAGGTTCGAATCCTGGTCCCGGATCCATTTCTTCCCACGATTTATCTATTTAATATGAATACTTTTCTGCCGTTTTCTACGTACAAAAAGCAGATATTTAGTTCCAGCGCTTAACTCTTGGCTCTGGAATAAAATTGAAGCTTTAGCGGAAGAAGAAAAACGATACTGCCCGCGACCACGGCGGACAGGAAGAATACGCTCTGTAGGCCGATAGATCCGACAAGATTGGCTGTCAGGACGGGGCCGATGAACTGACCAGCAGATAATATTAAAAATGTGAAGCCAAAGCCTACTGCAGGAACATCGTGAAAGAGTGACAGGCTCCACATTCCCAAAGCGGCAGCCACAAAAACAAAAAACGCTCCAAAGAGAACCGCAGAGAGGATGATCGCTGCGATATGATCCGTACTTGCCAGTAGTGCTGTCGCGATCGCAATGCCAATCTGAAACAAAGCCACGGCGGGTACAATTCCCATTCTGTTGACCACGTACCCGGCAAACATGCCCCCGAACCCCGCAATACCAACAACGATCCAGAACAGCTGTGCGACCAATTCGGAATTGAAGACAGTCCCGAAAACCTCACCCGACTTGCCTTCAGATGTGCTGATAAGATCTACAGAGAAAGTCCAGTAAACCGACGTTGCAATCCCAATAACAAAAGCAATAACCAGGAGGCGTAACCTTTCAGGATGAAGGAAAGTTGCAATGGTTATTGAACCGGATGAGTTATCTTGCGCCTTTCTGTCTTTGGGGATCTTTGGGATTACCCACGCACACCACAAGGTCGCAAGCAGGGCAAACCCAGAAAAACCAACCCATGACCAGCGCCAAACACCCTCAAACAATATCGCAACCGGGCCGCTGAGTAAGACGCCAAGACTGGTGCCTGAATTAATTATCGCATAGACAGAACGCTGCCGATTGGGACTAACGAGAGTAACGACCAACTCGGATATTGGTGTATACGCCAATCCCGGCGTTACCCCAGCAAGAGCAACACCGAGTACCAACATCGCAGGTGAAAAGGCTGTTGCAATCAACATCATGCCGACAACAGCTGTCACCCCGCCCAATAGAAGTGACTTACGGGGGTCCATCTTACTGGAAATGTAAATGCCAAGAAGGGCCACCAGGAAATAACTGGCATAAGATATACTCGCAATATATGCGAGGGCCTCATCAGACAGATTAAATTCTTCGCGAAATATCGGAATAAATAATCCATAGGCATAACGACAGAGACCATAAGACGTTGCTGTAATGCAAAGTCCTGGACCCACCAAAGCATAATCTAACTTACGTATCATCGTGATCACTCACATCCCAATTCACACATAGAGTATGAATATTTTTTGGACTGATGAAGATCCGAAAACGACAACTTTTCCCTGATAATGTTTTAAAACAACCTGTTGTAGTTAGGCTGTTGTGGCTGGAGTGTCTCCCTCATCCAATATTATGTCTTAACTATCGGCCTATAATAAGCAGCGAGTATTAAAACGGCCTGCTGTGAGACATATTGTCCAGGCCATGGCTATTCTTATTGACGATCTCGCCCTATCCAACGATGAAAAAGCTTTTCTGATGGATCAACTCAGACGGCCACTTGATATTGATAGCCTCGTGAACCTAGCTCAAGACAAAGAACAGGCCGTCGAGGCTCTATGTTGCGTCACTGATGGCTATTGAAGTCGATAATCCGGCTGAGAAAAGCTACCTGGGCATGCTTGCAGCGCGGTTGAGTTTGGAACCGGAATTGGTAGTGCACATTCATAGCTCCAAGAGCGAAGCAATTTAGGTCTAACAACCAATCTCAGTTCATAAGAAAAAGGGCTCTTCATTTTCTTGAAGAGCCCTTTTGTAGGAAAAACAGTACCCGGATGATTTTAGCTGGCTTCAGCTTGTCCTGCTTCAGCGTGATTAGACTCCTTGTTCATGAGGCCCGTGTAACTCGGCATCAAGCTGATAAGGTGTTTACTGTAATCATGCTTTGGCGCCACAAAAAGCTCTTCGGTCTCGGCAATCTCAACCATTTTACCTTTTGACATCACCCCAACCCGATCACACATCTGACGAATAACAGGCAAATCGTGACTGATAAACATCATGGTCAGACCGAGTTCGTCCTGCAGATCTTTCAGCAAGTTTAAAATTTGAGCCTGAATAGACACATCAAGCGCAGAAGTCGGCTCATCACAGATCAGAAACCGGGGCCGTGTCGCAAGAGCCCGCGCAATAGAGATCCTCTGACGTTGCCCGCCTGAGAACTCGTGCGGGTACTTTACAGCCGCTTTTGCACCAAGCCCGACGTGATCGAGAAGATCGTCCACAATCTGACGGGTTTCTGCCTCAGAACTCGCCAGCTTATGGAAACGGATCGGTTCCGCGATAATATCCCGAACCCTCATACGCGCGTTAACCGAAGAGAAGGGATCCTGGAAGATCATTTGCATCTGGCGACGGTGGACGTTCAGCTCTTTACGCTTTTTGATCTTGGTAAGATCAGTACCTGCAAAGTTAATGGACCCTCCCGCAGATTTATAGATTGAAGTTACCAAACGGGCGATGGTCGACTTACCTGATCCAGACTCGCCAACAATACCAAAGCACTCGCCATGACGAATATCAAAACTGACATCATCTACGGCACGTACAACACTACTGCCGCTGCCAAACATACCACCAGTCTTGAACACCATTTCCAGGTTATCAACTTTGAGCAGAGATCCTTCATTTTGGCCGAAATCTCGCACTTTACCCAACCAGTGCGTAGAAAGATCTAATTCCTTACGCTCACCAGCGGCTTCGATACTTTCCACCATCGGGAAGCGATGTAAACGCACGTCTGGCCGAGGCACAGCCGAGATTAGACTACGTGAATAAGGGTGGTCAGGATTGCCGAGAATTTTAGCCGTCGGCCCAGTTTCCACCACAACACCGCGGTACATCACAGCAACACGATCAGCCACTTCGGCAATCACCCCCATATCGTGGGTGATGATGATCATGCCAACGCCCTTTTCCCGGACCAACTTTCTCAGAAGATCAAGGATCTGAGCCTGAATAGAAACATCCAGTGCTGTTGTCGGCTCATCCGCAAGAATGACTTCCGGTTCTGCACACAAAGCCAAAGCGATAACAACACGTTGACGCATCCCGCCTGAGAACTGATGCGGATAGTGATCCACCCGTTCGGAAGGATTTGGTATGCCCACTTGGTCAAGCAAAGAAATTGCCCGTTCACGTGCCTCTGCATCGTTAAACCCAAGGTGGGTCTGTATCGTCCCAATCAACTGCTTGGCGATGGTCTCTAACGGGTTAAGCGAGGTCAGTGGATCTTGAAAGATCATACCAATCCGTTTGCCACGGATCTTGCGCATTTCTACTTGTGATTTGCCACTGATCTTTTCTCCATCAAGAAAGACCTCTCCGCCACCAACACGGCCTGGGCGTTCAAGTAGCCCCATAACTGCGTTACCGATGGTCGATTTGCCCGCACCGGACTCCCCAACGACGCCAAGGATTTCGCCACTTGCGACAGATAAACATACGTCCTTAGCCGCGATGACATCCCCATGACGAGAAGGAAACTCAACTACGAGGTCCTTGATATCTAGTAATGTTTTACTCATGACATCGACCTCTCTTAGCGCAATTTGGGGTTCAGGGCATCACGAAGCCAATCACCCAGAATGTTGACGGAAAGAACCAGAATAACCAATGCCGCGCCAGGGAAAATGGTAATCCACCACTCGCCAGAGAACAGATAGTCATTCCCAATACGGATCAGAGTACCCAGCGACGGCGATGTTGGAGGAACACCGACGCCAAGAAACGACAGTGTTGCTTCCGTAATCACGGCCAGCGCCAACTGGATGGTGGCAATAACAAGTACCGGCCCCATCACGTTAGGTAGGATATGACGCACAAGAATGATCCAATCCGGGAGGCCAATAACCTGCCCCGCCTGAACGTACTCTTTGTTACGCTCAACCATCACAGAACTTCGAACGGTCCTCGCGTACTGGACCCAAAAGCTGAGGCCAATAGCGACCACAAGTACATAGACGGCGAGCTCGTCATGGGTTTCACGTGGCATAATTCCACGCGCAACGCCGTCGATAAGGAGAGCGATTAAAATTGCCGGAAATGACAGTTGCACATCCGCAATACGCATCAGGATCGAATCAATAACCCCGCCTGCATACCCGGATATAAGGCCAACAGCGATCCCAAGGATAGCCGCGAAACCAACCGATGCAAAACCAACGATTAAGGAAATACGGGAGCCATAGAGAATGGTTGAAAAAACATCTCTTCCCTGATCATCCGTCCCCAGAAGGAATGAAGCTTTCCCCTCTTCTTCCCAGGCAGGTGGCAGTAGGGCATCAAAGAGATCTACAGTCGCGAGATCAAAAGGATTATGAGGAGCGACAAAGTTTGCAAAAGCGGCTCCAAATATCATGAGAAAAGTAAGAATAGCTGCGATAATCGCACCTGGTGAGCCCTTAAAATTCCACCATAGATCGCTTTCGCGAAAACGTGTCAGGAAAGAGGGTCTTTCGTTTGATATATCGCTCATTAGCTTTGCACCCGTAAACGAGGATCTACAACAAAATAGAGAATGTCGACGACCAAATTGATCACTACAAAAACAAAGGCAATCAATAACAAGTATGCTGCCATTACCGGGATATCGACCTCAGATACCGCCTGAATAAACAGCAGTCCCATACCAGGCCACTGGAAAACGCTCTCGGTAATAATTGCAAAGGCAATGATGGATCCAACTTGCAAACCAATAATGGTGATCACCGGAACCAGCGTATTGCGAAGGGCGATAGAGAAATTTATCAACCGAGGGCTCAGGCCCCGGGCATGCGCAAACTTAATATAGTCTGTCCGCAACACTTCAAGCATCTCAGCCCGAACCAAACGTACAATCAAAGTCATTTGGAAAATAGCCAGTGTTATCGCGGGTAAGATCAGCGATTTTAGGCCACTCGCCGTCAAGAAACCTGTCGACCACCAACCAAGATCAATGACTTCCCCACGCCCGAACGTCGGCAACCAGCGGAGCGTAACGCCGAAGAATAGAATAAGAAGAATACCAATTAGGAATGTTGGCAGAGAGACACCCATCAACGACAAGGTCATAAACCCACGTGTAATGATCGATTTAGGCTTTAAGGCCGTATAGATCCCCATGGGAACACCAAGGGCCAAGGCCAGGAAAGCAGAAATAAGGGACAGCTCTAGCGTTGCTGGAAACCGTTCAGCTATGAGCCCACTGACGGGTTGCCGTAGCCTATACGACATTCCAAAGTCACCTTGAACAGCGTTTGAAACAAAGCGCCCATACTGCACAAGGAAAGGATCATTTAAACCGAGAGATTCTGTCAGAGCTTCACGTTCAGCCAGAGTAGTATCTTGGCCAACCATATTGTTGATGGGATCGCCGACAAATCGGAACAGACCGAACGCAATCAAACCAACAACCAGCATCACGACAATCGACTGTAACAGTCGCATCGAAACAAACTTGAACATAACGTCCCCTAATAAAACGGGGGCCTCTAAAGGAAGAGGCCCCCAGTAGCAATTACAGCAATATTATTTGCCGATTACAACATAACGCAGATCAAGAACGTTATCCGCACGTTGAGCAAGAGTTACACCGTCACGAACACCCCAAGATAGAGGCTGTTGGTGTAGAGGAAGATACCCAACATCTTTCTGCAAGATTGAGAAAGCTTCAGCGACCATGTTTTGACGTTTGGTCTGATCGGTTTCTTTCTCGACGTTTCCAGCGATCTCATCAATGCGTGTATTAGAATAACGACCGTAGTTGAACTGGCCAGTATTCTTTTCAGCATCGAAAGAAGACATCAAGTTATAAAGAACGTTATGAACGTCCATTGAACTTGGTGTCCAACCCAAGAGATAGAAAGAAGTATCATTACCGTTTTGAGGACTAACTTTAGCGAAATATTTGGATTTTGGTTGAGCGTTCAGATCAACTTTAATGCCAACACGCGCCAAGAGACCAACAACTGCCTGACAGATTTTTTCATCATTTACATAACGATTGTTCGGGCAATCCATACCAAGTTCAAAACCTTCGGGATAACCCGCTTCGGTCAGAAGTTTCTTTGATTTTTCAGGATCATAGGCATAAGGGCTGTTTAGGTCTGCATCAAAACCATTGATCTGTGGAGCAAGAAGAAGTCCTGCAGGTACAGCTGCACCGCGCATGATTTTTTTATCAATAGCGTTTAGGTCAATAGCATGAGCCATAGCGGCACGAACACGTTGATCTTTAAACGGGTTTTTACCTTTGATATTGGAATAGAGAAGTTCATCACGCCACTGATCCATGCCAAGGAAAATAGTACGTGCTTCTGGGCCAGTTAGTGGACGAACACCTTCAGCACTATCGAGGCGCTTCCAATCTTGTACAGGAACAGGATAAACCATATCCAGTTCACCAGAAATCAATGCAGCAACACGTGTCGCCCCTTGAGAAATCGGTGTGAAGTGAACTTCTGTTACGTTTGTTGGAATATCTTTCCAGTAGCCGTCAAAACGAGTGAACTTTGAACGAACATCCGGTTGGCGTTCTGCAAGAATAAAGGGGCCAGTACCATTGGCATTCTGAGCAGCATACGTCGCTGTCGCATCCGCAGCTTTAGGGCTGGTTGCTTCAACTGAGTTATGTTTTTCAGACCATTCTTTGTCCATCATATAATAGAAGACAAGTTCACGTGGCAGGATCGGGTTTGGAGCTGGCGTTTCAACTTGAATAGTGTAGTCATCAATTTTCTTGATGTCTGACATTCTCGCGCCGTAACCCTTCATATCGGATCCGGAAGTAAGGGTCCGTTTCCACGTAAAGATAACGTCATCAGCGTTGAAATCACCACCATCATGGAACTTCACGCCTTCACGAAGTTTGAAAATCCAAGTGGTTGGTGCTGTATTTTCCCAGCTAACAGCAAGACCAGGCTGTATTTGCAAGTCACTGCTATATGAAGTCAAACCTTCATAGACATTGCCGAGGAAACCAAGAGTAAAGGTTTCATTGAGGCCATGCGGATCAAGAGACTGAACATCCCCTTGAAAAGACCATTTGAAGGTTTCTGCGTTGGCAACCCCGGCACCAAGTGCGAGTACACATGCACTTGCCGCGAGCATATTTCTTATTTTCATTATGATACTCCCTGTGTTTACCACCAATTACATGATGGCCTAATTTTTTACTCTGACTTTTTTTATACTTATCTTTTAGCAGGCATAGCTGTTTCAACCAGCTTAGCCCAATATGAACAACCAACGGGAATTATTTCGTCGTTAAAGTTGTATTTAGGATGATGCACCGGTGCAGTGTCACCATTCCCCAAGAAGATGAACGATCCTGGACGCGCATTCAACATAAAGGCAAAATCTTCGCCGCCCATTGTTGGACTTGCATCCGTATCAACACGATCTTCACCTGAAATCCCCGAGGCAATATCTACCGCAAAGGATGTTTCTTTCACATGGTTCATAACCACGGGATAGTTCCGTTTATAGTCCAGAACCGCTGTCGCGCCATGCGCTTTAGCTGTGTATTCGACGACTTCTTGAATACGTTGTTCCGTAAGATCGCGAACGCTTTCATCCAGCGTCCGAACGGTACCGTTTAAGGAGGCTGTATCCGGGATAACGTTGAAAGCCGTACCCGCATTACAGGTTGTCACCGACACAACGACAGACTTAATTGGATCAACACTACGCGAAGCGATGGATTGCAGAGCCAAAATTATATGGCTGGCAATAACAATTGGATCAACGGTCTCATGCGGTTTTGCGGCGTGACCACCAGAGCCTTGAATGTCGATGGTAAAGATATCGGTCGCCGCCATCAAAGCACCTGGGCGCGTACCGAAATTACCAACAGGAACACCAGGCCAATTGTGCAAACCATAAACTTCCTGAATATCAAAACGGTCCATCATGCCGTCTTCAACCATCTCACGGCCGCCGCCGCCGCCTTCTTCTGCGGGCTGAAAGATTACAGCAACAGAACCATCGAAGTTTCTGGTCTCAGACAGGTATTTTGCTGCACCTAAAAGCATCGCGGTATGTCCATCGTGGCCACAAGCGTGCATTTTACCATCAACCTTGGACGCATAATCCAACCCTGTTTCCTCGTGAATTGGAAGCGCATCCATGTCTGCACGTAATCCAATAACCTTACCAGAGCTGGTATCGTTACCCTTAATGATACCAACAACACCCGTACGGCCAATGCCTGTCACAACTTCATCCAGACCAAACTCTTTGAGTTTTTCGGTTACAAACCCTGCGGTTTGTTCGACATCAAATAAGAGTTCAGGATTAGAATGGATTTCACGTCTCCATCCTGTGATTTCGTCATGTAGTTCGGCAAAACGGTTAATAATTGGCATTACTATTCCCTGAGTATATTTTTATAGTTTGTCGTTTAACTTGCCAGACGTTCAATCAACTTGCGTTGAAAATCTTCGCCAGCATCTAGTTGTTCAATAGATAAGAATTCGTTGGCGGCATGGGCTTGTGCGATATCGCCTGGGCCACAGACGATGGTCGAATAACCACCATCTTGGAACTGCCCAGCTTCTGTACCATAAGATACAACATGCTCAGCATTGTCTCCTGTTATCTGGCGAACCAGACGTTCAGCAGCACCGTCATTTTCACGCCGGCAACCAGGCACATTTGCAAGCACATCAATGGTAATTCCGGTAGACGGGTCTACCGCCTTCATCTCTGTTTCTAACTCGGCGACATAAGCACGGTATTCCTCAAGATATTTCAGAGGATCTTCGGTTGGCAGAACACGAAAATCAGAAGAGAATGAGCAATCCTTTGCCGTGATATTATGGGCTGTTCCGCCTTGGATCACCCCGCAATGCAATGAGGTATATCCCGGCTCAAACAAAGTATTTTCAATAAGTTGTTCAGTACGTTGTTTATTCTCTTTTGTCTTTTGTTCATGCCAAACAACCAATTTAGCAGCGATATGAACGGCAGAAACCCCCGTATGAAGCAAGCTGGAATGAACTTCTAGACCTCGGACTTTGGTCATGAGGCCAATCACACCCTTATGTCCTGTGTGGATGGCTCCCATTTTACAAGGTTTAAATCAGTTATTTAGCATTCC
>OJFV01000038.1_pt1 | contig 117534 bp, 113 predicted proteins | sample 1594391 | NCBI WGS metagenome assembly OJFV01 (sample SAMN05416856, study PRJEB24817) | seawater metagenome | isolation source: Sea water | place: Canada:Atlantic | collected 2013-11 | reverse complement strand
GGGTTGCCCCGAAGAAGTGGAGCGCATTATGGCGATTTCTCGCGGCACGTCAACCATTAAATGCACTTTATTTACATTAATATGTTTATTTGCTCTTTATTTATACAGGCCTTACTGTAGTTGAGTTTATTACGTTCGATATGCTGAAAATTGAGGCAATAGTATTCAACTATGTGACACCCGAGACTACCCATCATAATTGCAATTAATCCAACCTATTATGTGAAAATGACGCTCTAATGTGTTTTTTTGCTAATATGGTTATACCAACTCTTTTATAATTAACTTTTATGCATAAAAATAATTTTCGTAGTTACCGTAATATTACGCCGATATTAGGTGAAGATATCTATGTTGATCAATCAGCAGTACTAGTAGGCGACATTACATTGGGTAATGATTCGAGCATTTGGCCGCTTGTTGCTGCTCGAGGCGATGTAAATACAATTACCATCGGCGCTAGAACCAATATACAAGACGGTACGGTACTACACGTCACGAGAAAAAGTACTAATAATCCAGATGGTAATCCGTTAGTAATTGGCGATGATGTAACCGTTGGTCATAAATGCATGTTGCATGGTTGTAATTTGGGTAGCAGGATTCTTGTCGGTATGGGCGCTATAATTATGGACGGTGCTGTTGTTAAAGATGATGTATTTATTGGTGCAGGTAGCTTAGTACCACCGAATAAGGTACTAGAAAGCGGCTATTTATATGTTGGCAATCCGGTAAAACAAGTTAGAGAATTAAAAGAGAGTGAATCAAGCTTTTTAAAACAATCAGCAATAAACTATGTTGAATTAAAAGATGAGTACTTAGCGGATAATTGTTAGTTCTGCTTTTATCTCATATTGATATGTATTTCATCTCCCTCTGGTTCGTTCTTTTCGAGCCAGAGTTCAGTTACTTCTTCTAAGTCATACTTTAAGCAATTGTCTATTGAAGACAAACTTTTCAGTTGCATTGAGTGAAAGTAAATAGTCATTCTTTGGCCTGAAACTTGTCCAGTAAAAGACCAAGCGTCGTGCTGCTCACTAAAATGTAAATCATCATTAAATAAAATGGCTTGGTTCATTGCTAACTGCCTACTATTTTCAACTACTGCTTATTGGTTTAATTCTGCTCTTAAAGACATTAAAACAGGCTCAACATCTGGTCGGATATTATTCCATAAATAAAAACTTTCTGCCGCCTGCCCCACCAGCATGCCTAAGCCGTCAATAATGTTCTCAACTGCTAGTAATTTTGCTTGCTTTAAAAATGCCGTTGGTTCTTTACCGTAAACCATATCGTAACAGGTATGTGCGCTTTTTATAGTTTGGTCTGATATAGGTAAACTTGCACCGGATAAACCGGCAGAAGTAGCATTAATAATAATATCGAAGACCAAATGTTTTGTATCTTCGAAAGTAATAGCACTAACATCGACATTGGGGTACTGCTCAGCGATTGCTTCCGCCTTGCTTAATGTTCTATTGGCAATAGTTAGCGACTGTGGAAATTGCTCTAATAATGATTGCACGACTCCTTTAGCCGCACCACCAGCGCCAAGCAATAATATCTTACTCGCTTTTAGCTGCACATGATGTCTAAGGAGATCATTCACTAGCCCCAAACCATCAGTAGTATCACCATAAATAAGCCCGTTAGAAAATATTAAAGTATTAACAGCACCAGCTAATTTAGCTCTTTCACTAAGCTCATCACACAATGCAAATGCTTGCTCTTTAAATGGCGCAGTTACGTTAGCGCCTTTACCTTCATTTGCTATTAACTTTTTTACGGCGATATCAAATTGCTCTAATTCAACTAACTCGCTTTCATAGTTCATCATTAGTGCAGATTGCACAGCAAACTGTTGGTGAATGAAAGGTGATTTAGATTGAGCTATAGGGTTGCCGAAAACGCGAAATTGCTTCATGAGATTATTAACTTGAGTGTTTAGCGGTAGGTTACCGTAGTTATTAAAATATGAACACAAAAAAGCAGTAATTGAATTACTGCTTTTTATATCGATTCTATCTGGCTAAGAATTAAATTAGAACTTATAACCTAGCATTAATGAATAAACCATAGGATCTACATTGATATCCGCCTTACCAACGTTATTGCCGCCAACATCAAACGTAGCATCAGCATCAATATCGATATATCGAATAGAAGCATTTAACGACCACTTCTCGTCTAAATGGTAATCTGCACCAATTTGTGCAGATAAACCAAATGAGCCATCTAATTCTAAGTTACTTAAACCTAATGATTTAGGTGCTTCTGCAAATTCTTCATCAAAGAAAACCGTATAGTTAATACCAACACCAATATAAGGCTTAAATGCTGAGTTCGTATCAAAGTAATATAGTGCACTTAGTGTTGGTGGTAAGTGTGATACCTCACCTAAGTTTGCGCCATCAACGCCAAGAACAGCATTTTTATCTTGAATAGTAACGTCATGGGTATAAGGTGTTGCTGCTAATAATTCAACAGCCCAATTGCTATTGTAAAAATATACAAAATTTAAACCTAATTGAGTATTGTCATCAACGGTTAATGTCATTGTTGAATCAGCACCCGCTAACATAATGTTAGATTTGCCACTATCTGGTGTAATATTCGTTGCACCGCCACGAACAATAAAATCGCCAGCTTGATTTGCAAGAGCCAGTGGAGATAATGTAAGAGCGGAAAGAATTAATCCATTAATTACTGATGTTTTCATGAGAGCATTACCTTTTGTTAAATATAAAGAATATTAGATTTTCAATAAGGTAATTTTACGCCTGCAAAATACTAGAGTAATTGATCTAGCTCAAGGTTTGTGAGAAACCGCAAATAAATTGTGGTTTTATGTGGTGATTCTACATTAAGACGTCAGCTTTTGTGACTAAACGCACAAACAAAGTGTTAACAGCGAAGTTTTTCGCCAATTAATCGTTTGTGCGTTATAAAGAGAACAGTGTAATTATAGTAGCCACTCTTGAGGTACTAGGTAGTCTTGTAATTTTTCTTCAGCACTTCCTGCTTCAGCTTGAAAATTATATTCCCAACGCGCTAACGGTGGCATCGACATTAATATTGACTCTGTTCTCCCACCTGATTGCAAGCCAAACAAAGTACCGCGGTCAAACACTAAATTAAATTCAACATAACGACCACGACGGTATAATTGAAATTGACGATGGCTATCAGTAAATGGTGTTTCTTTGCGCTTTGCCATTAAAGGCACGTAGGCATCAATAAAACCTTTACCAACAGCCTGCATGTAGTCAAAACATTTATCAAACTCCCACTTATTAAGGTCATCAAAGAATAAACCACCAACACCACGGGTTTCATTTCTATGCTTTAAGTAGAAATAGTCATCACACCATGCTTTGTGAGCTGGATAAATATCATCACCAAATGGCTGACAAATATTTTTTGCGGTTTGGTGCCAATGCACAACGTCTTCTTTAAACGGATAAAACGGTGTGAGGTCAAAACCACCACCAAACCACCAAACCGGTGCTTCACCTTCTTTTTCTGCGATAAAAAAGCGTACATTGGCATGAGAAGTTGGAATAAAAGGGTTTTTAGGATGAATAACTAACGACACACCGCAGGCTTGCCACTTTCGACCTGCAAGTTCTGGTCGGTGCGCTGTAGCAGAAGGAGGTAACTTGTCACCAGAAACAACAGAGAAATTAACCCCGCCTTGTTCGATAACATTACCATTGGTTAGCACTCGAGTTCTGCCACCGCCACCTTCAGCTCTCTTCCAGTTGTCTTCAACAAACTTACCACCACCATCAGCTAGCTCCAGTTCGGAACATATTTGATCTTGTAATGATTTTAAAAATTCAATAACAACGTTAATGTTTATAGTACTCATGAGCGAATAATGTCCCCAGACAGTGCATCGATAATAGTGGAAGGTTGATCAAAGCCTAAAGTTTTACCTTTGATAATAAAATCAATTTTTTCAGAGAGCTCGTTAGGTATGTCTTGCCACGTATTAGCAGGTGTTTGACCACTTAAATTAGCACTAGTAGATACTATTGGCTTATTAGTGGCGTTACATAGCGCAACAACATCAGGTTGGCTAGTAACCCGCACAGCAATAGTATTAAAGCGCCCAGTTAGTAAACGAGATAACTTTGGCGCTTTTGCAACTAATTGGGTTATACCATCAGGCCAACGAGATAACACAGTTAAGCGTTTATCTTGTGGTATTTGACTTTCATCTATATAAGGTAATAGTTGAGAATAACTACCTGCCAGTAAAATAAGTCCTTTATCTGCGGAACGTGATTTAATCGACAATAGTTTTTCAATTGCATCATTATTATCAGGATCGCATCCTAAGCCAAATACGGCTTCAGTTGGGTAAGCTAAAATACCGCCTTGCTGAAATGTTTCTATCGCTGTTGTCATTGAGCTTTATTATCGTTGATTAATAAAAGTAACTTTTTTAATTATACGTTTTTTCAGTAACTGGAATAACAAATCTTTAAATTATTTTTTCAATCCCATCTTATAGCTTGATTCTAGAATTGAATATACTTAGAGTGGGTAGTAAACCCTATATTAATTAAATATTTACAACTAATAAACGGAAGCATTATGTTGAGAAAACTTTATGTCCTTGTTCTTTTAATAACCTCATTAAGTCTACATCAAGCAGCGGTTGCTAAAGATTGGGGAGAGCTTTTTAACCACCCAGAATATCGTAACGTTAAAATATCACCAAATGGCAAATATTTAGCCATTGATATGAGACATAACGATCAAGCTATGTTGGCATTTTTAGATCGCAAAACCCTAGAACCAGTCGGTAATTTAAAATTCCAAAATAAAGAACAGCCAAGAAACTACTACTGGGTCAATAACGAACGAGTTGTAATCGAAATAGCAAAAAATATTTATAGCCAAGAGCAACCCGTTTTCTATGGTGAGTTGTATGCTATCAATATTGATGGTTCTAAAGGAGAAATGATATATGGCTATCAAGCTGGTCAAAAGCAAACAGGCACTAAGGTCAAAAAGAAAAAGAGCACCTATGGAATAGGAGAGATAATTGATACTTTACCTGAGGATGATAAACACATTTTAATTAGCTCAACTCCGATGAGTGAAAATATGGGTGAAAAACTATCCTCCGTTTTAAAAATTAATGTGTATAGCGGTATTATTAAAAAGAGTTATGGTAAGGCCCCTATTTCCTACTCGCGTTTTTTAACTAACATTAATGGCGAAATTAAAGTTTCAGCAGGCACCGATAAATACAATAATTCTGCGGTGTATATTAAACACGATAATGGATGGAAAAAATTACCTGAAAATACAGTAAGTAACAAAGCTAGGCCATTAGCAATAGATAAGACTGGCAACTCACTATTTTTCTTAGATACCTATCAAGAAGATCTGACAGGACTATTTAAGCTAAACCTTAATGACTTCAGTTACAAAAATATCTATACCGATAAGGTAGTGGATATTAGCGATATTGAAATGACGACTGATGGGCGCTCAGGCTTCGCTGTAAGAATAGATGATGGATACCCTGCTTACCTTATTCTTGATAAGAATAATCCAGAAGCAAAAGCTTTCAAAACATTACTTCAAACATTCCCATATAACGAAGTAACCATTACAAGTAGAACTGAAGATGGAAAGTTTTATATTGTTGCAGTTTCGTCGGACATTAACCCAGGAAGTTTGTATTTATTTGACATCCCAAATAAAAAAATAAGCCAATTATTCAATTTTTTTCCAAATATTAAACCAATAGATTTAGCGCAAATGGAAGCAATTAAATTTAAAGCTTCTGACGGAAAAGATATTCATGGTTACTTTACTCCTGCGAAAGGCTCTAATGAGGAAAAAATAGCTCCTTTGGTAGTGCTTGTTCATGGCGGTCCTCACTTTGTTCGTGACTTATGGGGTTTTTCAGCTCAAGTGCAATATCTAGCACTCAATGGTTACTCTGTATTACAAGTTAACTATAGAGGCTCTGGTGGGTATGGTAATAATTTTTATCAATCGGGTAAAAAAACATGGGGAAAGTTAATACAACAAGATGTTTATGATGGCCTTCAATCTTTAATTACGCAGAATAAAGCTGAAAAGGAGAACGTTTGCATCATGGGTGCAAGTTTTGGAGCATACTCAGCAGTACAGAGTGCAGCTATATATCCAGGTACATATAAATGCGGGATAGCAAATGCTGGTATTTATGATTTAGAACTCATGTTTGAGGAAGGTGACGTTCAAAATAGTAGGTACGGTCAAAACTACCTAAAGGAAGTATTAGGTGAAGATAAAGACTTATTAAAAAGTATGTCACCCGTAAACTACATAGAAAAAGTTAAAATTCCTCTTCTACTCGCACACGGCAAAGAAGATGTGCGTGCTCCTTTTGAGCATGTAGAACGTTTAAGAGATGCATTAGATAAGGCTGATCGCCCTTATGAATGGTTTGTTATAGAAAAGGAAGGGCATGGTTTCTACAACCCTGAAAATCAAAAAGCATACATGCGTAAAGTTGTTAGTTTTTTAGATCAACATTTAACAAAATAACAACGTAAATTTCTCTACGAGATAAATCAAAAAAGGCTAACAATTGTTAGCCTTTTTCATATTTTAAAATGACGAAAGATTAAGCTTCAAACAACTCTTTTATCTTTTGTCGTAAGACAAATTTCTGCACTTTTCCGGTTGAGGTTTTAGGTAGCTCACTAAAAACAATCGTTTTGGGAACTTTGAAACCAGCCATATGTTCGCGACAATGTTGAATAATGTCTTGCTCTGTTAACGTATGTCCACGCTTTACACCGACAAAAGCACAGGGTGTTTCACCCCATTTTTCATCTTTTTTAGCAACCACAGCAGCTTCTAAAATAGCTGGATGCTGGTACAACACCCCTTCAACTTCAACAGAGGATATATTTTCACCGCCAGAAATTATAATATCTTTAGAGCGATCACGAATTTCGATATAGCCATCAGGGTGCTTAACCGCTAAATCACCTGAATGGAACCATCCATGAGCAAAGGCCTCATAGGTTGCTCGTTCATTTTTCAAATAACCTTTCATCGTAGTGTTACCACGGAACATTATTTCACCAATAGTTTCGCCGTCAGCACGAACGGGCTCCATTGTATCGGGGTTGAGCACATCAACTTCTTCTTGAGTAGGATAACGAACACCTTGGCGGGCTTTTAACGCTGCCCTTTCATCATCACTACGATCATTCCATTCATCTTTCCATTCACTCACAACGCATGGTCCATACACTTCCGTTAAGCCATAACTTTGCGTTATTTCGATACCTAAATTCTCAATACCTTTAATAACAGCAGCTGGTGGCGGTGCTCCTGCCGTCATGGCTTTTATATTGTTAGGCAATTGCGCAAGCAAACTTTCATCAGCATTTAAAATCATATTTAGCACAATAGGTGCGCCGCAAAAATGACTAACCTTATGTTCAATCATGGCATTAACAATTGCCCCGACTTCAACTTGCCTCAAACAAACCTGTGTTCCGCCAACGGCAACAATAGTCCAAGGAAAACACCAACCATTGCAGTGAAATAAGGGTAACGTCCATAGGTAAACTGTTTTACTATCGGTAGGCCATATAAAATTATGGCCGATGGCATTTAGGTAAGCTCCGCGATGTGAGTAAACCACGCCTTTGGGATTACCCGTAGTACCCGAAGTATAATTTAACGCTAACGCCTGCCATTCATCATGAATTAGCGTGCCTTCAAAGTTTTCATCACCTTGCGCTAATAACGCTTGATATTCAAGAGTGCCGAGTCGCTCACCACCAGGGCCTTCAATATCATCAATATCAATCACTAGAGGTTTACGTTTCGAAATTGCCAACGCTTGTTTAATAACGCCAGAAAATGCAGTATCAGTTAGCAAAACATCACATTCGCCATGGTCCATAATAAAAGCAATGTTTTCGGCATCAAGTCGAATGTTAATTGAATTCAGCACGGCACCAGTTAATGGTACGCCGTAATGAGCATCAAGAAAGGCAGGAATATTGGCCGCCATAATACTAACGGTTTGTCCGGGTTTTACCCCTTGCTTAATAAGGCTGGATGCAAGTCGACGAACGTTTTTACGGTATTCGTCATAGGTTATTTCTTGTTTACCATGAATAATGGCAATTTTGTAGGGGTAAACATCAGCAGTGCGATTTAAGAAATTAATTGGCGTTAGTGGCTGGCTATTGGCTGCAACCTTATCTAAACCTTGATTATAAATGTTATTCATGACCTTCCTCACTTATTTTACCGAAGTGACTCTATGGGTCACCTTCATTATATTCGGTATTTCAATATGCAAATAATCATACACCGATATTTAAATTTAAAAATTATCCTTTGGTCTACATCGGTGGAAATAAACATTCATTTATCGATATTGCGAAAGATTTGTCGTTTCAGAATATAGTCAAACACGTTATAATCTCAGATTAATTATCCACCTAATCGTTACTTGCGATAGGTTTCAAATTGTTTTATCAAAAGGCATTAAGCATATGAAAGTTGGTATTATCATGGGGTCAAAGTCGGACTGGCCGACAATGCAGCACGCTGCTGAAATGTTAGATTTATTCAATGTGCCTTATGAAACAAAAGTCGTTTCAGCACATAGAACCCCACATTTGCTCGCTGAGTATGCAGAAAGCGCTAAAGATCGTGGCATTAAAGTGATTATTGGCGGTGCTGGTGGCGCTGCACACTTACCGGGCATGACAGCCGCTTATACAAGCTTGCCGGTTTTAGGGGTTCCAGTTCAATCAAAAGCCTTAAGCGGTCAAGACTCGCTTCTTTCAATTGTGCAAATGCCAAAAGGTATTGCTGTAGGAACATTAGCGATTGGTGTTGCTGGTGCAGCAAATGCTGGTTTATTAGCCGCCCAAATCATTGGCACTTTTGATCCTACGGTACAAGCAGCGGTAGAGAAGTTTAGAACTGAACAAACCCAAACGATTCTTGATAATCCAAACCCTGCAGAATAAGGCTAGGTAAATGAATGTTTTAGTATTAGGTGCAGGCCAGTTGGCCCGTATGATGGCGCTTGCGGTTAAACCTTTAAATATCAACATAAGAGCCTTCGATGTTGGCTCTGGTAATGTCGTTGACCCACTTTCAACAAGTACTATTTTTGGAGGCTTGGAAAAAGGTATTGAATTCGCTGACTTTATTACTGCTGAGTTTGAACATATTGACCATCAAACACTGGCAACTTGTGAAGCTTCAGGGAAGTTACGCCCAAACAGCCAAGCAATAAAAATAGGTGGTGACAGAAGGTTAGAAAAAGATCTTTTAATAGAGTGCAATGTAGCCAATGCTAAACATCAAATTATCGAAACAAAAGAAGATTTTGAGCACGCATTAAACAAACTTTCACTGCCTTTAATTCTTAAAAGTGCCCTTGCCGGCTACGATGGTAAAGGCCAATGGCGACTAAGAGACGCTGCGCAAGCAGAAGAAATTTGGCCTGACATTAAGGCGTTTTTCGATGGTGGAGAGAAAAATGTTAAGCATGCTGTTGTTGCAGAGCAAATGGTACCGTTTGACCGTGAAGTTTCTTTAGTTGGTGTGCGCGACAGCCAAGGCAATACTAAAGTTTATCCTTTAACAGAAAACCATCACACCAATGGTGTACTGAGTGTTTCAATTGCAACACAGGTAGATGAAAGGCTTCAAGCTCAAGCTAAAGAGGTATTTGATAGTATTGCCAATGAGTTAAATTATATTGGTGTATTAGCAATAGAATTTTTTCAAATTGGTGAACAATTACTGGTCAATGAAATTGCCCCTCGTGTGCATAATTCAGGTCATTGGACGCAGCAAGGCGCTGATACTTGTCAATTCGAAAACCACTTAAGAGCTGTATGTGACTTACCACTTGGCAGTACTGAGTTGGTTCGACCGTCGGCAATGATTAATATACTAGGTGAAGATACCGTACCTAATGAGATATTAAACGTAGCAAGCACTACATTACACTGGTACGGAAAAAGCAAGCGTACAGGCCGAAAAATGGGTCATATTAACGTTTCTGGTCAGTCTGAAAAAGAATTGGCGCTACGCTTAATGCAATTGGCTGACATTCTTCCTGAAGCTGCATTTGACGAATTAAAGCCTTACGTATCGGCTTATCAAACTAAATTAGATTAAGCCTTAACGTTTTAGCATAAAAAAAGTCAGTTAGTTCTGGCTTTTTTTATGCTTTTTGAAAGTGTCCACAAGGTTTAGATGCGCATTGTAGTTTCTCACCTGCTGCCATCTTTCTTTTCAGTAGCAAGGTATAACCACATTTTTCACATGCGCCATCAACCGGCTGATGGTTAACAACAAACTTGCATTTAGGGTAGTCGTCACAAGAATAAAATGTTTTGCCAAAACGATTAGTTCGCTCGATTAAATCTGCCTTTTGACACTTAGGGCAAACCACGCCAGCATCTTCATGATGATGAGTTTCTTCTATGTGATGACATTCCGGAAAGTTAGTACACCCGATAAACATACCATAACGACCTTGTTTTACCGCCAACTCATGTCCACATTCAGGACACTCACTACCAGCTAGAACTTTTTCTTCAACGCGCTCATGTTCAACTACAGGGCGAGTGTATTTGCAGTTTGGGTAACTTACACAGCCAAAAAAAGGGCCTGACTTCCCATGCTTAATGGTTAATTCAGAATTACATTCAGGGCAAGCTTCAGAAGACTTTTCTAAGGCATGTTCATGGTGTGAAAATAAAGGTTTTTCGGGATTTGACATGATAAATGCACCTAAAAAATTAGATGCATATTATGCCATATATAACAGGGAATGATGTAGCGTAATTTTCGTGCAATTCAAGTGAGCTGTAAGAAACTAGTGTAAAGGCCCTTCTTGCTCATCAAAAATTAAGTCTTCCATTTGCGAGTAAGCCTTTTCTTTACCAGGAACATTAAACAACACCATCAATACTACCCACTTTAAATCGTCGATAGAAAAGAATTTGGTGTCTATTTCCATTACCCGATCAATCACCATTTCTCGGGTAGTAAAATCTAGTAAATTAACTTGCTCTAAAAATAATAAGAAACCACGACATTCAACATCAAGTATTTGACTTTCATCAGCGGTATAAATACGAAAAGCTTGGTTACCCACACGAGTTAAATACGGGTACGCTTCAGTATCTTGTAAGGCAGCAAGCTTTTCTAACCACGCTAACGCTTTATAAATTTCATCTTGGTGAAATCCAGCACGGGTTAATTCATCAGTGAGTAAGTCATGGTCTACCATTACCTCAGCTTCACTATGAATATAGTTTTCAAAAAGGTACATCAATATATCAAACATAACTCGCCCCTCTATAATTTAAGGTAGCCCCCTGGTACCGCAGACACCAGACCTCTAAGCTCAAGTACTGTTAATCGAGTTAGCACTACATCTATGGGTAGTTTACTCCGAGAAACCACCAAATCTACGGGAGTGATTTCATATCCCACACTAGCTAACATTGGATCGTTACACAAGTCCTGTTTTTCACTTTTTTCGGCTGAATTGTCTTTCTCTTTGCTTCCCGATAAGTCTAAACCATCAAGTGAAAACTCTTTAAATTCATCTTCTATATCGGCAATTTCTTCAACAAGTTTAGCCCCTTGTTTAATGAGCCAATGACAACCTTTAGCCTGTTGGTTAAATATAGAGCTTGGCACAGCAAACACTTCTCGTCCCTGCTCTAACGCACAACGAGCAGTTATCAAAGAGCCACTTTTAAGTGAAGCTTCAACAACCAATACACCTAAGCTTAAACCACTAATTAGCCGATTGCGTTTTGGAAAATGACCTGGCTTAGGAGTAACGCCTGGTAAAAACTCGCTAATAATAAGACCGTTGTTTTGTAGAATATCTTTTTGTAATTTTTTATGTCTCGCCGGATAAGTAATATCTAACCCCGTTGCAACAACAGCAATGGTAAAACCACCTACCTGTAACGTACCTTGGTGCGCGTATGCATCTATTCCTAGCGCTAAACCACTGGTAACAACAAAGTGTTTGGCTAGCTGCCCAGCAAGATTTTGAGCAATTTCTCGGCCGGAAGCACTGGCATTACGACTACCAACAATCGCAATTTGATGTTGAGACAATAATTCAAGGTTACCACGAGCAAAAAAGATAAGCGGTGGATCATAAATTTCTTTTAATAGCTTAGGGTATTCAGGGGAGTCATAATGAATGATATGGCTATGACAACGAGTGCTATCATCAATGATGTTATTAATTTTTTTCCAGTCAGGATGCTGTATTGCTGCAAGTTGTGGTTTGTTTAATCCTGAATTAGATAAGTCAGTATTAATATCAAATAATGCCGCTAATCCAAACTTTTCAACTAACATTAATTTTTTAGGAATTGCTAGCCGTGGAATAAATTTCACGGCTAGCCAATAATGCGTTGTAGTTAAAAGCTTTTGGTCATTGCTTAGGGCCACTTGCTTCTCCTTAAGAGTGGCTTACACATATATTACGGTGCAGTTACTCCATCAAGCACTCGTAATGGTTTTTCCGAACTAAGAATTAACGCCATACTTACGTTGTCATACACTCTAAAAATCATCACTTGGCCAATTGGCTCTGCCGGCATGTCGTAATCTGAGTTGTTAGCGCTTGCCATACGATTCCAACGAGATGTATCACTGGTATATTGTGGACCTTCATCCGTTTCAACCACGGCTGGGCTTTTACGGCTAACAGTTAATACATCACCTGCTTGAACATTTTGTACATTACCTCTGTTAATCATCACAACATCATACTTTGCAAATTCACGAAGTTCTGTCACCGAGCTAACAATTAAACCTTTTGTTTCACTACCTGCTCGCATAGTAAATATTGATGGGTATTGCTGTTCATCATTCACTGGCACAACATAAGCACCCGAACGAACTTCTCGTATAACACCTTCAAGATAAACAGTGCTCGGTTGCTTTTGACTCATATCACCACGTTGAGTCGCTTTACCTGTACCGACAAGTTTTACATTAAAGCCTAACGATTCTGAAGTTTCTGGGTCAATAATCTCTGAGCCCTTATGGTACACACCGTAGCTTTGGCCAATAACAAGGTCACTATTTACATAAACTTTATAACCATCAAGGCTAGACTTATTACCTTCATCGCTACCAATAATATAGGGTAACAAATTTAGCTCTTCTGCCGTTTTTACGTGATCGTAGCGAATAAAAGGTGCTACCACTTGTAACGGTAAAGTACTTACAGGGTTTTGGTCTTTCAATTGCTTACGAACCGATGGTGACCATTTTAGTTCTGGTTTACCTCTGACTAGCATAGGCTGACCATTTTCATCAAAAACTAAACGTAACTCATCACCAGGGTAAATTAGATGTGGATTATTAATTTCTGGATTAAAGCGCCATAATTTCGGCCACAACCAAGGTTGCTTAAGGAAAATTCCGGAAATATCCCACAAGGTATCACCCTTTTTAACAATATATGTTTTCGGTGCATCCGAGTTTAACGTTAGTTCATCAGCCAACACTGCTACTGACATAGCAAGACCGAATATCAATGATATTATTCTTATTAGCATGTTAATCTGCCTATTCTGAGAGGTTTTATCCTAAACCACTATGATTAATATTAATTAATGGCTAAAATTGAAACATAACACTCTATGCGATTTTTCGCGAACCCTTTTGATAAATTATGGCTATTTTACCTGTATTACGATTTCCAGATGAGAAATTAAGAACAAAAGCACAACCTGTAACTGACGTAAATGATGAAATTCGCAAAGTAATCAGTGACATGTTTGAAACAATGTATGCCGAAAATGGCGTAGGTTTAGCAGCAACACAAGTCGATATTCACCAGCGAATAGTGGTTATTGACGTGTCCGAGAACAAAGAACACCCTTACGTGTTAATTAACCCTGAAATCATTCGTAAGAGTGATGATACATTAATTAATGAAGAAGGATGTTTATCCGTTCCTGGCTGTTACGCAAAGGTCGACCGTAGCGTTGATGTTACCGTTAAAGCACTGGATGAAAATGGTAAAGAATTCACCTTAGACGGCGAAGAGTTGCTTGCTATTTGTATTCAGCATGAGCTTGACCATTTAAATGGGGTTTTATTTGTTGACTACTTATCACCTTTGAAACGTCAGCGAATTAAAAAGAAGCTGGAAAAAGAAGCGCGCTTAGATAAAGCCAACGCCTAATTTTTATATTCCCACATTGATCAATTTGTATTCAGGAACTGCCCTTGTCTAACGCTTTAGCTAAACCATTAAATATAATTTTTGCTGGTACACCCGACTTTGCTGCCCAACATTTAGCAGCGCTCATTCAATCTGAGCATAATATTGTTGCTGTTTACTGCCCACCAGATAAGCCCGCTGGCCGTGGCAAAAAACTAACAGCCTGTGCAACAAAGTTATTAGCGTTAGAGCACAACATTCCGGTTGAACAACCTGAAAACTTTAAAACGCCAGAAACACATACAACACTTGCAGGTTATCAAGCAGATGTCATGGTTGTTGTCGCTTATGGATTATTACTTCCAACAGTAATTTTAGACACTCCTAGATTAGGATGTATTAATGTTCATGGTTCTATTTTGCCAAAATGGCGTGGTGCAGCACCTATTCAACGCGCGTTAGAAGCTGGCGATCCGCAAACTGGCGTCACCATAATGCAAATGGATAAAGGCCTAGACACTGGCGATATGATATTAACTTCCACTTGTGATATCACTTTGCAAGATACCAGCGCAAGCTTATATGAAAAGCTAGCCAAGCTTGGTCCTGTCGCGCTTTTAGATACACTCACATTAATGGCTGACGGTACTTACACACATGAACCACAAGACAATAGCCTTGCAACACATGCCGCTAAACTTGATAAAGCTGATGCTGAGTTAAATTGGCAGTTATCTGCTGACGTTCTTGATCGTAGAGTTAGAGCATATATTCCTTGGCCTGTGACCCAGTTCACTTTTAACGAAAATAGCAAGCAGCATCGTATTCGTGTTTGGCAAGCTAGTGCAATTAGCATTGAACATAATCAGCCAGTGGGCAATATTATTAGCGCTGATAAACAAGGTATTGTAGTAGCAACCAATGATGGTGCTCTGCGCCTTGAAGTTATCCAACTTCCTGGAAAAAAAGCACTAGCAGTGGCCGATATATTAAATGGTAAAGCCGAATGGTTTGCTCCAGGTTTATCGATCAACGGTTCTACTCCCCTTACTGCAACTCAACAAGAGCAGAATTAATTATGGCTGTAAATCTTAGAGCGTTAGCAGCACGATGTACTTTTGCCGTTGTCGATAAAGGTCGGAGCTTAGCTGACGAACTACCACAGCAACTAGCAAAAATTGAAGGTAAAGATAAAGGCCTACTACAAGAACTTTGTTACGGCGTTTTAAGGCACTTACCCGAGCTAGAATATGATGTCCGTGAATTTATTAAAAAACCATTAACCGGTAAACAGCGTGTCGGTCACTTCTTAATGCTAGTGGGTGTGTATCAAATTAAATATACCCGTATACCCGATCATGCCGCGTTTAATGAAACCGTTTCCGCCTGCAAACCTTTAAAATGTGATCATTTAAAAGGTTTAATTAATGGTGTATTAAGAAACCTTCAGCGCCAGCAAGCGACTAAAGAAAGTAAAGGTTCAGAGGTATCACCAACTGAGTTACCTGACGCAATCGCTTTTAATCACCCATCGTGGTTCATTAAAAAAGTTCAACTCGCTTATCCTGAAAAATGGCAAGATGTATTAAATGCCAATATGCAACGCCCACCAATGTGGCTGCGTGTAAATCAGCTTCATCATAATGTCGATGAGTATTTAACCTTATTAGCAAAAGAAAACATTGAGCACTTATTGGTTGATGAAAAATCTGGCGCTATTCGACTAACAGAAGCAATCGACGTTAATAGGCTACCAGGCTTTCAACAAGGCTGGGTATCAATACAAGATGGTGCGGCGCAACAAGCCGCCCGTTTGTTGGATTGTCAACCAGACGATAACGTGCTTGATTGCTGTGCTGCTCCTGGCGGGAAAACCTGTCATATCCTCGAATATAGTCCAAAAATAAAGGCAATGACGGCAATCGATATTGAAGCCTCAAGACTTGAGCGAGTAGAAGAAAACCTACAACGCTTAAACCTAACCGCAAAAGTTATTGCTGCTGATGCCGCCGCGCCTGCTGAAAAATGGTGGGACGGTGAATTATTTGACCGAATTTTACTAGATGCACCATGCTCAGGTACTGGTGTAATACGTCGCCACCCCGATATTAAATGGTTACGTAAAGAGCAAGACATTGCTGCTTTGGGTGAATTACAGCAAGATATATTGAAAAACATATGGTCTTTGTTAAAACCCGGTGGTACTTTGCTTTATGCAACATGCAGCATTTTACCTGAAGAAAACAGCCAACAAGTTCAGCACTTTATAGAAAAGAATAGTGATGCAGAGCTAGTAGGCATTACTGACAATGCCACAGATATTGGTTGGCAAATACTGCCAAATGACAATTCTATGGATGGTTTCTATTACGCCAAACTCGTTAAAAAACACTAAAATAAGCAATAATAAAAGCAACTATAAATGAAAATAATAATTATTGGTGCCGGACAAGTTGGCGGAACATTAGCGGAAAACCTTGTTGGCGAACAAAATGACATCACTCTGATAGACACCAACAGTGAAACGCTGCGTGAATTGCAAGATAAGATGGATTTACAGGTTGTTACTGGCCAAGGCTCGCATCCTGATGTGCTTAAGCAAGCTGGCGCTGAAGATGCTGAACTTGTTATTGCAGTCACTAGCGATGATGCAACAAACATGATTGCTTGCCAAATTTGTTATTCTTTATTTAACACGGCCAATAAAATTGCCCGTATTCGTTCAGGCAAAATTCTTAAATATCAAAAAGAACTTTTTCAGAATAAAAATATTCCGGTTGATCATGTTATTGCCCCTGAGCAACTGGTTACCCGTGATATTGCTCGACTCATTGACTACCCTGGCGCACTACAAGTATTAGAGTTCGCCAAAGGTAAGGTAAGTTTAGTTGCCGTTAAGGCTTATTATGGTGGCTTATTGGTCGGTCATGCCCTTTCAACACTGCGTGAGCATATTCCAAATATTGATACCCGGGTAGCGGCTATTTATCGTAACGGTAAACCAATTCGCCCGTTAGGCACGACAGTAATTGAAGCTGATGATGAAGTATTTTTTATTGCCGCCAGTATTCATATTCGTGCAGTAATGAATGAACTACAAAAATTAGAAGCGCCTTATCAAAAAATCATGATCGCCGGCGGCGGTAATATTGGTGCAGGCTTAGCACGTATATTAGAAAAAAATCATCAAGTTAAATTAATTGAACATTCTGCTAAACGCGCGGCTTATTTAGCGTCCGAATTAAACGATACTTTAGTCTTTACCGGCGACTCTTCCGACCAAGAATTATTAATGGAAGAACATATTGATCAATTTGATGTTTTTATTGCCGTCACTAATGATGATGAAGCCAATATCATGTCTTCATTATTAGCGAAACGTTTAGGTGTACGTAAAGCTATGGTGTTAATTCAACGTAGTGCTTATATAGACTTAGTACACGGTAGTAACATAGATATTGCTGTATCTCCGCAGCACGCGACTATTTCGGCGTTATTAACTCACGTACGTCGTGGTAACATTGATAATGTTTATAGTTTACGTGGTGGCGCTGCAGAAGCGATTGAGATAGTAGCAAAAGGTGATGAGAAGTCATCGAAAGTCATAGGTAAAACTATTCAGCAAATTAAGCTGCCACCTGGTACAACTATTGGGGCAATCGTACGTGATGAAGAAGTGCTTATTGCTCACTCAAATACTAAGATTCAAGCAGAAGACCATGTCGTGCTATTTTTAGTTAATAAACGCTACATTAATGACGTTGAAACTTTATTCCAACTCGACCCATTAGCCTTTTTCTAATCAGCTAATGGCTCGAACCATACAAATAGTAAACTAAGTTCGCCAAAATGCTGGTGTAAATAACACCAGTAAAGTGAAAATTTCTAAACGTCCAAATAACATCGCAACGACCAACACCCACTTACTAAAGTCATTTATGTCAGCAAAGTTGGCTGCCACCTGCCCTAAACCCGGGCCTAAATTATTCAAACATGCTGCAACAGCGGTAAACGCTGAAATATCTTCCATACCTGCCGCCAGTAGCAACAGCATACAAATAACAAATACCGCGGCATAAGCGGAAAAGAAGCCCCAAATAGCTTCAACCACACGGTTAGGCAAAGCCTTCTTACCTAGTTTAATGGTAAACACCGCTTTTGGATGCACCAACTTATTTAATTCTCGAATACCTTGTAAGTAAAGTAGCAGCACGCGAATAACTTTCATACCGCCACCAGTACTACCCGCACAACCACCGATAAAACTAGAAAATATTAACAGTATTGGTAACAATGTTGGCCAGCTAGAAAACCCGACTTCACCAGAGGATGACGCAGAAAAGCCCGCAGTAGTACTAATAGAAACAGCGTGAAATATAGCTTGTTCAAAATTATCAAAACCTGACTGATAAACATTAAAACTCATCAGTACCGTAAAACAAATTAACGTCAATATTAGCTGTATGCCTAAAAAGGCTTTAAATTCTGAGTCGTAAAAGTAGCTTCGTAAAGAGCGGCTATTAACCACAGCAAAGTGCAATGCAAAATTAACCCCGGCAATCAGCAAAAAGAATACACAAATAAAGTTAATTAAAGGGCTGTCAAAATACCCCATACTCAAATCATGGGTAGAGAAACCACCAATAGCGATAGTTGAAAAAGAATGGCATATGGCATCAAATAAATTCATTCCTGCTGCCCAGTAACTTAAAGCACAGGTGATGGTTAATGTTACGTAGATTAGCCATAAATGTTTCGCGGTATCAGCAATACGCGGCGTCATTTTTGAGTCTTTTACAGGACCAGGCGTTTCAGCACGATATAACTGCATACCACCAATACCAAGCATTGGTAATATAGCTACAGCAAGTACGATAATCCCCATACCACCAAGCCACTGTAATTGCTGGCGATACCAAAGTACTGCATGAGGTAAACCATCAATTTGGGTTAATATCGTTGCGCCCGTGGTGGTTAAGCCAGAAAATGATTCAAAGAAGGCATCAGCAACAGATAAATTAGGTTCATCAAGTAACAACAAAGGAACAGCGGAGAAACTTGCCAATACTGTCCAGAATAAGACAACAATTAAGAACCCCTCTCTTGCTCTTAAATCGCCCTTTTCTGCTCTATTGGGGTACCACGACAATAAGCCAGCAAATAAACAAAACAAAAACGCCATAAGAAATGAAACACCACCACCATCACGATAGATCAGAGAGATAAGTGCGGGCGGGAGCATAGTAACGCTGAGAAGCGCAACTAATAGTCCTAGTATTCGGATAATATTTTTAATTTGCACGGCAGTTAACTTTTTTGAGTTATTAGTTAGTTAATGGGTTTGCAGTTATTGCTTGTAATTGTAATTGCCCTGAAGACAATGTTTGCAGATGCTGTTGAAAATCTTTTAGTTTTTCTTCAGGCAACGCAAGCGTTAGTAGCACATTTTCATTGTAGTCTTGCTGTATCACTTCTCCACCTATTTGCTGGAGAAAGTATAAAACATCATTCATTTGTGTATATTGACACGCTAAAGTTTTGCGCACCATAGGAATTTTAAGTTTTGTTGTCAAAAGCGTTAGTGCTTGTCTAACACTGCCACCATAAGCACGTTGTAAGCCGCCTGGCCCTAGTTTTGTACCGCCAAAGTAACGTACAACAACAGCACAAACTTCACCAACATCACTTCCCATCAACATGGTGAGCATCGGTTTTCCAGCCGTTCCTGAAGGCTCACCGTCATCTGAAAAGCCATACAACTGACTGTTCTCAGAACGGCCAGCAATAAAAGCATAACAATGATGGTTTGCCTGAGGATGTAAAACCTGGAGTTCTTTAATAAAAGCCTTGGCGTCTGCAGCACTTGAGCAAGGCTTTAAATAACAAATAAAACGGCTGCGAGTTACTATCGTTTCATCGATAACTTCTTCAGCCGCTATTAGGTATGGTGTAGACAAAATATACGCTTAATCTAACGCTAGCTCTCGGGTCATATTCTCGTTATGTGACTGGTGAACGATAATATTATCTTCAATACGAATACCGCCGAATGGGCGCATTGCATCAACATTTTGCCAATTCACCATTTCACTATGTTCAGACTGCTTTAAGTCAGCTAGCAATGAATCAATAAAGTACAAACCTGGCTCAATGGTAAATACTTGAGTTGCTTCAACAACACGTGATGTTCTTAAAAAGGCATGTTGCTCAGGTGTATTAACATGAGTGCCACGTTCATCAGCCATAAAACCGCCAACATCATGAACTTGTAGCCCCAAGTGATGACCTAAGCCATGTGGAAAGAACGTTGAAATAATACCGCTCTCTACTGCTGTATCAACATCAACATTAATAAAGTTAAACTCACGTAAAACATTGCCAATATCTCGGTATGTCGCTACGTGTAAATCGACATAACTCACTCCTGGCTTTAAACCTTCTACGGCTTTTAACATTAACTCGTCCATACGAGCAATTAACTCAGCAAAACGATCACGTTTAAACGAGTATGTACGAGTGATATCAGACGCATAACCATGAAAGTTAGCACCTGCATCTAATAAAAATGAACGATGTGCTTGCGGTACACCACGATCTAAAGCGGTGTAATGTAATATCGAGGTATTTTCATTTAAGGCTACAATGTTGCCATAGGGCGTTTCACTTTCTACATGTTGCGTCGCTTTAAGGTACGCTTGTTGAATATCGTATTCTGATGCACCATCAAAAAATGCGGCTTTTGCTGCTTTATGTCCATTTACCGCAATGGCATTCGACTTACGCATGCACTCATGCTCATAAGGAGTTTTATAAGCACGGTGAAAGTGTAGATAATTAATTAATGCTTCAGGGTTAATTTGCTCAAAACCTAGTGCTTTGGCCACTTCAATATGCGCACCAATATAAGCGAAGCCTTTCTTATCGTATGGCAGTAACTTATCAACTTCGCTAGCTTTAGCGAGTATTTTAATATCAAAGAAATCACTCCAATAGCTAACTTCTAATTCAATAACTTTATGCCAAAAATCGACTGGTTGATAATAAATCAAAGTAGGTTTGTCACTACCATTCACGATTAACCAGCAATTAGGTACATCAACCAAAGGCAACCAAGCTTTAAAGTGTGGGTTTACGCGAAATGGGTAACTGTTGTCATCTAAAAACGCTTTAATTTCTTGCCCTGAATGAATCACCAAGCCATCAAGATTATCTCGTGCTAAGGCGGCTTGCATGCGTTTTTGTAGCTCAATTGCATGAGCTGGATATAATTTGGCTAATGTATTCATCTAGTTTATCTCTGTATTTCTATTGGGTTAGTATACCAAACGCCACTACCTAATACACACTTAGGTCTGCTATTTATTACTAATGTCCATGGTGATAATTTTGTCAAATAGTGACTCTTTTGAGCCGACCTTTTGCTGGTATATTTGTTGATATGCTAAAACACTTTTCACGTATTCACGGGTTTCTTTAAACGGAATCGTTTCAATCCAAACATCAGCCGGCAATGACGTACTATCTTTTAACCAGCTTTTTACTCGGTACGGACCGGCATTATATGCTGCTGTCGCTAACACCTGATTGCCATCATGACGATCAAGTAAATTACGTAGGTATTTAGTGCCTAGTTTGATGTTACTTTTCGCGTTAAGCAGCTCTTTAGTTGAAACTTTCTTTCGAGCCAACTGTTTCGCAGTACCAGGCATTACTTGCATCAAACCTTTCGCGCCCGCAGATGAGTTGGCGTCAGGCATAAAGGAGCTTTCTCTGCGAGCAATAGCAAATGCCCAAGCAGGGTTGATTTTTTGTTTACCTGAATAGCGCTTAATATCTTTCTCGAAGCCTAATGGAAAGCGCAAATCTACATCATCAAGGTAACCTTCTTTTGCTAAGGTGAAAATTGCCCGGTCATACCATTGTTGTTCGTTAGCTATTTTAGAAGCGACCAACTTATCGCGCTTACTCAAATTGGATAACCAGTAATTCCACTCTTTACGAGCGTGATGGAAACGCCCTATCGCAAATAACTCAAATGCTCTTTTTGCCGCTGGGCTTTTAAGAATTAATGCTTTCTCTTCTGCGGTAACTTCTAAGGGTTTATCTTGAAAGTTAGCAGGTTTATTTAAAAAGCTTGCTGCTAAAAAACCATAATAATGCCTACTTTGCGCTAGTTCATTAAGCTGTTTATTTCCCGCCTCTACTTCATTTGTTGCTAACAAACTGCGACTGTACCAATAACGCCATTGCAAACTATCTTGAGTTGAAGTTGGTAACTTTAGTAATTTTTCTTTAATTTTAGGCCAGTTTTGCTCTCGTAGAACATTGGTTATATACCACTGAGTTAAACTACGATTAAATAGCTTATCATCTACTTGGCTTAACCAATGGTGTGCTTGATCATGATCTTTACTTGCCAATGCAATCGCAAACTTCAAGGTGATTTGTTGCTGTTGTTTTTCAGTAAATGGCAATAATGTTTTAGCGACTTTGTAAGTGTTAAGTGCCTGTTCTGGCGAACGCCAAATTAAACGCTTAAGGCCATAAGTTACAATACTGGCGGCTTTTTCAGACTTATTTTTAAATTTAGATAACCGCTTAATATATGCAGGGTCACGTCTAACTTTATGCCATAACGTCGCGAGGTATTGCTCATTCTTCGGCAATAACGTGGTTAAATATGGTATTAATGTATGTTTGCCACCATCAGCTGCCAATGCAATGCGTTGCCAAACTAAGTCTTTAGTTCTATGCCCTGCTTGTTGCCATTGCTTAAATAACGGATCACACACTTTTGGTTGAGACTTACCCACCACCCACAATTTTGACACTTTAGGTAAAACTCTTGATGGTGCAACACCTGTTTGTAATTGGAAACGGTAATACTGGCAAGTTAGCTCAACATTACTGGTCGCTTTAAAATAATTCTGAAATAGCATTGGCTTTTTACGCTTTGCCAAGTAATTCAGCCATTTCTTACGTAACGGCCAATCTAAAGGACTGCCTTCATATTTACGGAGAAAGTCACCAATTTCAGTAGCAGACGATAACTTCATTTTTGTCATCAAGCGCTTTTGATCTAAATATGGCTGTAATGGATAATAATGCAGCTGATTATATAAGCTTTGATAGGTTGTCGAACTAGCATTCCAAATTTGTTTTTCAGCCTGTAAAAATGTTTTTCGCTGGACACTTTCATCATTTGCTAAAGAGTTTGGACTGGTAAATAAACAACTAAATAAAACGGCGTGGACATAACCGGTAAAGCTAGGAAAACGAATTAATGCCATTGGGGGGCCTTGGAAAAAAATGCGTAATTCAATTATTCACTCCTAAAGTGACAAAGCAAGTTTAATCAAAGATATTATCTGCTTAATTGTAAAATTAGTTGTTAATATTGATATTAGTTAATGCGCAAGCAATGAATAATGAAAAATAAGTGAATTACTGTTGCTTCATAAAAATTTGCAGCTAAACTTGGCGCATTATTTTTGGCCATATTATTGAATGAATAATTTACTTTTATTCGGCTAAATTAATTCAATTTGCACAAGGTGAACTATGAACAACGTATCATTACCTGAAACAGATCATCAACTTGATGCTTTAGGGTTGCGCTGCCCAGAACCCGTGATGATGTTGCGTCAGAAAATACGTAAAATTGATACGGGTGAAACCCTTCTCGTTACTGCTGATGATCCATCTACCGCTCGCGATATCCCAAGCTTTTGTCGTTTTATGGAACATCAGTTAGTAAAGCAACAAACAGATGAGTTACCTTTTCAATACATTATTAAAAAAGGTTTGTAGCTTGTTATAAGCCGCAAGCGCTGAAGTGTTATAAGGTCGTTAATATTATGCTTCGATTATAAAAAAAGGAATGCGCAATGCATTCCTTTTTTGTGTCCATGATAAACAGTATCAGGGCATAACGTTATTGCAGTAAAGATATATCTGCGATAGCAAAAAAGCTATTACGAATTTCACTTAACAAGGTTAAACGATTAGTTTTAACTTGTTCATCATCAGCCATTACCATGACGTTATCGAAAAAGTTATCTATTGGCTGTTTCAGTGCAGCTAATTCCGTTAAGGCACTTTGGTAATCTTTATCAGCCATTAATGGAATTACTTTAACTTTAACCGTATCAAAGTTTGCAGCAAGCTCTTTCTCTGCAGTTTCTGAAGCTAAATCTTGGTTAAACTCAAAAAATAGTTCACCTTTAAATTTAACCAAAATATTACCTACACGTTTATTTGCTGCTGCTAACGTTGCTGATTCAGCTAAGGTTTTAAAGTGAGTTACAGCATTAATTCGTTTATCAAAGTCTAAAGGCTTAGATGGTGCATTAGCTAAAACAGCTTGGATAACATCTACAGCAATTTTTTGATCTTGGTAGTACGCACGGTAGCGGCCTGAGATAAAATCTAAAACCTGTTTTGCTACATCGTCATTAGATAATTTGTCTTGGTATAACTCGACACTTTTTTCGATAAGCTCTGCAATATCAAGATTCAATTGCTTTTCAATGATAATGCGGATCAAACCAATTGCGGCACGACGAAGTGCAAACGGGTCTTTATCGCCTTTTGGTGGTTGGTTAATACCAAATATTCCCACCAAAGAGTCAACTTTATCCGCAATAGCAACAGCGCAACCAATAGTTTGTTCAGGTAAAGAGTCACCAGCATAGCGTGGGCGGTATTGATCTTCTAATGCTTGGGCAACAGCTTCTGGTTCACCATCATGTTGAGCATAGTATTTACCCATGGTGCCTTGTACTTGTGGAAACTCAAGTACCATATCTGACATTAGATCGGTTTTACTTAACAAACCTGCACGGTAAGCGAGTGCTTTATCATCACCCGTTTTCTGCGCAACAAATTCACTTAAGCTAGCAATACGTTCTGACTTTGCTTTTACTGTGCCAAGCTGCTTTTGGAATAAAACTGACTCTAAACTGGTTAATCTAGATTCAAGTGTTTGTTTTTTATCTGTTTTAAAGAAAAATTCTGCATCAGCTAAACGAGGACGGATTACCTTCTCATTTCCCTTAATAACCTGGCTTGGGTCTTTACTGGCTATATTTGATACAAAAATGAATTTATTCAATAACTTACCGTTATTATCAGTCACAGGAAAGTACTTCTGGTGATCTTTCATTGAATAAATTAATGGTTCTGCTGGAACGTTAAGGAAATCTTCATCAAAACTCCCCACTAGCACAACAGGCCACTCTACCAATGAAGTAACTTCATCAAGCAACTCTTCGTCAGGTAAAACAATACCGTCGATTTCTTTAGCAGCAATATTGATTTGTTCGATAATCGTGTTTCTACGCTCTTGGTAATCAACAACAACATGTGCTTCACGTAACGTTGTTTCATAATTGTCAGCGTGATTAATGGCAACTAAGCCATGATGATGAAAACGATGTCCAGTAACGACATTATTTGACTTAACGTTGAGTGTTTCACCAGCAATAATTTTCTCACCGTAAAGCATAGTTAAGGTATGCACTGGACGAATGAATTGGGTTCTACCTGAGCCCCAACGCATTGGTTTAGGCACTGGCAATTTAGCTACGGCTTGGTTAACCATATCAGGAATTAACTGCTCAATATGTTTACCTTGCTCTACCGTTTTATGTAGTAACCATTCGCCTTTATCAGTTACTAAACGTTCGGCGTCAGCAACCGTAATGCCATTTGAACGTGCCCAGCCTTCTGCCGCTTTACTTGCATTGCCTTCAGCGTCAAATGCTACATTGACAGCTGGTCCGCGCTTTTCGATGGCTTTGTCAGCTTGACTGGCAATTAAACCGTCAACCTTAACCGCTAAACGTCTTGGTGTCGCATACCAATGCATAGCAGTATATGAAAGCTTAGCTGCATCTAATTGCGCTTTAATTTGATCATGAAACGTTGTCGCTAATGTTTTTAGTGATTTTGGTGGTAACTCTTCTGTGCCTAATTCAATTAATAGAGTTTCAGTAGTCATTACGATTTCTCCTCTGCTGAAGTTCCATTGGCATCGTTATTCTTACAAAGAGGGAAACCAAGTTCTTCTCGTTTTGTATAATAAGCTTGCGCACATGCTTTAGATAAAGTTCTAACTCTTAAGATATAGCGTTGACGTTCTGTTACTGAAATTGCGTGACGAGCATCTAGTAAGTTAAACGCATGTGATGCTTTCATTACTTGTTCATATGCTGGTAATGCTAAACCTTCTTCAATAAGCTTTTGGCTAACCGCTTCACATTGATCGAAAGTTTTGAACAAATCTTCAACATCTGCATGTTCAAAGTTGTAAGTAGATTGCTCTACTTCATTTTGATGGAATACGTCACCATAAAGCACTTTCCCCATAGGACCATCAATCCAAACCAGATCATAGATACTATCAACATTTTGAATGTACATAGCTAAACGTTCTAAACCGTAAGTAATTTCACCGGTAACTGGTGCACACTCAATACCACCTACTTGTTGAAAATAAGTAAACTGGCTAACTTCCATGCCGTTTAACCAAATCTCCCAACCAAGACCCCAAGCACCTAATGTTGGTGATTCCCAGTTGTCTTCTACAAAACGAATATCATGTACTAGCGGATCAACACCCATCTCTTTTAAAGAGTCTAAATACAATTCTTGGATGTTATCAGGAGAAGGCTTTAGCATTACTTGGAATTGATAATAATGTTGTAGTCGATTCGGGTTCTCGCCATAGCGACCATCAGTCGGTCGACGACAAGGTTGAACATAAGCACTACTCATTGGTTCAGGACCAATAGAGCGTAAAAACGTCATAGGATGAAATGTACCAGCTCCTACTTCTAAATCTAGTGGCTGAACTATTACACAGCCCTGGCGTGACCAATAGTCTTGCAATTGCAATATCAGTCCTTGAAAGGTCTTTATATTAAACGTGCTCATGAGAATCCGAATTTTTGGTTATGTTTATCAATTAAGGCTAATTATACCTATTGTCACTTTATTAGCCTAGTGTCCTTGCTTCGATGTTTGAAATTTATTCAGCTTAAAAGCAAGCTTTAGAAACAAAAAATGCCCGATCTGATGATCGGGCATTTTAATTTATACTATTTAAAACTATACGTCTAAGTTTGCTACTTTAAGTGCATTCTCTTCAATGAAGTTTCTACGAGGCTCTACATGATCACCCATTAAGGTATTAAAAAGTTGATCAGCAGCGATTGCATCTTCAATCGTTACTTGTAGCATTCTACGTGTTTCAGGGTCCATTGTGGTTTCCCATAATTGGTCTGGGTTCATTTCACCCAACCCTTTATAACGTTGAATGTATTGCCCACGTTTTGATTCAGCCATTAACCAGTTTAATGCTTCTTCAAAATTAATAACTGGTTTAACTTTCTCACCACGCTTAACATAAGCGCCTTCTTCCATCAGACCATTAATTGCTTTATTTAAGTTTTGAATGGCAGCAAACTCTTTTGATTCGATAAACTCATAAGTGCAATCGTATAGAGTATCGATACCATGTTTGCGAACATTAAAGCTTGGGTAGTAAATATTGCGTTCTTGATCTTGCTTAACCTCAACGGTATAAATAGAACCGTTACCATCTTGGTCATCTAATTGTTTAAGAAGATCAGCAGTCCATGCTTCAACTTTATCTTTGCTAGTAAAATCTTCACTAGCAATAGCATCACTGTAAACCATCTTTTCTAGAATATCCGCTGGAATTAAACGTGAAACACGCTTAATAGTTTCATGCGCTTTGCGGAACTGATTTACTAGTTGCTCTAATGCTAAACCTGACAATGCTGGCGCAGACTCATTAACATGAACCTCAGCATTTTCTAAAGCTAACGTTGTTAGGTACTCAGTTAAGCCTTCATCATCTTTAATGTAACGTTCTTGCTTACCTTTTTTCACTTTATAAAGTGGTGGTTGAGCAATATAAATATAGCCACGTTCCATTATTTCAGGCATTTGACGATAGAAGAATGTCAGTAGTAATGTACGGATATGAGAACCATCGACATCAGCATCTGTCATGATAATAATACTATGATAACGTAATTTTTCAGGGTTATATTCGTCACGACCAATACCACAACCTAATGCAGTGATTAGCGTTCCAACTTCCTGAGAAGATATCATTTTATCAAAACGTGCTTTTTCTACGTTAAGAATTTTACCTTTTAACGGTAATATAGCTTGGTTTTTACGGTTACGCCCCTGCTTGGCTGAGCCGCCAGCAGAGTCCCCTTCCACAATATATAGTTCAGAAAGTGCAGGATCTTTTTCCTGACAATCAGCTAGTTTACCCGGTAAACCAGCGATATCTAAAACACCTTTACGACGTGTCATCTCTCTAGCTTTACGCGCAGCTTCACGTGCACGAGCAGCATCAACAATTTTCATAATGATGGTACGAGCTACAGAAGGTTTTTCTAATAGGTATTCACCTAACTTTTCACCCATAGCTTGTTCTACTGCAGTTTTAACTTCAGATGAAACAAGTTTATCTTTAGTTTGCGAAGAGAACTTAGGGTCAGGTACTTTAACTGAAATTACTGCTGTTAAACCTTCACGAGCATCATCACCAGAAGCACTAGTTTCTGTACTACCGCCTTTCTTAGTTTTGTTTAGACCTTCTTTAACCATATAGCTATTAAGCGTACGAGTTAATGCTGTTCTAAAACCGCTTAAGTGAGTACCACCATCACGTTGTGGAATATTGTTAGTGAAACAATGAATACTTTCTTGGAAACCATCATTCCATTGCATTGCAACTTCAACAACAATGCCATCATCTCGCTCTAAGTCGAAGTAGAATATTTCTTCGTTTACCGGCGTTTTGTTAGTGTTTAAGTAATCTACGAATGCTTGAATACCGCCGTCAAAATGAAAGTGATCTTCTTTACCTTCTTCACGCTCATCAACAAGACGAATAGATATACCTGAGTTCAAGAATGATAACTCACGAATTCTTTTTACTAATAGGTCGTAATGAAATAGCACATCAGAGAATGTTTCTTCACTTGGCCAAAATCTTACTTCAGTACCGGTTTTATCACTTTCACCAACAACTTTTAGTGGTTCTTGAGGTTCACCATGATGATACATTTGCTCATATAATTTGCCTTCGCGGCGAATATTTAGTTTCAGCTTATGACTTAATGCATTTACTACTGAAATACCAACACCATGAAGACCACCAGAAACTTTATAGCCCGAGTCTTCACCCCCAAATTTACCACCAGCATGAAGCACAGTCATAATAACTTCAGCTGCAGAGATTCCCTCTTCAGGATGTATTTCGGTAGGAATACCACGACCATCATCTTTTACAGAAACAGAGCCATCTAAGTGGATTTTAACAATAATATCACTACAGTGACCTGCAAGAGCTTCATCAATTGAGTTATCCAATACCTCAAATACCATATGATGAAGGCCTGTGCCATCATCAGTATCACCTATATACATCCCTGGTCTTTTGCGAACTGCATCTAAGCCTTTAAGTACTTTTATACTTGCCGAGTCATATTCATTTTCTATTGTCATAGCTTGTAGCCTACTCACTCATTACTGATAGTTTGCCATGTTTCACGTGAAACATTTTATAGTTTTCTTTTTGAGGAACGAGTTGTTCCACTGCTGTTTTATCTATTGCTGTTACGATAACCTGACATTCTATTGCCGCTATAGCATTGTTCAATAGCGTTCTAGAATTGTTATCCAATTCAGCACCAACATCATCTATTAATAAAATTGGTTTTACTCGATTAACTCTTTCTATAAGCTTCGCTTGTGCAAAAGTTAATGCCAGTAAAAACAACTTTTGTTGACCTCTGGATAATTGATTATCCAAAGAAGTCCCATTTAATATAAATCTTACATCAAATTTTTGAGCACCAAATAAACTGTACCCCATTGCCAATTCTTTTTCTTGATATTGACCCAATACATCAATCAATGATTTCTTAGAATTCCAACCTTGCAAGTACTGAATTACTATATCATCAGATACCGACGGTAACATGATTTTTAGCCAAAAACTTAACTCATTAGTCAACTCATTTACGTACTCGGCTCTCAAGTTTGCAATTTGTTGAGAACTTTCAGCAAACACCTCTGTCCAATAACTTAATGTTGCTGCATCAGCCTTATTTCTTAAACAAGCATTACGTTGCTTTAATATTCTAGAGAATTCTCTCCAGTGTTCTGAAAAGGAATGTTTCACGTGAAACAATCCTAAATCAATAAAACGTCGTCGTTGCTTCGGACCACCAAAAAAAAGTTTAAAGCTTTCTGGAGTAATCACCTGCACCGCAACATTTTTAGCCAGAGATGAAAACTTAGTTTGCTTCTCACCGTCTATTCTAATTTCAGTGCTACCTGCGCTGGCATCAAAACCTTTACGAACACCAAGCTGACAATCTTTATCTGTTTTTATACTAACGGTAAATGAACTTTTTTCACGTTGTAATAAATTATCTACTTTTGAACTACGAAAAGACTTTCCATGGCCCAAATAAAAAATAGCTTCTAATAAACTACTTTTACCACTACCGTTATCACCAATAATAAAATTAACATCTGAATGAAAATCTATTGAAACACTTTCTATATTGCGAAAATCTTGAATAAATAATTTACCAATACTCATTACAGTCGCATTGGCATTACAACATACAAGGCTTCGCCTGATTCTCCACCTTCGATAACCACGCTACTGTTGGCATCAGCTAAAGTAAATTTCACGTCAGTTTCTTTAATGGCATTTAAAACATCTAGAACATAGCTTACATTGAAGCCAATCTCGACTTCATCATAAGGAAAGTTAATTTCAATAACCTCTTCTGCTTGTTCTTGTTCAGGATTATTCGCCGTAATTTTTAATTCAGTACTACCAAAGTTAAGGCGAACACCTTTAAATTTTTCATTAGACAAAATAGAAGCACGAGAAAGTACTTGTCTTAATTCATCTTTATTGGCATTTAAAATTTTGTCACCATTACGTGGTAACACTCTGCGGTAGTCAGGAAAGCGACCATCAACGAGTTTACTGGTAAACGAGAATTCAGTATCAATAATTCGAACATGATTAGAGCCAAGAAATACTTGCACACTTTCATCAACAGGATCGAGTAAACGAATAATTTCTAAAATACCTTTACGCGGCACAATCACTTGGCGAGAAGGCAACTCAAGTGCTTGGTTAGAAATTTTACAAATAGCTAGGCGATGGCCATCAGTTGCGACAGAACGAATTTCTTTTCCTTCAGTCTCAATCGACATACCATTAAGATAATAGCGAACATCTTGGTTTGCCATTGAAAAATGAGTACTTTCAATTAGGCGAAGTAATTCAGATTTCAATAAACTAAATTCTACGTCACCTTTCCACTGTTCGATATTGGGGAAGTCAGTTGCAGGTAATGTAGAAAGTGAATATTTACTGCGACCAGTACTGATCTTAATAACATCATTATCAGACTCAAAAGAAAGCATAGAATCATCAGGTAAGCTTTTACAAATATCTAAAAGTTTACGAGCAGGAATAGTAACTTTTCCATCTTCAGCATGGTTATCAATTGACGCATAAGCAACCATCTCAAGCTCTAAATCAGTAGCTGTTAACGTAAGTGATTGCCCACTTACATCAAAAAGAATGTTACCTAAAATTGGCAGCGTACTCTTTCGTTCAACAGCACCAGAAACCAATAATAAAGGTTTCAGGAGTAATTCTCTATTTAATGAAAATTTCATTTATGACCCACTTTTACTTACTTATTATTATGATGATAATGTTCTTGTTAAGTTTGAATAATCTTCTTTTATATCGTGCGACTCTTCACGCAACGCTTTTACCTTGCGACATGCATGCAATACCGTTGTATGGTCTCTGCCACCATAAGCATCACCAATTTCAGGTAAACTATGGTTAGTTAACTCTTTAGATAATGCCATTGCAATTTGACGAGGTCTAGCAACAGATCTATTTCTTCTTTTTGAAAGTAAATCAGCCACTTTAATTTTATAGTATTCCGCCACTGTGCGTTGAATATTATCGATAGTAACGAGCTTATCTTGTAAAGCTAATAAATCACGCAAGGCTTCCCTAACAAAATCTATTGTTATAGCGCGTCCAGTAAAATTAGCATTTGCGATAACACGATTCAAGGCGCCTTCAAGCTCACGTACGTTTGAACGTAAACGTTTAGCAATGAAGAATGCAACTTCATCCGCCAAGTTAATATGACTTTCTTCTGCTTTACGTTTTAATATGGCAACACGAGTTTCTAATTCTGGTGGTTCAATCGCAATCGTTAACCCCCAGCCAAAACGAGATTTTAAACGATCTTCAACATCAACTTCTTTAGGGTAACGATCACTGGTTAATATTATTTGCTGATTACCTTCTAGTAATGCATTGAAAGTATGGAAGAATTCTTCTTGAGTACGATCTTTACCAGCGAAAAACTGAATATCATCAATTAATAATGCGTCAACAGAACGATAATATTGTTTAAATTTTTCCATGGCATTATTTTGTAATGCCCTTACCATATCTTGAACAAATCGTTCTGAGTGCATATAAGCAATTTTTGCATTGGGCTTATTAAGCAAAATACCATTACCTACCGCATGTAATAAATGGGTTTTACCCAAACCTGTGCCACCATAAATAAATAATGGGTTATAAGCAGCACCAGGATTATCAGCAACTTGCGAGGCAGCTGCTCGTGCCAATTGGTTAGATTTACCTTCAACAAAGTTATCAAAAGTATATTTAACTCTAACATTGGTGGTTTTCGGTAAGTTACTTTCTGGCGCTGATGATTCTTTAGCAACTGGTTTAGTATTAGGCTGAACTCGAGTAATACTGTCCTGAACACTCACTTGTTGATTTGGAATACTACCAACATCAAAACGCAATAAAGGTGGGTTAGCACTATCTTGCATACTTACTAGTTCGTTAATACGATTTACATATTTATCTCTAACCCAATCCAAAACAAAACGATTTGGTGCATATAAAGTTATAATATTATCAGTCACCACACATTGTAATGGGCGAATCCACATACTAAATTGTTGTGCGGGTAATTCTTCTTGAAGAACAGACAAACATTTTTGCCACAGTGAATGATCCAACAACCGACTCCTGATAATGACTATACTTTACAAATTATTTTCGCATTAAACTCAACGACGAAAAAAAGCAGTATAGAAAAAGATAATAATTTTTATATTGACGCTATTATCACCATAGTTATCCACAACATCAATATTGACATTTCAATAATAGGGTTTTATTTTCAATTATTTTTCACAAACACAGTAAAAGTAGGCTTTACACAAGTTTTTTAGAGTAAATTAGTGCTAAAAAACTTTAAATATACTATTTAATTATTATCGAAATAATGGACTGCTCTTTGCTACTGAAAAGCAATTTTGTTATAAAACTGTGGATACTTTTTAGATCGAGACGATCCAGCAACGATCTTTTTAAAATAGCTGAAGAATAATCATTGACAAAGTTTGCTTCTCTATATAGAATTTCGCCTCATTTTTAGACCCAGTGTGCTCATGAAGGCTGTTTTGCCAGGGCAACGACAACAGACGGATTAGCGTAATGAAAAGAACATTTCAACCTAGTGTATTAAAGCGTAAGCGCAACCATGGCTTCCGTGCTCGCATGGCTACAAAAAACGGCCGTGCAGTAATAGCACGTCGCCGTGCTAAAGGCCGCGCAAGCCTTAGTGCTTAATTTTTTAACTAGAAGTTTAGGTTAAAAAATTGGTGACCAATACGGTTACTTATGAATTTAATCGGGAGTCTCGTCTTTTGACTCCCGGTCAATTTCAAGCTGTCTTTTCAAAACCTCTTCGTTTTGGCTCTAGCCACATCACAATCCTCGTAACACCAAATTCTGATAATAATAATCGCTTAGGTTTAGCCATAGCTAAAAAACGGGTCAAATTAGCCGTTCAACGAAATCGTATCAAACGACAAATTCGTGAAAGCTTCCGTTTAAATCAACATAATATCCCCCATATAGATATAGTTGTTATGGTAAAGTCGGGTACTGACAAGCTCGAAAACAAAGAAATTAATCAGCAATTGGAAAAAATATGGCGAAAAATAATTCAACGCCACAAAAAATAGCAATTACCTTCGTAAAAGCTTACCAGCGCTGGCTTAGTCCATTGCTTGGCCCCAATTGTAGATTCGATCCAACTTGTTCTTTTTATGCTATAGAAGCAATTAATCGCTTTGGTGTGATAAAAGGTTGTTGGTTAGCAGGCAAACGTATACTAAAATGCCATCCATTAAATGCGGGTGGACATGATCCCGTACCACTATCAAAAAAAGAGAAATAATTCATTATGGAATCTCAACGCAGTTTTCTTTTTATTGCGCTTATGGTTGTTACCTATTTGCTATTTAATCAATGGCAAACAGACAATGCTCCAGTTATTGAGCAACCGGCAGTAACTCAACAAGCAATCACACCGAGTAACGGTGATTTTGTTCCTGAATCATCAGCAACAGCATCACCATTAAGTAATGAAAGTACCGTTGCTACAGCGACAATAATTTCAGTTACTAACGACGTTTTTGCTTTAAAAATTGATACAAACGGTGGCGACATTGTTGAAGCTAAGCTTTTAAAGTTTGATACTGAGCAAGGTAACGGTATTCCATTTACCATTTTACGTAATGATACTGACCGTTATATTGCACAAAGTGGTTTAACTGGCGCGCAAGGTTTAGACCGAGTCATTAAAGGCCGTCCAGTATACCAAACATCAGCAACCACTTACCAAACATCATCAGATGCACCTTTAATGGTAGACTTAGATTATGTTGACGCTGCTGGCTTATCAGTGACAAAACGCTTTACCTTTAATCATGATAGTTACGTTATTAACGTTGAATACATAGTACAAAACAATGCTAGCACTCCAGCAAGTGTGCAAATGTATGGTCAATTAAAACAAACAACTTTAGTTGAGAGCTCAAGTGGCTTATTACCTACCTATAAAGGTACTGCATACTCGACCACTGAAGATGTTTATGAGAAATATGACTTTGACAATATTTCAGAAAAGAACTTAAACGTGTCTACTCAAGGCGGCTGGGTTGCGATGTTGCAACACTACTTTGTTTCTTCTTGGGTGCCTGAAAGTTCCGCTACTAACCAAATTTATAGCCTTTATTCAGCAAATAGAGATGCCATTATTGGTTTCAAAGCCCCTGCAATAACGGTTGAACCACATAGCACAGCAACAACTTCAGCAACATTTTATGTTGGTCCAAAAGATCAAGACGTACTTGAAAGCATCGAAGAAAACTTAGATTTAACAATTGATTACGGCTTCTTATTTATGATCAGCCAACCATTGCATTGGTTACTGAACATGATCCAATCAGGTGATGTTGACCTGTTTGGCCTAGTATTTAACTGGGGCGGTGTTGGTAACTGGGGTATCGCAATTATTATGATCACCTTAATCGTTAAAGGCGGTATGTACCCATTAACGAAAGCGCAATATACCTCAATGGCTAAAATGCGCGCCTTACAACCAAAAATGACCCAGCTAAAAGAACGTTACGGCGACGATAAGCAAAAAGTATCACAAGCTATGATGGAACTTTACCGCAAAGAAAAAGTAAATCCAGCTGGCGGTTGTTTACCATTACTTATTCAAATGCCTATTTTCTTAGCACTATATTGGGTATTTTTAGAAAGTGTTGAATTACGTCATGCACCATTCATGTTGTGGATCCAAGATCTTTCAGCGCAAGACCCATTCTACATTCTGCCAGTACTAATGGGCGTAAGTATGTTCATTATGCAAAAAATGCAGCCGATGACAGTACAAGACCCAATGCAACAGAAAATAATGCAGTACATGCCAGTTATGTTCACTGTATTCTTTTTCTGGTTCCCATCAGGACTAGTACTTTACTGGTTAGTGAGTAATATTATTTCTATTGTACAAATGAAAATAATATTCTCGGGCATCGAAAAAGCCAAAGCTAAGTAAATTCGTTTCTATCATTGAAAAAGGTAGCTATTAGCTACCTTTTTTTATGCTCTGGCCTTTCTCATACGCCCTGCCTTACAATATATTAGTTTGTCCCTACACGTGTATGAAGGGTATATCATAATCACAAAGGCGTGAATGAATGACGATTGCCTGAAATTTATTAACTATTCACTATATTTCCTAACCTTCCATCAGTTAATTTAGTTTTAATCACAACAATAATTAACTCTGCATTTCCAGTCTGTTGTTATCAGTTTATAATATCGCCAATTAAACAATTGCCAAAAACAGAGATACTTCATGACCAACCTTGCTTTTTCATCAAGCCAAAAAGAAACCATTGCTGCACAGGCCACAGCACCAGGACGAGGTGGTGTTGGTATCATCAGAGTTTCAGGGCCAGAAGTGAAAAATGTTGCTCACGCTATTTTGGGTAAATTGCCTGAATTAAGAAAAGCTGAATATTTAACCTTTAACGATCAAAAAGGCCAAGCTTTAGATCAAGGTATAGCACTTTACTTTAAAGGGCCAAATTCATTTACCGGCGAAGATATTCTTGAACTTCAAGGTCATGGCGGCCCAGTTATACTTGATATGTTATTGAAAGAAATACTCGCATTACCTAATGTTCGTATGGCCGGCCCTGGTGAGTTTAGTGAACAAGCTTTTATGAACGACAAGCTCGACCTAACGCAAGCTGAAGCAATTGCCGACTTAATTAATTCAAGTTCAGAGCAAGCAGCCCGTTGTGCGTTACATTCTCTACAAGGTGATTTTTCAAAGTTAGTTCATCAAATGGTTAACGATACCATTCACTTACGTATGTATGTCGAAGCAGCAATTGATTTTCCTGAAGAAGAAATAGACTTTCTCGCTGATGAAAAGGTTGTCAACGATCTTAAAGCTATTATCACGCAAGTTGCAGAAGTTAAAAATAAAGCCCAGCAAGGCAGTATTATTCGTGAAGGTATGCGCGTTGTTATTGCAGGACGACCTAACGCCGGTAAATCAAGCCTACTAAACGCATTAAGTGGTAAAGAGAGTGCAATAGTAACCGATATCGCCGGTACGACTCGTGATGTGCTTTCTGAGCAAATTCACCTCGATGGCATGCCATTGCACATTATAGATACTGCAGGCTTACGCGATAGTGCAGATAAAGTAGAACAAATAGGTATTGAACGTGCTTGGCAAGAAATTAATCAAGCAGACCGAGTTCTACTAATGGTTGACTCATCAACAGATATTAGTATCGATCCTAAAACAGTTTGGCCAGAGTTTTTCGATAAGTTACCTGTAAATATAGGGTTAACTATTGTCAGAAATAAAGCCGACATAAGTCAGGCTAAAACGGGATATAGCGAGCTAAACGATACCCCTACCATTACCTTATCAGCTAAAACAGGTGAAGGTGTTAATGACCTAACAGCGCACCTTAAGCACATCATGGGTTATCAAGGCAGCACTGAAGGTGGCTTTATGGCACGACGACGTCATTTGGTTGCCCTTGAAAAAGCTCATGAACACTTAGAAATAGGTTTAGATCAATTAGAGTCCTATGTCGCAGGAGAAATTTTGGCTGAAGAATTACGTTTTTGCCAACAAGAGCTCAACAAAATAACAGGTGAATTCACCAATGATGATCTGTTAAGCCAAATATTTTCTTCGTTTTGCATTGGAAAATAAAGTTATAAATAACACATAAATTCACTTAAAAAATCAAAAGATAGGCGTCTTAAATGAGCTCATTTCAAATAATTGTTGGTAGTATGTTAGGTGGTTCAGAGTATGTTGCTGAAGCCTGTGAAGAAACATTAACGGCACTTGGCCATGATGTTGAACTACATTTCCAACCGAATTTTGCGCAAATAAACAGCGAAAATCAAACCTGGTTAATTTGTACCTCCACACATGGTGCTGGTGACTACCCTGATAATATTCAAGCATTTGTTACGGATCTAGAAAAAAGCGATCAAGATCTATCCTCAGTTAAGTTTTTAACGATCGGCGTTGGCGATTCTAGCTATGACACTTTTTGCTTTGCGGCTAAAAACTTAAATAAACTACTTATATCAAAGGGTTGTGTTGAATCATTACCACTAACGACCTTAGATATGAGCGAAGATATTGATCCAGAAGAGCGATCGCAAAACTGGTTAAATGAAAACAAAGATCATTTATAAGCTAATTACCCATAACTTACTCACAATATACCAGTAAATATAAAGGCAATGTGGATAACTCTGGGTAAAAACTATTAATTTTCTATTATTATTCAGTAGATAATATATTACTTTAAAAGAGCTGTGGATAACCTGCTCTTTTGATCAAAGCTTATACGCGAGTTGATCAACGTTTGATCACAAGGTTTTGTACTATCTAATCATATGTTTTATATAAGTAAAAAGCACTTACCCACAGAAAACAAGGATCCTAATAAGTAATAATAACAAGATCTATTTAAAGATCTTTATATATTATTTAAGGATCAAGCTAAGATCTTTTCATGAATTTGATCATTCCCCTCAAGTAAAAAAAGCGCTAAAATATCGCTCTTATTTTTTAAAGATAAACCAAACTAAGGTTATTAATTTATGTGGTATCAAGAGTCTTATGACGTAATTGTTGTTGGTGGTGGTCATGCAGGTACAGAAGCAGCCCTTGCAGCATCTCGTATGGGATGTAAAACCTTACTACTAACCCATAACATTGATACCCTTGGACAAATGTCATGTAATCCAGCCATTGGTGGTATTGGCAAAGGTCATTTGGTAAAAGAAATTGATGCATTAGGTGGTTTAATGGCTACGGCAGCTGATCATGCTGCGATTCAATTTAGAACATTAAATGCCAGCAAAGGCCCTGCAGTTCGTGCAACACGTATTCAAGCTGATCGGTGTTTATATCGAAATTTCGTCCGTAATTATCTTGAAAATCAACCTAATTTAACGATATTCCAACAGCCTTGTGATGATCTTATTCTAGAAAATAGCAAGATCGTCGGTGTTTCAACACAAATGGGCTTAAAGTTTAAAGCTAAGAGTGTTGTCTTAACGGTAGGTACTTTCCTTGCAGGACAAATTCATATTGGTTTAAATAATTATCAAGGTGGTCGAGCGGGTGATCCTGCAAGTATTAACCTAGCTGAACGCTTACGTGATATGCCATTTAGAATGGATCGTTTAAAAACAGGAACACCACCTCGTTTAGATGCGCGCAGCCTTGATTTTTCCGTAATGGAAGAGCAAGCAGGTGATAATCCTCGCCCGGTATTTTCGTTTATGGGATCAGGTAATGATCACCCAGAGCAAGTTTCATGTTTTATCACCCATACCAATAAAAAAACCCACGAAATTATTCAGTCAGGCTTAGATAGATCACCAATGTATACCGGTGTTATTGAAGGTGTAGGACCAAGATACTGCCCTTCTATTGAAGATAAAATTCATCGCTTTGCTGAAAAAGATAGTCATCAAATCTTTGTTGAACCTGAAGGTTTAACCACACACGAAATTTATCCTAACGGAATATCAACAAGTTTACCGTTTGATGTACAAATGGATCTTGTTAGATCGATCAAAGGTTTCGAAAATGCTCATATCACTCGTCCTGGTTACGCTATTGAATATGACTTCTTCGATCCTCGTGACTTAAAGCAAACACTTGAAAGTAAATTTGTTGAAAACTTATATTTTGCTGGACAAATTAACGGTACAACTGGCTACGAAGAAGCGGGTGCTCAAGGTCTATTGGCAGCAACCAATGCAGCAGCACGCGTACAAGGCAAAGAAGAACTGGTATTAACACGTGATCAAGCCTACATGGGCGTACTTGTTGATGATTTAGCAACACTAGGGACGAAAGAACCTTACCGTATGTTTACTTCACGTGCGGAATACCGATTATTATTACGTGAAGATAATGCCGATATCCGTTTAACTGAAAAGGGTCGTTCACTTGGCTTAGTTGATGATCAACGCTGGCAGCGTTTTAATGAAAAAATGGAAAATGTTGAGTTAGAACGTCAACGTTTGCGATCGGTATGGGTACAAAAGGATCATGCGGTAGCACCTCAAATAAATGAATTATTAAAAACACCATTAAGTCGTGAAAATAGCCTAGAAGATCTTGTTCGACGCCCTGAAGTTAGGTATGACGATTTAATGGAAATTGAAGGGTTAGGTCCAAAATTATTAGATACACAAGCTGCTGAACAAATTGAAATTCAAATTAAGTATGCTGGTTATATTGATCGTCAATTAGATGAAATTGCGAAAAAGAAACGTCATGAAGATACGTTAATCCCAATGGAATTCGACTTTACCCAAATTTCAGGTCTTTCAAACGAAGTAGTCGCTAAGCTTAGCGATGCTCGTCCAGAAACTATTGGTAAAGCTTCGCGTATTTCTGGTATTACTCCTGCAGCAATTTCGTTATTATTAGTCTATCTGAAAAAACATGGTTTATTACGCAAAACAGCATAATAAACCAACATATTAATTAAGATTTCGCCTAATGACACTATCTGATCAGCTAGCTACTTTAATAAATGAAACCTCAATAGAGGTTTCTGAAGAAAAAGTTGCCTTACTTATTCAATATGTTGAATTATTGAATAAGTGGAATAAAGCCTATAACCTAACCTCAATTCGTGATCCAAAAGATATGGTTGTTAAACATATCATGGATAGTTTAATGGTCGGACCGTTACTTGAAGGTGAGTCGTTTATCGATGTTGGCACTGGACCGGGTTTACCTGGAATTCCACTTGCCATCTTGTATCCTGAACGCAATTTTGTATTATTAGACAGCTTAGGAAAAAGAATTACTTTTTTACGTCAAGTTGTCTATCAGCTCAAACTTAACAATGTAACCCCTGTTAAAGCTCGTGTTGAAGAGTATCACCCTGAAAAACCATTTGACGGTGTACTAAGTCGCGCATTTTCATCTTTACTTGATATGGTGACATGGTGTGATCATCTTGTTACTGTTGAACATGGTCGATTTTTAGCCTTAAAAGGTCATTACCCAAATGATGAAGTGGCAGCTTTACCGAGTAATGTTTCCGTAGCGAAAAGTCATACTATTGCCGTTCCCCGCTTAGAAGGTGAACGCCATTTGATTGAATTAGTTAAATCATAAATAATAATAAGCTTTTGATCAGAAAAGTATTTGAGGATCCTGTGGGAAAAATAATTGCGGTTGCAAATCAGAAAGGTGGTGTTGGTAAAACAACAACCTCAGTCAACTTAGCAGCATCGCTTGCGGCGACAAAGCGTAAAGTTTTGCTAATAGATTTAGATCCTCAGGGTAACGCGACAATGGGGAGTGGTATTGATAAATATGAAGTACCAGCAACCTGTTTTGAATTATTGATTGAAGAACGCCCTTTCGAAGATGTTGTATGTAGAAATACGGCTGGTGTTTACGATTTAATTGCTGCCAATAGTGATGTAACAGCGGCTGAAATTAAGTTAATGGAAGTTTATTCTCGCGAACATCGCTTAAAAAACTCTTTATCTAAAGTTAGAAAAGACTACGATTTTATTATTATTGACTGCCCTCCTTCTTTAAACATGTTAACGGTTAATGCTATGACTGCAGCTGATTCAGTATTAGTGCCTATGCAGTGTGAATATTATGCCTTGGAAGGTTTAACGGCATTAATGGATACTATTTCGCAATTAACCTCGGTGGTAAATAGTAAATTACATATTGAAGGCATTTTACGTACTATGTACGATCCACGTAATCGTCTAGCCAATGATGTTTCTGAACAATTAAAACGACATTTTGGTGATAAAGTTTACCGTACGGTAATACCACGCAATGTCCGTTTAGCTGAAGCGCCTAGTTTTGGTGCTCCTGCAATGTATTACGATAAGTCTTCGACAGGCGCTAAAGCCTATCTTGCATTAGCGGGTGAAATATTACGTCGAGCAGAACAAAACAAACAACCTAAACCGCAAGCTACAACCGAACAAGAGCAAGGAACACTATGAGTCAAAGTAAACGCAGAGGTCTAGGTCGCGGTCTTGATGCTTTATTAACAACACCTGCAAGTAACTCTTCAGAAGAACCTGGTGTTGATAAAGGTAACAAAGAAAGTGAATTGCAAAACTTACCGATAGAACAATTACACCCAGGTAAGTATCAACCGCGTAAAGATATGTCGGCTGAAGCACTAGACGATTTGGCTAATTCAATAAAGTCACAAGGTATTATTCAACCTATCGTTGTTCGACCTATTAGTGATCATAGTTACGAAATTATTGCTGGTGAACGACGTTGGCGGGCCGCACAAATTGCAGAGCTTGATAACGTTCCTTGCCTAATTAAACATGTACCTGATGAAGCTGCAGTTGCGATTGCATTAATTGAAAATATTCAACGTGAAGATCTTAATGCGATGGAAGAAGCTATTGCACTTGAGCGCTTGTTAATTGAATTTGAATTAACTCACCAAGAAGTTGCTGAGGCCGTTGGTAAGTCTAGAACAACCGTTTCTAATTTATTGCGTTTAAATAACTTAAACAGTGAAGTAAAAACATTGCTTGAGCATGGCGATATTGAAATGGGCCATGCACGTGCGCTATTGGCATTAGATAACGATATTCAAACCAACACAGCCCGCATAGTTGTTGCCAAAGAATTAAACGTTCGAGAAACTGAAGCACTTATTAAAAAGGTTCAATTACCTGAAAAAGAACCAAAAGAAAAAGAAATTGACCCTAACACCAAAGCACTTGAGCAAAACTTATCGGAAAAGTTAGGTTCGCAAGTTGCTATTAATCACAATAAAAAAGGTAAAGGAAAGTTAGTTATATCATACAGCGACCTATCTGAACTTGATGGAATAGTCTCTCGTTTTAACTCTTTTTAAAACCGTATTAAATGTGACCAATAAAAGTAAGTAACTTTTCAAAGTGATAAGTTACTTAAAATATGCTGTTTTTCTTCTCTCCTTGTCATAAAAACTTAAAGTTTTCCTAATCGATTATACATTAGTCGTAATTTTGTCATTTAGCGTTACATTTCGCACATTATCTGGGCAATGAGTGCCCTATTTTGTTGCAATAGCGCTGTAATTAAGTATACTTGCGTCGGCTTTTTAAAGAGGATATTTCATCTTTAAAAAACTGTAAGAATTACGAAAATTATCGTACGGAGTTTCTGGTGAGTTTATTTATTGGCAATGAGTTAGCTAAACCAGGAAGGCAATTTGCATTTAAGCAAATACTGATTTCGATAATCATTGTGATAACTTTCAGTGTAGCGACATATTTTATTTGGGGATTATCTTTCGCATACTCAGTATTAGCGGGTGGAGCGATAAGTATAATCCCTAATTTTATTTTTGCTCATAAAGCATTTAAATATGCTGGAGCAAGATCGTCCGAAAAGGTTTTAGATTCCTTTTACAGTGGCGAAAAATTGAAAATTGTATTAACGGCCGTTTTATTTGCGCTAGCCTTCAAATTTTTAGCGATAGAGCCGATAGCTTTTTTCAGCAGTTTTTGCATAGTAGTGGTTTTGCCACTATTAACACCATTTTTTTTTAAACTTTAATCATTGGGATAATTAATATGTCTGCTGCGGAAATTACCAGCCAAGAATATATTAAACACCATTTAACCAATTTGTCTGTAGGTGAAGGTTTCATGACCATTCACTTAGATACACTTGGTTGGTCGGTGTTTTTAGGTTTGGTTTTTATTATGCTATTTCGTTCAGTTGCAAAAAAAGCAAGTACCGGTGTTCCTGGTAAGTTGCAATGTGCTGTAGAAATGGTTGTTGAGTTTGTTGATGACAGCGTTAAAAGTACCTTTCACGGTAATAACCCTGTAATCGCGCCATTAGCTTTAACCATTTTTGTTTGGGTATTGCTAATGAATGCTATGGATTGGGTGCCGGTTGATTTAATACCGCGTATATTTGAGTTGTTTGGTGTTCATTATATGAAAGCCGTTCCAACAACCGATCCAAACATGACTTTTGCATTAGCATTAGGTGTATTTGCTTTAATTATTTATTACTCAATTAAAGTAAAAGGCATTGGCGGCTTTATTAAAGAGCTAACTACTCAGCCGTTTGGCCACTGGTCATTGTACCCTGTGAACTTTATTTTAGAGATGGTTACTTTACTTGCTCGTCCGTTATCACTAGCACTACGTCTATTTGGTAACTTATACGCAGGTGAATTGATTTTCTTATTGATTGCGACAATTGGTTTATTCCAATTGCCAGTACACTTTTTATGGGCTGCTTTCCACTTGTTGGTTATCCCATTACAAGCGTTTATCTTCATGATGCTAACTATTCTTTATTTGAGTCTAGCACACGAAGATCACTAATTTGCAGGGAACAAATTAGCACGAATTTATTCGGCCCTTCGGGGTGTAAGGCAGGATGCCTGGAATACTAAATTTTTTGCCCTTTCTTAGGTAAAACTAATCAAGGGCATGAATACAAGTTTCAACCTTAATTTTTAACTTTATAACTTTACTTAAATAATCGGAGATAAATATGTTATATATCGCTGTTGCTTTATTAATCGGTCTAGGTGCTCTTGGTACTGCGATTGGTTTTGGCTTACTTGGTGGCAAATTTTTAGAGTCTGCTGCTCGTCAACCTGAGTTAGCACCACAACTTCAAGTAAAAATGTTCATCGTAGCGGGTCTTATCGATGCTATCGCAATGATCGGTGTTGCTATCGGCTTATACCTATTATTCGCAGTTGGTGTTCCAGCTTAATTTATAACGCGAATTTGAATAGGAGATACATAAATGAATCTTAATATGACCTTAGTTGGTGAATTAATCGCATTTATCGTATTCGTAATTTTTTGTATGAAGTATGTATGGCCACCAATTATTGGTGCCATCGAAGCACGCCAAGCAGTTATTGCTGATGGTCTTGCAGCTTCTGACCGTGCCGCTAAAGATCTTGAGCTTGCTCAAGAGAAAGCTACAGCACAATTAAAAGACGCTAAAGCGCAAGCAGCTGGCATTGTTGAAGCTGCTAAAAAGCGTGAAGCTCAGATAGTTGAAGAAGCTGCAGTTAAAGCACAAGCTGAGAAAGAAAAAATCTTAGCTTCAGGTCATGCAGAAATTGATACTGAACGTAACCAAGCTAAAGAAGAATTGCGCCAACAAGTGGCTATTCTTGCGGTAGCTGGTGCTGAGAAAATTCTTGAACGTTCAATTGATGCCGCGGTACATAGCGACATTTTAGATAAACTTGTAGCTGAACTTTAGAGGGAAATGAGCTTATGTCTGAATTGACTACCATCGCTCGTCCCTACGCTAAAGCGGCGTTTGATTTTGCTATTGAAGCGAATGCAGTTGAAAGCTGGTTAGAAATGCTAGTTTTTGCTGCAGAAGTTGCTAACGATGTCACCATTATAGAATACCTTTCTGGTGGTGCATCGGTAGAACAAGCACAAGACATCTTTTTGAAAGTCTGTGATGTTCAACTTGATAGCAATGGCCAAAACTTAATTAAAGTGATGGCTGAAAATCAACGTTTATTGGTGCTACCACAGGTTGTTGCTCATTTTAGCGAATTAAAAGCTGAACATGAAAAAACTCTTGCTGTGGATGTAACCTCTGCTGTTAAATTAACAACAGAGCAAGAAACTACATTATGCGCTGCGCTTGAAAAGCGTTTGGCTCGAAAAGTAAAACTTAATTGTGAAATTGATGCAAACGTAGTCTCTGGCTTAGTAATAAAAGCTGGTGATATGGTAATAGATGGTTCAGTACGAGGTAAACTGAACCGCTTAGCAACAACAATGCAATCCTAACGGGGAACAGAGCATGCAACTGAATTCCACTGAAATCGCTGAACTGATCAAGAGTCGTATTGAACAGTTTGACGTAGTTAGTGAAGCTCGTAATGAAGGTACTATCGTTTCTGTAACAGATGGTATCATTCGTATTCACGGTCTTGCAGACGTAATGCAAGGCGAGATGATCGAACTTCCTGGCAATCGCTTCGCTATCGCTTTAAACCTTGACCGTGATTCGGTCGGTGCGGTAGTTATGGGTCCTTATGCGGATCTAGCTGAAGGCGTAAAAGTAAAATGTACTGGTCGTATTTTAGAAGTACCAGTAGGACGTGGCTTATTAGGCCGTGTTGTAAACACTCTTGGTGAGCCAATTGACGGAAAAGGACCTATCGATAACGATGGTTTCGCTCCTGTTGAAGTAGTAGCACCAGGTGTTATCGATCGTAAATCTGTTGATGAACCAGTACAAACTGGTATCAAATCAATCGATTCAATGATTCCAATCGGTCGTGGTCAACGTGAACTTATCATTGGTGACCGCCAAATTGGTAAATCAGCGATCGCACTAGATGCAATTATTAACCAGAAAAACACTGGTATTAAGTGTGTATACGTAGCAATCGGTCAGAAAGCTTCTACTGTTGCGAACTTAGTTCGTTCATTAGAAGAGCACGGCGCGTTAGATAATACTATCGTTGTTGTTGCTTCTGCTTCTGAAGCTGCTGCACTACAGTACTTATCAGCTTACTCTGGTTGTACTATGGGTGAATACTTCCGTGACCGCGGTGAAGATGCACTAATCGTATATGATGATTTGTCTAAGCAAGCAGTTGCTTACCGTCAAATTTCATTACTTTTACGTCGTCCGCCAGGCCGTGAAGCTTACCCAGGTGACGTTTTCTATCTTCACAGTCGTTTACTTGAACGTGCTGCTCGTGTAAACGAAGCGTATGTTGAAAAGTTCACTAACGGTGAAGTTAAAGGTAAAACAGGTTCTTTAACTGCCTTACCTATCATTGAAACACAAGCGGGTGATGTATCAGCATTCGTACCAACTAACGTAATCTCAATTACCGATGGTCAGATCTTCTTAGAATCTAACCTGTTTAACTCAGGCATTCGTCCTGCTGTAAACGCTGGTATTTCTGTATCTCGTGTTGGTGGTGCTGCTCAAACTAAAATCATCAAGAAACTTGGTGGTGGTATTCGTTTAGCATTAGCACAATATGCTGAATTAGCAGCCTTTGCTCAGTTTGCATCAGATTTAGATGACGCTACGCGTGCTCAATTAGAGCATGGTCAACGTGTTACTGAATTGATGAAGCAAAAGCAATACAGCCCATTGTCAATTGCTGAAACAGCAGTATCATTATTTGCCGCAGAAAAAGGCTTTTTAAATGATATTGCAATCGACAAAGTTGTCGATTTTGAAGATGCATTACGTTCATACGTAAACAATGATCACGCTGAATTGATGGCTACTATCAATGAAAAGGGTGACTATAACAAAGACATCGAGTCTGGTTTAGCTAAAGCTATTGAAGCTTTTAAAGCGACCCAAACTTGGTAATTGAGTTAACCTTTTCGGGAGAATAGTCATGTCCGGCGCTAAAGAGATAAAATCGAAGATTGGAAGTGTAAAAAATACACAGAAGATCACCAGCGCGATGGAAATGGTTGCAGCTAGCAAAATGCGCAGAGCGCAAGATAGCATGGCTGCCTCTCGTCCATACGCTGAAAATATGCGAAATGTGATCGGTCACATCGCGCTTGGTAATTTAGAATATCGTCATCCATATATGGTTGAACGTGAAACTAAGCGTGTAGGTTATATCGTTGTCTCAACAGACCGTGGTTTGTGTGGTGGTTTAAACATTAACTTGTTTAAACAAGTACTAGTTGATGCTGGTAAACATCAAGCAGCTGGCGCTGAAGTTGAATTTGCTGTAGTGGGTTCTAAAGCTACGTCATTTTTCAACAGTATGGGTGCTAAAGTTGTTTCACAAACTTCTGGATTAGGTGATAACCCTTCACTTACTGATTTAATCGGTAGTGTTAAGGTTATGTTAAACGCCTATGATAATGGTGAGATAGATAGATTGTTCATTGTATATAACAAGTTTGTTAATACGATGACGCAAAAACCGACAATCGATCAACTTTTACCTTTGCCTAAGTCAGATGATGACGCTATTAAGCATCGCTGGGATTACATATACGAACCTGATGCTCAAGCAATACTTGAACATTTATTAGTTCGTTATACAGAATCTCAAGTATATCAAGGTGTGGTTGAAAACCTCGCATGTGAACAAGCTGCTCGTATGGTTGCAATGAAAGCTGCAACAGATAATGCGGGTGACTTAATTAACGATTTACAATTGGTATATAACAAAGCTCGTCAAGCAGGTATTACTCAAGAATTGGGTGAAATTTGTGCTGGTGCAGCAGCGGTATAAGCAAAGGTTCTTGGTTTATTTTAATAGTAAATAAGAGCACAGATTAGAGGATTAAACATGAGTACAGGTAAAGTCGTCCAAATCATTGGCGCAGTTGTGGATGTAGAATTTCCACAAGATGCTGTACCTCAGGTATATGACGCGTTAAACATAACTGAAGGTGACCTTTCAGGCTTAGTACTAGAAGTACAACAGCAATTAGGTGGTGGCGTAGTTCGTGCCATCGCTATGGGTTCATCTGACGGTTTGCGTCGTGGTCTGAACGTATTAAATACAGGTGATAACATCCAAGTTCCAGTAGGAACGAAAACATTGGGTCGCATCATGAACGTATTGGGTGAGCCTATCGATGAAGCTGGCCCAATCGGCGAAGAAGAAAGATGGTCAATTCACCGTGAAGCTCCAGCATATGCTGAGCAAGCGATGTCTAACGAGCTTCTTGAAACTGGTATCAAAGTAATCGACTTAGTATGTCCATTCGCTAAGGGTGGTAAAGTTGGTTTATTCGGTGGTGCTGGTGTTGGTAAAACCGTAAACATGATGGAACTTATTCGTAACATCGCGATTGAGCATAGCGGCTACTCAGTATTTGCTGGTGTAGGTGAGCGTACTCGTGAAGGTAACGATTTCTACCATGAAATGAACGACTCTAACGTACTTGATAAAGTATCGTTAGTTTACGGCCAAATGAACGAGCCTCCAGGAAACCGTTTACGCGTAGCGTTTACTGGTTTGACTATGGCTGAAAAATTCCGTGACGAAGGTCGTGACGTATTATTTTTCGTAGATAACATCTACCGTTATACACTTGCTGGTACTGAAGTATCTGCATTGTTAGGTCGTATGCCATCAGCCGTTGGTTACCAACCAACACTTGCTGAAGAAATGGGTGTTCTTCAAGAGCGTATTACCTCAACGAAGAAAGGTTCAATCACTTCAATTCAAGCGGTATACGTACCAGCGGATGATTTGACCGATCCATCTCCAGCAACAACTTTTGCTCATTTAGATGCAACAGTTGTACTTTCTCGTGATATCGCATCGCAAGGTATTTACCCTGCAATCGATCCACTTGATTCTACTTCGCGTCAATTAGACCCGTTAGTAGTTGGTGTTGAGCATTATGAAACAGCTCGTGGCGTTCAATCAACGTTACAACGTTACAAAGAACTTAAAGATATCATCGCCATCTTAGGTATGGATGAGTTATCTGAAGAAGATAAATTAGCAGTGAATCGCGCACGTAAGATTCAACGTTTCTTATCTCAACCGTTCTTTGTTGCTGAAGTATTCACAGGTTCTCCTGGTAAGTACGTATCTCTTAAAGACACAATTGCTGGCTTTAAAGGTTTACTTGCAGGTGAGTATGATGATTTACCTGAGCAAGCTTTCTACATGGTTGGTTCTATTGAAGAAGCAGCTGAAAAAGCTAAAAACATGTAATGAAGGCTGGTGATTAGCATAAGTTAATCACCAATTAGGAGGTCACATGGCAATACTTTCTGTAAATCTTAATGTAGTAAGTGCTGAAGAAGAGTTATTTTCTGGCAGCATTGAATCATTACAGATCACAGGTAGCGAAGGTGAATTAGGTATTATGCCTGGTCACGCACCTTTGCTGACCTCACTAAAACCTGGTATGGCAAGAATCGTTAAGAAAGGTGGTGATGAAGAAATCATTTATCTTTCTGGCGGTATGTTAGAAGTTCAACCTAACAACGTAACAGTATTAGCGGATATCGCGGTACGTGGCGGTGATTTAGATGAACAAGCTGCACTACAGGCTAAAGAACGCGCTGAGAAACACTTGAATGAACACGGTAACGATGTTGATTATGCAGAAGCCGCAGCTGAACTAGCTCGTGCTGTTGCACAATTACGTGTTATCCAAGCAACAAGTAAGAAATAGCACTAGCGTTTTACATTCAGTTTTAGTGAACTAAAAAAAGCGACTTTTACTTCGGTAACTAGTCGCTTTTTTATTGCCTATAATATTGGATTATTATGCTGGCATTTTCACTTTTTTTAACATCGAAAATAATTCGTCTTTTCTGTGTAGTCGGGCAATTTTTTTTGTTTCCAAATATTCATCAGACGTTGTTTCAACACCTTCTTCAATGCGACGAACTTCATGGTCCAACTCATGATATTCTTTAAATAAACGCGCAAAATGACCGTCAGACATTTTTAATTGACGGATCTCTTGCTCAAACTCTGGGAATTCGTGGTGCAAATCGTGTTTTTCTATCATGGTTTGTTGCTCCTATTTAGCACAATTAATACAAGTATCGATATAAGGTAAAACTTTTAAACGTTCAGGGTTAATAGCTTCAGTACATTGGCAGCAAATGCCGTATTCATCATTTTCAAAACGAGTAATAGCTTGTTTAACAAGGCTAAGCTCTAGTTTTGCTTCATGATGTATTTCATTTAGTACTTCGTTATTTTCATTTTCAGTGGTTTGCTCAGAAAAGTCGGGCGAACGCCCTTTTTTAAAATCTGCTTCAATCGCATCTACACGGCGTTGTAATTCTACTTTCTTCTCTAATAAGTTGTTTAAGATTGCTTTGTTCATAACGCATACCTCCTTGGCTTAATTTCATTCTATGCCTCTGCTGTTCTATCGTTTTGATCTAGCTCAATAACTGCATCAAGTATTCACTATTTTTAGCGCTTGCATTTGTCAGTGGGAATTACGATAAATCACGGTTATTTGCGGCAAAATGACTAGGTTTATAAGCAATGAATCGCTACACTAAAACAAAACGCGTTGAGAAAGAAAATGATTCGCAATAAGGTACTGTGGGAAAATAATAGCCAGCAATATGGGCTAGTCAGTAAAGGACTACATTGGTTGTCGGCATTGGTTGTTTTTGCGTTATTTGCCTTAGGCTATTGGATGGTAGAACTAGATTATTACAGTGAATGGTATCAACGAGCGCCACATTGGCATGAAAGTGTAGGTTTGCTGCTATTAATAGTGACACTCTTTAGGTTGGCATGGCGCACCATAACTACTAAACCAGAGGCTATTAGTAGCCATAGTGCACTAGAGAAAAAGTCTTCTGCTATTATGACGTTTGCCTTATATTTTATTCTGCTTACGGTGTTGATTTCTGGCTATTTGATCACAAGTGCTGACGGAAAGGCTATAGCGGTTTTTGACTGGTTTAATGTTTCGGCATTTATCCTTATTGCAGAAAATCAAGAAGACCTTGCAGGCACGGTACACTACTATATTGCATACGCGCTAATATTTATGGCACTAATACATGCATTGGCGGCTTTAAAACACCATTTTATTGATAAAGATAATACGCTTAAACGAATGCTTAAGTGAAATTTAAACACCAAATACAAATATAAAAAATAATTAAAGGAATGAAAATGAAAAAATTATTACTTGCTAGTGCTCTGCTAACTTCCAGCGCGTTAATGCCTGCTTTTGCGGCTGACTATGTTATTGACACCAAAGGTGCTCACGCCTCAATTAATTTTAAAGCAAGTCACATGGGCTTTAGTGTTTTAGCTGGCCGTTTTAATAAATTCTCAGGTAACTTCTCTTACGATAAAGACAACATTACTGCAGCTAAAATATCAGTAACTATTGATACCTCTAGTTTTGACTCAAACCATGCAAAACGTGATAAACATGTACGTTCAGATGATTTTCTTGATGTTAGTAAATACGCTCAAGCAACATTTGTTAGTACCAAGGTTGAAGATAAAGGTAATGGCAAGCTAGCAATTAACGGTAACTTTACAATGCACGGCGTGACTAAGCCATTAGTTATCGACGCAGTTAAAGTAGGCGAAGGTAGTGATCCATGGGGTGGCTACAGAGCTGGTTTTAATGGCACTGCAACAATCGCTATGGGTGATTTCGGCTTTAAGAAAGACTTCGGCAAAGTAGATTTAGAGCTTCATATTGAAGGTATTCGCAAATAAGGCGATATCCAATATTTATATAAAGGGCCCTTGGCCCTTTTTTTATGGGCGTTTATAAATGAATAGAAAATAAATAAAAAATTTATAAACCTTTTACTAAAAACTCGGTATTAATAACTATAAGAAAAAGTAACTTAGCGAAAAGTTTGAAATTAGCAAAACATTAAACGCGGGAACCTATATCAGAAATGGTTAATGAAAAGGACATAATGTTGCAAGTACAAGCAGGCCAATTAGATAAGTTAGCACTGCTGTATGAAAGCAATAAAGTGAAGTTGTTTAATTACTTTCGTAAGAAAGGCAATAACCGAGCACAAAGTGAAGACTTAGTGCAGGAAACCTTTATGAAAATATTAGCTTATCGTAGTAGCTTTAATGGTTCGAGTACCTTTAGCAGCTGGATGTACGGCATTGCTAGAAATACTGCCGCTGATTTGTATCGAAAGAATAAAGGTAATGTTATTCACGAAGATATTGAAGACCATGAGGTTGTTGCGGAACATTGTGCAACGGAACAAGCGGTATCAAGTCAGCAGCAAGATATTTTTGATGAATCACTAGCAAGTATTTCAGCTGAACATAGAGAAATTATTATCTTAAGCCGCTTTCAACAATTGAATTATCATGAAATATCGTCGTTACTCGATTGCAATTTAAACACTTTGAAATCAAAAATGCGCAATGCAATTAGTAAGTTACATGAACAATACAACAAGTTATCAGGTGAGGTACAGTGATGAATCATCAAACTATCATCGATTTGAAATTATCGACCATCAATAAAGGTGTCAGCACTGAGTTAATACTTAACGATGAAATGCAGCAATATATTGAAGCTAATCCAGAGCTGGTTAAAGAATTAGCATTTATTGATGCTTTCTGGCAGCAAGACAGCCAAGAGTTGCCTTCTAACGAACTTGATAAACGCTTTTATAAAATGTTGTTACAAGCACAGACGGCTCAGCAGAGTATTGAAACCAAGCAAACCACTATTCAGCTCCAAAAAAATAGTATTTTTACTACGGTAAAAAATTGGTTAAGTGCTAGCTTTATTAGGCCATTTGCGCAGTTCGCTGTCTTAGGTTTAGTGTTTGTTTTGGGATTTAACGCTAATCAGAACAGCAATGGTGTAAGCCAGCAAAAACAGAATCTAGCAGCTAACACTGGTATTGAAAATTTACAGCAAGAAGTTTCTTCTTTGAGTGCAATGCTAGCGTTGTCGATGTTAGATAAATCTTCAGCGGCAGAACGTTTAACTGGCGTTGCTTATAGCCAACAAACTGATTTGACTGACCCATTATTAATGAAAACACTGATGTCGACCTTAGAGCATGATCGCTCTACAGCGGTTAAATTAGCGATTATTAATACCTTAAATCACTTGCCTGATATCAGTGAACAAGAGAGCCAGATCCTAGCGTTTGCAATCAAAGAAAATAATACCTTAGTGAAAATCGAACTGTGTAGTTTATTACTCAATATCGGCTCCCCGGCAACCAAAAACGAATTATTGAAAACACTTAATGAAAGCGAATTGAATCCAGATATGGCCGATTTTTTAAAGAGAATTAACGCCATTTCCCATATCTAAATAAATTTATTTTGGAGTATAAAACATGAAAAAATTCAACCTAGCGCTACTTGGCTTGACTCTGTCGACGTTAACGCAAAGTGCATATGCCATTGAGAAAACTTACAGCTTACCATTGTCTAATCCAGGCGAACCGGTTTCTTTAGAAATTGAGGTGCATACTGGGGCAATTTATATCGAAGGCTTTGATGGTGAGTCGATTGAAGTATCAGCAACAATGGAGGAAATAGAAAGCAATGAGCTGAATAAAATTGAGCGAATTATTAAAGATGTTAGTGCTGAGCTAAATGATGGCAGAGGCAACAATATTGAGAAAATTGGTGAAATTATTAGTGGTCATAAAAATAAGCACAAGAGAACACAACGCTCGACTGAAGGACTTAAGTCAGTCAAAAATAATAGCATGCAGTTAGAAATTGAAGAAGAAGATAATGAAATTGAAATATCGAGTGAATACAGCACTCAAAACGTCATTCTGCATATAAAAGTGCCTAAACGTACGCGCTTAGATATTGAATTGTACAAAGGTGGTGATGTTGAAATTAATAATATTTCCGGCGCAATTGAAGCTGAAGCTTTTAAAGGTAGCATTATAGCCAGTGGTGTCTCTGGTCCTATGGTAGCTGAAACTCACAACACCGATATTGTTGTCTCTTTTGATAAATTAAATCAGAAAAACCCAACGTCGCTGACCAGTCATAGCGGTAATATTGACATCACCATCAGTAAAAATACCGCGGCAAAGGTAAATGTGCAAAGCTATAAAGGTGAAATATTATCAGGCTTGGCTACCGAGTTTGTTGTCTCAGAAGATGTACAGCGTAAAAATAAAGGTGGCAAACAAAAAATTGTCATTGGCGGCATGATGAGCGCAGAAGTTAATGGCGGTGGCCAAGATATTACCTTAGCTACTTATAACGGGAATGTTTATGTCCGTAGTAAATAGCGTTTTAGCTGTTTAAGATCAAAAAGCAATTAATAAAGGGGGCTAAGGCTCTCTTTTTGCAATATATACACTAAGCAATATTCATTGAGAATGGCACTATACTGTCTAAGGTAATAATAATATTTACTATCTCGCTCATTTTAGGAATTTATATGTCAAAGGTTGTGCTGATAACAGGCGCTAGTTCGGGTATTGGTAATAGAACCGCGCTTATCTTGGCTAAGCAAGGCTACACTGTTTATGCCGCCACCAGAGCACCAGAAAAAATTTCGGTCAATATTAAAAACCTACATGTTTTAAAACTTGATATCACCAACAGTGACAGTATTAAATGTGCTGTCGAGCATATTAAAGTTCAGCATGGAAAAATTGATGTTTTACTCAACAATGCTGGTTATGCACTAGTGTCTAGCGTTGAAGACGCGACTGAAGAAGAAATGTATCAACAATTTAATATTAATGTTTTTAGTATTTTTAGATTATGCAAATTTGTAACGCCGTTAATGAGACAACAAGACTCAGGGGTAATTATCAATATTAGCTCTTTTCTTGGCAAAGTCGGCTTACCGTTGTTCTCGTTCTATAATTCAACTAAGTACGCTGTTGAAGGTATTACAGATTCTCTTCGTTACGAATTAAAAGACTTTAATATTAGAGTGCACTCAATCTTACCTGGCTTTTTCCAGACCAACTTTGCCAAAAGCAACTTAGTCATGAATGATTTAACCTTTGACATAAAATCTCCCTATAGCTCACTCGTAAAAAACTTAGTTCCTAACATTGTTGAGCAAATTAATAATGGTGACGACACACTCGAAGCTGCATTATTAGTACAAAACATGATTGAAAATGAAGATTCTCCAGCGAGAGCAACCGTTGGCGAAAAAGCACGGCAATTTCTTCCTATGCGTAAAGAGCTAAGTGATGAAGATTTTGAACGTAGAGTACGGGAGTACTACAATCTAAATGGATAGCTTCTTTTTCAACGCTGCAGAGAAGTGCTTTCAAGTATCTGAGCATTTTAAAAATAAAGAACAACATGTTATTAGAGTTGATATCTCGAATGGTCTAGTGTTCTTTGATATCGCACTTAAGCTAAATGAAGAAAAAATTATTAGCTTGAAAAATATCGACAGAATGAACTTTATTGTTTCAGTTGCTCGTGGAAAATGTCAGATTAATGACAAGTTAACCTCATCAACAACAAGGTTAAAAGAAAATAATACCTATTTGTTTGCTAGCTCAAGGCAAGACTTTGACATTGTTATTGAACCGTCTGAAGGTACTGAAATATTTATCTTATTTATTGCTGATTTCTTTATTAAACGTTATTTAAGTCGTAACGATGAAGAGCCAATAAATTTCTTATATCAAAAAATACAAGCCGATATTAGTTTAGAGCTAATACATGAAGCCCCAACAGATGCGCTGAGTTTGTATTTAATAGATAAAATTATTCATGCGAAAAATAGCGATAAAATGAACAGTATTATCAGCGAGCATCGTGCTATTGAGTATTTAATTCATCGCTTCTCATTGCTAGATATTCTCAATGAGGATGAGCATTCCATTGAACAACTCATTATTGCCACCAAAGCGAAGAATATTATTTTAAAGAGTTATAAAACTCCCCCATCGATAAAAGAGCTTGCTCGGCTATGTGGTACAAACGACTTTAAATTAAAGCGCTATTTTAAACAGGTTCATAAAACAACAGTCTATGGTTATGTGCAAAAGTTGCGTTTAGAAAAAGCCAATCTATTGCTCAAAGAGCACTTAATGAGTGTTCAAGCGGTAGCCAATGAAGTTGGTTATAAACACCAAGGGCATTTCAGCGCTATTTTTTTTAAAACCTACGGCGTTTATCCAAAAAATTTAAAAAACTCCTTTTAGTGACAGATTAAAATCCCGTTAGTGATAAAAGCCTATTAAAAGTTCTTATTTCGCACCGTAAAATACCATCAATGAAATAACTTTGAGGTAAATATCATGAATAAGGTCGTATTAATTACTGGTGCAAGTTCAGGCATGGGCGAAATTACCGCAGGTTTTCTAAATGATAATGGCTATACCGTTTATGCTGGCACAAGAAGTAAAACATTAGCAACGCCTACTATTAAAGGTGTAAATAACATCTATCTTGATGTTACTGACAGCGACAGTATGAATGCTGCCGTTGAGCACATTATTGCTCAAGAAGGTAAAATTGATGTACTAGTCAACAATGCTGGTTTTGGTTTAGTGGCAACAGCAGAAGATGCGACTGATGAAGAAATTTTTCAGCAGTTTGATGTTAATGTTTTCGGTTTAATGAAAATGACTCGTAGTGTTTTACCTTACATGCGTGCAGCAAAATCAGGTGTCATTATTAACATTAGCTCTTTCCTTGGCAAAATGGGCTTACCGTTGCTTTCTCACTACAATGCCAGTAAGTACGCCGTAGAAGGTTTTGTTGATTCTATTCGCTTTGAAATGGCGCCGTATGATGTTCGTATTCATTCTATTCAGTCAGGCTTATTTGGTACCAACTTCGCTAAAAATGGCTTAATGGTTAACGCTGCAACAACGCAAGAAGATTCTCCTTATAGTGCATTAGTTGGTCACTTTGTGCCTGTTGTTGCTAAAGCTATCAATGAAGGCCCAAGCCCACAACCGATTGCTAATACAGTAAAAGCTATTATTGAAGATGAAAAGTCAAAAATTGCCATTCCTGTTGGTGTTGAAGCAACAAGCTTTATTCCAATGAGAAAAGAGCTCAGCGATGAAAGCTTTGAAGCGAAAGTGAAAGAGACTTTTGGTCTTTAAGTTATAGTAGCAATGACGATTTAAACGCATAAAACCCGTTAATTGCCGATCACAAAAAAAACCAGTATTTTTACATACTGGCTTTTTACATATTACTTGCTGCTAATTAATTTTAAACGAAATAACTACTTAGTCTTGCTGAAAGCAAATTCTTTTGGCGGTGTAACAGCCATTAAATGCAGAACAAAGTAATCCCAACGTTTACGCATCATGTAAGCTTCACGCGCGAAGCCATGACCACGGTTAGGTAGCATTAGCATGTCAAAGTCTTTATTAGCCTCAATTAACGCTTCTACCACTACTAAAGTGTTGTATGGCGGTACGTTAGTGTCAGTTGTTCCGTGTGCGATTAATAACTTACCTTTTAAGTTATCGACAATTAACTGGTTCGCTTGGCTATCATAGTTTGTACTACCATCTTCATTTTTCACTAATACGCCGTGATATTTTTCACCCCACTCATCCGCATAGTTTCTGTTGTCGTGATTACCGGCTTGCGAAACGGCTACAGAGTAAAAGTCAGGATACGTTAACAAAGCACGCGTTGAGGCAAAACCGCCACCTGAATGTCCCCAAATTCCAACTTTTGAACTATCAATCCAACTGTGTTGTTTAGCCAACTGTTTAATTGCTGCAACTTGATCAGGAATACCGCTGTCACCCATGTTTTGATAATAAAACTCATGGAAGCTTTTTGAGCGACCCGGTGTGCCTAGCGCGTCAATTTCAATAACAATAAAACCTAACTCTGTAATGGCTTGGTTGTCACCACGAGCGGTTCTAAAATGACGTCCACGAATACTACCCACTTGTGGACCAGGGTATAAGTAATTAACTACAGGGTATGATTTGCTGGCGTCAAAATCGCTAGGCTTATACATTAAGCCATGAATGTTGTGTTCACCGTTACGATCTTTCACGATAAATGGCGTAGGAGCCTGCCAGCCTGTTGCCGTAAGTTTGCTAATGTCCATTTGTTCTACAACAAAACCAGACTTGCTACTGGTACTGCGAATAAAGCTAGATTCAGCTTGGTTTGGTGTTGATACGCGGTCTAAAAAGTATTCAGCATCTTTACTTAACGTAATGCGGTGATGTTTTTTCTCTGGTGTTAGCAGAGTTAAGTTCGAACCATCTTTATTAATGCTATAAAGATAGTGGAAGTATGGATCACCACCCTCTTTGCCGGCGCCAGTGAATATAAGCTTGCCAGTATCTTGGTTAATATCGAGTAACTCTAAAACCGTCCAATCACCTTGAGTAATTTGGTTTTTAATTTTTCCTGTCGTCGCATCAACTAGGTATAAATGCCCCCAATCAGAACGCTGTGAAAACCAAATGATTTCGTTACTTTTATCAAGATATTTCCAACTAATACCACTTACACCTGATTCGAAAAAGCTTTCTTCAACTTCGCTTAAAATAGTGCGTACTTTACCGGTAGTGGCATCCACCATTTTTAATGTCGCGGTTTTGTGATCACGTGTTGATGAAACAAAGGCAAAGTGACTGCTATCAGCTGACCAATCAACATCAAGTAAGCTACCATCGCGGCCAGCAACGTGATCGGTAATGGTTGAACGGTGATCATCAGCAGGCATAGCTAATGGCGTAACTTTCGCTTGCTCAACATCAATAACGATACGGTGAATTTTGAAGATGTTTTCATCGCCCGGTAATGGGTATTTCCAAACATCAATTTTAGGGTGACCTACTGCGGTAGACACTATACCCATTTCGCCAACGTTACGGCCATCATGTTTAAACGTAGTTAACTTTTTAGAGTCTGGGGACCATTTTACCACCGGTTTTTTACCACGCACCCAGCCAGCATTATTCGTCGCATAACCAAAGTTTTCAATGCCGTCAGTGGTTAACTGTTTTTCGCTATTATCATTAAGGTTACGCAGCCATAAATTATGTTCTCGAATAAAAACAGCTTGCTCGCCATTAGGGGCAACTAACTCGTTTTTCTTCGCGGCGTTTTTCGTTAATTTACACAAGTAACTTTCAATATTACATTGATAAGCCTTACCTTTAACTTTCAACGAAATTTTATTTTTACTAACAATTTCAAAGCTTTTGAATGGCAGGTTTTCTTGATTAACTTCTTTTTCGGTAATGCGAGCTAGCGCTGTGGCAAGTTTTTGATGATCGAACGCCAATTTCTTTTGCTTGGTTTTTGCATCTAAAATGAAGAACTGTTCACCTTGTTCTGTGTGGCTACGATATAGCAACTGATCGCTGTTGCTCCAGCTTGGATAGTCAACTGTGCCAGTAACAAGCTTATCGGTAAACTTCGCTAATTTCTGCTCAGCTTTTTTATATTTTTCAGCATTAAGTGTTTGTGCATTAGCACTAAAAGTTATGTTGGCCAAACAAGCCAATACAACAGTTAATGATAAATATTTTACTTTAGAAGCCATGAATAACCTTTCTTTAGTCATGATGAAAATTCGATTTTCAGCATTCTAACACTTCTTAATATTTGTCGTGGTATTTATCGACCAGTTGATAAATCATCACGATGATTAACGGCAAGGTATTCGTTAATTGGCTGATTTATAACTTTTATACCCAAGCAACTTGAGAAGACAGGATTCAGCAAGTCGAAAAAGGGTTAGCACCAAGGCATTGATTGAAGAGAATGGTTATTCCATTGTGGAAATCAATAACGCCGGAGATGACCCTTTATCGGCTTGCCCTACGGGAGCTAAGCTAGAAAAACAGCCCCGCGTTTCAGCACTTGGTAAGGGAATAACCATTACCTGCGTGCTGCGCCTTGTGCTGATTTCCTAGCTTAACTCTGAAATTGCATTCTCAAGTGGTTTGGGTATATAGACTAAAGTCTAGCCAGTTTTTAGCTCAATGTAGACTTAGGTCTAATTTTAAAAATTGCGCTTACTCTCTAGTGTTAACTGCATAATAAATAGTTTTGAATGTTTTTCGAACAACTTAGCTTGATAGAGAGAGTGATGAGTAATCTAACAAACCCTGTACCTAGTCATAATGGACAACAAGCACAATTATCTTGGTTGCAATCATGTAATGGTGAGTGGTTTTACTTTCTTGATGAAAATACCGGTGAAGGTGAAGTGTTAAACAAAGTAGAGCAAGACTATATCTGGTTAGTATGCCAAGCAAAACCCGCCCATAAAGTCAGTGGTTATCGTATTGAAAACCATGCAATCGAAACATTGATAGCGCAATTAGCAGCAGTTAAGCAAGTGGCTGTTTTTGGTGTACCTCATGAACATAAAGGCAATAGCATTCATGTTCATGTTGAACTCAATGGTGCAGCGATAGATTTGTCAATTTTATCTCAAGCGGTAAGCGCAAAAATTATTGGCTGCTTTGGTGACTTTGCTGAGCCAGAAGTAATTAAATTTGTTGATGAATTACCGAATATAAACAATAAGAAAACCTGTCGGCAGATACTAAAGTCTCAAGCAATGAACATTCATTGTGCAGCGTAGAAAATGTAAAAAAAATGATTTTCAGCAATAACAATAATAAGCGAAAACGTTAATAGAATAATTAAAACGATAAAAACACCGCCAGAGTATAGAAGTTGTTGCTCTTAGGTAAAAAACACATGGGGAAAGTAAAATGTTGAATAAGAAAAAGCTTTTATTAGCATCAGGTCTTCTAGCTATGGCTGGCAGCGCAAATGCAGGTTATGAAATTAAATTATCAGATGACGATACCCTCACCTTTGGTGGTTATATAAAACTTGATACTCGTTATGTCGACGGTAACATCAATAGTATTACCAAAGATTATTGGGTAGGTGCTGGTAACGTTGGTGATATTTCGCAATTTAGCTTTCGAGCGACAGAATCACGTTTTAACACTAAATATGTTCACGGTGATATCACCGGTTTTATTGAAATGGACTTTCATGGTGGTGGTGGTAACGAAATCGTTTCTAACTCTGCAAACCCAAGACTGCGTCACGCTTTTATCAAATATAAAAACATTCTTGTTGGTCAAACCTGGTCGACTTTTGTCAATACTAGCGCTTTAGCTGAAGCTGCTGATTTTGCGGGCCCGCTTAATGCTGCTGCATTTATTCGACAAGGTCAAATTCGTTATACCCAAGGTAACTTTCAAGTTGCAATAGAAAATCCAGAATCAGATAAAGGTGATCCAAGCCAAGATTCAGTGCCTGATGTTATCGCTAAATATACCTTTAAAGGTGACTGGGGTAATGTTTCCGTAGCGGGTTTAGCGCGTCAATTAAATACTGTTGGCGGTAATTCTGAGTCAGCATTCGGTTATGGTGTTGCTGGTAAAATTAAAACTTTTGGTAAAGATGACTTTCGTTTTCAATACCACGGTGGTGAAACTGGTCGCTACGTCGGTGTTGTTGCCGCACGTGACTTAGTCGGCGAAGAAGTCGAGGAAACCACGTCATATATGGTGGCATATCGTCACTTCTGGACTGATGATATTCGCAGTACGGCATTTTACGGTAAAACAACTACTGAAGTTGCCGATGCAGATAGAAGACATTGGGGTGTGAATATCTTTAAGAATTATACTAAAGAACTGTCATTTGGCCTTGAAGTAGGTAATTTCGAGTCAGTAGATCAAAATGCTGATTCAGATTATGTGCAATTCTCTGCTAAGTATGTGCTTTAGTCAGCAGTCATGTGCTCATAACGTTAATTCGTTTTGAGTGCTAACGTTTTGCGTTAGTTAACCTCCCAACCGAGGTTGTTTGGGGAAGCACTTGCTTCCCCTTTTTTATATTCAGACCGTTCATAGCCATCCATGGCTCCACGGCATTAGTGCATCTCGGTAATTGCTCCTGCATTACTCTAATAGCCAACATCCTTGTCGGAACATGCACGTCGATGAATGGTCAGATTTATTGTTCCTGACAAAATCTAAGTACTTACATCCATGTAAGCAATGTCGTAATCACATGGTCGTTCATAACCATCCATGGTTCCACGACATTAATGAATCCCTTCATGTCAGAGTGATGAAACGACGATATTCAGGCCTCTCTCAGATATTCTAGCTTTGTAAATCTAGCCATCAATTGGCGATAAGTGCAGCAGCGAAACCGATAAAAATACCACCGGTTGTTTTACCTACCCAACGTTGACCAATAGCAGATAAAAAGTATTGGCGAAATCGATAGGCAACAACAACGTAAACAGAAGTAAAAACAAAAGCATTACATAAACTTGTGCCTGCAAGTAGTAAAAACTGCGGCAATATTGGCTGTGCTGGCTGTATGAACTGAGGGAAAAGCGCCGAGAAGAATACTAATGCTTTTGGGTTGCTAAGCCCTAATAAAAAGCTTTGCTTAAATAGTGCTCTTTTAGCTGGCGATAGCGTATTTTTATCCGCGAATGACCACTTGCCTTTGCTGCGCCAAATCGCAATACCGATATAGACCAAATAACCTGCGCCAGCATATTTTATGACTGTGAAGGCGAGATCTGAAGCCATTAAAATAAGGCCTAATCCTGAAGCAGAAATCAACGCTAAAATCATTATCGCACTAACGTGGCCAAAAACCCCCGCTAAGGCTTTTTTACGACCAAAGTTTATGCCATTACTTGCTGCCAATATGACTGATGGACCGATACTGATTGAAGCAAGAAGTGAAATACTAAAATAAAGCGAGTAGCTACTGAGTTCCATGGAATTCCGAACGAGAATAAACTGAGGTGTTTTAAAGGCGGCTATGGTAGCGAGCGAGCCTAAAAGTGCAAGCTTTAGATAGCATGGTTTGTCACTTTTTTGATAAGTATCATTAATCACCATTAAAAAAGCCGCTAACTAGCGGCTTTTAATTAATCTAGACAAATTTTATCTTAATCGATTATTTTTTTAACTTGGCAAAAGCGTCTGCAAAGGCATTACCCATCGCGGCATTATTTTCTACTTTAGGCTTTTGTGTTCTTGCTTGGTTTTTATGTTGGTGCTTATTTTTGTTGTCGTTATGCGACGCTTTAGTTGGTTTTGCTGTCGGCTGGCTTTTGGCTTGCGGCGCAGCTTCATCTAAACGCATGGTTAAGCTGATACGTTTACGCTGTGGGTCAACTTCAGTCACTTTTACTTTAACGACTTCACCGGCTTTAACGACTTCATGTGGATCACTAACAAATTTATTGGTCAGTGATGAAATATGCACTAAGCCGTCTTGATGAACACCGACATCAACAAAAGCACCGAAATTAGCAACATTAGAAATAACGCCCTCTAAAATCATACCTACTTTTAAGTCAGCGATTGTATTTACACCTTCTTGAAAGGTTGCGGTTTTAAATTCAGGACGAGGATCACGACCAGGCTTTTCTAATTCACTAACAATATCTTCAATGGTGATGACACCAAACTTATCGCTAGTTAATGCTGCAATATTAATTTTTTCAAGCGCAGTTTTGTTGCCAATGAGCTCTGTAATGCTGCTTTCGCTCTGCTTTAAAATTTGCTCAACTACCGGATAAGTTTCTGGATGAACACCAGAACAATCGATAGGATTATTACCGTTAGTAATACGCAGAAAGCCTGCGGCTTGTTCAAATGCTTTTGGTCCTAAGCGTGCCACTTTCTTTAATTCGTTACGGTTGTTAAAGCGACCATTTTCATTACGAAAGTTAACTACGTTGTTGGCCATGGTTTTATTTAAACCTGATACTCTTGATAATAAAGGTGCAGAAGCACTATTTAAATCAACGCCAACTTTGTTTACACAATCTTCAATAACATCATCTAAAGTTTGGCTCAATTGGCTTTGGCTAACATCATGCTGATATTGCCCAACACCAATGGCTTTAGGGTCAATTTTTACCAGCTCTGCTAGTGGGTCTTGTAAACGTCGAGCAATAGACACCGCGCCGCGTATTGATACATCCAAATCAGGAAATTCATTTGCTGCTAACTCTGACGCTGAATATACCGAAGCACCAGCTTCACTTACCATTACCTTGGTTAGCTTGCTGTTTTCAATGCTAGTGATAACTTCGGCAACCAATTTATCGCTCTCACGAGAGCCCGTACCATTGCCTATCGCAATAAGCTCTACTTTATGTTGTTGGCATAAATTCACCAAAGTACGAACTGATTTATCCCAATGGTTTTGTGGTGCATGTGGGAATATAGTCGCGGTTTGTAATAATTTTCCTGTCGCATCAACAATGGCGAGCTTACAGCCTGTTCGCATGCCCGGATCTAAGCCTAATGTTATTTTCGGACCAGCAGGTGCTGCCATTAATAAGTCATTTAGATTTCGAGAGAATACTTTAATTGCTTCAACTTCCGCTTGTTCGCGTAAAGCACCTAGTAATTCAGTTTCTAAACTTTGGCTGAGTTTTAACTTCCAAGTCGAGCTTACTACTTTAGTTAAAAAGGCTGCTGCGGCTTGCCCAGTTAAGCGTAAATTGAAGTGTTCTGTTATTAACTGCTGAGCACTTGAAAAAGCACCTTCTTGCCCTGGGTCAACATCGATACGTAATGTTAGTAAACTATCATTTCGACCACGTAACATTGCTAACATACGATGCGAAGGCACATTTCTTAATAATTCTGAATGTTCAAAATAGTCTCTATATTTTGCCGCTTCGCCCGATTTACCTTTAACCAACTTACTACATAAATGTGCTTGTTTTAGTAAGTGTCGACGTAGCTTTTGTATTAAGTTGGCATCTTCTGCAAAACGTTCAACCAAAATAAAATGCGCGCCTTCAAGAACTGATTTTTCATCAATGAAGCCCAGCTCCTTATTGATAAATGCTTTCGCTTCATTTTCTGGGTTTAACTGCCAATTATTATAAATTTTATTCGCTAATGGCTCTAAGCCCGCAGTAATCGCTATTTGACCTTTAGTTTTTCGTTTTGGTTTAAACGGTAAATATAAATCTTCAAGGCGAGTTTTATTGTCAGCATTGTTTAGCTCGCTAGCTAAAGCAGGTGTTAATTTACCTTGCTGCTCAATATTGGCTATTATTACTTTTCTACGTGCTGCTAGATCTCTTAAATAAACCAAACGTTGAGCTAAGTGGCGCAAATGATTATCGTCAAGCCCTTGAGTTACTTCCTTTCTATAACGAGCAATAAAAGGTACGGTCGCCCCTTCATCTAACAAATTTATCGCAGTATTTATTTGGCTAGTTTTTACGTCAAGTTCTTTGGCAATTTGCTCAGCGATTGGCATCATTAATATGGGATCCTAGTGGAATAAAAAGTAGAGGTATTTGCAGTATTTATATAGCGCACATTATATACCCAAACACTATTAATATGCGATATCCAAGCACTTGTTCTTTTGGTGGGTAGTTTGATGATAAATTTTTCATAGTGTGGCATTTAAATTAACGCTACAATGTTGAGGAACATCACCTAAATTAATAAAAATAATCGGAAAAATTATGGCTCTCTCTGTTGTTGTCCTAGCTGCGGGTAAAGGTACTCGTATGCGTTCTTCATTACCTAAAGTACTTCACCCTGTTGCTGAAAAACCTATGGTAGCGCATGTTATTGATGCAGCACGCCAAGTAGAAGCAACAAACACCTATGTTGTTTATGGTTTTGGTGGTGATGTTTTAAAAAGTAAAATTACCGGCGATGATTTAACTTTCGTTGAGCAAAAAGAACAACTTGGTACTGGTCATGCGGTTGATATGGCATCACCATTTTTAACTAATGATGAAGATGTATTGGTACTTTACGGCGATGTGCCATTAACAAAAGTGAGCACATTACAGCGTTTAATTGCTGCAAAACCTGAAAATGGTATGGCATTGCTAACGGTACATTTAGCTAATCCGACAGGTTATGGTCGTATCATTAGAGATGAATCTGGCAAAGTTACTGGCATCATTGAACAAAAAGACGCTAATGCAGAACAATTATTAGTTAATGAAGCCAATACAGGTATTTTGCTAGCGAACGGCGGTGATTTAAAACGCTGGTTATCAAACTTATCAAGCGACAATGCCCAAGGTGAATATTACCTAACGGATATTATTGCTGCCTGTCACCAAGAAGGTAAGTTAATTACTACGGCTCATCCAGATAGTGAAATTGAAGTTGAAGGTGCAAATAATCGCGTACAGCTTGCTGGCTTAGAACGCGCATACCAATTAAGAAAAGCTGAAGAGTTGATGATTTCTGGCGCAAGCTTACGTGATCCAAACCGTATTGATATCCGCGGTAACGTTACTGTTGGCCAAGAAGTGGTCATTGACGTTAACTGTATATTTGAAGGTGATGTTGAAATTGCTGACAATGCGATTATCGGTGCAAACTGTATTTTGAAAAATTGTCGTATTGGCAAAAATGCTGAAATTAAGCCAAATAGTATTGTTGAAGACGCCATTATTGGCGAGTTAGCGTCTGTAGGGCCATTTGCTCGTATTCGTCCAGGCTCAGTACTAAAACGTGATGCCCATGTTGGTAATTTCGTTGAAATGAAAAAATCTACTTTAGGCGAAGGTGCAAAAGCAGGTCATTTGACTTACTTAGGTGATGCTGAAATTGGCGCTAAGGCAAATATCGGTGCAGGTACTATTACTTGTAATTATGATGGTGTGAATAAATCTAAAACCATTATTGGTGCTGGCGCTTTTATTGGTTCAAATGCTTCATTAGTTGCGCCGGTAACGATTGGTGACATGGCAACAACGGCAGCGGGCTCAGTTATCGTAAAAGATGTAGCAGACAGCGAGTTAAGTGTTGCTCGTAGTAAGCAACGTAATATTGCTGGCTGGAAGCGTCCAAGCAAAAAATAATACCAACAGCACTGATTTTTTTATTAATGCACTAGTTATTCACTAGTGCATTTTTGTCTCTAGGCTTTAATCTTTTTTATATTATTAGTTTCGATGAACATTGATTTATCTGAGCCGATATATGGCTATTTAATTACTGATCTTTAGATAAATATTGTTTTTATTTTCAGCTTTTGTTCTAATAGCTAAGTTTTAAATCGAAACTTTTAAGAGTCAAACGAAAGAAATGTCAAAACGAAACACTCAACAACGCCGTCATACCATCATTGCTGAACTAAGCAACTTAGGTGAAGTAAGCGTTGACAGCCTTGCCAAAAAGTTCGATACCTCAGAAGTTACGATTCGTAAGGACTTAGCGGTATTAGAAAATAGTGGTTTATTATTACGTCGATATGGTGGAGCTGTGCCTTTACCGAGCGAAATAATAGAACCCAAAACAGAAAAAGTTTCGAAACGAAAGGTTGTGATTGCCAAAACGGCAGCATCGTTAATTCGAGATCATAATCGTATTATTTTAGACAGTGGCAGCACTACATCGGCTTTAGTGCGAGAACTTAGTGCTAAACAAGGTTTAGTGGTGATGACTAATTCGCTTGCCATTGCCTCAGACCTTCATGCTTTAGAGAATGAGCCAACATTATTGATGACCGGTGGTACTTGGGACCCTCACTCAGAGTCTTTTCAAGGGCAGGTAGCGGAAAATGTGTTGCGATCTTATGACTTTGACCAATTATTTATTGGTGCTGATGGCCTTGATATGTCTCGTGGAACAACTACCTTTAATGAGTTGTTGGGCTTGAGTCGTGTTATGGCAGAAGTGTCTCGTGAAGTTATCGTAATGTTAGACTCAGAAAAGTTAAATCGTAAAATCCCAAATTTAGAATTACCTTGGAATAAAATTCATACGTTAATTACAGATGCAGATATGCCTGAAAACGTACGAAGTGAAATAATTAAACAAGGCGTTAACCTCGTTATCGCTAGTTAAAAAGGACAGTAGTTATGTGTGGAATAGTAGGTGCAGTAGCACAACGTGATGTAGCAGAAATTTTAGTAGAAGGCCTTAAACGATTAGAATATCGTGGTTATGATTCTGCTGGTGTTGCCATTATTGATAACAATGATGAATTATTAACCTCTAAACGTTTAGGTAAAGTGCAAGAGCTTGCACAAGCACTTGAACAACAGCCATTATCTGGTGGTACTGGCATTGCGCATACGCGTTGGGCAACACATGGCGTGCCAAGTGAAATTAATGCTCATCCGCACCTTTCAAATAACACTATTGCTGTAGTGCATAATGGTATTATTGAAAACCATCAGGCATTACGCACGCAGCTGCAAGGTTTAGGATACGAATTTTTATCGCAAACAGACACTGAAGTTATTACACATTTGGTTCATCATGAACTAAAAACCAGTGAAACATTGTTAGCAGCAGTACAAAAAACCGTTAAGCAGCTAGAAGGTGCTTATGGCACTGTCGTTATGGATAAGCGCGATAGAGACAATATTATTGTTGCGCGTTCTGGTAGCCCACTAGTTATTGGTTATGGTTTAGGCGAAAACTTCATTGCCTCAGACATCATGGCATTACTTCCCGTAACACGTAAATTCTCTTACCTAGAAGAAGGCGATGTTGCGCAAATCAGTCGTTTTGAAGTTAACATTTTTGACACTAACGGTAAGCCAGTAGTACGAGAAGCAAAAGAAGCTAACGTATCACATGACAGTGGCGACAAAGGTGAATACCGACATTACATGCTTAAAGAAACCTACGAGCAACCAACGTCTGTGCGTAACACGTTAGAAGGTCGTTTATTGGGTACAGAGCTTAATATAGATACCTTTGGTAACGGTGCTGATGATATTTTTAAAAATGTTCAGCATGTACAAATCATTGCCTGTGGTACAAGTTACCATTCAGGCATGGTTGCACGTTATTGGTTAGAAGAACTTGCAGGCGTATCGTGTAATATCGAAATAGCGAGTGAATTTAGATACCGTAAATCATTCGTACCTAAAAATTCGATGATAGTTACCTTATCTCAATCTGGTGAAACGGCAGATACCTTAGCAGCACTGCGCTTAGCAAAAGAAATTGGCTATACCTCTAGCCTAAGTATTTGTAATGTACCTGGTTCGTCACTGGTACGTGAATCAGACTTATCTTTTATGACCAAAGCGGGCGCTGAAATCGGCGTAGCATCAACAAAAGCATTTACCACTCAGCTTGTTGGCTTGTTAATGATGACTTTAGCTATTGGTAAGCATCACGGCATGTCGGTTGAGCAACAAAATAGTATTGCTACCTCATTAATGACTTTACCGAGTAAACTTGAAGAAGTGTTAGCTTTAGCAAGTTCAATTGAAGACCTTGCAGAAGATTTTGCTGATAAACAACATGCGCTGTTTTTAGGTCGTGGTGATCAATATCCTATCGCGATGGAAGGTGCGTTAAAGCTGAAAGAAATTTCATATATACATGCAGAAGCTTATGCCGCTGGCGAACTTAAGCATGGCCCATTAGCGTTAATTGATGCTGATATGCCAGTTATCGTTGTTGCACCACAAAATGATTTAATTGAAAAGTTAAAATCAAACGTTGAAGAAGTACGCGCTCGTGGCGGCTTAATGTATGTTTTCGCTGATAGTAATACTAACTTCGTTAGCGATGAAACCATGAAAGTTATCGAAGTGCCAGTGTGTGACGATATCATTGCCCCAATCGTTTATACCTTGCCATTACAGTTATTGTCATACTATGTGGCAATCATTAAAGGTACTGACGTTGACCAACCACGTAACTTGGCAAAGTCTGTTACGGTTGAATAAGTGTTTGATCAATAGATTACAAATTTGTTTATAAATTAATAGGCGCCTCATTCATTGGATGGGGCGTCTTTTTTATTCATACGACTTAGTGAATACAGATTAATCTATCGCTTTTGAAGAGATACTTTGTATTTATTTTGCACAATTGGACAGTTTAGCCATATTTTTTAGCTTATTGCCAATGTAGCATTACCCCATAATAATTAGTCTTTAGACGGATATTAGAGGTGTAATATGAGTAAATTTATCACAAGCATTTTTATTGTAATCGCATTGACGATAAGTCAATTTTCATATGCAGGGTTGATCACTTTTGATACTAAAAGTTTAACCGGATCATCGATAACAAGTGATTTGCAAGCATCATGGTTTTCAAACGCCAATCAAGTAAACTCTCGCAACATTGATGAATTTACTTTGATTGATATCGGCCGAAATCGTATTGGGCACCTAAACATTAACTTTGATGTTGCAGAGCAAGGTTTCTGGAGTTTTGATTTTGGTTTAGACGCGGGCTTTGGCGCCGAACTATTTGTTGATGGTAATCTTATTGTCGATAGAACAGATGATCTTTGGTGGGCTAGAAATTGGAAAAATTCAGATGTGTTTAGTTTAGATACTTTCGACTTTACACAAGGGCAACATAATATCGACTTATTCTTTGCTGAAAAGTGTTGCGATGGTTTAAGTACAGTTCAATTTACTAACCATTTAACGCAAGAAACCTCTATATTGTCTTCAAATGCATTAAAGGCAGCGGCATCGGTTCCTGAGCCTGCAACAGCTGCGTTATTTGCATTAGGTGCTTTAGGTTTAATCTTGCGTCGTAAGGCGTAAACCAAGTTGCGCTTATAAACATGCTTTAAAGTGATTACATAGCAAGGCAGTAAACTAGGTTTGCTGCCTTTTTTAGTTATTATTTATCAGGTTTTCTAAGTCGTTCACTGTCGGAAAGTATGCAGTAGGTTGCCATAAAATAAAATTATCCTAAACACATAAAAGTGTGGCTCAGCTCAACCAAAAACGAGTTTATTGTTTACACGATCTAAGCGTTTAGGTATTTTGAGTTGCATGGCCTGCTTGCCCTCAAGTTTCAATAGCATTTCATCCACGGAAATTTTGCATTCCGCATTAATATTATTATAACAATCCAATATTCGCTGCAGCTTCCATTGATGAAAAGGCATAATCGCCCTTTGCTCTTCCACATTGCCTATTGAAAAAGTATGTTGACCTATAGACCTTGGTATTTCAGTTACTGTTGGGTTTTGTTGCTGCCATAGTGATAATTGTTTAACGGTACTTTCTAATACCGGCCAAAACTCTGTAAACATGCGCTGTAAAAGTGGGTAAAGCGTTTCTGGAATTTCATCATCGCGTAGCCATTCACCATATTTTGCATTCGGGGTGTTCATCCGCTCTACCCATTTGACAACATTAGGCGCTATATTTTTCATTATTTTACCGGATGCTGGATCTCTATAAAGGTGTGCATAAAGTGGCCCCATTAAACTAACATCACCTAAGCTTGGTTTCGCGCCTAGTAAGTATTTATTAGTTGAAAAGTGTTGCTCTAAATAGCGCAAAACATGATTCTCGTACCAGTCTTCGATGGCGGGTATTGTTGCTGGCTTTATTCCCAGAATAGGTACAAAACCTTTGAACTTACCGCCTAGTTTTTTACCAACAAAAGCACGAATTATCGCTGGCATTTTGGGAAAAACAATACTGCCGAATTCCTCGTAAATAAAGGGGAAGTTAGCTTTATTCCAACGGTAATGCATTGCGGGTATTAATAGCCATTCGTCGGCCCAAATTTCAAATAAATTAGAGACAAGTTTTTGTTTAGGTGTCGATGGTACAAGTGGGTTGTCGGGGTGTCGCTTTTCAATGGTATCGATAATAACTGATGTGTCTTGAATGTATTCGTTTTGCGGTGTTTTAACAACAGGAATAAAGCGCACACTGGTGTGAGGAATGATAATTTTTTTATAAACTTTAAGTGAAGAAAACACTTCTTCATATGGCAAGCGTTTATTAATCAGGTAAGCACGCGCTTTGCCTGTGTATAATGAAAAAGGTGCACCATAAAGCTTATATTTATTAGACATAATTCACTCAATTTTTTATTGTTGTAACAATTAGACCTTTTTACATAGAATTGTTATTCAAAGATAGAGTATACAATGGGGCTGTCAATTTTAAAGTTATAATATACAAAGCTTTAATACAGCGCAGAGCGATTAGCGGTAATTGAAAAATGAATGATTTTGTTGCTTTAGGGCGGCATAAAGTGATTATTGAATAAGGATGTAACGAACGAATATGGATTTAATTAAAGCCATTTTTTACGCAGGATTACCAGTACAAGTATTCACATTTTTAATGGTCTACTATGCCTACAACAAAGGCTATCTTACATCTGATATTACTATTCGAGATGCTTTTAAAGATAAAAAAAATCCCGAGAGAAAATTATCAAAAGCTAACAAAAAAAGCCTGTTGTTTCTCCACTCTAAATGGATGACTTTTGGTGGTGGCTTTTATGGCTTGGTCGCATTATTAACCTTTATTTATATTGAATTAGATCAAACAGTGCAGTTTTTAATTCATGCAACCGGTTGGCAATCATTTCTTAATTTACTCTCTTTTAATGCCATTTTAGGCATTATCATCGAATCTTTTATCAATATGCTCAAAGCATTATTATGGTTTAGCTATTGGCCTGATGTATTTGACATGGAAAACGTAGCCATTTGGTTCATTGCTAGCTATTTAGGCTATCGTTTAGGGGCCAATTTAGCCCAGCGCTACGTTGTACATCTAGAGAAAAAAGCCCTAGATGGAGATGTTTGTGTTGAAGAAATTGATTAGTGAGTTTCTTCATTCGCTTTATCAAACTGTAATTCGCAAAGTCGTTGATATAATTTAGAGCTTTGTAACAATGATTTATGATCCCCGGTATCAATAATCTTCCCTTGGTCCATAACCACGATTACATCAGCATGAATGACCGTCGCTAGTCGGTGAGCAATAATTAACGTTGTTCTATTGGTCATTAATTCATCTAGTGCCGCCTGCACATGGTATTCACTTTGAGCATCTAGAGCACTGGTTGCTTCATCAAGCAATAAAACGTTGGGATCTTTCAAAATAGCACGAGCGATAGCAATACGCTGCTTTTGTCCACCTGACAAACGCACGCCTTGCTCACCTAAGAAACTTCCGTACCCTTCGGGCAATTGCTCAATAAACTCATGAGCATGTGCTCTTTTGGCGGCGCTAATAACTTCTTCATCTGTTGCATCGGGTTTACCATAACGAATGTTGTGCCAAACATCAGAACTGAACAATATTGGGTGTTGTGGCACCATGCCCATGGTTTGTCGCAAGTCAGTTAATTTTAGTTGGGTAATATCAGAATTATTAAAGCTAATGTTGCCTTTTTGCGGATCATAAAATCGTTGCAACAATTCAAATAAGGTTGTTTTTCCCGCGCCAGAAGGGCCCACTAAGGCAACGATTTTCCCTGCCGGTATGGTTAAATTTATATCCTTAAGTGCAGCACTTTCAGGACGTGACGGATAGTAAAAATCGACATCTTTAAAAGTAATCACCGATTGTGTATCACTCTTCAGTACCTGTGGAGAAACTAATTCTTTAATGTCACTTTCAATCTCAAGAAGTTCTAGCAACCGAGTTGCAGAGCCTGCCGCTCGTTGTAATTCACCGTATACTTCCGCAACTGTTGCAACAGACATAGCGACCATGATGGCGTAAAAAACAAATGCCCCTAATTCACCGCCGCTCATTTCACCTTGTAAAACATCCATACCACCTACCCATAACATGCCGCTAATAGCACCAAAGGTTAGAAAAATAACGATAGCGATAAGAAATGAGCGTTGTTTTACTCGACGTTTGGCAACAGTAAAAGCCTTTTCTACTTCATCAGCAAAAGCATGTTGCTCTTTTACTTCATGAGTGTAGCTTTGCACGACTTTGATATTTTGAATTATTTCACCCGCATAAGTGCCAACATCAGCAATAGCGTCTTGCGAGCTTGCTGCTAATTTTCTGACTTTACGACCATAAATCATCATCGGAACTAAAATAACAGGCACTGAAAAAATAACAAAAAGCGTTAGCTTAAAATTAGTCACCATTAGCATTATTAATCCGCCAATTAACATTAGTATGCTGCGAAGTGCCATCGAAAAAGATGAACCAATAATTGACTGTAATAATGCCGTGTCAGTGGTTAAGCGCGACATTAGCTCACCGCTACGATTTTCTTCAAAATAACTAGGATGCAAAGTTACAATGCGATTGAACACGGCTTTACGGATGTCGGCACTGACACGCTCACCTAGCCAAGACATCAAATAAAAACGGCTAAAGGTGCCAATTGCCAATAAACTAATTAACGCGATTAATACTAAAATGGCAGATTGTAATTGCTCAACTGAACCAGCAATAAAGCCACTATCGATAACAAATTTCACCCCTTGTCCTAAAGACAAATTAACCGCTGCAGTGACTAGTAACGCGAATAAGGCTAAAAATAACATTAGTTTGTAAGGTTTAATAAAAGCGAAAATAGGTAACAGGCTGGTGAATGCTTTTGGCTTTTTTTTCGTAGAACTATCACCTGAAATAGGCTGAATTATGGCTTGGCTGTTATCGTTCATTATGTGATCTCAGGATTTTAGTCTCCCACAAGAAGTGGTTATGAAAAGGGATAATTCAAGTGATTAGTTGTTATTAAAGATGTTGCAAAACGTGTGTGAAAATACGTAACGTGTTTTTAAAAAAGCGCGTGTCATAGATTTATGGCTTGTTACTCAAGAACAATATTAATATTTAAGTCGTTATTTCCTAATGTAGACAACCTGCAGTTTTAGCCAAGAAATATCTGATAAGTAAGCATTTGTAAGCAATATAATATCCTTTCAATTCAAGCTTGTATGCTAAAAACTCGTTACGGGTTTTGCTGTATGCCATGAATTTTATCTATTCGATACTCTATGCTTACTTAGCCTTACAAACATTAGCAGCATGGTTTTATACACTGCTTATAATAATTAAACAGTAAGGTTAAATATCATGAATTATAGAAATATTGTCATTAGTACGATGATTATTGGCGCTCTTAGTGCATGCGGTGGTAGCTCTAAAAAAATGACTTCCACACCTATTCCAGCTCCTGTGCCAACACCGACGCCTACGCCAGCACCAAATGATTTAGGTATATCTGCAGTGCCTGAAACACTTAAAGACACTTATAGAGTGGCATTAAAATTTGATCGCTACACCAAAGTAGATACACCCAATGGTGGCGTTATTCATATTGTGGCGCAAGACGGCGTGTTAGATAACCAAATTGTTCGTTCTCGTGCTATTTTGCAGCACTTTTTAACTGATTATCCTGGTTCATTATACGGCGCAGATAAAAGTGCTATTGCCAATAAAATGGCTGAAAATAATGCGGTATTATTGCTATTAAACGGCGTTGATGATGGTACCAATGCAGCTGCTGAATTGGATGGACAACCGTTATATTATGGTGAAATGCAAGTTGAAGGGCACAGCTGGTATGTTAATCAAGACTATAACCATCGTGATGCATCTTACGAAGAAATTCTACATATGGTGCATGATTTTGGTATAGGTGTTGATCAAAACCCTACATTTATTGGCGCACAAGCTGATTTTCAAAATGAAATTAGAGCCGCACAAGTTAATGCTTCAGCAGCTAATTTATGGGGTATAGGTGCTACAGATTGGATCGCTGAATTAACCGCAGAAAACAGTTTAAGCCAAGAATACCTAGCAGCACTTATTGATGTTTATTATGGCTTATGGGGAGCAGATACTGAAAGTAGCACGCACGGTATGAATGGCTTGTACGTTGCTAAAGTGCGCAATGATATTGCGAGTAAAGACCCACAAGGTGCGACACTTGTTGATAATAAGTTTTTCCATCCGTACGTAACTTATAATGCTCGTATCGATGAAAGCTTTGTTGGTGACTTTAGCTTAGTATTTAATGCTAATGTGAAATACACACATCACTCACAATATTTAAAAGATATTACCTTAACGGGGGGTAATGACAGTAATATTATTATTAATCAATTAGATAATAGTGTGACTGGCAATACAGGAGTCAATACGGTGACATTTTCAGGGGCTTCTGCTGAATACACCATCACTAAAGAAAATGACGTGGTGACAGTACAAGACATGCAAGATAACCGCGATGGCGTGAACTCACTAACAGCTGTTGAAAAGATGACATTTTCAGATACCACAATAGACGTGAGTAGTTTATAAATGAGTTAAGGATATTTGTTAGCTTGAGTGATGAATATCCCTTATTTGAAGTGAAAATTAGGTGGTGGCGATAACATGAAAATACTGATTGTTGAAGATGACGCTGAAATATCGCGATTAACAGCGATGTATTTAGAAGCTGAAGGCTTTGAAAGCAAAATCATTAATGATGGTGGAGAAGCATTAGCAGCGATTAAAAGTTACCATCCTGATTTAGTGATTTTAGATTTAATGCTACCAGGGTTGAGTGGTTTTGATATTTGTAAGCAAGCACGTCTATTTTATCAAGGCCCTATTTTAGTGTTAACTGCCTGTGATGATGATGTCAGTGAAGTGAGTTTGTTAAAATTTGGCGCCGATGATTTTTTAAATAAACCATTAAAACCACATATATTAGTTGCGAGAATTGAGGCGCTAATTCGACGCTCTAGTATTTTAAACGTTGAACCAACAAGCCCTTCAAACAGAAAATTGCATATTAACACCATCAATAGGGAAGTATTTCTTGATGGCGAATTGCTAATGTTAACTGATTCGGAATATGAAATGCTGCATTGGCTGGATAACAATGCAGGTAAAATAGTATCTCGAGATGATTGTTGTAAAGCGCTTAGAGGCATTGACTATGACTTTAATGATCGTTCAATAGATATGCGAATATCTGCACTTAGAAAAAAGCTTAATGATGACAAAGTGCCCTACAAAATAATTACTACAGTAAGAAATAAAGGGTATATGTTGCTCAATGGCTAATTTTTCTCGTTTGCTTCCACTATCTTTTTTTACACGCCTTTATCTCAGTATATTGGCAGCGATAATCTTTAGTTTTGCATTAACACAGTATGTTGTTGAAGATATTATGGAGCAAGACTCGCTTAATGACTTTGTTCGAGATACAAGGTACATATACAGTGAGATTAATCAGCAAATAGAACAAAACAATATAATAAATGTTAATAACACTTCATTAGAAATTCCATTCTCGGATGACTTTATAATCCACTGGTTACCATTGGATGAGAGTGAACCTGCATGTAGTCATTGTCGCTTTATTGAAAATGTTCAGGGAATACCTACCTTTGAGCTTGAAGAAGGTCGGTTACTTGCTGTTTATATTATGACTAAATTACAAGCAAAGTTAATCATTGCTGACCGAGAACGTGGCGAAAATATTGAAGATGAAAGTGATGATGAGTTTGAAAGTCTGATTGGTTTAAGCGTTGAAGAAGTTGTTTTTGTACTATTTATACTTATCCTATTATTGATAATATCGTTGACAATTTACTGGCCATTACGGCAACTTCAAAAGCAAATTAATAGTTTAGTTTCTACAACTCAAACCTTTGGAACTGGAAAATTAGATGTTCGAGCGAATGAGCAATGAACAAAGCCGATAAATACCCTAGCACATAGTTTTAATATTATGGCGAGCTCGATTGCAGACACCGTAAAAGAGAATCAAATATTTGCGCAAGCTGTTCCACACGAAGTACGAACACCGCTTAGCCGTATTCAATTGGCAGCAGGTCTATTGCGAAAAAATAATGCCGATGTAAACCAGCTAGCACTGCTCGACAATATCGATACCTACATTGACGATATTGATGAGCTAATAGGACAAGTAGTCGCATTTTCAAAATTGAATACAAAACAAGATGAAGATGAAGCCGATTTTTATCAAACGATAGAATTGAAGCCCTTTATTTCGGCAAGATTACAAACACTGAAGCCAGACAGCAATATTAATATTGAGCTCGATATAGATGAAAGTATAGAGATAACTACCAATCCAATTTACCTACGGCTATTACTCGATAATTTAGTGCAAAATGCCTTAAGCCATAACAAGAGTAGTGTAAAAATTGTTGTGAAAGCAATTGACTGTGCCTTCGAGCTTTCTGTCGAAGATGATGGACCGGGAGTACCCATTGAATCTCAAGAAACCATTTTCTTTCCATTCGCCCGCTTGGATAAAAGTCGTAGTCGTAAAACTGGTGGTTTGGGATTAGGTTTAGCTATTGCTAAGGCTGCTTGTAAGCGCATGAACTGTGAATTATCCGTACAAAATAATCATAAAGGAGGAGCAAAATTTATTTGTAAATTCACAAATTACCTATTGAAATGACAACTGCTATTTTTCTTACTCAATTTATATGACATTTTAATAGTTAACTAAATATCACTATAGTAGTTGCAAAAAAAAGTGTTAATCTTTGATAATAAAACTCTTTATTTATAAATTTTTTAAAACTTTCTATTAATGGAACTAGTCAGAATGAAAAAAATATTAGTATGGGTAACTTTGTCTTTAGTTCTTTTTGCAGGGCAAAAAGTAAATGCGATGGATAGGGAAGAGCAACTTTATGCTGAGTTGTTAATGCGAGACAACACACTACATGTGAAGGTTGCCGCACAAAGTATTTACAATAAAAAAATTGAAAACATCGAGCTCGTAGATATAGCCGCTGAAGTTTTAGGGCAAAGCGTAATGCAAGGCAACAGCTTGAACACTGATACGCAGGCATGGTTAGCCAAAGCAATTGGTGCTAGTGGAAATCAACGGTATACAAATTTTCTTAATAAAATTTTAGATTTAGATGTAACTTCAAAGCTTAAAAAGTACGTAAAAAAATCTCTAAAACACCTAGTAAATAAATCAGACACTGAGTTCATTTTAGGCCAAATTAATTTGGCTTCTGCATCGAGTGTTATTAATAAAAATCAACTAGTGTCTAAGCCAGTAGCAACACAAGATAGTTTTAATAGTGTTCATACGGGAGACACTATTAATCAAGTGTTTGGCAAATTGGGAAATCCAGATAATATTGAAGTTGTTTTTGGTACTAAAAGGCAGCATTGGGTCGGAGATGTTAGTTACTCAATGCTTAAACTCGTTTACAAAGAACTAGGAAAACTGAATTTATATTTTTCTTTAAAATCACAAAATGATTGGGTGGTTCGACAGGTGCTGTCTGATAACCCCTTTGATGGGCAATTAAGCCAACATCCAATGATGGATGAATCACCATTAATGGTTCGATCATATATTAAAGGGTTGATACAACAGACTAGTGCTACAGAACTAGATAGAGATTTGATTGCTGAGCGATTATATAGAGATCTTAATAATGAGGATTTTGCCGATGCATTATCTTGGGGGTGCAAATTGCTTGGGCTTAGCGGTAATGGACGATATCGTTCAGTTTTAGAAAGTACAATTGAAAACTCAACACTAAGAAAACTAAAAAAGTACGCTAAGAAGTCGCTTAAAAAGATACCTCAAGGTGATGTTAAGCAATACCAGCAGGGAAACGTATATAAGAAGCTTTCCGCAGATTAAGTGATACTATTTAAATCCAATAGATAGCGATAATTTATATTAATCGCTATCTATTCTGCCACGGGATTAGTACCTCGTTGTTATATATTTGGTGTATTTGTTCGTTGCTATTAAAATATAAAGGCACCTGTTGGTTTTTATATGCTTCAATATAAAAGTGCGTAGGCCAAGCGTGTGGTGAATACGGGAGGCTTCTATTTAACCTTAAACTGGTTACATCAAAGGTATAAGAATTTTCTATATTTTCATTGCTGCCAGGTACAGTGTCCTTTGTATCAATATAGCTATCGCTAAAGTCAGCACAATTACCAAAGTTATTCACACCATATTGCCAAAAAACTCCAGAATAAATAGCAACAGGATCAAGGTAGGTTGTTTGTACATTTATAGATGGGTTTATTTTTTTGAGTTTTTGACACAATCCATATATTACAAATGAGCCACAACTGTGGCCAATTAAATGCACCGCTTTTATATTCGACAGCTTCGCAATTTTATCAGCAAGTGTTTCACCAAGTTTTTTGCCGGTAACAGAGCAAACTAAAGCGTTATCAGAAAATGGCTGCCAAGATAAGCTCACTTGCTCTTTTGTATAATTGAATAGCTGTTTATTTTTGGTAAACTTTATAACCTCTTGCAGCTCATTACTCCAACTCTCAGTCGTATCTTTAACGCCATGAGCTGAAAGTGATAAATATTCTGTTTTTGGGTTTATCGCAATAGACACTATTTCGCTATAGTCTCTAGGCCAATGTGCGTAAAGCTGAAAGCCAACGGAAAATAAAACAAATGGAATACCAGGAATAACAACCGCTAACCACCAAAACCATCTAAGTAAGATGTTATTACGATAATAATTTAAAAGTTTACTCATGGCTCAATTGTAATGCCTTTTCGTGGTTAATTAAGTACCAGCATTGGTTTATAAATGGCATGCTTTGAATTACAGCGAAGGTGAATTCTTTGTATTGCCCTGTTGTATGATGATATTGCGCTAATTGTTGCTTGGTATTTTTTTTTAGTACTTCTAATACACTGCTTGTCGTTATTTTTGCTAGTGCTTCTTTAAGTGTCCATAATCGATAAAATTGTGTCTGATCGCTATCTAACAACCACTTTACTTCATCAGGGTGAAAGTAGGCATTTGCCAATGCTTGTGTGTTTCTTGCTGTATTCTGGTACTCAATATCGACAGCAACATTTATTGCATCGTTAGTAATTGCAAAAAAAATAAAGCCTTTTGAGTGAGTTAAAGAAATGTTGAACGCGAGCGATTTCCCCTTATATAGTGCTTTTAGTTGTGCTGATTCTGTATCAAAACTTAGTTGAAGTGTTTGATATGAAATAACTAAATGCTCGGCAATATAGGACTTTATTAAAAATCTACTGGCGATATACTCCTTTTTTGCGACAATATTTTTTCTTCGTTTGATAATGTTTTGTTCATTTTTATGAAGAAATTTTGCAGCTAAACAAGCGATGTCGTTTTCATCAATGTTATTTGCATTATACAAAGCATAACAAGGATGCAATTTGTTTTTGATGAAACATAGGTCTTCGATTGGAGTGAAAATCGGTTTAAACAATTGAAATTTCTCCATGAAGTTGACAAGTTCAGTGATAATGAAGTCTTAGCTGAAATGTTTTTATTAAAACAACTGTTTTAATTGCTTTGTTGCCCTCTATTCTATACCATTTCTGACTTTATTTTATCGTTAGTTAGGCGCGTTTCGGGAATTTACAATGGATGTCAATATACGCCACTTGAGTGTTTGGTATGCTCACTGTGATGAACTTTCTATCGAGCAAGCTGTAAACTCCGATGAGACACAAGTAAACTGGCCTAAATTAGCTTTTGTGCCGGCAATGCAGCGTCGACGTTTAAGTCCATTTGCCAAAATGGCACTAAAAGTTGCTAACGAGTCAATAGACGGTATTGAAAACGATTTACCGATAGTTTTTTCCAGCCGACATGGTGATCTACCAAAAACATCAACATTATTAGCTGATTTAGCTGATAAAAATGCCATTTCTCCAACTGCATTTGGCTTATCTGTGCATAACGCCATTCCAAGTTTGTTTAGCATATTAACTAACAATAAACAGGCTATAAATGCCATATCAGCGGGTCAAGATAGCTTTATGATGGCGTTAGTTGATACCTATGCTCGACTCAAGTCGGGTTTAGCGGATGAAGTTCTTTTTATTCATGCAGATCAGAAACTGCCTGAAACCTATCTTGGCTTTCAAGACGAGCAACAATTATCTCATGCGCTATCTATGGTGGTATCTCTACCGTCAAGTAAAGTGTTGGTTGAAGATGAGCAAAATATAAGTTTTTCTTTTGAGCAGTTTTCTAAAAATTTAATTGATAATATGCCCAGCTCACTGTTGTTTTCACATTGGTTTAATAGTGCTCAACAAGAGATGTTACTAGCAACAAATAACTATAATTGGTCGCTAGAAAAACATGTTTAAGCTGTTGAACTATTATTGGCGCATTATTGCTACAGGTATATGTTTTGTTTTTTTTGGTGTTGGCGGTTTGTTGCTTTCACTAATTATTCTTCCTATTCAAAGATTTGTTATAAGAGATAAAAAAGCACAGAAGAAGATGGCAAGAAAAACGGTACATCATGCTTTTAAATTTTTTATTGGCATGATGGCATTTGTTGGCATATTTAAGTTTGATACAACGAAAGCACAGCAATTAAAGTCGCTTAATGGCCATTTAATTATGGCAAACCATCCGTCTTTAATTGATGTTGTAGTATTGATTTCTCTGATCCCAAATGCCGATTGTATTGTTAAAACACACTTATTTAAAAATGTTTTCTTAAGAGGGGTTGTTAGTAACACAGGTTACATTAGCAATGCTGATCCTCAAGGACTTTTGGATGACTGTGAAGCTTCTTTAAAAGCAGGTAATAATTTAATCATTTTTCCACAAGGTACTCGAACTAAGCTAGATGATAAATTGCAATTTCAACGTGGCGCAGCAAATATCGCTATTAGGTGCCAGGCAAATATTACGTCGGTTATGCTAAAGGTTATACCTTCAACATTAACAAAAAATGTACCTTGGTATAGAATACCGAAAACAAAAGCACATTTCTCAGCAATGGTCGTGGACCACTCACCTACTTTGCCGGAAAATAATGTTTCGCAAACCTCCAAAGATGTTCGGCAATACAATCGAGATTTGGAAAATTTTTTTAGAGAGGAACTCAGCAAATATGAGTGATTTAAAAGTAGAATTAAAACAATTAATCATTGAAACCCTAGATTTAGAAGATATTGAAATCACTGATATTCAAGACGACGAAGCGTTATTTATTGATGGCTTAGGCTTAGATAGTATTGATGCTTTAGAATTAGGTCTTGCGATTAAGAAAAATTATAATGTTAAAATTGATGCTAACTCAGAAGAAACTAAGCAGCATTTTTCGTCAATAAATGCCCTATGTGAATTTGTAAGCAAAGCAAAAGCGTAAAAATAGGTTGTAAAGGAAACCAGTATGCAATCCAAAGAAGAAATATTTTCAACTTTACTCGAAATAATTAGAGATGATTTTGAAGTTGATGAAGCAGATATCGTATTAGAAGCAAACTTGTACGAAGATTTAGATCTAGACAGTATAGATGCGGTCGATTTAGTGGTTAAGTTAAGAGCCATTACCGGTAAAAAAATAGATCCTGAAGCGTTCAAAAAAGTTCGTACGGTTGAAGACGTGGTCATTGAGGTTGAAAAACTGGTTATCTGCTAGTGAAATTTTTTATAACTGCACTAACAACAGGGATACTATTGATGTATCCCTTTGCTGTTTATATTGGCTTAAATAATTTAAGCCCTAAGTATTTAGCCATTATTTTAATTGCCTTTGTGGTGATTAGAGTTTTATTAGTGCGAAGTAATTTGAAAAAATTACCTTGGCTCGTGCCTGCGTCACTTTTGGGTATTTCGGCTATAGCGATTAGTGCATTTACGAATAATAGTATCGGTTTTAAACTTTATCCATTGGCGATAAATTTTGCGATGCTAATGGTTTTTGCATACTCCTACTTTAGACCGCCAACGGTGATTGAAACGTTTGCTCGCATAAGCGAAAAAGATATGTCGCCTAAAGCCATTAAATATACCGAGAAAGTTACTTTAATTTGGTGTTTGTTTTTTATCTGTAATGGCTTGGCTTCTTTATATACGGCGCTGTTCACCTCGTTAGATATTTGGATGATTTATAATGGCTTTGTATCCTATATTTTGATGGGCACTTTAATGCTAACAGAATATATAGTGCGCCTAAGAGTTAAAAAGAAGCATCGTTCACAAGCGCCAATGAGTTCAACTTTCAATGAATAATTTTTGTTTTTATCGTAATGGGCAATTCATTACTTTCGAAAGCTTTTGTCAAAGTATTTCTCAGGCTAGAACCGCTATTAGACAAGTACCAGCGACTAAGGTGTTACTTTTTGATGCTGACAGTTACCAGTTTGCAGTTTGGTTGTTCGCTCTGATTTTTGAAAAAAAACATGTGTTGTTGCCACCTAATGCTCAAGTAGGCACTTTGACTCAGCTTGCTGAACAATGTCAGGCGACCGCAGGTTCTGTCGCCTTAACAGGTAAACAACAAATACAGCTTGCAGATTTAGATACCAGCAAATATTTCACTCAATTTACGCGCGAAGAATTTTTTGCTCTCTTTCATGGTGAGATGACTTTTTATACTTCTGGTTCTACAGGGCAAGCAAAAGCAATTCACAAAAGTTGCCAGCAGTTAAGCTTAGAAGTCGAGATTTTAAAAAGTGAGTTTTCCGATCTGTTAAATGCCACCGATGCTTTTGTGAGTACAGTTTCTCATCAACATATATACGGTTTATTATTTAAGGTTTTACTGCCATTACGATTGGGTAAAACGATAATTAACCAGACCTTTGAATATCCTGAACATATTAGTCACTTGCTGACTGAGTTAGCCTCGAAAGAGAATTCCGAATTAACTAATAGTGTGGCGCTTATTTCGAGTCCGGCACATTTGCAAAGACTAGCGTTAGATAATGTTTTAGCAACACAGTCGCAAAATTTTAGTGTTATTTTTAGTTCTGGTGGCTTGTTGTCAATGTCAACAAGCCAAACATTATTTCAACAAATGGAAATTGCACCAACAGAAGTTTATGGTAGTACTGAAACGGGCGGTATAGCTTGGCGTTGTGGCCAACACTCGAATAATGAACCATGGCAAGTTTTTTCTGAAATTACGCTACAAGTTTCGGCAGATCAGCAGCGTTTAGAGATCTTCTCTCCTTATGTCGATGAACAGCCCTACTTAACTGACGATAAGGTTGAACTGCTTAACTCTCAATACTTTCTCCTGAAAGGAAGAGTTGATCGAACAATTAAAATAGAAGAAAAAAGAGTTAACTTGAATCAGGTTGAGCGAAATTTAACCGCGCAACCTTGGGTCTTAGAAGCACGTATAATTGTTATAAATAATAAATCTTCTGGTTTACGAAAGATATTGGCAGCCATTTTGATATTGACGCCTGTTGGGCAGCAATATTTAGCTGAAAATGGCAAGTTAGCGCTTAATAATGCCTTAAAACAACAATTATTAAATGACATTGAACGTATTTGTTTACCAAAAAAATGGCGATATTTAGAAGAATACCCGTATAATTCACAAGGTAAACTGGTATTAAGCGATTTGGAGAAGCTGTTTGACTAATGTTATGCATGCTAATAACGATTTAGTAAAAATTTGGCCTGAAGTGTTAGCGGTAAACGTTGACAATGACCTAGTAGAATTGCAGCTACATATCCCATCTGACTTAGATTATTTTCAAGGTCACTTTCCAAATGCGCCAATTTTAGCTGGTGTTGTTCAACTGCACTGGGCTGTTGAATATTGTAAACAAAAGTTCTCATTAACTGAACTTGAAGTAAAAAATATTGAAGTGTTAAAGTTTCAAGTAGTGATTATTCCAGGACAAAAACTTAACTTAGCGCTAACCAGAAAAACAGCAAATAAAGTGCTATTTTCTTATACTTCAGAAAAAGGCCAGCACGCCTCAGGAAGAATCGTTTTTGAGGACGCGTCGTGAGCTATTGTATTGTTATTCCTAATTATAATCATACAATTTTATTAGATGAATTAATTGCTAAGTTAATGCAATTTAACCTGCCAATTATTATGGTTAATGACGGCAGTAGCGCTGATGCGACACAATTTTTCCGTGACTTATCGAAAAAACACCCTAATTTAAATGTGATCGAACATCAAAATAATCAAGGCAAGGGTGGTGCGGTACAAACTGGTTTACGTACTGCTTTTGAACAAGGCTTCAGCCATGCTTTGCAAGTTGATGCTGATGGCCAACATGATTTAGGCGACGTCAATAAGCTTATTACTGAATCTAAAAACTTTCCTGAAGCACTTATTAGTGGCAAACCTATTTATGATGAGTCTATTCCTAAACACCGATATTATGCCCGTAATATCACCCACTTTTGGGTATGGATTGAAACCTTATCTTTTCAGATAAAAGATACCATGTGTGGTTATCGAGTTTATCCTTTGGCTTCAACCGTGCAGTTGCTACAGCAAAAAAAATTAGGTAAACGCATGGATTTTGATATTGAAGTGATGGTGAAACTTTTCTGGAAGAATATAGATTTACGCTTTATTGATACCGCCGTAGATTACCCTGAGCATGGTGTTTCCCATTTTAGGGCACTAGAAGACAATATACTTATTTCATGGATGCATACCCGCTTGTTTTTCGGCATGTTGCCGCGCATACCGCAATTAATTTTTAGAAAGTTTAGATAAACCAATGTCAGAAGCCAAACACTGGTCAAAAATGCAAGAACGTGGCACCTATCTAGGTATACAGCTGCTACTTTTTGTTTATCGACTATTTGGCAGAAGAATACTGTCATTTTTTCTATACCCTGTTGTGGTTTATTTATATTTCACTGGTGGGGCAAGTAAGCAAGCATCAAAAGAGTATTGGCAACGAGTATTTGCTACTAATAAATCATCGAAAAAATTTAGTCACAGCATTGGTATTGCCCATTTCTATAGTTTTGCTCAAAGTGCATTTGACAAAATAGATGCATGGATGGGACGAATAACGCCAGAGCATATTGTTTATAGTCAAGAGCATCCTATTGCCGAATTGCAAGAAAAGCAGCAAGGTGCGGTTTTCATTGGCTCGCACTTAGGCAATTTAGAAGTATGTCGCGCACTTGGCCATGGACGATACGAAACACGTATTAATGTTTTGGTGTTTACGCATCATGCCGTCGAATTTAATAAGGTGATGCAAAAAATTAATGCTGACTCTAATGTAGATCTTATTCAAGCAACACATGTAGGTGCTGATTTAGCAATACTGCTGAAAGAGCGTATTGATAACGGGGAAATATTGGTTATCGCAGGCGATCGCACTAGTGTAACCTCGCAAGGTCGAGTAATTTATAGTCCGTTTCTAGGCAAACCTGCAGCTTTCTCACAAGGGGCTTTTATTTTAGCGTCAATTTTAGATTGTCCGGTATATTTTTTATTTTGCTTAAAAGAAAAAGCGCATTACCGTGTCGTATTTGAGCATGTTGCCGAGACCTTGAAATTTTCTCGTAAAAACAGACAAGAGTCGCTTACTGCAGTTGTTAATCAATATGCACAGCGATTAGAACATTATTGTTTAGCATATCCATTTCAGTGGTTTAATTTTTTCGACTTCTGGCAGAATGATCAAGATGTTATCCGTGATGAACAAAAACCTAACTCAACAAACGAATAATTGGAGTAGTAGTAGTGCCTATCAGTAATACCACCATTAAATTTGGTGAAGCACGCCTTAAAGTAGAAGATATTGTTAGTATTGCAAAAAACGATATAGATGTTGAGTTAAGTCAGTCAGGTGATTTTTGCCATAAAATTGATTCAGGCGTTAAATTTCTTGATGCACTTTTAAAAGAAGACGGCGTAATTTATGGTGTAACCACAGGTTACGGCGACTCGGTTACGGTCAATGTGCCTTTAAGCCTTGTGCCTGAGCTGCCATTACATTTAACACGCTTTCACGGTTGTGGTTTAGGTGAAATGTTTAGTTCCTATGAAGGTCGAGCTATATTGGCAACACGCTTATGCTCACTTTCGCAAGGGTACTCAGGAGTAAGTTGGCCACTGTTAGAGCTTCTAAAAGCATTTTTACAACATGATATTGTCCCTGTTATTCCTCAAGAAGGCTCTGTAGGTGCTAGTGGTGACTTAACACCATTGTCATATGTTGCAGGTGCATTAGTTGGTGAACGAGATGTGTATTATCAAGGTGAGATAAAGAATAGTCTTGAAGTGATGCAGGCGTTAGGTTTAAAGCCAATAGTGCTTAGGCCTAAAGAAGGGCTAGCTATTATGAATGGCACGGCAGTAATGACTGCAATTTCTTGCCTAGCATTTGACCGTTCTCAATATGTCGCGAAATTAGCAACTCGAATTACCGCGCTATCTAGTTTAGCGTTGAAAGGTAACAGCCATCATTTTGATGAAATTCTATTCTCGGTGAAGCCGCATCCAGGGCAGCAGCAAATTGCCACTTGGATCCGTAATGACTTAAACCATGTTGATCACCCGCGTAATGCAGATCGCTTACAAGACCGATATTCAATCCGTTGTGCGCCGCATGTCATTGGAGTATTACAAGATTCATTACCTTGGTTCCGCCAGATGATCGAGAATGAATTGAACTCTGCCAATGACAACCCAATTATTGACGGTCCAGGTGAGCATGTTTTACACGGCGGGCACTTTTACGGTGGCCATATTGCCATGGTGATGGACTCATTGAAAACTGCAGTCGCTAATTTAGCTGATTTAGCTGATCGACAAATTGCATCACTTGTTGATACTCGCTACAACAACGGTTTACCGTCTAACTTATCAATGAGTGAAGGTGCTCGACGTTATATCAATCATGGATTTAAAGCTGTGCAAATTGGTGCGTCAGCCTATACCGCGGAAGCATTGAAACAAACCATGCCAGCCAGTGTTTTTTCGCGTTCTACTGAATGTCATAATCAAGATAAGGTAAGCATGGGCACTATTGCGGCACGTGATGCTATGCGAGTGTTACAGTTAACAGAACAAGTGCTGGCAAGTACCTTATTGGCTGCTGTGCAAGGTGTTCGTATTCGTATTGCTAATAATGAGCTTGATCACGATACCTTACCGAAGCCTGTGATGGAAATGTATGATGATATTTGTCAGTTCTTCGATCCATTGATAGATGATCGACCTTTAGATAAATTACTGCGCTTTACCGTTGATGCGATTCAAACACAGCGCTGGAGTTTGTATGAGTAAAGAGGTGTTTTTATCTGCTGAAGTTATTATTGACGTCCCTTTTCATGATTGTGATCCAATGCAGGTGGTATGGCACGGAAACTATGCGCGCTATTTTGAAGTGGCGCGTTGCGAGCTATTGCGTAAGATTTCTTATGATTATTTAGATATGCAAGCTTCAGGCTATATGTGGCCAATTGTTGATATGCGTACTAAATTCATTGGCTCTGCTGTTTTTACTCAAAAAATTATTGTTAGGGCTGAGCTTGTTGAATATGAGTCACGATTGAAAATTAATTATGTTATTTGCTGTGAAGAAACCGGTAAAAAATTAACTAAAGGTAACACTGTTCAAGTTGCCGTTGATATTGAGACATTAGAAATGCAGTATGTTTCGCCAGAAATTTTACTCAATAAAATTAAAAAACTTGATGCAGATAATCATGAAACTAGCTAGCCATCAATTTTCTGCCTTGCGAGCATTGCTATTTTTAGCTGCTTTGTTTAGCCAAAATGCTTTTGCCGAAAAGCATGATGTTGCGCCGGTTGAAATGATGGCGCTTAGTCATGTTGCTATTGCTTCAGGTAGCTTTGAACAACGTAAATATTTTACAGTATTAAAACAGCCAATTAAGTCTCAAGGTGAACTGTATTTTGATGTTGATAAGGGCTTGTTATGGCAAACCAATAAGCCGGTATATTCGGCATTAATATTAAAGAACAACAGTGTTTTTACTGAAGATGGAGTCAACCCTGCGAAAGAGCTCAAAGGTGCTAGCAGCTTGAGTTTGATGCTATTAAGCATAATGTCGGGTGACCGCGCTAAAATTACTGAAAATTTTGTTATCACTCAAAGTAAAGCTGTTGAGTGTAGAATATTAACGCCTAAATTAGCGCAACTGGCTAAAGTTATGCAAAGTATCGAATTATGTGTTGAAAATCTTCAAGTTGATAATGAACTTGGTTTAAAGCACATTAATCGTATTGTGTTACGGGAGCATAGCGGAAATAGAACGGAAATCGATGTTAAACTAACAGCAATACCAGTATTGCCAGAGTCGATTCGTGCGCGTCTGTAATAAGCTTCATATACTGTACTGGTTACAGCTATTCGCCGTTTTATTACTAGGTTTTTATCTACTGTTTTTTGGTAAGTGGCATGTTGAAACTAATTTACTGTCCATTCTGCCGAACTCTTCCCAACACGAAAGCTTCAAGTCTGCAGAAACGGCATTATTTCAACAAAAAACACAGCAGTTGGTTGTTTTAGTTACAGGCGATGATGCTCTTTCTGCGTATAAGGCACTCGCAACAAGTATTAATGAAACCGCTCAAGTTGAGTTTTTACCGACGCCAGAACCTGCAATGTCTGATATAGCTGCGTTTTATTTACCTTATCGTCATAACGTTCTCTCACAAAATTATGTAGAAAATATTGCTGATAGCCAGGCATTGAGCCAACTCGCCAGTAACCAAGTTATTCAGCTTGCTAACCCTTTTGTTAGTGAAACTATAGCAACTGCTCCACGATTAAATTTAGCGGATTATTTGCAAGGTTCACTGTTAAACCTTAGTGATATTGAGTTTTATCAAGGTGTTGCTGCTATAAACGTGCAACAACAGCGATATTTGATTATGCACATGCAACTGTCACTTGATGGCTTTGATCTTAATGCCAGCCAATTAATGGCGGTAAGGCTGAAACAGTTATTTTCCGATATTCGTGATGATTTTGATGTCGAATTAAATTACTCAGGTATATTGTTTCATACCGCAGAATCAACCGCTCAAGCTAAAGCTGAAATATCAAGTTTTGGTGTATTTTCTGTCATCGCCGTTATCTTGCTTATTGTTGTTGTTTTTCAGTCTTTGCTGCCATTAAGCGCAGCATTAGTTGTGTTATCTATTGCATGCCTTTATGGTTTTGTTGGAATTTTGTTGTTTTTTGACAATTTGCATTTATTAACGCTAGTTTTTGCCGTTACTTTGGTGGGAGTTGTTGTCGATTACTGTTTTCATGCTTTTGTTTATGCAGGCACACAAAATGATCATTTAGCTCAAAAAGATAATAGGACTATTGCGAAGCCTTTAATACTCGGCTTTATAACCACTGCGATGGGTTATATTGTGTTAATTTTCTCCCCGTTATCATTATTGAGCCAAGTTGCGGTATTTATGATTTTTGGCCTTTTTGGTGCCCTGATTACGGTATTAACTTTGCTCCCTTACCTTGATCGCGTAGTTAACATTAAACAAGCACCACGAGCGATGCTTTTTAGTCAGTGCGGTGTAACATTTTTCAATAAAGTACAATACTATAAATCAGCCATTGTTACGCTATTATTAATTTTATTATCAGTTACTTATTTTTTCTCGCCAATACAGTTTAATGATGATGTTCGGTTATTAAATTCAAGCCCTAAGTGGTTACTTGAGCAAGAAGCTAAGGCTGCACAAGTTCTAGCTTATAACGACTCTCAGCGCGTTATTATAAAAGCAGAGTCGCCTCAGCAGCTTTTAGAAATACAAGAACAAGCTATTGCAATATTCCGTGCAACTCAGCCAGCGTTGAAGGTAAAAGGTATTTACGAACTTTTACCGTCAATCAAGCAACAAAAGAAATATTATGACCTGTTGGCTGATGCCGATAAGTTAGGCCACTTTCAAAACGCATTGGCAATTACGGGTTTGTCTGATCCCATTGGAACGTTTACACCATTAACTTACGATGAATTTGCTCAAAGCCCTTTAGCATTTATCGGAGAGTTTTATATGGCAAGTTATAAGCCTGCAAGTAGTTTGATAGCAGGTAGTGAAAAGTATGCTTTATGGCTTGAGTTGTCGAAAGAACCTTTATCCGACGAAAATTTATTATGGCTAGAACAAAATATTCATACAGCGTTATACGATCCAGCCAGTGAAGTGAGCTATGCCCTTTCAGAGTATCGACAAGGGATTTTGATATTACTGATGAGCGCGTTTGTCGTGGTCATGATGATTTTAGTTATTAAATATGGTTTAACTGCAGGTACTTTATCTGCTATTGCAACTATAGGTAGTGCATTGTTAGCATTAACGATAAGTCAGCTTGTTTCTAACCATTTGAATATATTTAATTTGCTGGCAGTTTTACTCATTATTGCCCTTGCAATTGATTACGTTATTTTTTATCAAGAACAAGGCTTACAAGCTAAGACATTTCTTGCGATAAGTTTGTCAGCCTTATCATCTGCCGCTGTATTTGGCATTTTGGTATTTAGTGCCACACCAGCAGTGAGTAGCTTTGGTTTAACTGTCATGATTGGCATCATCAGTATTTTTATTTTAGCGCCTATGTCTGTCGTCAGACATAAATAAATTTTAGGGAAAATTCATGGATATTAAGTCGCCAGCACAGAATACTATTGAGCAATACGATGTAGTCATTATTGGTGCTGGACCGTCTGGCAGTGTTGCTGCGTCTTTACTTGCTGCTGATGGAATGTCAGTGTTGATACTAGAAAAACAGTATTTTCCACGCTTTTCTATTGGCGAAAGCTTGTTACCACAGTGTATGGAATTTTTAAAAGAGGCTGGACTTGAACAGGCATTAGATAAATACGCAGAAGAATTCGGCTTTCAATATAAAAATGGTGCGGCGTTTCACAAAAAAGGCAAAAACTCATCGTTTGATTTTACTGAAAAGTTTAGTGAAGGGCGTGGCACAACATATCAAGTGAAAAGAGGGCTTTTTGACAAGCTACTTGCTGACGAAACTGAAAAAAAAGGTGTGAGTATTCGCTATGGTCATCAGGTCAACTCAGTTGCCAGTCTTGAGCCGGAGGTCATTCTTGATGTTAGTGATGACAATGAACAACCTTATCAAGTTAAGGCTAAATTTCTGCTAGATGCCAGTGGTTTTGGTCGTGTGCTACCTAGGCTGCTTGATTTGGAACTACCATCCGACTTTCCAATCAGGCACAGTTATTTTAGTCACTTTAAAGATGACATTAACTGCCCTGAATTTGATCGCGATAAAATTCTAATTACCGTTAACCCAAACCATAGTGATGTTTGGTACTGGTTAATTCCATTTTCTGATGGCAGTGCAAGTGTTGGTGTTGTCGGTTTACCTGAACGCTTTGATGAAACATTACCGGCAATTGATACGCTACAGGCTTTTATTGCGCAAGATGCAAACCTTCAGCGGTTATTGAAAAATGCTACGCCGTTGAAAGATGCTAGAGTCATTAAAGGCTATTCTGCGGATGTAACTAAGCTCTGGGGTAAAAACTTTGCTTTATTAGGCAATGCCGGCGAATTCCTTGACCCGGTATTTTCTTCGGGCGTTACCATTGCAATGAAATCAGCCTCTTTAGCTGCGCCATTAGTTAAAAAGCAAATACAAGGCGCAAAAGTTGATTGGGAAAGTGAATACGCCCAGCCATTAAAATTTGGCGTTGATACTTTTAGGTGCTTTGTTGAAGCTTGGTATAATGAGAGTTTTCAAAATGTTGTTTATCATGATCAACATGATGATTCGGTGCGCCGTATGATCAGTTCCATTTTAGCCGGCTATGCCTGGGATGAAAAAAACCCATACGTAGCGAAAAGCGTTAGACGATTAAATGTATTGGCTGAAGTATGCCAAGCTGGATAGTTAAATTGAATTATTTCGCCAACAAGTTATCGCTCGTTTCCCTGATGCTTTTGTTATCAGGTTGTGCGCTAACATCGAATAATAACTCGATATACTTGACGGAAAACTTGGCGTTTGTGTTAACGCCACCACCGGGTGAAAAAGTTGGTGAAATTAATAGCCATTTAGTCGAGATAACCAATAAAGGTAAAAGCCACCGCTTTATTGCACAAGTAGAATACCGCAATAATGAAATTGCTATGGCAGCTGTTTCACCTGCTGGCGTGCCGTTATTCGACTTTCGCTGGTTTGATAAAAAAGAAACTGAAGTTAATCAGTATGTGCCATTACCTTTTGCTGATATAGGTTTTATTATTGCCGATATGCAGTTATGCCATTGGCCCTTAAGTATGATTGAAACATCATTGTTAGGCACCAATGTTAGTGTCAGTCAGCATGATAACCTAAGCCAGAATCAAATTATTTGGCAGCGAACCATTTTAGATAATAATCAAGTTATTATTAAAATTGAAAAGTTTGATGATGGTTATGAATTAGAAAATATTATCAGAGGTTATCGCATTCGCTTAACCAACCTAGATAAGGAAAGTTAGTGACTATTTGTTTGAAAGAGTTTGGCGTTGTTTGTGCGCTTGGTAATGATAAGCAACAAGTATTAAAAGCGTTAATTGGTGAAGATAAAAAATATTTGTCACTCGACAGTGAGTTGCCGATTGATGCGCCTCAGTATGTTGGACGTGTAGGCTTGCCTACAGATTTAGACGTTCAGCAAATATCGACTAATAACAATAAACTGGCTTATATTGCTTACCAGCAAATTGCTGACGCTTTACAGCCACTCATTAGCCAGTACGGAGAACATCGAGTTGCCGTGGTTATAGGCACCAGTACTGCAAGTATTTATGAAGGTGAGTTAGCGAGAAAAGAATTAGCAACACAAGGGCAATTTCCGAGTGACTTTAAATATGAAGTACAAGAAATGTCAGCGCCAGCGACTTACATTGCAAAGTTAGCCAATGCGAAAGGCCCTGTATACGGAATTTCAACCGCCTGTTCTTCTAGCGGTAAAGCGTTAGTGAGTGCAAGCACCTTACTTGATAATGACTTAGCAGATGTAGTTATTGCTGGCGGAGTGGATAGCCTGACGCAATTAACTCTCAATGGTTTTCAATCACTGGAGTCAATAAGTAAAAATATATGCCAGCCTTTTCAACGTGATCGCGATGGCATTAATATTGGTGAAGCTGCAGCATTGTTCATTATGACAAAAGATAATGACGGCATTCAATTACTGGGCGCTGGCGAAACATCAGATGCTTATCATATATCTGCGCCTTCCCCTGACGGTAGTGGTGCTGCAAGTGCAATGGCATTAGCGATTGAAAATGCCAACATTAGCGCGAAGCAAATTGATTATGTAAATTTACACGGTACTGGCACGATTAAAAACGATGAAATGGAAGCCTTAGCAATGGCGTCTGTTTGTGGTGAAACTGTTTACTGTAGTTCAACTAAACATCTGACTGGTCACACACTTGGTGCCGCGGGCGCGTTAGAGCTAGGGCTTTGTTGGTTACTTCTAAGTGATGATAATACTGATCGTAAACTGCCTGCAAATTGTAAAGGTAGTGCTATTGATGAGCGTATGCCAACAATAAAGCTGAGCCAGGGTGAAAAACTAGATAAACTGCAATATTGCCTGAGTAACTCTTTTGCATTTGGTGGTAATAATTTCAGCGCAGTTATTGGGAAAAATTATGAATAACTACGATATAATCGAGGTTTTACCTCATCAAGCACCAATGATTTTAATTGACTCGCTAGAATATTATGATGTTGAGTCTTGTCGATGTACTGTCACTATTACGCAAAAGAGCCCATTTTATAATGAATTAAAAAAAGGCGTACCCAGTTATATTGGTAGTGAATATATGGCACAAGCTATTGCTGCATTTGCTGGTGCTCACGCTTTAGATGATAAAGACTCTGTACAGATTGGCTTTTTACTTGGCTCGCGAAAATATAAAACCATGCGCTCACATTTTGCGCTTGATGAAACTTTAACGGTAACGATTAAAGAATTGTATCGAGAAGATTCAGGTTTAAGAGTGTTTGAATGTGAAATATTAAGCGCTGAAAGTGAAATATTAGCTCAGGCGAATATTAATGTGTTTCAGCCGAAAGATCCTAATGCATTTATACAAGAAAGTTACGCATAAAATACCTTTGAATAAAACAAAATAAACAAGAAAAGTGAAGAATGATAATGACAGGTGATATTAAAAGAATTCTAGTGACAGGATCTAGCCGAGGTTTAGGTAAGGCAATTGCGATTAAGCTTGCTGAAGATGGTTTTGATATTGCCGTACATTGCCGAAATGGACTTGAGGCTGCTAAAGACACTCAAGAAAAAATAATAGCCCTTGGCCGTAAAGCGACTCTTTTACAATTTGATGTTTGTGACCAAAAATCAGCAAAACACGCGATAGAAAAAGATATGGAAGATCACGGTGTTTACTATGGTGTTGTTTGCAATGCAGGTATCACTAAAGATATGGCGTTCCCTGCCATGGAAAGTGATGACTGGAGCAGCGTTGTTAATACCGCATTAGATGGTTTTTATAATGTTATTCATCCTGTCGTTATGCCAATGGTCAGAGCTAAAAATGGCGGTAGAATTGTTACTATGGCTTCTGTTTCTGGCATTGCCGGCAATAGAGGGCAAGTAAATTATAGCGCTGCTAAAGGTGGTGTTATCGCGGCAACTAAAGCCTTATCTTTAGAATTAGCTAAGCGAAAAATTACCGTGAACTGTGTTGCTCCAGGGTTAATTGATACCGATATGACACAAGACTTACCGTTAGACGAAGTGAAAAAAATGATCCCACTTAGACGCGTTGGTAAACCTGAAGAAGTTGCCGCAACGGTATCATTTTTAGTTTCAGACGGTGCTGCCTATATCACTCGGCAAGTCATCTCAGTAAACGGTGGAATAGTGTAATGAAAAGAGTCGTAGTTACTGGAATGTCGGCGATAACGGCATTGGGCGATGATTGGTCAACTTTCAGAGCGGCACTAGAAAAAGGCGAAAATGCTGTTGAAGTGATGCCTGAGTGGCAGAAATTAGATGGCCTGAATACTTGCTTAGGTGCACCGGTTAAGCACTTTGAAAAACCAGCACATTATAAGCGAAAAATGGTTCGTTCAATGGGGCGGGTTTCATTAATGGCAACGCGTGCAACTGAGTTAGCACTAGAGCAAGCGAACCTTTTAAATGACGCCGCATTAACTGATGGTCGCACGGGTGTGTCGTATGGTTCATCGATAGGTTCGACAGCGCCATTGGTTGCTTTTGGAAATATGATGGAAAACCATACGATGGATGGTGTAACAGCGACTAGCTATATTCAAATGATGTCGCATACCGCTCCGGTTAATATTGGTGTTTTCTTTGGTGCTAAAGGCCGTGTAATTACGACGAGTTCTGCTTGTACATCGGGTTCTCAAGGTATTGGTTATGCCTATGAAGCCATTAAGTTTGGTAAACAAAAAGCGATGATTGCTGGTGGTGCAGAAGAGCTTTGTGTGACCGAAGCTGCTGTATTTGACACCTTATACGCCACCAGTACCAAAAATGAACAACCAAAACTAACGCCAAAGCCGTTCGACAAAGATCGAGATGGCTTGGTCATTGGTGAAGGCGCTTGTACCTTGATTTTAGAAGAACTTGAACACGCTAAAGCGCGAGGCGCCAATATACTTGCAGAAATTGTAGGTTTTGGCTCAAATTCTGATGGTAAGCATGTCACTCAGCCTACCGCTGAAACCATGCAAGTTGCGATAGAGTTATCGCTTGAAGATGCCGAATTAAATGCAGAAGCTATTGGTTATGTAAATGCGCATGGCACAGCTACCGAAAAAGGCGATATTGCCGAGTCAAATGCAACAGCTAATGTATTTGGTAAAGTGCCGATGAGTTCATTAAAAAGCTATTTAGGCCATACTTTGGGTGCCTGTGGAAGTATTGAAGCATGGGCTTGTATTAACATGATGCAAGACAACTGGTTCGCGCCAACGCTGAATTTAGACAATGTAGATGAGCAATGTGGCGATCTAGACTATATTATTGAGCAAGGTAGAGATATCGAAACAGACTATGTGATGAGCAATAACTTTGCTTTTGGCGGCATTAATACCTCATTAATATTTAAGCGCTGGCAAGGCTAGTTATAGTCTTTAATACGCTGGCGGTTTTTATAACGCTTGTAATACGGTAGAAAGAATAAAATAACGCCAGTTATTGAAATGAGCAATAGCACAATTGAAAGTGGCAGTGTGAACCATAGGTTTGCGCTGTCTTGCCAATAAGTAAAGTCATGCAGTTGTTCTATGAAGTCTGAGCGACGATATGCGGTTTTAAGTATTTCACCCGTTGTTGCATCTATTTGAATTTCCCATTCTGACTTTGCTCGTATTTTTATAATGCCTTTTCCTGGGCGCACGTCTAATCTGTCAATGGCTTGCCAAGAATCTATTTCAGCTTTTTTTACTGTTTTTGCAATCGTTAATACTTGTTCAAAACTGATGCTTGGTTGGGTAAATGCACCCTTCATACTCGCAGGTTGAATATACTCCACTTCTTTTTTTAACAGCAGTAAAATTCCGGTAACCAGTATGATCAAAAAAGGAATCGCCAGTATGATACTCGCCCATTTGTGGGTGCTGCGATTTATTCTGTTAAAGTTCATCTTATGCTCATATTCAAAAGTAGTGTGTTGTTATACATTTATTAAAACTGCCAAACACCGCTGAAACTAATGGTTCTTTCTGGTTGGTACGCGGCATCTTCATCGCTTGAGCTTTTGTATAAGTTGTCGGTTAAGTTAATTACCGATACGCTTAGCTGCAAATTGTTATTTACCTGATAATCAATCTCGGTATGCCAAATAAGATCGCTTTCTCGCGCTATTTCAGAGGCTCCGACATGCTGTTGTGAAAACTGATAACTTAATTGCTGACGAATACTGATACTATCATTTTGCCAGTTTAACGACCATTTAAATGCTTTTGGAATACCGTCATCGACAATATTATTATCGTCATCTTGGCCTTGTTGCCATTGAAAGCCAAAAGTTGATTGCCATTGCTGATTAATTTGCCAATGACTGGTTATTTCAAGCCCTTTGATGGTGACTTGTTGGTTATTACGATAACGACGTACATTATCTTGTTTATAGCGTTCAATATAGTCATCAATTCTATAATGATAACCATTGAAACTCGCGCTAAAGTTTTCGTTAACATGGTGAGTAAGTGAAAATTGTAATCCGATACTTTTCTCTGGCGTTAATTCGCTATTACCTTGGGTATTGCCTCTAGGGGTTTCGCCAGAAAAGAATAACTCACTTACGGTCGGGAAACGAAAGGCATTGGCAAGTTGTAGGCTCATTGCAGTGCTTTTTGATAGCTGGTAACTAGCATTTGCCGATAACGAGATGAAGCTGTCTTCTTTTGTTTGTTGATACTGCTTGAGCTTAATTTGGTCGTATCTTGCTCCCGTTGCTAAAGTAAGGTCGTCAAAATGCCAATCATGTAAGGTAAATACAGCGAACGTGTCTTCATCTGCATCGATAATTTGATGCTGCCATGCTAATTCATTAGTCGAAGAAAATTCTTGTTCGCTAATTTCAATATTGTGACGACCAAGCCATTCAAGCCCGACAACGGTGTTATCTATTAACCATGAGCCATAAGCACCAAAAGTATCTGATTGATAGTCGGTGACATTACGACGAGAAATGTTTTGCTCATCATCAAGGCCAGTAATATTGGTTTGCCATTGTTGCTGATGTTGATAGAGCTTAAACTTCCATTGCCCAGCAGATGAAAATTCTATTTGTGATAGCAGGTGATCATCTTGCGGATAGTTACTAATGCGCTCTGTCGGGAAAGTGACTGAGCTTTTGCCAATATCGTTTCCTTGACTGACAATGGCAGATGCAAAAATATCGATGTCGTACCAACTAAATTCACTTGAAAGTGTTGCAGCACGTTGTTGGTATTGGCTATTTAACGAGGTAGCGTTGCCCTGTTCACTTTGGGCTGATTTTGCATTATCCGCAGTTCGAGTGACCACGCTAGCATTGATGGTATCACCAACAAAATTAGCAGATAAATGTTTGGCGTTATCTTGCGGCTGTAACGCAAAACTAATCGCAGATGTTTCATGTGACTGTGTTGAAATACTGACGACACCGCCCATTGCATCAGAGCCATAAAGCGTTGACTGTGGCCCTTTTTGAATATAAACCTCTGAGATTAATTCTGCCGGAATAAAGGCGATAGAATTCCCTGCTCTGCGGTCTGTGATAATAGGTATGCCATCGACTTCCGTTTTAATTCTGGCACGACTAAAGCCCCTAATATTGTAACTTTGAAATAACCCCCCTTGGCCATTAAGGTTAACACCAGCACTTTGTGAAATTAAATCGGCAACTGTGTGTTGAGCGCTAACAATTTGCTCAGGGTAAATTAAAACATTGTCACTGGTTCTAACATCATCGAGTGATTTGATGGTTTTCGAGTGTGAAACAGTCATCACTTCAATAGCCGTGTCCGTGGCCGTATTGCGATCAGCGTTTTTCGAGTTGTCAGATTGCTGTGCGGCTAAAAGATTAGCGCAGAAAAATATCAGCATTAAATGACATAGGGTTAAGATTTTCATAAGTTTATTCAGGTTATTGCTCACGATAAATGAACGTAAACAAATTGCTGATCGGTACTGGTAATAAAGCGAGTTAGATTTTCTTCTGCCGGGCCTTTAGTCACTTGCCCTACATTATCGAAACGTGCGCCATGACAAGGGCAAATAAACCCATTTTTTTCTACAGAAACAGCACAACCTTGATGAGTACAAGTGAGTAATGATGCGACAAAGGTATTTTCATCTAACTTAGTAATACCAATACCATGTTGATTATAAGCGATGGTGACAATACTGTTTGCTAAAAATAAGCTTTTATCGACCACGAGTTTATTTTCTTGTTGCATCGCATCAGCGTATTTTACTGTGCTTTTACAAGCAGGAAGTATACAGGCAGTAGCTAAACAGGCTGTTTTTAAAAATTCTCGACGTTTCATTGCGATGAATGTGCTCGTTTTTTTGTTTTAGAATGATAATGTGCTTTTTTCCTACGAGATTTACGAGCAACTTTAATATGAAGTATTAATAATATTGGTAACAATAAACCAACAATAGCATGAGAATTGCCCAGTAAAGTATGCCAATCTTCTCCCACTAAATAATAAAGGCTATAGGCTGATAGTAGCGAAAAAATAATAAAGCTCATCAGGGTAATACCTGATTTTTTAGCTTTACCAAGTGTCCATGTTTTTGAAACATGCGATGTAAAAATACTACCAAGTGCCATTAGCATCATAAATGCGGCAAAACCGTGTAATTGCAAAAAGGGATATTGCAAAAAATGAGATTCAGGACCAAAGTCCCCTTCTACCATAGCGAAGTTTCTCAATAACCAGAAACCACTACCACTAAAAACACTTAAACTTAAAAAACCGTAGAATAAATAACGGTATTTTTTAGCAATTTTACGACTGATATTGGACATGATAAAACTCTAATTTATACGGCGACTAAAGCCAAAGCGATTAATACTAATGCCTTTGGCGTTAAAATGATTTAGTACTTTTTCCGCATCCTTGCGATTCATCAATACAATAACTTTGGTTAATGCATCTGCAACCATGGCTCTGTCGGCAAAAACGGAGGTGCTACCGTTAACCTTTACGTAGCATTTGGTTTTTGGGTCAAAATATTGTGAGCCATTTTCTTGATAATAACTGCCGCTACTCGCTAAGGCAGTATTGAGCATTGGTAACTTTTTTAAGGCGCTGTTACGCTGGCTGTATTTTATCTCAACCTTTTGTTTTTGCCAGTTAATTACCCGCATATCGCCACCCGCATTGATGCTACCTGTAATCTCTTTAGGTAATAAATATATGGCTTGATCAACCGCGTAACCTTTGGCAATGCCACCCAAGTCAAAAAATATTGGCTTTGCGCTACTAATTAAATTGCCCTCAAGGTTTACATCAGCAAAGCAGCCAAATTGTTGCTCTAATAATGCGGCTTTATCTGTAAACAAATGAGCAGGTAAATGTTTCGAAGCCACCAACGGAGCAGCAATACTGATGTCATAATAACCGTTCGAGTGTTCAAAAACCTGCTGAGCAAAAGTGACCACGTTTTGTAAATCAGCCGACATTGTAAATCGAGCATTAGGTGCAGTTATTAATGCGATATTAAGAGCAGATAATTCACTATCTAGCTTATGAAAGCTTAGCGTTTGATGAATTCGTTCAATTTCATCAAACGCCATATTTGACCAATGTATTAGTGCTTTTTCCGACATTTTTGCTGTTAGGTTTACTTCGACAAAAGTTCCTAATAGAGGTCGGCAACGTTTAATACTAACTTGGTTCAAAACAAGTGCCTATTACAGTGCTATTTTACTAAGCACACTTGACCACGTATGGTTAAGTCGATTAATACCGTCGGTTACATGACGACAGGATAAGGTAGCGCCAGAAATGTTTCTAATTTGTTTATCAAGCTTGAGGAATTCACTGCTGTCTTTACCATGAAACTGTGCGCGCCATTTCGGGTGCATAATTTGGTCGCCGTAAGTTTCTCGATAGGTTAATACTTCTATACCCATGACTTTACCTTCAGCACTTATTGCTACAGCTAGGTCGATATTTTCATGCTTCCCAATAACCTGATCAACAATGAACCAACCGCCATCGTCTGAACGCCAGCCATTAATATGGTGATTGCGAACACGAATGTCTGACAAATCTTCTATAAGTTCTGCTTGCTCTTCCGTTAAGTTGACCGGAGCAGGCGTTAACTTTTGATCTGGCCATAATATTTTCTGTGCCTGTTCTATGGTTAAATAGTTCTTTGCAAAAGCAACTTGGATAGGCAGTGCAAAAGTTGCTGCGGTAGCAACTAACCCCTTTAAAAACCGTCTACGTAACATACTCATGATTGTAATTAACTTGTGATTGATAAAAATGCAAAAGGCTTACAGTCCATTAGTTGGGATCTGTAAGCCTTATCGAATTAAGCTAAGTGCTTAAATTTTTTAGAATTCATAACCGTATGATAAGCCGATGTGCATTTTTTCATGCTCATCCCAGTTACGGCCGTTACGAACATCTGCATGCTCTGAACCGCCACCACTGATTTGCCATAAAATACCACCTGTTACCCACCATTTTTGCTCAGCAAAATGTAGTGTAGGGCCAAAGTAGTTACCACGTTGATGTTGGCTACCAATGCGGAAATCGCCTAGGTCAAAATTAGATTTCTTTAAGCCAATCGTGTAACCATCAGCATCAAAGCCGTCTTCAGTGTTGCCTTTTTCAGCTTTGTCTTGCGGGTTTAAGTAGTCTGACTGATGTCTAAATTCTAAACCAACAAACCATTGTGGTGCGAAGCGGTAAGAAATACCTGCGGCAATATCAATCGCGAATTCATCTTCTACAACCGTACCTGATTTTCTGCGTTCAAATTCAGTTTTAATGTTTAGTACAGTAACAACAGTGTCATCTAAGAAATCTTTTTGGAAAAATAATGTCCCAACAAATGAGTTCTGATCGATATCTGCACCATCTAAACGGTACTTATCACGGCGCTCGTACGCTAAACCATATGAAAAACCAAAAGCATCTTTGTAAGGGCTTAACACGTTGTATTTCATTGCTAATTCATAGCCAGCAAATTGTGTATCGCTAAACTTACCTGTGCCGTCACCCGCTTCACACATTGGACATGGCGCGCCTTCTGCTTCTGAACCCACATCGTAGTCGTGATCAAAAATAATCGCTTCAACTGCAACCGTTAAACTATCAGTTACACCGTATTCAATTTCTGGGCGAATATCGTGGAACGTGTAGTGATCGCCAGCGTTTTTATCTAAACGAATAGTATCAGCAATTTTAAATTCGTAACTGCCAGCTGGGCGTGTATCGGTGCCTTTTGCGTAAACCCAAAGGTTTTCGCCTGCAGATGCCGTGAAGGTTGCAGTAGCTATCGCTGCAGCCATAATGGTGTTGAAGTTCAGTTTCATGTTGTTAAAGCCTAAATATATCAAAGAGAGAGGTTTTTGTTATCAGGGGATTATAATTAGTTACAAAGAGTAACGCAACTGATAACTGTTATCATTTGTGTTACGTTTTTTGAGTCACATATCTCATTATATTTGGGGGGAATAAACTTATATTTTAGTAGGCTGGGTAGGATTTATATTTTGGGTGAATATCTAAATAGTCACACCAAGTACTGAAATTTTGGTAGTTGTAGCGCGTATCGGTGGCTGTTATCCACAGTGAAGTAGATTTAGCGCGTAAGCTAAACTTCTTTTTATAACCATCTATAGCAACAAAGCAAGCTAAGGAAGCCAATGTTTCATTTTTAATTTTCACTTGAGTAAAGCCTGTTGAATTTACATTAAAAGTAATCGTAGTTTTAGGCTTAGACCAACTCAGAGGGCTAATAATAAGTAAGATTGCACAAAAGTATTTTAAAGTAGTCATAGGTCAAGTTATTGTTTTATGGTCGCTTAGTTTAAAATTTCTTGTAAACCCCTACAAAAAGATAGAGATTTTTTTAATTATACCATTGAAAGCGTTATCACGTGTCTCCATAACTATTATCAACAACAAAAAAGTGTCAAAAACGACAACTATTAAAGACGCAGTAAAAAGAGAATTTATTCATGGCTAACATTACCCCAATTAAAAAAGAAACTCATCAGAACATTAAAATTGCTGCAAAGCGTGACTTATCACATGTTGCTAATCAGCACATTGCACCAATTACAGCTGCTGAATATTCACAAGCCGCAACTAGCTACCCAATCGTATTTGTAAAAGACCAAGGTTCAGAACGTTACCGTAGTGTTGTGATGTTAGGCTTAGAAGCTGGCGAAAACCTATATCATAATGAAGAGACATGGAACGCAGTATATATTCCTCAAAGTCTTTCAATGACTCCATTTTCTTTAGGGCTAGATCCAGAAAAAGAAAAAACTTTAACGGCTTGTGTTGACCTAGACAATAAGTTTGTTGGTGAAGACAAAGAGCATGAATTATTTGATGCTGAAGGCAATGACACTGAATTCTTTAAAGGTGTACAAGATTCATTAGGTCGTTTATATGACAATGAAGTAATGAATGAAAAATTCATTAAAGAACTGTTAGATAACGATTTATTAATGGAACTTGAATTGAATGTAAACTTTGCTTCAGGTGAAACTAAAAAGCTTGTTGGTCTTTACGGCGTTGACGAGAAGAAGCTTCAAGCACTAAGCGATGATAAAGTATTAGATTTCCACAAACGTGGCTTATTTGTACCGATTCACGCAATGTTAGGTTCAATTGGCCAAGTTAACCGCTTAGCACAATTACGTAACCAAAGTGAATCAACAGCAAAAGTAAATGCTATTCGTTTCACGCCAGTAACAACTGAAGAAAAGTAAAAAGTAGCATAACTTTCTTTACGTTGTAATAAAGGGCCAATAGGCCCTTTTTTTATGTCTATTAAATAACAAAAGAATTTATTATTTGCATAACTGTCAGTAGCTGAATAGTAAAAGCTTTACCTTAGCTTTTGAAACTTTTATGTTTATTATCTATATTAGGCACTGATTATATTGAATTTGTATTTGCTAGGCTGAGTAACAATGGAACAGATGAAAAATGTTGATACCATTTTGGCTAAGTTAAAAAACCAAGGCGCAATGACCTCTGGTGAATTAGCCAAAGAACTCGCGATGACCAGCATGGGAGCACGACAACACTTATTGCGCCTAGAAGGAAAAAACTTAGTCGGTCACTTTCTGCAAAAAGCAGATGTTGGTCGTCCAAAGCAAATGTGGCAGCTAACAGAGCTAGGTCATAAACGTTTTCCAGATCGACATGCAGACTTAACCTTGCATTTAATTGAATCGGTTAGCAATATTTTTGGTGAGCAAGGCTTAGAGCAAGTTATTGCATCGCGCGAAACACAAATGCTTGAAAAATATCAAGCCGCTTTAAATACCTGTACTAGCCTATATAGTAAAGTCGAAACATTAGCCTTAATTCGCTCACAAGAGGGATATATGGCTAGCGTTGAAAAGATAGCAGCTAATGAATATTTACTCATTGAAAGTCACTGCCCCATTTGTACAGCGGCTAGACAATGTCAAAACTTTTGCCGTTCTGAGTTGAGCATTTTTCAGCAGTGCTTTGGCGACGGTTTCAATGTTAGTAGAAGTGAGTATTTACTTACGGGAGATCGGCGTTGTAGCTATCATATTAGTAAGAACTCATAAGTGAAGTTTTCTCGCAAGGCAAATAATGATGATTAACAATCAAACGTCTGCTAGGATGATTTCGAGTAATAAGTTAGGGATAAATACCAAATGACTGAACAGAAAAAACTGCCAAGTGAAATTGAAGAGAACATTCAAAACTTAGCAGGCGATATTTATTTACAAATTGAAGATAAAATTACTGCACTATTAACAAGTTACAGTGAAAATTTAGCCGTTAGCCCTGAACTTATTGCACAGCAAGCTAACGTTAAGCAGTTAACAGAAAAAAACCAACAATTAAAAGCCAATGCTGAAAAAAGCCAAAACACTCAAAACTCTGAAATTAAGCTCTTAGTTTCCAGTAAAGAAAAACTGCAAAAGCAGATCGATTCACAAGCAAAAGAGCTGGAAAATCACGCTAAGTTAAATAGTGCAAAATTAACGGATACAGAACAGGCTCTAAAAGAAAAGCTCCAAGAGAATACTCAATTAAGCGAGCAAATTAAGCAGTTAACAACAGTTAAAGATGAAAATAGTAAAACACTGATTAAGTCAGAGGTAAATTCTAAGGCGCTGTCTGAAGAATTATCGGTTATTAAATCTGAGCGTGAAAAATTAACTAAAAATGATAAAGCTAAAACGGCGACAATATCAGTACAAAACCAGAAAATATCTGACTTACAGTTAAAGCATGATCAAGTTGCCAGTGAATTAGAGCTGTTAAAAGCAGATCAAGAACAAAAATTACAGTCAAATAATAAGCTGCTTTCAAACGAACAGAAACAAGCTGCTGAAGTTATTAAACAGCGACAAGCTCTTGAAAGTGAAATTGAATACTTAAAAGTAGAACAAGAGCAAAAATTAAAATCTAGTAATGAATTATTGTTAAGTGAGCAGAAAAAATCAGCTGATTTGATTGAGCAACGACAAACGCTTGAAAGTGAATTAGAGCATTTAAAAGTAGAACAAATACAAAAACTAAAATCTAACAATGAATTACTTTCAAATGAGCAAAAACAAGCTGCAGCGTTGACTAAAGAAAGACTCTCACTTGAAAACGAAGTAACAAAACAGAGTCAAAAAGTTGCCCAACTACAAAGTGAAAATAAAACGTTAATTGATAACGCTAAACAAAATCAGCAAACGGAAGTCAAACAGGCGAAAGAAGTTGTCAGCCTGACGAAAAAGTATCAACAGTTAAGTGAAAAAAGTCAGAATCAAGACGGCAAATTTGAACAGCTTAAACAAGAGAATTCAGCACTAACAGGTATGATTAGCAAAAATAATGATCAGAGCAATAAAGATAGAAGCCAAATATTAAAATTGCAGAAAAGTATTGAAGAGCTTGAGAAAATTATCACTAAAACCAGTGAAAGCGAACAAGTATTGAATCAAAAACTGGTTAGTTTAGAGCAAAAAATTAGTGCTCAAACAACAGAACAGCAAAAACTGATCGCTGATAATCAACTATTAAAAGACAAGCAACAGCAAGACCTTGAAAAACTAAAAGCTGAGCATCGAAAAGCGCTAGAAGAGTTTCAGCAAAATATAGCGCAAAAAGAAACTGCCTTAAGCGAGTTACAACAGCGTGCAGACAATAGTGCAAAATCGCTTGAAGAAAAAATTACGCTACAAGAGCAGAAAATTTCTGACAGCATAGAAAAACTACAACAAGGACAAAAAGCTCATCAAGCGTTAGACGATAAAAATCGTGATATGGCGAAGTCTCTGAGTGATTTTGAACAGCAAATAAATCAGATAGAACAAAACTTAGAATCTGAAAGATCGTCGGCATTGCAAAACCGCCAGATGGTGCAAGAAAGCAAGAATAAACAAGAACGTGAATACAATAAAGCACGCGAAACGATTAAGTACTTACGTGATGAAAATACTGAGTTGAACAGTAAACTTGAACAACAAGTGAATGAGCTTGAAGATAAATTGACGGAATATCGCTTACGGTTTGAATATGCACAGAAGCAGTTAACGAAAATGGCTAAATAAGGTTATACTAGCGACCTACTTTTTAGACTGATAATGAGACTCAACGTGGCGATTCACCTACCCTATAAAAATTTAAGCCAATGGCAACAAGTGGCATTTTGTGCCGCTTTGCTTGAGCGCATGTTACCTAATTATCAAATGTTTGCTGAGCACGCTGAGTTTGGTGATTATAAGGTGCTTAGAAATCAGTTGGACTTGATTTGGCAATGGTTAGACAAAAATAGTCGCTGTAAAATTAATTACGATGCACAAATAGCAAAGTTGGAAGAACAAGTTCCTGACCCGGACGCATTTGATTTTTTTGGCGTGTTTCCAGCGTTAGATGCTGCAATGGCATTGATGTCATTATTTCAATCAATACAAGACCCACAAAATAGTAGTTTTGAAAATATCGGCAAACTGTCTGAAAACAGTGTTAGTTACTATGTGGAATTGAGCCTAGCACAAGAAATTGATGCCGAAGCACCAGAAGGTGACGAAATCATTATTGTTCCTGAGCAAATTACAGAACATCCTCTGATGCAGTGGGAAATCGCCACACAACACGAATTATTTGATTTCATAAAAACAGCCAGTGAAAACAAAGCTTCTTGTATTAAGGCAAAATCCTTGGTGATGGAAGAAGGTTTATCGAATTTAGGTATTGAAATTAGCCACTAACATTTAATGCTAACCCACCCTAGCTTTGGTCTATATAACGGATTGCCATGCCAGTAGTTAATTACCAAAATATGACGATTATTCAGCGACTGTTCTTGTTAAGAACAGTCGCCATTATCATTCAATTATTAACGGTATTAATTGTCTATTTTGTCATGTCATTACAAATAGCTTTACTACCATTAGTCATTGTTATCATGGTGGAAATAGTTTTTCATACCTTGAGCATATTAGTTTTCAAGAAACGAAATGCTGGTAATTTGGCGATAGTTTTTCAATTAATTGCCGATGTTGTTTTCTTAACTGTGTTGCTATCTTTCAGTGGTGGTGCCACTAATGCCTTTGTTTCTTTACTCTTGTTACCGATTGTCATTGCCGCTGTAAGTTTACCAGCAGGCTATTTACTCTTCATTTCTTCATCCGCCATTGCCTCCTATAGCTTGTTATTGCTTACGATGCCTGAACACACCATGCACCATATGGATATGAGTAATCATTTTATTGGCATGTGGGCGAACTTTTTACTTTCCGTTATCGTTGTTTCTTTTGTGGTTGGTGCAATGGCGAGGGTTATTACGAATCGAGAAAGGTCAATTGCATTACAACGTGAAGACCAGTTGAAAAGCGAACAATTGTTGGCACTTGGCGTTGCCTCTGCGCAAGTGACGCACCAAGTGGCGACACCGTTAGCTAATATTCAATTATTATATGAAGAGCTTGCAGAAGATTACCCTGAACATGAAGCAGTGCTGGCTATGGCGCAACCATTGAATCAATGTACTGATCAACTAGGTTACTTTCGAACATTGGCAACATCGATTCGGGAAAACAAGAAAGCCCAATTATCAGTTAGTGAGTTACTTGAACAATTAATTGATCAGATGCATTTTCATTTTCCGGAGCAGAAATTAACGGTTATTCAAGCGCATGTCATCGATTCTTTAGTTGAGTCTGATGCTATGTTACTGCCAGCCTTGTTAAACTTGGTACAGAATGCCATTCGTGCAAATAGAGAAAATAAGCAAAGTGAAATAACCCTAACGGTAAGCACTAAGAATAATGAGTTGGTGTTGCAGTTACGAGATTTTGGCTTAGGCATTGAAGCTAGTATGAATCAAACGCAACGTGCAGTGCTGGGTGAGCAAATGGTCAAAAGCAATTCTGGCTTAGGTATGGCAGTATTTTTATCTAACTCTACCTTTCACCGTTTAGGTGGCAAGTTACAATTAATGAATCATGTCGAACAAGGCTGTATCGCTTTAGTTAATTTACCGTTACTTGCTTGCAAGGAGCAAAGTGAATCGTGAAAAAGTTATTAATCATAGAAGATGATGTGTCATTTGCCGCAACATTAGCGAGGCGGATGACTAAGCATAACTTTAGTTGTCAGCAAGTACATCAAGCAGATAAAGCGTTGCATGCTTGCTTGCAACAAAAACCAGATTGTATTTTATTAGACATGAAGTTGGCATCAGAAAATGGTCTAACCTTGATTAAGCCAATTAGAGCAGCACTGCCGAAAGTTAAGCTAGTGTTACTTACAGGCTTTGCCAGTGTTGCTACTGCAGTGCAGGCAATGCGTTTAGGCGCTGATGACTATTTAGCTAAACCGGTAAATACCCAAATGCTATTAACCGCGCTAGATATTGCACAGGAAGTTGAAAGTGCTATTGACCTTGATGTAGATACGATGTCGGCAGAACGGGTAGAATGGGAACATATTAACCAGGTGCTTAACAGCAATGATGGTAATGTTTCAGCAACAGCCAGACAACTGGGCATGCATCGACGAACGTTACAAAGAAAGTTGCAAAAAAAACCAGTATCAAAATGATACTGGGTCTATTATACCCGCCCTACTTCAAAATATACTTTCAGAACTAAGCTAGGAATTCAGGTCAAGGCGCAATATGTAGATAATGGTTATTCCCTTATCAAATATTGCAACGCTGGCCTGATTTTCTAGCTTATGTTCCCTATGGGCAAGCCGACAAAGGGTCATCTCCTGCGTTATTGATTTTGACAATAGAATAACTATTCTCTTCAATCAATGTCTTGTAGCTAACCCTTTTTCGACTTGCTGAAATGCGTATTTTGAAGTAGAGCGGGTATCACACCAAAATATTGTTAATGACAGGGTGGCGTCATCAAAAATAGCGGTTAAAACTGGTAATCCATTGCCAGGTAAACATTTCTACCCATAGCCGTAATTTTGTCCCCAACTGCTATATCACTACCATTGGCACGATTAACACCACCTAAATGGTCACTATATTGTTTATCCAATAAGTTATTTGCACCGGCTCGAACCACTAAACCACTACTAACAAAGTAATCTACCTGCCAATCAACAATCGCATAACCGGCAGAAGCTTTTTCATTATTTAAGGCTGATACTTTATTTTGTGAGGTATAAGCGTGAACGGCTAAGTTACTTTGCCAATTCTTATATTGATAATTTAAATTGATACGAGTGTTTAATGGCGATATACGATACAAGTCATCATTAATACCGTCTCGTTCACCACGTACATAGCTAACAATGCCTGACAACTTAAATTGTTCATTTAAGCGGTAATGCCAATTCATGTCTGCGCCGTATAACGTTGCATCGATGTTGGTAAACTCAAGTGGGCTATCATCGCCCATCATACCTGCGACCATTTTTACTCGCATATCAGTTGATGGAGTACCTTGAATATAATCATTCACTTTTTGGTAAAATACTTGTGGCGCAATGGCGAAATTACCTTCGTCATAAGAGATACCGACATTGAATTGATAGGCGGTTTCATTATCTAGATTAATATTGCCAACATAAGTTTTACCATCAGCTAGGCCACCAGTTGCTTGCATCGGCACCCATAAATAACGCTCTTGATAACTTGGCGCGCGTTGTTTGACTGCCACTGCGTAATTGATGGCGGTACTTTTAGTCCATTGGTATTCACTATTTAATGCTAAATCAAAGGTGGTATCAGATACACTGCGGTCTGCACTGTTAAATTCATCTCGTAAGGCTTTAATGTTTGGATTCATCATCGCCATAGAATGAGAAACTTCTTTTGCATCAGCACGGTTGCTCTTTATGCGTAAGCCTAAGGTATGTGAAAATGCACCGTTACTTGGTGTCCATTGTGCAAAAACTGAATTGCGCTGATCTTTTACATCATTGAAGTTGGTAATTTCAAACATCATGTTTTCTGGGTTAGTGATCACTGAGTTATGCTCAGCATCATAGCCTTCAAGACCAAGTAACCAATCGCCTTGGCTTAATAAGAACTTATAATCTAAGGTTTGAGCATCAGCAGTATTATAACGATACATGCTGGTATTCATGCTAATGCGTTGACTGAAGTTGTCCATGCCATGCGTTGCGTCTTGATAACCTAACTGCCAGCTCAGTTGCCAGTCACTTAGTTGCAGCTCACCGTCTAAGTTGTAGCGATCTGAATCGATATAGTCGATATCCATTGGTAATGCAGGCGTGCCAGAATCATCAGTTTTTGCGTGATGCCAAGTCGCCCCTATTTGCCAATCTTTTTCTTGATGACGTAAGTCTATACCGTATTGCTTTTTATCATATTTTGTTGAGGAAATGGTGTTGCCATCACCGTCTTCGTAATCATCGCCACTTTGGTCGGTTAAGTAGAGTAAAACACCAGTATTTTCATTGCTGATGTTAATATCACCGGCAAATGTTGAAGCGTCGTTAATGTCGTTGTAACTTATCGCTAAGTCGCCACTTAATGTTGCTCCTGTATCAACTTCTGCTTTTTTCAAGTTTACTTCAATGGCACCACCTAGTGTGTCTATACCGCTGCTAACTGGGGCTATGCCACGATAAACTGAAACAGATTCGACCATAATAGGATTAATATAAGTTAGCGGAGCATCCATAGCATTTGGGCCGGCGCTAATAATTTGTTGTCCGCCAATACTCTTTGCAATTCTTTCACCAAACATACCGCGATATTGTGCAATACCAGTGATTGGGCCATTTTTATTAATATTCGCGCCAGGCACGGTTTTAAGCCAATCAGCCACATCAGGCATTACTAAGTTGCCTTCTGCTAATGCCGTTTCTGAATGTGTTAACTTGGGTGCTTCGATGGTGATCACTTCAATGCTGTTGTCGTTAACATCTTCAGCGAAAACGCTAACTGATCCGACAGACAAAACTACAGCAAGTGTTTGGGAAATTTTTGAGAGTTGCATTACTACATCCTGATAATAAAAATTGGCTAACAGAATGATTTTTACTGAAGTTTTTCTTAAAAACAAAGCAAGTTCGGCAGAGTGCGACATTATGTCGCATCTGGGTTTGACCCAGATCAACTTAGTAGCTCTCATCGAGTTTTTAACTTAGTAATGAGTAAGTTTCTTCTACTGATTTTTAGCTAATTCACTTGATAAATATATAACTTTTATATCGGTAATACATTGACGTAGTGCTTGTAAATAAATAACCTAAGCCGTTCATTTTCTAATGCTCTTAATAAACTGTTTTATTACATGTTTATTGGGCTATTTCAATAATTGACAATTCTGCTGTAACGTTGACGTGTAATAATGTCCGACGTTGAGGATAACTATTTGTTTTTTGAAGGTTCAGAAAAAAAAGCGACCATTCTTATAGATCAAAATCAGCTTTCGTTACTCGAAAACTTCGATGATGACTTTTGGCAGCAATTGGTGCAATGCGGTGATGCTCATATTCTTTCATCAATTAAGAATAGTGACTGTAAAGCCTTTCTATTGTCAGAATCAAGCTTGTTTATATGGCATGATCGTTTATTAATTATAACTTGTGGCAATACGCAGCTAGTGCGGTCGGTTGAATATTTTATCCAACAAGTCGGCATGGATAAAATTCAGCAAGTTATTTATCAGCGTAAGAATGAATACTTTGCTCATGCTCAACCGAGTACTTTTGGTGATGATATAAAACTGCTAAGCCAATATATGCAAGGCAAAGCACATCGTTTTGGCGAACTAGATAGTCACCATAATTATATTTTTCATCAAGATAATCGCTTTCAAGCTCGTAATAACGATAAAACCTATGAGTTATTAGCGTATCAAATTAGTAAGAAAGCGTCTGACAAGCTCACGACTGTTGGCTTAACAGCAAAAGAAATAAGAGCTTTCCTACAATTGGAAACGTTATTTAGTGACTTTATCTTAGATGACTTTGTTTTTGACCCGTTCGGCTATTCCATCAATGCCATTAATGGACTTAACTATCTTACAATTCATGTGACACCTCAAGAAAGTAGTAGTTATGTCAGTATTGAGTCTAATGTGAACTTAATTAAACTGGCCCCGACTTTTTTAGCCATTTTGTCACCTAAATCATTTGATTTACTTAGTTTTAATGAATTTAACTTTAGTGATTTAACGGATACTTTTATACCAAAAAATTATGTTGCTACGTCGTTAGTTAGTCAGCATTTAAGCAATAACTACTCAGTTTGTTTTAGTAACTACATTTTGCCGCAGCAAGTGTTCTCTCAAGCTGCAACACTTGATTTAGTTGAACAAAGTCATGCACTTTAATTTTTGCTAGTGATAGTTATTATCTAATAATTCAGTTACGGTATCGGCGAAAAATAAAAATAAGGCTCTTGTGAGAGCAATAAGGAATTTGAATGAAATTAGGTTATTCATGGCTTTGTATAAGCGCACTGTTTGTATCCACTATTACCTTAGCAAACGTATCTACCGAAAAGCCTACGAGCGAAGTCACTCGTATTGAGCAGTCGGTAGTTAACGCGTTAGAGGCTTTTCAAGTGCCAGGTATTGCCGTAGCAATTGTTAAAGACAACGAGGTTGTTTTAAGCAAAGGTTTTGGCGTACTTAAACATGGCAGCAAGCAAGAAGTTAACGCTGACACTTTGTTTGGCATTGCATCAAATACCAAAGCGATGACTGCAGCGTTATTAGCGAAACTAGTTGATGAAGGTAAGTTAACTTGGCAAACCAAAGTCATTGACATTATTCCTGAATTTCAATTGCCAGATGCTTACGTTACCCGTGAATTCACTATTATTGATTTGTTATCACACAACAGTGGCCTAGGTTTAGGGGCTGGTGACTTAATGATTTGGCCAGAAACCACGCTAACCAACCAAGATGTTATTAAAGGCATGAAGCACTTACCGCAAGTGTCGAGCTTTCGTAGTGAATTTGCCTATGACAATTTAATGTACGTTATTGCTGGTGAAGTTATTGGCAAAATTACCGGTAAGTCTTGGCAAGAAAATATTCAAAGTACTATTTTTGATAATTTGGGGATGAAAAACACCCGCGCTAAATATTCCTTAATTCCACAAGCTAATAAAAATGTTGCTCGTGCTCATGTGCCACTTGATGGCAAGTTAAATGTAGTTGGCGGTAATTTCTTAGAGAAGTTCTCGTCTGCAGGCTCTGTTGCTTCAAGTGTGAACGATATGTCGTTATGGCTTAAAGCCCAGTTAAATAGAGGACAATATGGTCAAGATGGCGAGCAAGAGTTAAGACTATTTAGTGAAAAGCAAAGCCGCGCTATGTGGCAAGCTCGCACACTATTGCCAGTACCACAAAGTGCTACGGATCAAGATAAAACCCACTTTACCGCTTATGCTTTAGGCTGGTTTGTTAAAGACTACCATGGCGTAAAGGTTATTCAGCATACAGGTGGCATTTTAGGTATGGTATCGAAAGTCGTGCTAGTACCAGAAGAAAACTTAGCGATGGTGATTTTAACCAATCAGCAATCGGGCTCTGCGTTTAATGCCATATCGCAACAGATATTGAATGAGTACCTCAAATTGCCTGAGAAAGATTGGGTTGAGCATTATGTGACAAAAATGAAAAAATATAATGCAGATAAAAAAGCACAAATAGCTGAAGCTGCCGCCAGTGTCGATAAAAACTCAAAACCGTCGTTGGCGTTGGCAGATTATGCACAAACCTACCTTGATAATTGGTATGGCGAAATAGCGATTACTTTGGAAAATAACAAGTTAGTCATGCAATTTGGCAATACGCCAGCATTACATGGCACATTAGAACATTATCAACACAATACCTTTATTGTCCGTTGGGATGATAGAACACTAGAAGCAGATGCTTATGTTAATTTTAATTTAAACCCTGATGGCAGCATTAACTTCGCTACGATGGAAGCTGTTTCATGGGCAACAGATTTTAGTTTTGATTTTCATGATTTAAAATTACAGCCTAAAGCGCCAGTTACTCAGCATTAATTAAACATGTTTAATTTGAAGGGCTCAATTGAGAATATTGAGCTCTAAAAGGTAAAAAGAGGCTAATGCCTCTTTTTTTATTTTTTCATTGTAATAAGTTAATGAACTTACACTTCACCATTTTGGTAAAGTCGATAGACAACCTGCCCTGCGACTTTTTCTTTTAACAATTGCCAATGACTCGGCATAACTTGTTGGTTGTTATCCGACTCCATTTCAACATAAATTAAGGCATTTTCAGTAAGCCCTTGTTGGGATAGTGCTTCTGCAGTTTTCTGCGCCAAACCTTTTCTAAACGGCGGGTCAATAAAGACTAAGGAAAATTGTTGCTGACTTTTTTGTAAAAACTCTAAAGCATTAGTTGATAAAATATCGATATTATCGGCTTTTAATAATGTTTTATTTGCCGTTAACTGCTGAGCCGCTGCTTTGTTTAGCTCAATAAAAGTGACTGATTTAGCACCGCGAGAAAGAGCTTCAAAACCTAAGCCACCTGAGCCGGCAAAACAATCTAAGCATTTAGCATCTTGCACATAAGGCATTAACCAGTTAAAAACTGTTTCTTTCACCCTATCCGTGGTTGGGCGTAAACCGTCTGCCATTAGCACGGGTAACTTTCGACCACGATACTGGCCGGCAATAATACGTATTTGCCCTTTTGCAGCACTTTTGTTTGGTTGTTTTTTGAGTTTGCTCATAACTTCAACAGCTTTTGTTTTTTGTCGGCGGGTTAGGTGATACTATATCGACAATTTTATCCTTGTTTACTAATGAATACCAACTGATCTCATGAATTGTTCGCTATCGAGTAATACATAAGCAGGTAGTTTTAGTGGTAAACCTATTCATCAAATTAATATTGTAAATACATTTATGTCGAAGAAAAAAGGTATGTTTTCCTGGTTAGGTCTAGGTAAAAAGCAGGAAAAAGAAGTTATTCCTGCAGTTGAAGAAGTTAACGAAAATGTTGTTGAAGTAACTGAAGATACTTTAGTTACTCCTGAACACGATGCTGTTGATACACTTGTTGATGAAGCGCCGATAGTACAAACAGCCGAACAACAAGTTGAAGTAATAGTTGCGGTTGAAGAGGCTATTGCTGAAGAATTACCTGCAGAGCCAGAGCCAGAGCCAGAGCCAGAGCCAGAGCCAGAGCCAGAGCCAGAGCCAGAGCC
>OJFV01000037.1_pt1 | contig 117679 bp, 107 predicted proteins | sample 1594391 | NCBI WGS metagenome assembly OJFV01 (sample SAMN05416856, study PRJEB24817) | seawater metagenome | isolation source: Sea water | place: Canada:Atlantic | collected 2013-11 | reverse complement strand
GAATTTGCCCCATAGTGCATCCTTCCATTCCAAGGAAAATAATGTACCACTAAAACCTGGGACCAAACACCTAGGAAATTCTAAAAGCAAAAAAAAATCTTTAAAAAGAATTATTTCTATTGTCGCCCTGTTATCGCGGAGCGCAAACTGTGTATACTGCGCCGCAACATATACAGCCTGGCCTCAAATCAGGACAAAATCCCATTTTGATGCCAACGATACAATCTGCTGCCAGACTATTATTTAAGGGAACCCAGCATGTCCGACCAAGGTAAAATCCGCGTAGAATCAGATTCCATGGGCGAAATCGAAGTCGCTGCCGATCGTTATTGGGGGGCACAAACCCAACGCTCCCTACAAAACTTTAAAATTGGTGGGGAAAAAATGCCCCCAGCCCTTATTAAAGCATTGGGAACTCAAAAACTGGCCGCAGCCAAAACAAACATCGAGCTCGGCGTCCTTGATGCAAAACTTGGCGAAACCATTTGCCAAGCAGCTCAGGAAGTCATTGATGGAAAACTAACTGATCATTTCCCTCTGGTTGTTTGGCAAACTGGGTCTGGCACCCAGAGTAATATGAACACCAATGAGGTTATTGCCGGGCGGGCAAATGAGCTCCTGAACGGAGAGCGCGGGGGAAAGGCACCTGTGCACCCAAATGATCACTGCAACATGGGACAATCCTCTAACGACACTTTCCCTTCTGCAATGTCCATCGCAGGCGTGAGACTATTAAGTGAAGAAACTATTCCCGCCCTTGAGAAGCTTCAAGCATCATTAGATGCCAAGGTAAAGGCGTATGACAAGATCATCAAGATTGGTCGTACCCACTTGATGGATGCTACTCCCCTTACCCTAGGCCAAGAGTTTTCCGGATACGCCAAACAAATAGAGTATGGCATTGCCCGCATCAAAAATACTCTCCCTCGGCTGGCAGAGCTCGCTCAGGGCGGAACAGCAGTTGGCACAGGCTTGAATTCTGTTGAAGGTTTTGCAGAAAAATTTGCGGCCCAGGTATCCAGTATTACAGGATTGCCTTTCACAACGGCGCCAAACAAATTCGAAGCCCTAGCCGCTCATGACGCGATTATCGAAGCCTCTGGCGCGCTTAACGTCCTTGCTGCTTCATTGATGAAGATTGCCAATGACATTCGGATGCTCGGTTCTGGCCCGCGTTGCGGGTTTGGTGAACTGTTGCTTCCCGCTAACGAACCTGGCTCGTCCATAATGCCCGGCAAAGTGAACCCTACCCAAGCTGAAGCAATGACCATGGTCTGCGCACAAGTAATGGGGAACCACACCACGATAACGATTTCTGGATCAAACGGCCATTTTGAACTGAATGTTTTCAAACCTGTAATGATTTACAATCTCCTTCAATCAGCAAAACTGATCGGGGATGCTTGCGATTCTTTCCGTGAAAATTGTGTGGATGGTATCGAAGCAAACGAAGAGCGCATTACCAGTTTGATGCAACAGTCTCTGATGTTGGTTACGGCCCTAAACCCACATATTGGCTATGACAATGCAGCTAAAGTTGCAAAAAAAGCATACGTCGAAAATAGTACTCTTAAAGAAGCCGCTATAGAACTCGGCTTATTGACAGCGGAAGAATTTGATCAAAAAGTTCGCCCTGAAAATATGGTTGGGCCGCGTAAGGCTTAGTGGTTTTAAAATAATGAAACAAGCGGGAGAAGTTCAGCTGAACTTCTCCCCTTTCTAAAATATACAGCGTGCGAACTCATGCCTGAAATTATCCGTTCCGAAGAGGTAAAAAAACGGTCTGTTACGATCGCCGGCCACCGAACGAGCTTCAGTCTTGAAGAGGCTTTTTGGCTGGAAGTAAAGAAATTGGCTAAAGACCAAGGTCTGTCAATCAACCAGTTTATTGAGAAGGTTGACGAAGCCAGAACAAGTAACCTCTCGAGCACTCTTCGTATTTTGGTCTTGAAAAATTTACAAAACCAGCTCCAATCAACGACAGTTTCGATACCTCAAGACTCTTGAGCATTAGCCACCTAAGCCTTTTAGTAACCCTTTAATAAGATCTTTGGCTTTTTTCTTTTTTGACTTTTTCTCTTCGACCACAGGTTCTGTTGTTTCGGTTGCACCAGAAGTCGCATCGGGAGCCGCTTCAGGTTCAGCTTCTTCGATAGATCCGCCACCAAGTAATTGTTGCAGGGGATTACTTGTAGATTTTGACTGGAGGAACAGCCCCTTCACTCTTGGATTTGGCTTATCAAGCGGACCTTTAAGATGGACTGTAATATAAGGTTTAGTTGGATCTTCTCCGGCACGGAACAAGTCGCTCTGGCTATTAAGAAGCCATGCTGGAAGATCAACTCTTGCCGTCGTAAAGACGGTTGCATTACGGCCATCTAATCTGAGGTCATTACTCAATAAAACACCGTTTTCAATGACATAGGTTCCCGCTAGGTTGGCTGGTTGACCAGCAAAAGACTGAAGTAGAGTTGTCGTCGCATCTCCAACGCCCTGAATACCTTTTAATTTAGCCCCAAGAACTCCCAGTAGCGCGCCGCCGACGAGTTCTTTATTCTTAATTTTAGCTTTAAGAACCCCCTTGACGGTTCCACTCCCTGCAAGGGTTTGCACCAGCTCAGCCTCTGAACTCCCTAAAGACGTTAAAGTACCAGAAAAAGAGATCGGCCCCGAAACTCTTTTAAAATCTGCAGCTGTCCGCAACAAGCTGTTGCTCTTTATGTTCTCCGCCTTAAAATCAACGTTCAGGGCAAGTTCATCACCCGCGTTTAAGACCCCAGTTGCCGATATTGGTCCGCCATATGCTGTCCCTTGAAACTGGGAAACGGTCAATACTCTATTCTGTAAAGTTGCTTTAGCCTGAACATTTTGAATTTTGGTTGTGTCTTGGACAATCGCATCAGAGATAAGCGATATATCCGCGTCAACCAGCGATAAAACGGATGTATTGATCGGTTTATGAGACCAGCGACGGCTCAGGCCAGCAGAGGAGAAATTACCACCACCACTCGCTCCTCCAGATGCCCCCCCTTTTGGGTCCGCTGGGAGTAAATTATTGAGGTTCAGCACCCCCGTAATAAGGTTCGCTGTTACTTGAGGTTTATTGCCATTGAGATTTGCGAGAACACTGCCTTGAATTCTCGTATCTGCAATTTTCCCATTCAACTCTGCTAACTCAACTTGTCGAAGGTCAGTCTTGACCATTGCCTTGGCAGTTAGACGACCCCAGTTGTCGTTCACAGCTGAGCCTTCACTTAGTTTCCGTACCAGATGGGCTGCATTGGGATGATCGATACTAATCTGACCTTCGTATAAATATTCGCCCGCAGGGCGCACGTGTCCCCGAGCCTGATAAGATCCGCCAAGAGCAGTACCTAAGAGATCAATAGACAGATCCTTAACTGTCCCTTTTAGACTTCCGTTGAAATCAATTTTCCCAATATCAGGCACGGTGTTTTTTTCAGCATCGCCTGTCGCAACCAGTAATTTGGATAAATCACTGATGTTCGCAATAACCGTTGCATCCATAATTGGATTTTGCACAATATCAGAAAAAGTACCCGATAGAGCCAACGAGCTTCCCACAACATCATCAAGAGACACATTGCGAACAGTAAGCCCCCCTTGTTGAAGGGTCCCGTCTAAACGCACCCCTTTTAGAGGAACTTTTCTATAGAGAACTTCACCGAAAGAAAGATCTACATTGGCATCAAAATCATTCAGAATATCCAGGGGACTATTAGATGAGCTTTTAGATTTTTTCTCATCCAATTGTGTGGATACATTGTCGTTCGAAATCTCTCCTTCCGCTCTGAGAGATCCGTCCTCTTGTTGATTTTGGGCAGTCCGTGTCGTTTCAGTCTTCGCTTTCACGATTTGGTAAGCACCGAGATCAAGTCGGTCAACGACGAGCCGGGCACCAATGCCTAAGCGATCTCTTAAGGCAACAGTTACGGCACCGTCCAAATGGGTAACATCCAGAGTAAGAGAGATTGGATTCAAGACAACTTGTTGCGGGGTAATTGAAAATTTTGTCTTACTTTCCAGACGCCGAAGACGATCATTTGGCACAGCAGGCACATCAACTTTAAGCCAATTTAAAATTCCCCTAAGATCTTCCGTTCGTGCCGTAACCTGACCACTGACTGTTTGGTTGGCATAATTGCCAAGCATCGACAATTGCCCCCCACTCGGAAGCAGCGCATTGAATTTATCTACCGTCAAAACCCCGCCGACCAGATTGGTTTGCAAGGTAAATTCTCGGACAATTTGTCGGTTATAAATAATATCAGAAACGAGAATTTGAGCATTTACGTTTATATTATTTGGCAGAACAGGCCATGCTGTTGAGGTATTAGTGCTCTCTGGAGGAATAGGTGTCGAATTGGAATTTTGCGTTTCGGATCCAGGCGGCTCATCAACTTTAGTTGGAACAATTGTGCTATTTTTATGCTCCGCACCGGCAAGAATGTCATCAAGGTTTACACGGGGGCTGGCAAGGACCAACTCAACAGTTGGATCTTGCGTTAGATCCACTTTCACATCACCAGTAATGTTTTGAGCCCCAACACGAAAATCAATCCCCTCTAGGGAAAGCTTTGTCTTATCGCCTTGCAAAGAAGCAGAGAGTTCAAAATCACTATTTGCCTTCGTCGTAATCGTCACGCCAAACAACTCGGAAATCAAGGAACCTAAATCGCTCCCATCCCCTTCAAATTTCCCTCGGTAAGACGTACTTTCCACATGTTGAGATATGGATCCCGTAAATTTAAGTTTTGCTTGTGAATCTGGCAATCGAATACCAGCGTTAAGAGGAGTTGCTCCCTGATCTGCGATCTGCCCGATATCGAGTTCAATTTCAGTGCGCTGCCCCCTGAGCACTAAATCGCCCGCCAATGTAAACGGACCAACAAGAGAGCCTGCAATTATCTCAGCATTAATTCCTTCAAACTTTTCTTGAATACCCTTTATTGAATCAAAATAGGTCAGAGTTCCATCAATAACATGGAACTGATCAAGTGAAATATTTTGGAAAAAATCCTCGTCGCTTGCGTCTTGACTATCTTTTGGAAGAACCTCCTTAGAAGCAGATAGGTCTTCCTGAGTTTTGCTTTCTTCTACAGAAGTAAAATCCCAGTTACCCGAGCCATCTGCCAATTTTTCTGCAAAAATTACTGGTTTTCGGAGCGTAACTTCTTCTACCCGGACAGAACCGCTTAAAAGAGGAAAAATAGCAATTTTGATACCAAGCTCTTCAAGGCTCAACATAAAGGGTTGGCTTGAATTGGGTGCGTTAGAAAATGTAACATCAGTAGCAGAAAAGCTAGGTGTTGGAAGAACCCGTAAACTCACATCACCATTGATGACAAGTTCCCGACCTGTTGAAGCAAGAACACGGTCTGTAATCTCGCCTTTGTATTTATTCCAATCAACAAATCCTGGCCCAAAAAGAACGGCGGAAATAACCAGTAATACTAAAATGATCCCAGAAACCGTTAATTTACGCACGAACTCACCTTTATTCATTAAAATTCATGTCCAGTTATGAACTAGAATCACACTTATTAATTGTTAGATACCAAACTAGACAAACTGTCCATTTTTTTCAATCACATAGAAATCAAATGAACCTTCTTAGCCAATGTGCAGGTTTGTTTGAAAATAGAAAATGAAAAATAATAAACCATAACGAGAAATTAGTGATAAAATACTCTCGCCATCAATCTTTAACTCACGTGTAAAAGGTAACTCACTTTGTTCAGGTACATAATAGTTTTCCCGATTTTCTTTTTTATGACCACCGCCAACGCAGAAACACAGCTACAAAACAAACAACTGGCTGAACTCTGCTCTTCGAAAGATCGTTGGTACGGGGGGCTTTGTAATGGCTACATTACAGGAACAGTGGAAAGCCTCCTTGAAATGAGAGAGCAAGGATTAATATCAGAAGCCTTTTGTTTTCCCCCTAATATAGAACGTGGCAACTTTATTGACACCATACGTTCTCAAGTATCAAATGCCGCGACATCGACCTCCGCCTTTGAAAGCATTGTACTCATTCTAAGGGATAAATATCCTTGTGAGTAAAAAAACTCAGAAACAGAGCTGTAATCACAACGAAGAGGTGGAACGCCTCAAGTCTTTAATTGCTGTCGTTTCCTGTGTTTCAATTGCTGGGATCAGCATGGGATTTACGCTTCCCCTTATGACTTTGACATTGGATCGGGATGGCAGCAGTGGATCTCTGATTGGTTTAATAGGCTCTATGCTTGGCATAGCCATCGTTGTCTATTCCCCGATCGTACCAAAATGTATCTCGTTTCTGGGTATGAGAAAATACGTCCTGGCTTGCATGATCGCCGAAGCTTTTATGTTTATCTGTTTAAAATTATTCTCCCTCCCTCTCCATTGGATTGTCATCAGATTTGTAATGGGGATGGCAGTTGCGGGAATTTTTATCGCGACTGAAAGCTGGATAAACCACTTGGCTAAACCCGAAACCAGAGGCCGGGTATTAGCTATTTTCAATATCTCTTTAGGCGTCGGCTTTGCCTCTGGCCCAATGATTTTGATTGTTACTGGCACGGTAGGATGGCCCCCTTTCCTTACCGGGGCTGTGATTACCACAATTGCGCTGATACCACTTTTCTTTATTAAAAGCCCTAAAATGAACCTGGAAGAACCAAGCCAGTTTAGCCCTTTCGCCTTCATCTTCATTGCCCCGGCCCTTTGTCTTGCAGTCGTTCTGACAGCAGGTACAGAGACCCTTATGGGCAGTCTTTTTCATTATTACAGTGCAAGGATCGGTTATCCTGAAGCCGACATGCATAAAATGTTAAGCCTCTTTTTCATCGGCGGAATTATCTTTCAATACCCCATTGGCTGGTTAGCTGATCATATCAATATCAGAAAGCTACTTCTCGCCCTCGGTATCATTTGCTTCCTTTGCATCTGTATCATTATGCAAATACCCACCAATGCCCTGCTGCTAAAAATCACCCTTTTTTGTTGGGGAGGGATCGTAACATCCATTTACACGACTGCCCTCACCGCTGTTGGACAGGAATACACTGGCTCAGAATTGATTGCCGCAAATACTTCCTTTGGGCTTCTATGGGGATTGGGGGGCTTCATGCCCCTTATTGGAGGACAAGCAACGGTTTATTTTGGTGGCAACGGTTTACTCTACGCAGCCATGTTTTTAACGTTGTTGTTTGTGTTTATGATGGCCTTATCAATAAGTCGACCATCGCCCCGAAAAACAAGTTACCCCAACTAAATATCTACTCTTGATCCCATTGAGCTTTTTTCCGATAGATTGTCGATGGATTGATATCCAGTAAAGAAGCCGCCTTTGGTATGGATCCACCGCAAGCCTCGATCGCCAGCTCTATCGCTCTCTTTTCAACAACCCACAGAGGTTCGATATCATTTGCGGCAGACCGATTTTGATAGCCAAGATTTGACGAATGATCATTGCTCAATACTACTGGTGAAGATCGAAGTACTAAATTATCGACATCCTCATTTTGTAATGGCATTTGGCTATCTTTACCCAGTAGTTCTGGAAGCATATCTGCTGTTAAGACTTGGCCATCATTAAGAACAATCGAGTTTCTGATTACGTTTTGAAGTTGTCGAATGTTTCCCGGCCAGGCGTAATTATTGATGATCTCTGCAGCATCAGAAGAGAAGCTGGAAAAATCTTTCCCTTCTTCTTCGGCATAATCAACCAAAAAGGTCCTTGCGATCTCAAAGATATCTTCATCTCGGTCTCGAAGTGGGGGAAGATGGATTGGTATCACATGTAATCTGTAATAGAGATCTTCTCTAAATCGACCAGATTGTACTTCTTGCAGAGGGTTTCGATTTGTCGCGCAGACAATCCTAATATTTACGGTTTCCAGGCGCGTACTGCCGACCTTGTGAAAAGTACCGCTTTGAATAAAGCGCAGTAATTTTGTCTGCAGATCCAAATCCATTTCACAAATTTCATCTAGAAATAACGTCCCGCCGTCTGCTAGGCTTGCCGCACCATCACGATTACTAATGGCCCCGGTAAAAGCCCCCTTAACGTGCCCGAATATTTCTGATTCCATAAGGTCTTTGGGTATCGCACCGCAATTCAAAGGTACAAAGGGTTTGTCCAATCGGGGGCTGCATTTGTGTATTGCCTCCGCGCAAACCTCTTTACCAGTACCACTCTCACCAGTGATAAAGACTGTTGCCTTGGAAGCAGAGGCGGAATCAATGGTGCGATAGATTGATTGCATAGCCAGAGAAGAGCCAATGAAGCCATAAAAATGGGTCCGTTCCTTAATGGCCTCGACCATTTCAGAAAGTTGCATGTGCTTGAGAGCGTTGCGCACCGTCACAATCAGTCGATCTGCGGAAAAAGGCTTCTCTAGAAAGTCATATGCCCCTAATCGCATTGATTCTACGGCAACATTAACGGAAGCGTTCGATGTAATAATAACAACAGCTACCGGAAGTTTTTGTTCCTGAACCATGCGCAGAATTTCAATTCCATCCATGTCGGGTAGTTGCAAGTCAAGCAAAACAACACGATAACCCCCACGATCAAGTTCAATAAGAGCATCGCCCCCAGAAGCCACTTGGGTAGAATCATAACCTGAACGTCGAAGATAGCTCGTATAAACCGCGGAAAGTGATGCCGTATCTTCAACAAGAAGGATGGAGGGAGTTTCAGTCATTCATTACGATCAAAAGGGTATTGGCTTTTGGGAACATTTAATTATCCTAAACCATAGTACCCACAGCTTATCTTGCCAAGCGCAACCATTTAGCCATAATTCAGGTCACACGTAAGCAAGATAGTTACAGCTAGAGTTATCCTAAGCGCCGAATCTCTTAATTCTTCAGATAAGCTTCCAACGTAAGTTGACCGATGACTTTTACGTTGCCCGCGAGCTTTATCGCCTTTTTAACATCGCCTCTGCGACAACATTCATTAATCTCGGTCATTTGTTGCTGAAGTCTAACGGCGCCAAAAGTACCACTAACGCTTTTAAGCGTATGGCTTTCTCGCTCGAGTTGCTCACCATCTGAACTGCTTACGGCACCGATGACGCCTTCCAAATGCATTTGGAGGTCGCAAAGAAATCGTTCAACAAGGAATGGAATCATTTCCGCCCCGACCTCATCAGAGAGTGCCTGGATTACAAGGTCTTCACGAATAGGGAATTCGTCGTTTCGGCTCGACAGGTCCTGTTCTATCGTTTGGTTAATTGTCCTATGCTCCCCTTTTAGAGTCGGATATGAAACTTCAGCAAATTTCGGCCACTCTATTGCTGTCCATAAATATTGTAACCCGACTTAGAAGATACGATTGTACTGGGGAAAGTTGGCAACTCCCAGTGACACTGAGTGACCGTATCAAAGCCTATTATACAAAGTAACTGCTACCAAAACCTTACTATTTATAAAAGGCTAATTTAAAATTTCAAAAATTATTATTCCCACTTGCTGACGATCTCAGAACTCTGGTTTAGAACAACGCCTAAGAAGCCGTTACATCATAAGTAGCTAAAATTTTTCCGCTCATTGCATCCTCACAATAAAGCCCGACATCATATCCCCATAACTGGGCGATACGCTGCATAACCTGCTCTGCCTCTTTGCCATCAATAGGAACATCATCATGCACCATATGCCGCAATGTGATCGCACGATCGCCCTCAAACTCAACATCCGCAACCTGGATATCAAGGGTCATAGCCGACACGGTATAGGACTTTGCTAGGGCGCTCCGGACTTTACGATACCCACGACTATCATGGATGGCTTCAACTTTTAAGTGAGGGAGTGCTGAGTTATCGTGAATTTGAAACAATCTGAAATCCCGAATAAGTTTTGGGCTCAAAAACTGAAGGATAAAGCTTTCGTCTCGATAGTTTGCCCAAGCATCTTTAAGAACTTCAATTCCTTTGTTACACCCGGCAATATCTGGAAACCATGTTTTGTCTTCATCCGTGGGCTCGTGGCAAATACGATAGATGTCTTGCATCATCGCAAACCCCAATGCGTAAGGATTGATGCCGTTCCACCTAGGGTCATCAAATTCAGGCTGAGCAACAACACGGGTGTGGTAGTCGATAAACTCCAACATAGAGCCTTCTGTAATCAACCCCTTGTCGTACAGCCTGTTCATAATAAAATAATGACAAAAACAGGCACACCCCTCGTTCATGACTTTAGTTTGTTTTTGAGGATAAAAGTACTGTGCAATATTTCGAACAATCCGAAGAATTTCTCTTTGCCATTCTTGCAAAACAGGGCTGTGTTTCTCAAAAAAGTAGAGAAGGTTCGCCTCAGGTAAGTCAAACTTGACCATATTGGCTACTTGAGATTGGCTTTTAGTTTTTTCATCAGTAGTTCCCTCAGCGTCAGGAGGGAGAGTACTCCAGATATCACGATAATCGCTCCGTTCATGTTCTTCCCGATCAGCTAACCTTTGCAAAGTCATTTCAGTCGATAACGGCACGGGTCTGGAGTAGTGATCCACCGCGTTATCACGAAGAGCATGGGCGGCATCAAGAAGCTCTTCAACCGCTTCGACACCGTGGCGTTCCTCGCACTTGCTAATGTACTCTCTTGCAAAATGCATATAGTCAAGAATAGCCTCGGCATCTGTCCATTGTTTGAATAAGTGATTGTTTTTGAAGAAATGGTTATGCCCAAATGCTGCATGGGCTACGACCAGAGCCTGCATCGTCATGCTATTTTCTTCCATGACATAACTGATGCAAGGGCTAGAGTTAATGACAATCTCATAAGCCAGACCCCGCATGCCCTTACGATAATAAAATTCATCTTGAACAAAGCTTTTGCCAAACGACCAATGATTATACATCAAGGGCATGCCGATGCCTGAATAGGCATCAAGCATTTGTTCGGAAGTAATGACTTCGATCTGGTTAGGGTATACGTTTAGCCCTAAATCTTCATTGGCGATTTCCTCTATGGCATCATAAACAGTATCAAGCTTTTCGAAGCTCCATTCCGCACCATCGTAGAGGGGCTTTAGCACTTTTCGCGCCTGTCCCATATGTACTCCTCATTTCACGCGTCTTTTGCGTGTTCTTTAGAGAATAAGTCCTGAAATACAGGAAAAATATCATTTGATTTCACAACACGACGCATCGCAAAATTACTGAATTCTGGTGTAAGTTGAGAGTAAATTCTCCAAAGATCCGTCATATTCTGTTCGTCTTTGAAAATCTCGAGCTCCTGCTCATCCATAACTTCTATATAAGAGAAATACTGACAAGCAGGCAGGATACTCTCTTGCATAATGGATAGACACTTTTCTCTATCGCTGGCAAAGTTATCGCCATCAGATGCTTGAGCTGCATAGATATTCCAGTCCCCAAGAGGGAAGCGATCATCTAGGACTTTCTGCATCTCTTCCAGTGCAGACGAAACGATAGTCCCACCCGTTTCACGGGAATAGAAAAATGTCTCCTCGTCCACTTCTTTGGCCATATGTGTATGGCGGATAAAAACAAGTTCAACACGCTCGTATTGTGTCGAAAGGAAAAGGTGAAGAAGCATAAAGAAACGTTTGGCGAGATCCTTCATCCCTTCGCTCATTGATCCTGACACATCCATAAGGCAGAACATGACTGCCCGGGTATTGGGTTTGGGGATTTTGGTGTAGGATTTATAGCGAACATCGAGAGGATCTATATAAGGTACAAAGCGGCGGCGACTTTCTAAAAGTTCAAGTTTTTCCTGAAATTCTTTCAGTTTTTTGGTTTTTTTACCCTTAGCCTCAAGGGCCAAAATTTCTGAGCGCAATTCGTCAACTTCATCACTGCCAGGGCGTCTCATAGCGATCCTACGCGCAAGACTGTGGCGCATCGTCCGCTTCAAATCAAGATTACTCGGGGACCCTACACGAACAAAGCCCGCGCGTTGTTTCTCAAACTCAACTTCTTCTTTCAAAGAAGTCTTCACCAGATCGGGCAGTTCGAGATCTTCGAAAAAAACTTCTAAGAATTCTTCGCGAGAGAGGGAGAATTGAAAACTATCCTCGCCATCCCCATCTTCGCTTGCTTTTTTACCGCCCTTGCCTTCACCGCCTTTAGGTGGGCGTTTTATTTGATCTCCGGCTGAGAACTCTTTGTTTCCAGGAAGAACACGATCGTGCTTTCCTTTATTATAATCATATTTAAAACGCGGTTCATTGAGGCCCTTAGAAGGAATAGTGATACGTCCATTATGACCAATATCAGTTATCTTCCCCCCATTCACAGCCTCCTTAACCGCTTTGCGTATTTGAGACTGTGCACGCCGCATAAACCGTTGTCGATTGGGTAAACTTTTGCCCTTTGGGTTTAAGCGCCTATCAATAAAATGCATCATAATTTTGTTTATCCGTTCGGTTGTTCCCTCCCCAAAGTAACCGTGCAGGTTATCCTGCTTTGTTCACACGCATATACCAGTCAACAAGCCTGTGGACTTGACGCTTGCTATATCCTCGAACCACCATGCGCTCGACAAACTCATTGTGTTTTGATTCTGTTTTTTTGTCCTTTTTAGACCCAAAGGAAATAACCGGGAGTAAATCTTCAACCTGGGAGAACATCCGTTTTTCAATGACCTCACGGAGTTTTTCATAAGAAGTCCAATGAGGATTACGCCCCTTGTTGGTCGCCCTTGTCCGCAGCGTAAATTTCACGACTTCATTTCGGAAGTCTTTAGGATTAGAAATACCTGCAGGCTTTTCAATTTTTGAAAGCTCTTGATCCAAAATCCGAGGATCCAGTAGTTGCCCCGTATCTGGGTCTTTAAAGTCATGCCCTTCGATCCAGGCATCAGCATAAGAGATGTAACGATCAAAGAGATTTTGTCCGAAATCAGAATAGGATTCCAAATAAGCTTTTTGAATTTCGTTACCAATGAATTCGGCATAACGGGGAGACAAATACCCTTTTATGAATTCAACATACCGCTTTTCGACCTCTTCAGCGAATTGCTCGCGCTGAATTGACTGCTCCAGGATGTACATTAAGTGAACCGGATCTGCCGCAATCTCATTAGCGTCATAGTTGAAAGTTTCTGCTAAGACCTTAAAAGCAAATCGTGTAGACACCCCACTCATACCTTCATTTTGACCTGCGGCCTCTTTGTACTCCTGAATTGGCTTCGCATTAGGGTCGACATCTTTTAAATTATCACCGTTATAAACACGCATTTTCGAGAATATATTTGAGTTCTCGTGTTCTTTTAACCGGGTCATAACACTGAACTGAGACATCATTTCCAATGTTGCAGGGGCGCTATGTGTTTCATTCAAATCACTATTACGAATGAGTTTGTGATAAATTTGGGCTTCTTCAATGGCCCGTAAACAGTATGGCACCTTGATGACGCACACACGGTCAATAAAGGCCTCATTGTTTTTATTGTTTTTAAAATTTTGCCATTCAGATTCATTTGAATGCGCTAATATAATGCCTTGGAAAGGTATCGCACCAAGGTTTTCAGTACCAACATAATTCCCTTCCTGGGTTGCCGTCAAAAGTGGGTGAAGCATTTTAATCGGCGCTTTGAACATCTCGACAAACTCAAGAAGTCCCTGAGTAGCCATATTCAAACCACCGCTATAGGAATAGGCATCAGAATCGTTTTGGCTGTAATATTCCAACTTACGAATATCTACCTTACCGACGAGAGAAGAGATATCCTGGTTATTTTCATCACCAGGTTCTGTTTTAGTTACGCAGATTTGTTTAAGTTTAGAGGGATACATTTTGAGGACGGTGAATTTAGAAATATCACCTTCAAACTCTTCCAACCTTTTCAATGCCCAAGGAGATATTAATCCGGGAAGGCGGTGTTTAGAGATACCATACTTGTCTTCGAGAAGGTCCCCCATTTTACCGGGGTCAAATAAACCTAGCGGAGATTCAAATATTGGACTGATTTGATCCCCGGCTTTGAGAACATACACTGGGCAATTTTCTATTAATGCCTTAAGGCGCTCAGCGATAGAAGACTTCCCGCCTCCAACTGGGCCCAACAAATACAGGATTTGTTTTTTCTCTTCTAAACCTTGAGATGCATGTTTGAAAAAACCAACTATCCGTTCAATAGTTTCTTCCATGCCATAGAATTCACTGAAGGTTGTATAACGTTTAATGGTTCGGTTCATAAAGATCCGCCCCATACGCTCATCTTGACTGGTATCAAAAAGTTCGGGTTCGCCAATGGATTCTAGCATACGTTCCGCAGTGGAGGCATACATTACCTTGTCTTCCTTACAACCAGACAAGTAATCCCTCAACGACATTTCGCATTCTTGCCGGCTGTCATAAAGCTCGGAATATGCTTCGAAAATATCGGGTTTGGGCATTATGGCCTCCTTTATATATCTTTGCTAACCTGTGATACGTTCCCTCTAATCTTCAGTCTTTAAATTTTTCCACCTTGATATATCAAAACAGAAGCTGATTTTTTTTCATCATCATGAAACTAAACCTGTAACGATACTTACAGGCAAAGCGCTACTTGACTGAAAATGCTCTTATATTTTTTTACGCAGTACATACAAAGCTGGATCAACAATTTTCAAGAAATGATAAAAAATATTTTCGATCTGGCAAAAAAACAAAAACCCCACTGTAGAAGCGGGGTTATTTTTGAACGATGAAACCGGGTTTTACTAAGAGTAATTTTTAACTATCTTAACAAAATTATCCACATCATCTGCGCTGGAATTAAATGAAAGAACCAACCGCACCAATGTTGGCTCATCATCAGACATTTCATAAAATTCAAATCCAGCACTTTTCAGTTTTCGCACCATCCCTTTTGGCATTCGCATAAATAAAATATTCGCTTCTACAGGGTGTACAAAACTGATCGATGGAATTTCTTTTAGAGAATTGGCAATTCTTGTTGCCATCGCGTTGGCATGGCTTGCATTCTTCAACCACAAATCATTATCAAGATAAGCCGTTAACTGAGCAGAAATAAAACGCATTTTTGAGAGAAAATGCCCGCCGCGAACTCTTCGATGTTCCAGCTCCGCCATATCAGTCTTGTTGAAAAAAACGACCAATTCAGCCCCCATTGCACCGTTTTTTGTCGCCCCAAAGGAGAGTACATCAATTCCAGCTTTCCAAGTGGCTTCTGCAGGGGACACTCCTAGCCCCGCAACAGAATTAGCAAAACGAGCCCCATCCATATGAACCTTCAAACCATTGTTACGGGCAACTGCAGTAATCGCAGAAATTTCATTGGGACGATATAAAGTTCCTGCTTCAGTTGTTTGCGTAATACTTACCAAGGAAGGTTGTGAATGTCGGGGAACCCCTTTGCCGAAAATCGCGGCAGAAAGGGTTTCCGCGGTATACTTTCCATGATCGCCGGGAAGCGGGATTAGCTTTGCACCACCTGTATAAAATTCACTCGCGTTACATTCATCTGTATTTATGTGTGCTTGTTCATGGCAATAAATTGTGCCGTAAGACGGCGTTAACGAAGAAATTGGTAATACATTTGCTGCCGTTCCACTAATCACAGGAAACACACTGACGTCTTTTTCAAATATTGCTGAGGCCTTTTCATTCAGACTATCTGTCCACTTGTCAGCACCATAACTTGAAGCTGCATGATCGTTATTGGCCTTCAAAATTGCGTCCATGATTTCTGGCGCAACTCCGGTAACGTTATCTGAGGCAAAATTTGTCATCGCTAGCTTTTCTTTTAACAGTTCATATTTCTTAACAATCCCGGCTTTTTAACGATACAAATCTTGGGAGTGTTCAGACTTCATTTTTACGGATTAACCTCTGAACTTTCCACAAGCCACTCTCCAAGAAGCTTTCCGCTCTCAGAGGAAAAGAGCTTAATTTTTTGGCACCCACGTTCAACTGCACCATCAAAACGAAGCATCACTTTTCCCGGTAACAGTTGCGCATCCACCAGGTGACACCCCGGAGCTACCTTGACAACTGAACTATCAAATTTAGCAGGCAAGTCATTGCTCTTTGTCTCAGGCGCAACAGCTACCACGGATGGTACTTTAGAGTTTTGCGTCAAAGTGCCATCACTCATTCGCGTGGATATCGTGTAAATAACAACACCAAAACCAACAATGAGGAATACACTCATAATTACAACGGCTATCTTAATAGCTTTCATCTTGATCAACCCACGAGTAAAAGAACGTCTTGTAATAGGCGAGCCTGATCAAAACGACAAGCCAGAGATATCTTTAAGAGGATCCCCCATGCCAATTATCGGACCAGATTTAGGCAGCTCCCCCGGCACGGAACAAGCTTACACTTTGATTGTGGAAGAAACAGAAAAAAAATTCCGTCTCGACAAGTTCCTCGCCCTACGGCTCCCTGATCTTTCCCGCAGTCGGCTACAAGCTCTGATAGCTCAAAGATGCCTGCTGATTGATGGAACCATAGTTGAAACGCCCAATTATCGATTAAAAGTAGGCCAATCCATCGACTTAAGAGTGCCTCAACCAGTCGATCCCGAACCCGTTGCCCAGGATATTCCTCTCGATGTTGTTTTTGAAGATCCATACCTTCTCATCATAAACAAACCTTCCGGTATGGTCGTCCACCCTGCGCCTGGGAATGCAGACGGTACCCTTGTAAATGCCCTGCTTTATCATTGCGGCGAAGATTTCAAAGGAATTGGCGGCGTTAAGCGTCCAGGTATTGTGCATCGCATTGACAAGGACACCAGTGGTTTAATGGTGGTCGCTAAAACCGATGAGTGCCATCAAGGCCTGATTCAACTTTTTGCCGCCCATGATATCGAACGCAGCTACAATGCTGTCGTATGGGGATATCCCAAACCAGCCTCTGGTCGAATTGAAGGAAACATTGGCAGGAGCCCGAAAAACAGGAAGAAGATGGCCGTGGTCACACGCGGAGGCAAAACCGCGGTAACTCACTACAAGACACTCCAAATCCTATCCGGTGGTGCCGTAAGTCTTATTGAGTGTCGTTTGGAAACAGGAAGAACTCACCAAATACGTGTACATATGACACATGCAGGACATCCTCTTTTAGGTGATCCGCTCTATGGCAGCCAGAGCCAGAGCCGACTAAAGAACCTTCCTCCTCTCGCACAAGAGAAGATGAAATCGTTCGAACGTCAGGCCCTTCACGCAAAAACTTTAGGGTTCATCCACCCCATCACAAAAGAAGAAGTATCGTTCTCCAGTGAACTATCAATAGATTTGAAAGATTTGATAAATAGTTTATAATAATTAAAAATCGCAATCCGTAAAACAAACACCCCTTGTGCAGTGCGGCATCAAACACCATATGAGCTACTCGCAGAGAAATGCTGTTGTGATTTTAGTGGTATTTAACTGAGCAACAAGCAAAGACAGGGGAGAAATAAAATGGCATCACCAAGAATTCCGGCACTAACCCCAGAGGGAAACCTTTCGCGATATCTACAAGATATTCGCAAATTTCCTATGTTGGAACAAAATCAAGAGTACATGCTGGCAAAAAACTGGCGGGAAAATGATAATGTTGATGCTGCTCATACCCTTGTTACCAGTCATCTCCGTCTCGTAGCGAAAATTGCCATGGGTTATCGTGGTTATGGCCTACCAGTATCAGAATTGATTTCTGAAGGAAACGTCGGGATGATGCAGGCCGTTAAACGGTTTGATCCTGAAAAGGGCTTCCGCCTCGCGACCTACGCTATGTGGTGGATCCGTGCCTCTATCCAAGAATATATCCTTCATTCCTGGTCTCTTGTTAAAATGGGGACAACTGCAGCCCAGAAAAAACTTTTCTTCAATCTTCGGAAACTGAAAGGGCAAATGGCTGCCATTGACGAGGGAGACCTCGCCCCTGAACAGGTTACGCATATTGCAGATACCCTGAAAGTTTCTGAGAATGACGTTGTACAGATGAACCGGCGTCTAGCTGGCCCTGACAACTCTCTCAACGCCCCTCTTCGTATTGATGGGGATGGAGAGTGGATGGATTGGCTCGTAGATGAAACTGAAAGCCAAGAAGTCGTTTATGCGGAATCAGAAGAACTCACAAAACGACGGGTTCTTCTTGAAGAAGCCATGGATACTCTGACCGACAGAGAAAAACACATTCTTCAAGAACGGCGTTTGAAAGATAATCCCACGACTTTAGAAGATCTTTCACACGTCTATGATATCAGTCGAGAACGTGTGCGCCAGATCGAGGTCCGAGCTTTTGAAAAATTACAAAAAGCGATTAAGAACGCGGCAATAGAACAAAAGCTCGCAATTTCCTGAGCTTAACAGCATACATAAAAAAAGGCCCCGAATTAATCGCCGGTCTTTTTTTATGCTCTTTTCGTTTTCATTTCGTTTTCAAGGTTTTAATTTATAGGGCGACCCTTGCTCTAAACTAAATTTTGCTGGCTACCTGTCTTTTGAGAAGTTAGTTTCCCCAAACAGATCGATATTTTTGTGCTAGCGGAATCTAAAATGATCACCAAGAATCAAATGACAAATGATAATTTACCCATGTGGTTGTGGTTATGGACCCCGATATTTCTGATCCTATCGCTTCTCTTCACAGGTCTATTCCTACCCGGCGAGCTATATGACCAATGGATCGGTAACGAACGATCTGGCATTTTAGAAACATCCCATGCCGTTATCCCCGCGATTTCTTTTTTAATTGCAATCCGATTGCTCGCTCACAAAAATCTAAAGAATTTTTCCTGGCTTTGGTTTTGGATATTAATCGCGGCTTTGGGCAGCTTTTACATGTCCGGTGAAGAGGCCAGTTGGGGGCAACACTGGTTTCAGTGGGGCACTTCTAACGAGTGGACTGCGATAAATGATCAAGGTGAAACCAATTTTCATAATACAAGCTCTTGGCTTGATCAAAAACCTCGGACAATTCTCGAAATTGGCATTATTTTCGGAGGAATCGTCTTTCCTCTATTTCTTCATTACAGACCAGAATTAAGAAAAAATCCTATTACTTTTATCGTTCCAACGTTAGTCCTTCTACCTACTGCCATCATTTCAGAGGTCGCCAGGATGACGGAAAGATTATTAGGGGCTTTGGATGCACCTTTTCGAATTTTTCAAAGAGCAAGTGAAGTACAAGAGCTATTTTTTGCTCTCTTTATCCTTTTGTATCTCATCATCTTTTGGCAGCGCCTTAACAAGGCGTAGTTCTCGAAACAACGCTACGATCACATAACTTCTTGCTCGTTTTCATTACCCAATTCATCAACTTGAACTGCTGTTGACTGCTTGACGCCCTCACCCCATGCATCAATTAAAACATCTTGATAGCTCCGAATTGATTTTATTTTTCCTTCGGTAGATATGCTCAAATAGCTGCTGACAATAAGCGGCGTCCCAAAGTATATCAGCCACCCAAAACCAGCCGCACTATAAGCAACCATCATGTTCCAAGGGTCAGAAATACCACTAAATGCCCCATCAAAGGTTTGCCCTAATTCCCAAAGCTTGGTTAACCCGGGCAATACACCACAAAAATTTGGCAAGCCAACTGTCATTGTGAGATAGCGCTGCGGGCTTCGATCAACGATGAAAGCAACAATGCTTGGCACCATTAACACGCACAAGAGAATAGCCGAGGGCATGAGTACTGCCGCGAGCACCAGAATAATAAGTAAAAGAGGTAAGCGTCCCATCGTAAAACCCTATAATACCCAAGATAACGTCATAAGTACCAAAGCCAATCCAGAACATACCCCAGAAACCACCGCAGATGTCTTATCACTAACACTTCGAACATGTTGATCAGAAACAAGCCCGCCTTGTTCCAGCCAGGTCGCTTGAGCTTCCAAATTGGCAAAAATAGCTTGGGCCTGATTGAAACCAGATTGGTCTTGCCCCTGAATTTGAGAGTTATCTAAAATCGTTTGCAAGGTTGTGAGTTTACCATCTTGTTTAGCCTTATCGACAGCCTCTCTTAGTTGTTCTCGAAACGAAGTGTTGTGAAAATTTTCTACAGCATCAATTAATAAATCCGCCATATGGGTAGATAAGGCTGGCAATTGTGCTGGTCCGAATTGCTTCTGTAGGTCTGACAAAAACCTCAAAGAAGCGCGATTGTAGATATCCTTTTGAAAAGGATCTTCAAATCGCTTCAACAATGTATCAAAATTACCCCGCATTTGGTTCATAGCAAAGGCCAGGACATGCCTATCCACCGGGGCACCTTCTATTCGGCCAGATGCAACCATATCTTCGAGCGCAGGAAGGAGGTGTTTTAGTTCCTCAATATAATTATCACCTACGAGAGGAGATTGGCATGGCCATCCTTCATTACCAGAATATACCGTTCTTTCCATGCCATAGCCCGGTACCATATTTTTTACATTCTGAGATAGTGATTCTATCTGCTTAATGATTGCAACAAATTCAGGCTTGGTCCGGGTTTGAGATGTCACCCAGGCCTGAGACAATTTCATCCGGATGATATCCAAAATTTGCTCGACTTTATTGGGGACGAAAAAATCTATCGCGAGAGCCTGCGCAATGGCATCTACTCTTACAATTGTATCTTTATAAACGATCGGCGCTGAGGGATCTAAAGCCATAATCGACACTGACACCGCTCTATCTTCACCTGCACCCGTGCTTGCTAACGCATGGGAGGTTCGCTCAGCCAGAACAATCAGATCACCCATGTCATCATTTGACAATGCACGCCTTACCCAGGAATCCAGTTGGTCTGAGGATACTAATTTTTTACTCTCGTTCCAATGTAACCGCATACTATTGGCTAGAGCCGGCGCAGTGAGGTGATCTTTCCCAGCAAAAGAAATCGATCTCACAGCCTTTTGAGGTAAAGGAACCTGCTTGGGGCTGAGGTGACGACCATTTACCCACATATCAAGGTCAGGCATGGTCCAACGTTCATAGGCATCATCACTCAGCAAACCTCTTAGGGGTTCCATCAATTTCAGAGGAACACGCGTTTGACCAAGAAGAGCTCCGTATGATCCCAATTTTATTTTTGCCTCAACAATCTCCTCATCACTTTTCCCATTCATTAATGTCCCGCCCATAGCAAGTTCTGCGAGTAAAACACCAAAGGAATACAGATCATCAAGCACCGCGCCATCCCCACGCCCAGAAACATTTGCCATGCCTGAATCAATGGGTTCATAAAGGACCGGTTGTGCATAGGCCGCAGGTGTAGAGAGGCATTCTCCAAGAGTTGCCCGCCCATCTGATGTGATGAACACATTATCTGGTCTGATAGCCCTGTGCATTAAAGTCCGTGTAGAGAGCTCCCTAAATGCGGGAAGCAGATTATGAATAACTCCTGAAAGAATTTCTTCTTCGTCCAATTTAGGCACAGGATGGCCCACTAAAGGTATCAGTCGTTTCCCACTGGGGCGCTCATATACCAAGACAAATCTGCGGACGTTATCATCAGGAAAAAGGACAGTCCCTGATGTCAGTGGGGTTAGCATTGCCGAACAATTAACGCGTGTCATTAAGCGTATCATCGAGAATCTTGGCGCGGCTTCTTTTTGGCAGATTAAAGCAAAAAGTGACCTGCCATCATTCTTTAAACTCGCGGCACCAATAGCCATGGTTCCAGGTGATTGAAGGTCAGGCAAGCGTTCTGCAGGTAATAATCGGTAACGCCCCTCAAGCTCTACAGGCTGTTGAAGGTGAGCTAACTCGTTCGTGATTTCCCTAAGGTAAGCGGGCATACATTCCTCTACCTGAGAATGGGCTCTCGGCGGCCCTCTCAAAACTTATTCGCAACTACATTTATTGAGCTATAACAGAGAAATATAAAAAAGATAGTTAACAAAACATATAGAAAAGGAACAATATGAGATAAATTTATTTTCGAAAATTCTCTATTATCTCAATCTGTTCAATCAAAATTTTGGTTGCCAATAATTGATGTTAAAAAGGCGCCATCAAATGACGACGCCTTTAAATAAACAGATAACCTTGTTACAGATTACACTATTGATGATTTACGATTTTGGATGGAACGGATCCTGTACCAAAATAGTATCATCGCGTTCCGGGCTTGTAGAAAGTAATGCAACAGGAACGTCGATCAGCTCTTCGATACGGCGAATATACTTAATAGCTGTTGCAGGGAGGTCAGCCCAAGAACGCGCGCCATAAGTGCTGTCGCTCCAACCCTCTAGTGTTTCATAGATCGGCTCAACCTTTGCCTGCTTGCTCGGCAAGGATGGTAGATGATCGTATTCAACGCCATCAATGCGATAACCAACACAAACCTTAAGCTCTTCAAACCCATCGAGAACATCAAGTTTAGTCAGAGCAATACCTGTAATCCCACCGACTTTACACGCCTGGCGAACCATGACGGCATCAAACCAGCCACAGCGGCGTTGGCGACCTGTAACGGTACCAAACTCATGGCCGCGCTCACCTAAACGTTGTCCAACGTCATCAAACAGTTCAGTTGGGAAAGGACCTGATCCGACACGTGTTGTGTAGGCTTTGGTAATCCCAAGCACATAGCCAACGGAACTTGGACCAACTCCAGAGCCAGCTGATGCTTGACCAGAAATCGTATTGGATGACGTCACAAAAGGATAAGTTCCGTGGTCGACATCAAGCATTGCGCCCTGAGCACCTTCGAAAAGAACGCGCTTGTCTGTCTTCCTGCACTCGTCAAGACGTTGCCAAACAACATCAACGAAGGGAAGGATCTTTGGTGCAATTTCCAGAAGCTTCTCAACCAGGCCATCACCATTGATTTCAGGCTGACCTAATCCGCGAAGCAGAGCGTTGTGGTGCAAGAGTAAACCGGCAACACGTTCGCGAAGGAAGTCTTCGTCAGCGAGGTCACAAATGCGAATTGCACGACGGCCAACTTTATCTTCATAAGCTGGACCAATACCACGACCCGTGGTGCCAATTTTGGCTTCACCTTTTGCAGCGAGTTCACGTGCGCGATCGACTTCACCATGAATTGGCAGGATCAAAGCCGCGTTTTCAGCGACTTTAAGGTTATCAGATGTGATAGAAACGCCTTGTGCTTGCAAGCGTTCAATTTCAGCAAGCAACGCCCAGGGATCAACAACAACACCATTACCAATGATGGACATCTTTCCTTTACGAACAATACCTGAAGGAAGAAGGGAGAGTTTATAAACCTCGCCATCAATCACCAGCGTATGTCCAGCATTGTGGCCACCTTGGAACCGAACGACGACATCAGCGCGTTCTGATAACCAATCTACGATCTTACCTTTACCTTCATCTCCCCATTGGGAGCCGACGACTGCAACATTGGACATATCAGTTATTTCCTAACTCGTGTATGTGGTCATTCTCAAGGAGATGACTACAGGACAAACGCAGCGCTTCCGCGCGATCATTCTCAGCTAGCTCAAGGCCAGCAATTGTAACCCAACCTTGCGCACGCAAGGCATTCCCTTCTTCTCGACGCGTTCCATAAGGGAGGAAAATACGGCGAGCGACTTTCGGTTTCGGAAGGGCGCGAAGAACAGTATCCATAAAGAGGGTAAAGCCCGTAGCAGGTTCCGTCACATTATCAACACTGACAGAATCATACCGCCCACCACGTCCGAGTTCTCCCCGAACGCCTTTAGCGAAAAAGATGAAACTTGTGCCGGTATGATATTCAAAACCACGGTGCTCAACCAAATCGAGCGTTACCGTTAAATCAGGCGCAGCCTTTGCAACGAGATTAACAACGTTAACAAGGCGCTCAAACTCATGTTTCGCGGTACCGGAAAAATTAAGGCTACTGGCGTAACCCAAAACTTCTTCAGCCGTTCCAGCAGCATTAAGGAGCTTTAAGAAAAATTCTGAATTGTTACCTGCAAGCTTTTCAACTTCAGCGGCATCTTTTCGATCTAAAGCAACTCTCAGCTCTAGGGCCGCTTCATTATCAATACCAAGCTCACGTGTAATCGCAGGTACCAGTGTTGGAAGGTTAATATCTACACTGAGGTCTTTAACACCAACGCTTTCAAGGGCTGAAACTGCTGCGAGAATTACCTCCGCATCAGCTGCATCTTCGGTAACACCTATCAGCTCGCCGCCAACCTGGGTGAACTGGCGCTCAGGGCGCAGCTGGCTGCCGGTTACCTGAAGGACATCGCCACCATAGCAAAGACGAAGCGGGCGCGGTGCATTCTGTAAACGAGAAGCCGCAATACGTGCGATCTGAGGCGTAATATCAGCCCTAACCCCCATCATGCGATGGCTGGAAGGATCCATAAGACGGAAAATTTGATCAGAGAGTGTTTCGCCAGCACCAGATAATAAAGCGTTCTCAAACTCCAATAGTGGCGGTTTGATCCGGTCATATCCTTCGGAAGAAAAGCAATCGATTAGGCGGCGTACGACTTCAGCTTCATGCGCGGCAGCAGGCATTAATAGATCCTGTAAGCCAGCTGGCAATAAAGCCTGGTTCCCATTCTTTTTCATAGTCTGCGTTCCGGGTCGGTTTTTAAGCTCATTAAGATGCGAAAAAACCAGCAATGATCGGAAGACCGAACCTTGGGCTCTTTCGGTGATTGACTACAGCTTTTCCCCCCGCAGAGCAACCGGATTCCCTGATTTATTGCGGGAAAATTGTAAATTGGCGGCTAAACGTAAGGTTTTTAATGAATCTTTACCCCACAAAAAAAGGACCGTGGAATAAACCAACGGCCCTCTTTTTAGATTACTGCTTAATCTAGAAGTTAAGCTGAGCGACCTGTTTGGTTTGAGGTAGCTGTTTAACTTTTTCCATTTGAGCTGCATCGAGAGGACTATCAAGCTCAATCAAGGCAATAGCATCTTGCCCTGGGGCCGTGCGACCAAGATGGAAAGTTGCAATATTCACACCTGCTTCACCCAACTGCATTCCCAAGGCGCCAATGTAACCAGGGGTATCTTCGTTAGTGAGATAAAGCATGTGTTTTCCAAGTTCCGCTTCGATCTCGATCCCTTTAATGTTCACGAGGCGAGGACGTTTGCCTCCAAAAAGAGTTCCTGCGACAGAACGTTCGCCTTGCTCAGTGGTAACGGTTAAGCGGATCAAGGTCTGGAAGTCACAATCACGTTCATGTTTGGCTTCACTGACATCAATATTGCGCTCACGAGCAATAACAGGCGCGCTAACAACATTTACTGAATCCATAATCGGAGCCAAAAGACTGGCCACAATTGTCTGGGTCAGTGGACGACAATTAAGGGATGCTACAGACCCTTCGTAGTCAATCTTGATTGCTTTAAGACCCGTACGCGTCAACTGACCCGCAAAACTACCCAGCTGATGAGACAATGTCATATAAGGCTGAAGTCTATTAGATTCCTCAGCTGTTAAAGACGGCATGTTCAGCGCATTGGTAACGGCACCTGTCAGCAAATAATCAGAAAGTTGTTCAGCAACTTGAAGCGCAACATTCTCCTGAGCTTCAGCAGTAGAAGCACCAAGATGAGGAGTAGCCACGAAATTTGGAGCACCAAATAACACAGAATCCTTTGCAGGTTCAACTTCGAACACATCACTGGCTGCGCCAGCAACATGACCGCTTTCAAGTGCGACCTTCAAGTCGGCCTCAACTACTAGACCACCACGTGCACAGTTGATAATGCGAACACCCTTCTTGGTTTTCGCAATCGCCTCTGCATTGATAATGCCGCGTGTTTGATCCGTAAGCGGAACGTGTAAGGTAATAAAGTCTGCACGAGCAAGCAGCTCATCCAACTCAACTTTTTCAATACCCAGATCATTCGCCCGCTCGGGTGAGAGGAATGGATCGAAGGCTACGACCTTCATTTTCAAACCTTGAGCACGATCAACCACAATCGCGCCAATATTACCGCAACCAATTACACCAAGTGTCTTGGCATTAAGTTCAGAACCCATAAAGCGAGATTTCTCCCACTTTCCATCCTGAGTGGAAGCGTTTGCTTCTGGAATTTGACGCGCTGTAGCAAACATCATTGCAATCGCGTGCTCTGCAGTAGTGATGGAATTACCGTGGGGTGTGTTCATGACAACCACACCCTTACCGGATGCTGCGTCAATATTTACGTTATCAACACCGATGCCGGCACGGCCAACAACTTTTAAGTTGGTTGCAGCTTCCAAAACTTCTGGAGTGACTTTAGTAGCAGAGCGAATCGCTAGACCATCATATTCACCGATGATCTTGATCAGCTCTTCAGCAGAGAGACCAACCTTGGTATCGACTTCGATACCGCGGTTACGAAAGATGTCCGCAGCTTTTGGACTTAGTTTATCGCTAATTAGTACTTTTACCATTTTTCCAACTCTATTCGAATTCCGCACGTACTTCTTCAATTGCCCAATCTAACCAGGGCAGAAGGAGCTCAATGTCTGAAGTTTCAACCGTTGCTCCACCCCAAATCCGCAGACCTGCGGGGGCATCTCGATAAGCGCCGATATCAAGGGCCACGTTCTCGTCTTCCATTTTGGAAGCCAGAGCTTTAGCAGCCTTGGCCTGATCATCAGCAGATAAAGCTTCAAACCATCCGGCTTTGACTTTCAGACAGATCGATGTTGTTGAACAAATCGAGGCGTCTTCCGCGAGGAACGCTACCCAATCGCTTTTCGCAACCCAGTCGGCAATCGCCGCCAAGTTGGCGTTACATCGGCCAACGAGGCCTTCGAGGCCACCAATAGAATCGGCCCAATTCAACGAATCGATAGCATCCTCAACACAGATCATCGAAGGTGTGTTAATCGTTGCGCCTTTAAAGATGGATTCGTTGAGCTTACCACCCTTAGTCAGGCGGAAGATTTTTGGCATTGGCCAAGACGGTTCATGGCTCTCAAGGCGTTCAACCGCACGCGGGCTCAAAGCAATCATGCCGTGAGCGGCTTCCCCACCAAGAACCTTTTGCCACGACCAAGTGGTCACATCGAGTTTATCCCAAGGCAATGGCATTGCAAAAGCTGCAGATGTCGCATCGCATATAGAAAGTCCCGCACGATCAGAATCGATCCACTCTCCATTTGGCACACGAACACCCGACGTTGTACCATTCCAGGTAAACACAACATCACGATCCCAGGAAACCTGAGACAAATCAGGAAGCTGGCCGTAGTCAGCTTCAATAGTACGAACATCATCGAGTTTCAGTTGCTTGATCACATCAGTGACCCAACCTTTACCGAAACTTTCCCATGACAGCATATCAACTCCCCGTGGCCCCAAGAGAGACCACAGTGCCATTTCAACAGCACCAGTATCAGAAGCTGGGACGATTCCGATACGATAGTCTTCAGGGATACCAAGGATTTTGCGTGACTGCTCGATCACTTGCACAAGTTTAGCTTTTCCACCTTTTGCGCGATGAGACCGACCATGCCAGCAAGAGCCTAGTGAATCCAGAGACCAGCCAGGACGCTTTGCACAAGGCCCGGATGAGAATCGTGGATTTAAGGGACGTTCACTAGGTTTTTCATTCATGGACACGTAACTCCAGTATGGCAGCTCTTTTGGCTGCGCTACAAAAACCACCCATAATTTGGGTCGCAAACCGACTTTTTCAGGTCGCCAGCGCACTATAAACATATTGCACCGCAAAATCCTTGCTTATTTTGCACTGTTTTTAATAGAAATGAACCTTTTGCAGATGCACAGCATTGTAGTGAAGGCCAAAGAAGAATATTTTCAATACACTTAACATGAATAACTTCGCAAAGTTAGGTGGGGATGTATACCGATCAAATTATCGTTTTTGCCATAATTGGCCTCGCATTGATTCTGTTTATATGGGGGAGAATAAGGTACGACGTAGTTGCAATGATGGCCCTAATTGGGTCCGTCATACTTGGGGTTGTTCCAGCTGACACCGCCTTTTTGGGCTTTGGTCATCCGGCGGTCATTACTGTGGCTGCGGTTCTCATAATCTCTCATGCTCTGCGCAATTCAGGCATTGTCGAGCTTGCAACGCGATTTCTCGAACCCGCGGCAGGACATCCGACTCTACATATTCTAGCTCTTACTGGCGTCGTTGCCGTTTGCTCAGCCTTTATGAATAATGTTGGCGCTTTGGCATTGATGCTCCCGATTGCGATTGGAAGTGCCTATAATAGTAAGCGCCCAACGAGTGAAGTCCTTATGCCCTTGAGCTTTGGCTCACTGCTCGGGGGCTTAACTACACTCATCGGCACCCCGCCAAATATCATCATTTCCAGCTTCAGACAGGCGGAAACGGGTGAAAATTTTGCGATGTTCGATTTTCTACCTGTGGGGTTAGGTGTTGCTTTAACAGGAATTTTTTTCATATCGGTTGTCGGTTGGCGCTTATTACCCAAACGTTCTGTTAACAGTAACGAAAACGAAAGCCTGTTTCAGATTGAAGACTATATCGCTGATGTGCGAATCCCAGAAAACTCTCCTTATATCGGCCACCGTCTCGTCGACCTGGAAACTCTGGCACAGGGAAATGTGGCTGTTGTAGCCCTGGTTCGCAGGGAAGATCGTATGCTTGCCCCTTCCGGGTACATGCGTCTCAAAGAAGATGACATTCTTACTCTCGAAGCAGATACCGACACCCTTCAAAAGGTTGTTGATGAAGCTAATTTGGAAATCATTGGCTCCGCTGGTGATAATTCGCACGCCTTGCAATCAGATCGTGTGGGAATATTAGAAGCGGTGGTTACTCCCGGATCTCGGCTTGAGGGCCGCACGGCTCACAATATGCAGCTCCACACTCACCATGGCATCAATACCCTCGGCGTGGCTCGACAAGGTCAACCCGTGAATGAGCGGATCGGAAAGGTGCGCTTTATGGCAGGTGATGTGCTTCTTATTCAGGGTATCAGAGAAGAAATGCCCGAAGCTCTTGCATCTTTAGGCCTTCTTCCATTGGCTGAAAGAGAACTTTCCCTCACCCCCAAAAAGGGATCGATTATCGCACCGCTTTTATTTGCCGTTGCAATTGCGTTGGTGGTTTTCGGTATTCTACCGCCACAGATATCGTTCCTTGGCGCTGTTGGAACGATGGTTCTTCTCGGTGAATTAAACCTAAGGGAACTTTACGAATCGATAGATTGGTCCATCATTGTCCTCCTCGGGGCCATGATTCCTGTCGGCCTTGCGCTTGAGGCAACAGGCGGAACAGTTCTCATTGCGTCTCCATTGATTGCATTAAGTGATATCATCCCGATATGGGCGATTCTAGCGCTTCTCATTTTCATAACCATGATGTTGTCGGATGTTATGAATAATGCAGCGACAGCTGTACTGATGGCGCCAATAGGTATTTCCATTGCTCATGGTTTGGGTGTGAATATCGACACCTTCTTAATCGCCGTCGCTATTGGAAGCTCCTCAACCTACCTTACCCCCATCGGGCACCAGTCCAACTTATTGGTCATGGGGCCGGGGGGTTATAAATTCGGTGATTATTGGCGCATGGGACTACCGCTGGACATACTGATACTTCTTGTGTCCGTGCCTTTAATTCTGTGGGTGTGGCCCTTGTAGACCAACCATCTTCAAACTTTAGAAGTGCCCATTAGGACACCCTAGGAACGCGACACGAGTTTTATAGCTCGTATACCATTTCTAGGGTGTTTCTTTTTGTCAGGTTTTTCTCAGGCATAAAACCAATGCGCTGATACAAAGCAATCGCGTTGTCCATACTACCGGGGACGGTTTCCAAAGTAAGAAAAATTGAGCCGCAATTACCCGCAAACTCGATTACCTCCAGAAGCAAAGCTTCGCCGATACTCTGGCCGCGTCCCTTGGGCTCAACCCAAAGGCGCTTTAGTTCGCAGGTTTGACTATCAACGACTGACACACCAACAACGGCAATAGCCACGCCTTTATCATCAAATGCCAACCACAGTTGACCTTGAGGAAGGGAGTAACGATCAGCGATCTCATCTAACTCACGCTCAAACCCTTCGAAACAAGGGCAACCTTCCGCCCAGCTTTCATAAGTCCTGAAAAGAGAGCGCGCCTGCTTAAAATCATCTGCCGTTACAGCAGCTCTTATTAACATAGTCTGTGCCATGGAATTCAATGAGCCTTATCGCGATGCTTCTCAGAGACTAAATACGAATCACCTAAAGATAAATCGTGCCCTTCAGATATAAAACAGCATGTCCGGTCATCAATATACGGTCGCCTTTATCCTCGATCCAGAGGACACCCCCTCTTTTGGAAATCTGTTTGGCTACCATTTTAGTTTTACCAAGCTGACCTTTCCAATAAGGCGCGGTAACCACATGGGCAGACCCCGTAACCGGATCTTCAGGAATGCCACAATGCGGGCCAAAATATCTAGCGACGTAGTCATAGTTTTCGCTTTTTGAAGTCACGATCAAACCGTCACCAGGGAGTGCCGCGACCATATCAAAGTTGGGTTCAACAGCAAGAACCGCTGCCTCATTTTCAAGTACAGCCATAAGTTTACTTGATTTAAAAGTCGCCAGAGGTCGAACACCAATACTGGCTTCAACCATATCCACCCCCTCAAACGGCTTTGGTGGGCGCGCAGGAAAATCTAGCGTATAACGACCATCTTCACAGGTAACCTTTAGCTCTCCGCTTTTAGACATGAAGCTAATATTTTTGGTCCCGTGAGCAAGTTCCGTCGCAATAACATGGGACGTTGCAAGTGTTGCATGGCCACAGAGGTCCACTTCGGTTGTCGGTGTAAACCAACGGAGGTGATAGCCTTCACCTTCCGGCACAAAGAAAGCCGTTTCCGAGAGATTATTTTCTGCGGCAATCTGATAAAGCACCTCATCAGGAAGCCAGGCGTCTAACGGGCATACCGCAGCCGGATTTCCTTTAAAAACTTCATCTGTAAAGGCATCCACTTGGTAAAGGCTAATTTCCATTTTCATCTCATTAAGCTGTTAGTTCTCAATATTTTTCGTTCTCTATTTTTGTCATCGCATTACCAATTGCCTGTAAAGAAAGATCAATATCTTTCTTGGTAATTTTCCAAGAAGAAACAGACAGGCGAAATGCGTTTTGGCCTTTCCAAACAGTCGGGCCAAACCAACATGTTCCTTCTTGTTGAACCGCTTGCATCAAACTTTCTGTCTTTTCTGCACTATTCCAGCAGACCACTATTTGATTGATAACCACCTCATTCAACACTGTTAGGCCAAGCCCTTCCAGACCTTCTGAGAAATAGGTCGCTAAGTCACAACACCCAGAAATGAGACCATCAACACCATCGCGTCCTAGAAATTTTAAAGCTGCCCAAATCTCAATTCCTCGGGCACGCTTAGAAAACTCAGGCATAAAGTTTTGAGCTGCGGTTTCAATATCTCGTAAATAAGCTGCGGATACTGACATCGAGTTATAAAGCGCCTCAACATCTCTACAAATTACGACGCCGCCATCGTAGGGAGTATTGAGCCACTTATGCCCGTCCGTTGCCCACGAATCCGCTTTTTCAACACCTTCTGCCAAATATGCCCGGCTTTTTGAAGCTCGCACCCAAAGTCCAAAAGCACCATCGACATGCACCCAGGCTCCAGACTTGCTCGCCCTTTCACAAATTTCTCCGATCGGATCAAATGCACCGCTGTTCACGTTACCCGCCTGAGTACAAACGATTGTGCTGTCATCTAGCTCGGGTAGATGTGAGATATCCATCGCCCCATTCGCATCAGTTGGGATGCGTATAACCCGATCTTTACCAAGCCCCAGCATGGATAGGGCCTTCAAGACAGTAACGTGCACTTCTTCGCTGACAATGACTTTGATCTCAGGCGCGCCGAAGAGGCCCTTGGCCTCAACGTTCCATCCCTGTCTATTCAAAAGCTTGTGCCTTGCCGCTGCCAGAGCAGTAAAGGTTGCCATGGTAGCACCAGTAACAAAACCAACTGCAGAGTTTCTCGGTAAATCAAGAACATCCAACAACCAACTAGAAGCAACTCTTTCAATTTTATCTACGGCAGGAGATGTCACTGCCGATGATGCAACCTGATCCCAAGCCGTTGCGATCCAATTGGCACCAACTGTAACAGGTAAGCTCCCACCAACGACAAAACCAAAATAGCGGCTACCGGCGGAAGCTACCGTTGCGGAGGAGCCCAAGTCATCCAACATTTCGAGAACCTTGTCTGGCTCTTCGCCCTTTTGGGACAAGGGTTCATCAAACCCAGATAAGGCAGATAAGGCCGCTTTATCCGGAAAAACTCGGCGTTCATCAATCTCTGAAAGATAACGATTCCCCCTGTTAAAGGCATCATTCAATAAATCTCGTGACATTGTATCCTCCTAAACTCCACACGAATCTGGATTCAAAACACGAACACTCAGACCCTAACTATATGTATTTAAATACCTTTAAGTACATTGCACTATATGTAAGAAATATATTGCACTAATTGTCCTAGTTAAGTCTTGATACAATAGGGGGTCAATGATTACATTGTCACCATGACAAATTGGCTCCCAAAAGTAAAATTCGGCACTGGCCCTCGTTACATAGCCATTGCAGATGCCTTGGCTGAAGATATTCGCAATGGTTTTCTGCAACAAGGTGATCGCTTACCTACTCACAGAAATCTGTCCTGGCATCTCGGTGTTACGGTCGGAACGGTTAGCCGTGCCTATGCAGAAGCAGAACGAAGAGGCCTTACCTTTGGTGAAGTTGGACGAGGAACTTTTGTTCATGGTCCCTCTCCTGCTGAACGTCACATGCTCAATCAATCCAGGTTTGTTGATCAAAACCTCATTCTCATGGATTTTGCCTATCCGCCACCGGGCGGCGTAGAAGAAAAGGAAATGGCCACGACACTACAGGCTATTTCATCTGATTCCGAGATATCAACGTTACTGAGCTATCAACCCCACTCGGGGTTGCCCCATCACCGCGAAGCAGGCGCCCATTGGTTTGAACTCAATGGCCTTACCATTGACCCGGACCATGTCATCCTGACAGCAGGTGCGCATCATGCGATTGCCGTCACAATGGCAGCAATTGCCCGACCGGGAGACCGAGTACTCTGTGAGGAAATGACCTACCCAGGTATCCAGTCCGTGTGTCGCATGCTCGGCTTGAGGCTCGACGGATTGGAAATGGACAAACACGGCATTTTGCCGGAGGCTTTTGAAGAAGCTTGTAAGGCAGGGGATGTAAAGTTCCTGTACTGTGTACCGAACTTTCAAAACCCAACGACACGCCTTCTCCCCATGGAACGACGCCAAGCCATTGCCGATATCGCCAGACGGTACCGGGTATCCATTATTGAAGATGATGTCTTCGGGCTTGTAGTTGAGAACGCTCTCCCCCCGATTACCAACATGGCACCAGAGCGTTGTTACTATATCAGTTCTCTCGCAAAAACCATCGCACCGGGCTTGCGCGTCGGATACTTAACTGGCCCCCAACATAGTATAGCAAGCCTTATCGCCGCGGTGAGGGCAACCTGCTGGATGGCCTCACCGATAACCGCAGAAATTGCCACAAGATGGATAATGAGTGGAGCTTCAGACCGGATTTTAGAAGCACGCAAGGCAAGCGCTCGACGCAGAGTTGAAATAGCCCGTAAAATATTTGCAGACTATGAAATGGAAAGTGAAACCCTTGGCATATATGTATGGCTTTACTTACCTGCCCCTTGGCGCTCCAGCCAGTTTACCCATGCGGCCAGTCGCGCCGGGGTAACGATCTCGGCTTCTGAAGCTTTCATCGTAGGGCGCAAGGCGCCACCTCACGCCGTACGTATTTGTCTTGGACAGACAGATACTGAAGAAAAGCTTATTCGTGGCTTGGAAATCCTCGCCGAAATCCTGCGCAAAGGCCCTGATGTGGGTAGTTCTGTTTTCTAATACCACCTCCCTTAAAATTGGTCCAGATGGGTCAATATTTAGGGACGTGGTATAACTCAGAGATTAGGATGCAGCTGTAATTGTCGCAGAGATTTCTGAAACAACAGAGTTTACCAGATCAGAATCTTCGCCCTCGGCCATAACTCTTATCAATGGCTCTGTTCCAGATTTTCTGATGAGAACTCTGCCAGAACCATTGAGCTGTGCCTCACCGGCTTCAATAGCTTCTTTGACAGTAGAAAGCGCCAGGACATCGTCCAATGGTACACCACTGGTAATTCGGACATTCTGGAGCAACTGCGGAAGGGGTGTAAAACCACGGACGACTTCACTGGCAGGCTTATCAGCCCGGATAAGAGCAGCCAAGACCTGCAACGCGGCAATAAGTCCATCTCCGGTAGTCGTATAATCACTCATCACCATATGACCGGATTGTTCTCCGCCCAAATTATATCCCTGCTCACGCATCGTCTGAACCACATAGCGATCCCCCACGGGGGTGCGAATGAGATCAAGCCCGAGACCGTTCAGATAGTTTTCAAGTCCCATATTGGACATAACCGTTGCAACGACACCGCCACCTTTCAACAGGTCTCGGCTTTGAAGAGTTTTGGCAATCAAAGCCATAACCTGATCACCATCAACAATCTGGCCATGTTCATCGGCAAGAATGAGGCGATCAGCATCACCATCAAGGGCAATACCAATATCCGCGCCATGAGCGACAACAGCTTCTTGCATAAGCGTCGTCGCAGTCGCACCACAATCCTTATTGATATTAAATCCATCCGGTGTAACTGCAACAGGGATAACATCAGCCCCGAGTTCATAGAGGACTGTCGGCGCAACTTTATACGCAGCACCGTTTGCGCAATCTATAACAACTTTAAGACCATCAAGACGGAGATCTTTAGGGAAGGTATTTTTAACAAACTCGATATAGCGCCCCAAAGCATCATCAAGACGTCTTGCTCGACCAAGCTTGGCACTGGTTGCGACAGGAATTGAATCAACATCTTGTAAACGGCGTTCGATCTTCATCTCGACCGCATCGGAGAGCTTGAAACCATCGGGGCCAAATAACTTGATACCATTATCTTCGTAAGGATTATGTGATGCAGAAATCATCACTCCCATATCCGCACGCATCGAGCGCGTTAACATTCCAACCGCAGGTGTTGGCATAGGGCCCAAAATAACCACATCCATACCGACAGAAACAAACCCTGCTGTCAGAGCGGGTTCAAGTAAATAACCAGAGAGCCGTGTATCTTTACCAATCACCACCGTATGACGGTGATTTCCCCGCAGGAAATGTGCGCCAGCCGCTTTTGCAACAGCCAAGGCGATCTCTGCTGTGACAGGCGCTTCGTTTGCTTTTCCACGGATACCATCAGTTCCAAAATACTTACGGCTCATTTTACTTTAAATCTCCAGCTTCCAACTTTTACTTTAGTACTTAAAACTACACCACAGCGTTTGAAATTGCGCGGGCAATCGCAAAGGCCTGAGAAGTTTCTGCAACGTCATGAACCCGGTACATCTGTATACCCCGCTGCAATCCAGCCAAGGCACAGGCAATAGACCCGGCCACACGGTCTTTGGGATCTTCACAACGAGACAGTTTTCCAATAAAACCCTTTCGGCTTACACCCAACAATACAGGGCAACCTGTACCATGGAAAAGTGCTAAAGCATCCAAGAGCCGAAGATTGTGCTCAACTGTTTTACCAAAACCAATCCCAGGGTCGACAGCAATCATGTTCTTTGGGATACCAGCGGCAACACATGCAGCTACACGCTGCTCTAAATAGTCATATATATCGAGAGCAGCATCCTGGTAAGTAGGATTACCTTGCATGGTTTGTGGGGTGCCCTGCATATGCATCAAGATAACGGGAACTTTAGCCGCTGCTGCAGCCTCTAGGCTTCCAGTATCCCCTTCAAGAGCGGTAACATCATTAATAATCTTCGCACCTGCGGCAACAGCTTCGGTCATGACCTTGGCATGCCTTGTGTCGATGGATATCAAAGCCCCCGCTTCTGATAGCTTACCCACGACGGGAATTACTCTGCGGAGTTCTTCGTCCAAAGTAACGGGCTCAGCTCCAGGTCTTGTCGACTCGCCTCCAACATCAAGAATAGTGGCGCCCTGTTCCATCATTCTCAAACCATCAGACACGGCTTTCGATACATCGTAGCGATCACCACCATCAGAAAACGAATCAGGGGTAACGTTTAGAACACCCATGACATGAGGTTGGCTCATACCTAACCCAGCAAATGAAGCACGTGGCTCACCAAGCTTGGTGATGATATCAGATGCTGCCTCTTTAAAATCGGGTTGGTTGGTCTCTAACCAAGACAGAAGTTCACTTGTTGGCAAGACATGTCGTTCAGCTATTTCTCCAGTAACACTTCTAATCGTCACCTCCGCAGAAGAATACCGACCCAATTCTCCGAGGAACGGGACAGCCTTTCCTGTTGCCGAGTTGTTATTACAGATCTGTAAAGGGCGGATGAAAAGCTTGGCGGCCATTTAAATAATCCGTGAAAAAATCTGTTTAAATTACCAAGGCCCCACAATAGGTGAGGCCTTGGTTGTATCAAAATAAGGAAACCCGTGAAGCTGTTATATTAGCTTTCAGGCTGAGGTTCAGGTGTTGCCCCGCCCTTATCTTCCTTACCACTTTCATCGTCCTGAGTAGATTTACCACTTTTAGGAACGGAAGCGTGCGGAATATCAGAACCGTTACTCTGGTTACTGTCATCACTGCGATCAATTTTCCCGTCCTTAAGAAGCTGGGTGACATCAGCCCCACTGAGAGATTCGTATTCAAGCAAGGCCTTGGCAATAAGTTCAAGTTGATCTCTGTGCTTTGTCAGCACATCACGCGCTAGTAATTCAGCACTCTCAACGATACTACGAACTTCATCATCGATCATTTTCTGGGTTGCACCAGAAACGCTCAAACCATTATCTCCGCCACCACCATAATTAAACGGATCATCTTGACGAGAGGTATAGCGAAGCCGGCCAAGTTTATCACTCATACCGTATTCCATTACCATGGCACGTGCCATGTTGGTCGCCTGCTGAATATCATTTCCAGCGCCTGTGGTTACATTGTCGGCACCATAAATTAACAGTTCAGCTTCACGGCCACCAAATGTCATCGCCAGCTTTGCGTTGAGTTCTATGACCTTATACCCCAAACGGTCACGTTCGGGCAGGTTCATAGTCACGCCCAGTGAACGGCCACGTGGGATGATTGTCACTTTATGCAGCGGGTCATTACCTTTGACGTGAATACCAACCAGCGCGTGACCTGCTTCATGATAAGCAGTCATTTCCTTCTCTTCGTCAGTCATGACCATTGAGCGGCGTTCAGCCCCCATCATGACCTTATCTTTCGCATTTTCAAAATCAGACATTGTCACAACACGTTTACCTGAACGCGCTGCAAGCAGAGCTGCTTCGTTCACAAGATTTGCCAAGGCTGCACCAGAGAAACCAGGTGTTCCGCGAGCGATAACACGTGCATCAACATCAGGAGCCAAGGGAACTTTTCGTACATGCACTTTTAGGATTTTTTCACGACCAATAATATCTGGGTTCGAAACCGTTACTTGGCGGTCAAAACGACCTGGACGGAGCAAAGCATTATCCAACACGTCGGGACGGTTGGTAGCAGCGATGATAATCACGCCTTCGTTTGACTCAAAACCATCCATCTCGACCAGCAAGGCATTAAGAGTTTGCTCTCGCTCATCATTGCCACCGCCCATACCGGCGCCACGGTGGCGACCAACGGCATCAATCTCATCAATGAAGAGAATACAAGGTGCGTTCTTTTTACCCTGTTCAAACATATCTCGGACACGGCTAGCACCGACACCGACAAACATTTCGACAAAATCTGAACCAGAGATCGTAAAGAAAGGAACGTTTGCTTCCCCGGCAATAGCACGCGCCAGAAGCGTCTTACCTGTACCAGGAGGCCCAACAAGCAGACAACCTTTCGGAATTTTGCCACCCAAACGTTGGTATTTCTGAGGATCTTTTAGAAATTCAACAATTTCTTCCAGCTCTTCTTTTGCTTCATCAATACCAGCGACATCATCAAATGTAACGCGGCCTTGTTTTTCAGTTAGCAGCTTGGCTTTACTTTTACCAAAGCCCATTGCTTTGCCACTATTGCCCTGCATCTGGCGGAATAGAAAAATCCATACGCCAATAAGCAAGATCATTGGAAACCAGGAGATCAGTATCTGTATAAGTGTACTGCCTTCGTCCAAAGGCATCGCTTTCACAATTACGCCGTTGTTACGAAGTGTCTGGACCAGTGTAGGGTCTTCAGGTGCATAGCTTGAAAATTGTCTGCCATCACTATAATGGCCGTTAATTTCTTGCCCCTGGATAGTGACGTTTGAAATTTGCCCCGTCTCTACTTGAGCGAGGAATTCAGAATATGCTAACGGCTGCTGCCCACTCGAGGTTGTAGGACCTTGAAAAAGGTTAAAAAGAGCAAACAAAAGCAATGCCACTACAATCCATAAGGCTGCATTTCGGCTGAAATTCAAGGTAACGACCTTCCAAAAATTTAGGGTACGCTCTCAAAAGCGTAGCAAAATGAATCAGTTCTTCTTAGAAGATAGTGCGCTTGCGCGCCTAAGCAACCGTAAAGGAGTGCTGAATTAATTTATTTTTAGGGTTAAAACGTATTTTTATGCGTAATTTCTCTATCCAGGCCGGATCAAGGTACTCAAGATGCGGGACAGTTATGATTTTATCCCCAAGAAAAATAGCCGGAAGACTATAACGGGCGACTATCGGAACTGTTGTTGCTTTAAGCTGAGGGCTCTCTTGACATAGCTGCTGCCACCCCTTCTCACCCAAGGCTTTCAAGACCAATCCCTTATCTGTCATAGCTTTATGAATATGAACATAGAATCTGTTATCCCACAGAAAATCAGAACCAGATTTTAAAGAGACATCAGAGAGTTTTCTCGTTTCACGTACAACGGTGATCTTATCATTGGAAAGTACAATCTGACATCCTGCCAGAGTCGCTTTGAATTCAGGTGTCCCCAACAGTCCTGCGACCAAACGTCCGGTTTTTGAAGATCTCGGAGAATAATTTCCTCCTCCGATGGTCAAAAGTACCTTTTCCAAGGCTCGAGACAGAATGTCAGGATTAATCTTGGCCGATTCGCTGAAGTCTATCTCAGCAAAACCAGCAGGATTAACGACGACACGCTGGTTAATAAAACTGTCCGTCCGTTCTTCAAGATTTTTACGTATCCGACCCAGGCTATGGTTAATGCGCGCAAGTGTTTCTCGTCTGAGCCCCTGTCGCGCCAAATCAGGTATCCTTTGGCGCAACCGATTACGAAGGTAACTATCCTTATGATTACTAGGCTCTTCAATCCAGCCCCAGCCCCGATCCCGTAACGTCGCTAACAGGCGATCCTTAGGGATAGCCAGCAATGGTCGGATAAAACTCAATCCCCCATCCTGACGTAACATAGACATCCCAGCGAGACCATCTGCCCCGCTGTGGCGGATCAACCGCATTAAAAAGGTTTCGATTTGATCATCAAGATGGTGCGCCAGAGCGATGTCGGAAATTTTGTTTTTTTCGCACCAGGTCGCAATCGCTTTATAGCGTCCATCTCTGGCCTGAACCTGCGTACTTCCTTTAGCTTCAGGCTCTTTTTTCCAGGTCAAAATATGATGTTCAATGCCCTCAGCTGTTAATCGAGCAGCCACCCATTTAGCTTCAAATTCTGATTCTGGACGCAAGCCATGATCCACGGTTACCGCAAAGAGCTCCCCGCCTTGTGAGAGGACCCACTCGTTGAGGAGAAGACACAAAGCCATACTGTCGGCCCCACCGGACACAGCGACACCAACCCTCAATGACGTACCGGGAAAAGTGAATGCAGACATCAAATCTGTAAACTCTTCCCCGTAAAGAGGCCCATCTAGAGGCAACAATTCAGACCTGCCGTCACTCACTGCTAACTCACTGTAAGGGATGTTATTATTGGCAATTTAGTCTTTGAGTTTCCTGGCCGGCACGTTGTTTTATGATCGCCGAAGAATTGGGATAACGCGTCAGCAGCTCTCCAAAAGTACCACAAGCATCTGCCGTATTACCAAGAGAAGATAGGGATAGGCCAAGCTTCAAAAGATTATCCGGTGCTTTAGAGCTACTTGGATAGCGTTGAAACGAATCAGCAAAGGTAATTGCAGCTTGCTGATAGTCACCCCGAACATAATAGGTCTCTCCCAGCCAATAAGTCGCGTTGCCCGCAAGAGAATCTTCGGGGTGGCGTTCAACAAAAGTCGTAAATGCCTGCTCTGCTTCGTCGTATCTGGCCTGACGTAAAAGCCCGAAAGCATAATCATACTGCTGCTTGGGCGTATCCCCAGGAAGATTGTAAGATCCGACTTCGTCTGAACGTAGTCCCCCTTGAATTAAGCTTTGAGGGGATGCACTTTCAACTGCTGTGTTCGGCGCTGTGGCAGCCTGTTGTTGGGTATTGAAATTATTCAAATCCTCAGCACTAACCGTCCCCAAAACACCCGGCTGCCCGGAAGATTGCGGTTGTTGAAGTGTAGAGCCAGTTTGAGCTGGAGACGGTGCCACCCCCGTTACTTGATTAGATTGCGGGAGTTGGCCAACCTGATTACCGTTTTCAAGGTTTTGTAACCGCAAATCGGTATCAGCAACCAACTTGTCCAGACGTTTGCCCATCTGATCCAATTGGAAATTAACCTGTTCAAACTGTCCCGTGAGTTTGCGCATTTGGTTCTCAACTTGCGACAAACGCAGTTCAACCCTGCCAGAGTTTGCACTTCCCCCTGTATCGGACCCAACTGCGGCCAAGTCTGCAGCCGAGGGCGTTTTACCCTGATAGATGTGTTGTTGAAGGGTCACGAGCTCTCTTTGCAGGCGATCAATCTTGTTAACCAGCCCCTGAACTTGCGAATTTTGTGCCCAAGAATTTACTGGGAAAGCCAGTAAAACGATTACGGCGCCAGCAACCATACGGAACGTTTTCCAATTAACGGCCATCAATGACATCTTCTTTTCACACCCTCGAACGATAAATAATATCATCCCTTATACGTCGCCATCTTGGTAACAATGTGGCATCCGTACAGAAATGTAATTCATAAACGAAAAAATCCCGTTCGGTTTCACAACCAAACGGGATTTTTAAAATAACAATCGATGCGCTTAGTTTACAACAAAGACAGCACGACGGTTCTGAGCCCAAGCTTCTTCGGTAGAACCCAGAACTGCTGGACGCTCTTTACCAAAGCTTACAACTTGAAGACGGTTAGGATTTACGCCCAAAGCAACAAGGTAATCACGTACAGAATTTGCACGACGTTCACCCAAAGCAAGGTTGTATTCACGCGTACCGCGTTCATCAGCATGACCTTCAACGGTCAAAGTAACTGATGGATAGCTGTTGAGCCATACCGCAAGAGCTTCAGTCGTCTTTTGACCTTCAGCTTGTAGATCACTCTGGTCATAACCAAAGAAAACCCGGTCGCCAACGTTAACGACGAGGTGTTCCAGTGAACCTGGCTGAGGCCCTTGGATGGAAGATGAATCTACAGAAGAAGACTGGTCTGTTGTACCAGTTGTCGCAGACGCCCCGTCATTGGACCCCCCTGCTGTGTCATCGGAATTGCTAGCACAAGCACTTAGGAACAGTGCGGCTGCAAACATGGTGAGCAACTTAAAGCGCATATTGTTTCGCCCTCTCGAGTAATACCCGGATACTAAATTGTTAAAGTGACCCGTATGAAAATATCGGACCAACGAAGAAACTCAAAAACCCCCTGTTACACCGATTAAATCGGGAAACGCCCACGACTATAACGATGTAACAGTGGTTTATCAAGCATACAGCTTATTGCAATAGTGGTGACCAAGCAGGATCAACACCATCAAGAGGGGTAACGACCTGCCGTTCGTTGTAACCTGAAAGATCGACGGTATAGACATTGCTTTTTACTTTACCACGACTATCAGACTTACCCTGTTTAAAATATGACAGCACACGGCCATTCGGCGACCACGTCGGACCTTCGACATGGTATCCTTCAGAAAGCATCCGCTCACCAGATCCATCGGGCTTCATGACGCCAATATAGAACTTTCTACCAGAAAGACGGGTGAAAGCGATCAGATCTCCGCGTGGTGACCATACAGGAGTCGCGTAACGTCCTTTGTTAAAAGAGATTCTTTTAACATTACCGCCATTAACATCCATCACATATAACTGCTGACTTCCCCCTCGATCCGAGTTAAATACAACCTTAGATCCATCTGGCGAATAAGAAGGAGACGTATCAATTGCAGGGTCGTTAGTCAGTCGAATAAACTTCCGCGTCCGCAGATCCATGGAGTAAATTTCAGTATTACCCCGATCAGCCAAGCTCATGACGACAGAGTTTCCGTCAGGAGAAAACCGCGGCGCGAAGCTCATGCCCTTGAAATTGCCAAGAGTTTCTTCTCGACCCGTTTGCAGGTCTAAAAGCTTAACTTTGGGAACATTGCCCTCAAATGACAAATATGTGATCTCTTGCGAAGTCGGAGAGAACCGGGGCGTGAAGACATCAAAACGACCATTGGTCAGGAATTTATGGTTAAAACCATCCTGATCCATGATTGCCAGTCGTCGTTGGCGCCGATTCTGCGGGCCAGTTTCAGAGACGTATACCAAACGTGTATCGAAATAGCCGCTCTCACCCGTCAGGCGCTTGTAGATCGCGTCAGATATCCGGTGGGCAATACGACGCCAGTTCGTGCGAGTTGATGTATAGGAAAAGCCCGTCATCATATTCTCGGCATAGACATCCCAAAGTCGAAACTCAACATTGACCTTACCATCACCTTGGACTTGGATCTTCCCCGTCACTAATGCCTGTGCGTTAATCAACCGCCAGTCACCAAACCGAACGCCAACTCTAAGTGAGTTTCGATCTTGAATGAAAGCCTTATCGTCAATGGGCTTGAACAAACCTGTCCGCTCTAGGTTTGAAGAAATAACCTCGGCGATATCACGGCCAATAAGTTGTTCTTCAGGTTGCCCTCCATGGAAATCAGCGATTGCTACGGGCAAAGGTTCAACAAAGCCTTCCGTAATATTCACATTGATTTCGGCCAGAGCAGGGAAACTACCGACAACAACTCCCAGAGTCCCAGCTACGGCAAGGAATATACCGCGCGTTGCCTTTAATAAATTCAATATTCTTCTCCCATTCATTGCCCGAACATTGTTGACGGGTCAAAACGCCAAATCGATGTTTGCCAATCTTTATAAAGGTTAATTGGCAAATTGTACGGCGCACATCTAATAATTTCTGTTTTTAATTTTTCTGCTAACGCTACGAATTCTTCATCTTGAGTAGATTGCCCCTGATCGACAACTTTTATACTTTCAACATTACCGTCTTCATACAGTTCTACCGACAACTCAACGATCATGCTTTCACTGTATGTCACATTCGGGCTTATTTTTAAACATTGGCCCCACGGTTGTTGGTCCAATTTGTTACCATTGTCTAGTCTAGTTTCGGCATATCCCGAGCTAATATCCCACAGGATAAGCACAGTACAGGCAAGACAGCGAAAAACGGTTCGAGCTCGATTAAGCATCCATCTCCACTCTATTGCCCAAACATTTTTGACGGATCAAAGCTCATATTCACTGCCTGCCAATCATCATACAGATCAATTGGGAGATTATAAGGCGCACAGCTAATAACGGCTCTTCGCGCATTTTCAGCAGCAGTTTTAAAGTATGCATCTTTGTTAAACCGATTTTGATCCACTATACGCACACCACTTACGCTACCATCCCGGCGTAAATTGAACGATATATCGACAATCATTTCATCTGCCTGTAAAGCACCAGCATCCACACGCCAACAGCGTTTCATCTGCTGTTGCAAAGAGCGTTGAATATCATTTATTTGTGACGCAGAAGCCCGTTGGCGCTTTGGCGTATTATTCGCTTGCCCTTTTGACGTCGACTTTTTAGGAGCTGACTTAAGTTTATCAACATTCTTCAAAATAGACGTAAGTGCATCAAACTTTGGCTTAGGCTCTTCTTTTTTCTTTGCAACTTTTGGCTCTGGTCTCTTAGGCGGTTTTGGGCGCGCCTTGGGTTTCGGCGTTACGATTTTTTTGACTTCCTCGAGCTCAGGTTCAGGCTCTGGCTCAGGAATAGGTTCTGGCTCAACTTTTTGAATTATTTCCGGCTCAGGAGCTTCGACCTTGAGAGGTTCTGGTTCTGGAATTGGCTCTGGCTCGGGTTCAGGAGCGGGCTCAGGCTCGGGAGCGGGTTCCGGTTCTGGTTCAGGCTTTGGCTCGGGTTTTGGTGGTTCTTCCGGCTCAGACTCAGGTTCTTCTTGCTCTGGTGCAGGAGGCTTTTCCACATCCAATTCAGCCAAAACAACAAACTCAACCGGCACAACCTGGTCAGCAAGAAACGGCTTGTTAAAACGCGGCAATCCAAAGATCACAAACGCCAATAAGGCCATATGTAAGAATAAAGAAAGAGCAACACCCGTACGCATGATATTCGCGACTACTTATCTTCTTTAGGGAGCTCAGCTATCAAGGCAACCCTCTCATAGCCAGCACTGTTCACCAGCCCCATTACCTGCATGACACGACCATAATCAATTGTCTTATCGCCTCGAACATAAACCCGTGTATCAGGCTTATTTTCAGTTATAGCATTTAATCGTGGCACTAATTGATCTTCTTCAATTTTGGCCTCTTGAATATAAAGCTCGCCCCGAGCATTCACAGTGATAACAAGAGGCTCCTCAGAAGCATTCAATGATTTCGCCTGTGTTTTAGGTAAATCCACAGGCACCCCGACGGTTAACAGCGGAGCCGTTACCATAAAGACAATAAGAAGAACCAACATGACATCAACAAAAGGGGTGACGTTAATATCACTCATCGGCTTTCGGCTAGAGCGGGTCCACCGACGTGTCCCCTTTCCCCCACCACTGCCACTTAGTGTCGGAGCCGCCATACTAGTGCTCCTCTAACTGGCGGGAGAGGATGGCACTGAATTCGCCCGCAAACACTTCAAGTCTCGCACCATATCGGCCGATATCACTTGAAAGTTTGTTATACGCAAGGACAGCTGGAATAGCAGCAACAAGGCCCAGTGCCGTCGCAAAAAGAGCTTCGGCAATACCTGGTGCAACGACTGCCAAACTGGTGTTTTTTGATGCCGCAATAGATGTAAAGGCGTTCATAATTCCCCAGACCGTTCCAAAAAGACCGATAAAAGGGGCAGAAGATCCAACTGAAGCGAGGAAAACCATACCGCGTTCCAGAATGTCCATTTCTCTATTGAGACTAATGTCCATAACTCTGTCGATCCGTTGCTGCAGGCTTACCCGCGCATGGTCGCTTCTGTTACCGGTACCGCGACTGCTCGCCCGACGCCATTCACGCATAGCGGAAATAAAAATACTCGATACAGGGTCAGAGGGACGCTTTTCAATGCGGTCATAGAGATCATCAAGAGAACCGCCTGACCAGAAAGCTTCGTCAAATTGATCGGCTCGTTTACGAAGATTGCGTAATTTTACAATCTTATCGAACATGATGGCCCAAGACCAAATCGAGGCAATGACCAAGATAAAGATCACGACTTTGACAATAATATCAGCCTGAAGGAAAAGCCCCCAAACACTCATATCGTGAATTGCCGAAGCGCCACCAAGTGCAACTGAATCGACGATATCACCACCAAGACCAACGGTCTCAACTGTCTCAATTACTTCATTTGCCATCTTCTTTGGCAGCTCCCTTTAGAACCCTATAACTTATTCCCCAAAAGACATCAGGGCTTGACTAATCTCGCTCGGGATCCTTGCGGGTCCCCCCTTTTCGCTGACACAGGCAATCCGGATGTTACACCGTACCAATGCCTCATCTCCTCGCATGATAACTTGCTCAAACGAAAAGCTGGCCCCCTTCATCTCGGTAACCCGCGATCGAACTTCCAATAGGTCATCAAGATACGCAGGCTGTACGAACTTAAGAAAGCAATCTTTTACGGCAAAAAAAAGGCCGAAACGCTGACTTAATTCGGTTTGTTCAAGACCGAGAAGGCGGAGGATCTCTGTTCGCGCTCTCTCTGCGAACTTCAAGTAATTGGCATGATAGACTATTTTCGCATTATCTGTGTCTTCGTAATACACCCGAACAGGAAAGCGATGCGCACCATTTTCCAAGGCTCCAGACAAAGGAAGGTCACAAATTTGCTTCATAGTCATTTGCCCTCTACGTCCCCAGTTCCGCTATCAGGCACACTCCCAGAAAGTAAATCCATCTGTGTAGAACGTCGTGAAGACACTTCAACGGGCTCATTCAAACCCAAATATTTATACCCGCTACTACTGAGCATCCGTCCCCGAGGTGTGCGCTGAAGAAACCCCTGCTGAATTAAATAGGGCTCAATGACATCTTCAATAACATCTCTTTGCTCTGAAAGTGCCGCAGCCAAAGTTTCTGCGCCAACAGGACCGCCACCGTAATTTTCAGCGATAACCCGCAGATACTTGCGGTCCATGGCATCAAGGCCTTTTTCATCAACATCCAAACGGCGCAACGCAACATCAGCGTCAGCAGCTTCGATTAACTCTACACCCGCCACAGAAGCAAAGTCGCGAACTCGACGAAGCAGCCGACCAGAAACACGAGGTGTTCCCCTTGAGCGACGGGCAATTTCAAAAGCACCTTCATCACTCATTGGTGCATCAAGAATTTTAGCCCCACGCGCTACAATCTGTTGCAGTTCCTCAGGTTCGTAAAACTGTAACCGCAGCGGGATACCAAAACGTTCTCTCAAAGGTGTCGATATCAGCCCAGATCTGGTGGTTGCACCGATCAAGGTAAAGGGAGGTAGATCGATCTGAACTGAGCGTGCAGCAGGTCCTTCGCCAATGATGAGGTCAAGTTTGAAGTCTTCCATCGCCGGATAAAGGATTTCTTCGACAACGGGTGATAATCGGTGGATCTCATCAATAAACAGAACATCATGAGATTCCAGGTTGGTAAGAATTGCGGCTAGATCTCCAGCCTTTGCAATCACCGGGCCAGAAGTCGCGCGAAAACCGACACCAAGTTCTCTTGCTACAACTTGGGCAAGGGTTGTTTTTCCAAGACCTGGGGGGCCAAAAAATAAAACATGATCAAGCGCTTCACCACGTTGTTTTGCGGCCTCAATGAAAATGTGTAAATTTTCTCGGAGCTGGCGTTGACCAATAAATTCTCCAAGACTTAACGGGCGTATAGACTTTTCAGCGCCGTCACCTTCGGAAAATTCATTTGAGACCAGTCTATCTTCACTCAACGCATCAACTCCGCCAAACCACCTTTAATAAGATTCTCAAGCGGCGCCTCGAGCCCCTGCTCACTGGATACCTTCGCAACCGCACTATAAGCTTCAGAGCGCCGATACCCTAGATTAACCAGAGCGGAAATTGCATCTTCTGATACGGCCAGAGTAGATGCCGTTGTCCCTTTATGCTCTGTTGAAGAATCGACAACCTGTCCCGACACTCCGAGCGAAAGCTTAGCGATCTTGTCCTTAAGCTCGTTCACAATTCGAACCGCTAGTTTTGGCCCGACACCACTTGCGCGCGTCAACGTCGTTTTATCTTGAGCAGCTATGGCAACTGAAAGCTCATCAGGCGATATAGCAGACAGAATTGCCAAACCGACTTTGGCCCCAACGCCCTGGACAGTGCCAAGCAAAAGATACCATTCTTTTTCAGCCTGTGTAGCAAACCCAAAAAGATGAATATGATCTTCCCGAACGTGGGTCTCGATCAATAGGCTGGCGACTTCTCCTTCTCCAGGAAGAGCCGAGAGGGTTCGACTTGAACAAAAAGCCACATAGCCAACACCACCGACATCGAGCATGACCCAATCATCTCCGGTGGAATCCACTTTACCTGTCAGCTTTCCGATCATCGGAATTTTTTCCCTCTGGCCTTTCCGGCCTTCTTATTTTCCAATCGGGGATCATCCATACCTGCTTTTTTCAAAGCCGCAGCAATTGGATCCTCAACTCCCGCAGCCCATTTGCGCCTCGTTGAGACATTATGAGCATGGCAGATAGCAATTGCCAATGCATCAGAGGCATCAGTGGAAGTTGCTTTACATCCCGGCAACAGCCTCTCAACCATCATCAACACTTGCTCCTTGGTCGCATGCCCTGTGCCGACAACCGACTTTTTAACGATCATAGGCAGGTATTCCCCAACAGGAAGCCCCATCAATGCTGGTGTGACCAGAGCAATTCCGCGGGCCATACCGAGTTTCAGAGTAGAGCTGGGATTTTTATTCGCCAGAGTAATTTCAACGGCTGCCTCATCAGGTTGGTAATCGCCCAATACGGCGCGAATACCATCGTGAATTTCCACAAGACGTTGAGGGAGTTCATTGGTTGAAAGTGTCTTGATCACACCATTGGCTACATGGTGCAGTCGATTACCTTCAGATTCCAGTATACCCCACCCGGTAAAACGAAGGCCGGGATCTATTCCAATGATCCGCATTATTCCTAGATCCGGCCCCCCAATAATTAGCCCGCTGTTAGCTTGGCCATGATTTCATCATCGATCTCAAAGTTCGCACTGACACTTTGCACGTCATCGTTATCATCAAGTACATCAATCAGCTTTAGCATAGTAGAAGCCTGATCTTCGTTGAGTGCGATCGTATTTTGAGGTTTCCAGACAAGGCCTGATTCTGTCGGAGCTTCAAATTTTTCCATCAATGCATCACGCACAGAGGCAAAATCATCTGGCTCACATATGATTTCATGATCATCATCGGTGCTTTCAACGTTCTCAGCACCAGCTTCCACAGCGGCCTCGAACATCGCATCAGCATCCGCGACATCAGCAGGATAAATAATTGATCCCACACGATCGAACATAAAGGAAACACTACCCGTTTCACCCAGGTTTCCACCGAGTTTGGCAAACGCTGTGCGAACCTCAGAAGCAGTCCGGTTTCGATTATCGGTAGATGCATCGACAATTACAGCAACACCCGCAGGACCGTATCCCTCATAGCGTACATCTTCGTAGTTAGCGACTTCTTCGCCACCAGCAACGCGCTTTACAGCGCGATCGATGTTATCCTTGGGCATGTTTGCAGCACGCGCAGCAATAATCGCATTTCGCAAAGATGAATTTTGCTCAGGATCGGGCGTCCCGGAACGGGCTGCAACCATGATTTCACGGGTGTGTCGTGCAAATATTTTAGCACGTTTTTTATCCTGAGCACCTTTACGGTGCATGATGTTCTTAAATTGTGAATGACCTGCCATGAGCAGACTTCCTAGCTCAGATAATTAAACAAAATATTTCAATGTTTATCTAGCAGGATTTCACGGCCAGAAGAAGCCCTAATAGGCCGCTATTTAGCAATTCGAATGATTTTCTGACGTTTCCAAAGCAAAGTATTAACTAAAGTTTAAGCTAAAATCACTAAAGTTGTGCCACAATACAGGGAATGCCTCATTACGATTGGTAAACACCATGGCAGAAGAATTTCATATTATCGATTTTCCAGAAAATAATCACATTGATGCGAAGGAATTCTCGAAAATAGCCAAAAATGCGGCTGAGTTAACCGAGGATTACTCTTTTCACGCCAGCCTTGATGCTCTTAGTACAATGGTATCGATTGCAGAGAATGTACCAGGAACGACCTCAACCCATTCCACACCAGTTGAACAGGCGAGCGCCATCGCCACCGATACCTTGGGACAGGCAAGCTTAATGATCGATGAAGTCAAACGCTTTAAAACACTGTCGTCAAAAATCGCAAAACACAGCTAAACCTAAATATTAAGCCTCATGGAAGCCGTCATTCCTACTCAATAGGAAAGACGGCTAATCTAGCTGAGGAACTGTTTGAGAAAGCTTACCACCGATTCGAACCGGCTCCACACGCTTGGCCAAACCCGTCCTGTCATCCGTCTCCACATATATCGCAGAAAGAGTGGCTTCTCCCGTAGCCGGGCTCATACGCTCCGTTGGCATTTTTCGGGTAAAACGGGCAATAGGGACTTCTTTTTTCATCCCAATTACAGAATCATAATCACCTGTCATGCCCACATCGCTTTGATACGCGGTACCGCCAGTCAAAACCATATGATCCGCAGTCGGAATGTGCGTATGAGTTCCAACCACAAGACTAACCTTGCTATCAAGGAAATGCCCCATAGCCATTTTTTCACTGGTCGCTTCGCCATGAAAATCAACAATGACTGCTGAGAGTCCCTGTTGCCCCATTTTATAACGATCAAGTATTTTAGATATTGCGGCAAACGGATCATCTAGCGGATCCATGAAGACTCGGCCCATAGCGTTCATAACCATGACCTTACGCCCACCTGGGGCTTCGTATAGGGCAGCACCCCGACCAGGTGTCCCCTCGGGAAAGTTAAGCGGGCGCAAAAGCCGTGTTTCTTTATTTATATAAGTAATGCACTCGCGCTGATCCCAACTGTGATTACCTCCAGAAACAACATCAGCACCGCACTCAAATAACTGCTTGCAGATTTTCTCTGTGATGCCAAACCCAGAAGCTGCATTTTCACCGTTAACAACGACGAAATCCAGTTTCAGATCTTTGCGCAAACCGGGTAGATGCTCAACAATTGCATCACGTCCAGATCGGCCTACGACATCACCACAGAATAACAATCTCATTTTCGTTCCTTCAAGGCAGACCAAGCTATTACCAAACAGCCCTGCACACCGTCACGTTTTCAATAATTCTGAAGGTATAAGATTTCTATGCGCCAGAACCAAGAACTATTCCCTTGAAGAGGAGCGAAAAAGAGACCGTCACGATTTTCACGTCAAACAAACATTAAGCTTCTGACGACAAACGGATGACTTCCTGTTCGGTTACAATGCAATTAAGGGGCTGATCGTAAGGGCCGCGAATGACGGCTTCCATTTCTTGTGCAGCATAGGCAATACCGATAGCGGTTACTGACTTATAGGCACGAAGTTTATCAAGGGTTCGATCGTAAAATCCACCGCCATATCCGAGCCTATAGCCAGCTCGATCGAAAGCAAGAAGAGGTACGAACAAAACATCAGGCTCCAGCTCTTCCTTATCTGCGTGGGGTTCACGTGTCCCAAACCCGGCATCTTCCAACGCGTCTCCAGGTGCCCAGCTTTTGAAAATCAAGGGCTTGCCAGCGCCAAGCATGACAGGAAGCACGGGGCGATACCCTTTGGCATGGAGAGTGTTGAGTAAAGGCATGGGATCTAACTCATCCCCAAGCGGCCAGTAAGCCGAAACAACCGCGCCTTTTGGTAGTTCGATCGAATCAAACAGCCTATGACACAACTCATCAGCAGCATTGGGCAAAAGGCGATAAGCCTCAGCACGCTTCTTCTTTGCTTCTTTTCGAAGTGTTTTTTTAAGCTGGTCGATATCTTGGGTATCTAGATCTGTCATCGTTTCCCTCACAGGCTCAAAAATAGCAGCCAAAAGCTATTGCATTTATTCAATAACCCGAAAGGGATCAAGTGGTGCCACAGTAACCGTTAGTTCCAAGTCCTCTTGTGGCCTGCAGTGCAGGTGGGCGCCATATACCAAGACCACGATCTCAGCAGGGACAGCTCCCGAAGAAGAATTTAGGCCCCAGGGAAATTACGAACCCCACGCGTTCCGTAGCACCAATTATATCTTTTACTAACTTTCCAGACGGGCAGCAATAGATTCCAGCCGATCAGCACAACTTTCCAGCGCTGTAGCGACTTTCTCTGCCTCAACTTCGTCATTTTCAGAGGATTTACGATCCTCTTCCGACTTGCCATCATCAATCTTGATGTAAGCTTCATGAAGCTCGTCAGCAAGCATTAAGCTTCCCATTAATAACAAATGCGCTTCACTCACCTGTCCCATGCTGCCCTTCAAATCATCAATCTTCTGATTGATGTACTTGGACAGACCCAAAAGATGATCTTCTTGGCCGTCTTGGCAACTAACAGAGTAGCGGCGTCCGTTCACATTAAGCGTTACTTGCGCCATCCTATTTCTCCAGTGCGTCAGAAAGTTGACCGATCACAGAATCGAGGCGATCCCCGACATCCTGTTTTAAATTTTTGAGTTCGGAGTTTTCCTTCACACTCAAATCAAGATCATGTTGCAACTTTGAAATTGACCCACTGGAGTCGCGTAATCGGGTATCCACACTTTTTTCCAGTGCTTCTACCGCAGTCGCGAGACGATCAACAGCTTTCAGAATTCTTGTCATATTTTAAATAAGCCACTTGCTGGTAATTATTCGCCAGGTCAATAACTAGGCAGGATCAATGACTAACAGAATAAATGACCTCTGTCAGTAAGATCAACTATCTGTCTCACAAGTCTTTACGTTCTTCTTTATATAACGATTAAATCCATGTTATGACAGCTATTCCAGACAACCTTATTGACCTCTGGCAAGCAAAGGGGCATTTTGCCGCCGTTAATGGCCCTCTGTCCTAATCACTGGGCAGGATAATCTGAACCCAACTGGGGACCTTGAAATATGACTGCACTGCGCCTTCCCGTATCTGCTGCGGACGCCGCGCCAGGTAGCAACCACGCTGATATGGCTAATGCCATTCGTGCTCTTTCCATGGATGCCGTTCAACGCGCGAACTCTGGACATCCAGGAATGCCGATGGGCATGGCTGACGTTGCTACTGTTCTCTTTAGTCGCTTTATGAAATTCGATCCATTGCGCCCTGACTGGGCCGACCGCGACCGCTTTATATTATCCGCAGGTCATGGATCAATGTTGATGTATTCGCTGCTTCATCTGACCGGATACCCGGACATGACCATGGAGCAGCTGAAAAACTTCCGCCAATTGGACAGCATGACAGCTGGCCACCCGGAATTTGGGCACGCTCCCGGCATTGAAACAACAACCGGTCCACTTGGGCAAGGTCTTGCGAATTCTGTAGGTATGGCGTTGGCTGAGCGTATGCTCAATGCACGTTATAACGATGACATTGTCGACCATTACACCTACGCTATTGCGGGGGATGGCTGCCTTATGGAAGGCATCAGCCACGAAGCAATTTCTCTTGCTGGTCACTTAAAACTCAACAAGCTCATCGTCCTTTTCGATGACAACGGTATCACAATCGACGGTTCAACAGACATGTCCGTCTCTGATAACCAGTTGATGCGTTTCGAAGCTTGTGGATGGGACGCCGTCGCCATTGATGGTCATGATCCAGAGGCCATTGCCAAAGCGATCGAAGCTGCTCGTAACAGCGACAAACCATCGTTGATTGCCTGCAAAACGGTTATTGGCTATGGCGCACCAAGCAAAGCTGGAACCTCAAAAACCCACGGCGCCCCTCTTGGCGATGAAGAGATCGCTGGTACTCGAGAAAAAATTGGATGGCCACATGCGCCTTTCGAAATTCCAGAGAACATCCTCAACGCATGGAGATCTTCTGGTAAACGTGGCGCTGATTTCTCTGCTGCATGGGACGAAAAATTTGCAAGCCTACCTGCTGATCAACGTAAGACTTTTGAAGATCAAATGGCTGGTAAACTTCCAGAAGGCTGGAAGCAATCTTTCCATGAATACAAAACTAAGGTTGCTGCGGAAGGCCCCAAATTGGCTACCCGTCAATCTTCGCAGAATGCTCTGGACGAATTAACAGCGTTAATTCCACACATGATCGGTGGTTCTGCTGATCTCACAGGCTCAAACAACACTAAATCCGGAAGCCAAGGCCCTGTATCTGCTGCCGATTATTCTGGCAGCTACATCTATTACGGCGTTCGTGAGCATGCAATGGCAGCAGCGATGAACGGTATGGTCCTTCATGGTGGATTCGTTCCTTACGGCGGAACCTTCCTGGTGTTTACTGATTATTGTCGTCCGTCAATTCGCCTATCGGCCCTTATGAAACAACGTGTCATTTATGTAATGACCCACGATTCTATTGGCCTTGGCGAAGATGGCCCAACACACCAACCTGTCGAACATCTTGCGTCTCTTCGTGCGATTCCAAACCTCAACGTCTTCCGTCCTGCGGATGCCATTGAAACCGCAGAATGTTGGGAGCTCGCTCTTGAGAGCGAAGATACTCCTTCTGTGATTGCCTTAACGCGTCAGGGCTTACCTGCTCAACGTAAAGATATTTCAGACAACTATTCTAGCTACGGCGCTTACATCCTCAACCCTTCTGTTTTGGATCGTCAGGTCACTCTTCTTGCCTCAGGCTCAGAAGTTGAGATTGCACTTGAAGGCCAAAAGCGTCTCGAAGAGATGGGAATCGGAACAGCTGTCGTATCCATGCCATGCTGGGAAATCTTTAAGCAACAGCCACAGCACTACCGTGATGAAGTTTTGTCACCCGGTACTTTGACTGTTGCAGTTGAAGCAGCTCTTCCGTTTGGCTGGCACGAGTGGATTGGCCCATACGGTGCTTTTATTGGGATGAACGATTTTGGCGCATCTGCCCCAATTGATCAGCTCTATAAGAAATTCAAAATCACACCTGAAGCTATTGTCGATGCCGTCAAAGCCCGCCTGTAATCTAGACAAGATTTTGTTAGGACAAAATATGACTGACACACTTGCTGATATCGCCCAAGCCCTCGTCGCCACAGGCAAGGGTATACTTGCTGCAGACGAAAGCACGGGCACGATCAAGAAGCGTTTTGATTCAATCTCAGCTGAATCAACAGAAGATTCCCGTCGTGATTATCGCGAATTGCTATTCCGTGCTGAAGGCGGCAACGAATACATCAGTGGCGTGATTCTTTACGACGAAACCCTTCGTCAAAATGCTGCTGACGGAACTCCGTTGAGTAAAGTCATGCAAGATCAAGGCATCATCCCGGGTATTAAGGTCGATCTTGGGGCCAAGCATCTTGCAGGACACCCTGAAGAAACCATCACCGAAGGCCTTGATGGCCTTCGTGAACGGTTGGCCGAATATGCAAAACTCGGTGCAAAATTCACCAAATGGCGGGGTGTGTATCACATCACTGACCAGTCTCCGAGCCTTGCTGCAATACATGCTAATGCCCATGCGTTAGCGCGTTATGCGGCGCTTGCTCAAGAAGCTGGCCTTGTGCCAATTGTTGAGCCTGAAATCCTCATGGATGGCAATCATGACATCAATGTTTGCCAAGCTGTAAGTGAAGAGGTTCTTCGTTCTGTCTTTGCTGAGTTGGCCAATCAAGAAGTCGATCTTGAAGGTATTTTGTTAAAACCGAATATGGTTATCGCAGGCCAAGCATGTCCAGATCAGGATTCAGTAGAAGAAGTTGCGGATCGCACAATAGCAACCCTCTTGCGTTGTGTACCTGCAGCAGTTCCAGGCATTGTCTTCCTTTCAGGTGGACAGACCGACGAGCAATCCACCGAACACCTGAATGCGATGAATAAAAATTACAGCAACCTACCATGGAAGCTCAGCTTCTCTTATGGTCGGGCACTACAGGCGGCTCCCCTCAAAGCTTGGGCCGGAAAAAAAGATAACGCTTCTGCAATGCAGAGCGCGTTTCTCAAAAGAGCAGAAGATAATAGTAAAGCCTCGACAGGCACTTACTCTTAAATCTTCAAATATAAACGCCTCAATCGCAAGATTGGGGCGTTGTACTAAGGGGCAAAAGCTCCAGTAAACGATAACTAGAAAATAAAAATAGGTTCCAAATTATGACAGTTAAAGTTGGAATCAATGGTTTTGGTCGTATTGGTCGTCTGACACTCCGCGGAGCTATAGAGACTAATCGCGATGATATCGAAATCGTTGCCATCAATGCATCGGGTGATCCCTCTATCCACGCCCACATGCTTAAATTCGATTCTGTGCACGGCACTCTCAACGCTGAAGTTGAAGCTGATGATGAAAACATCATCGTCAACGGCAAGAAAATCAAAATGCTTCATGATCGAGATCCTGCCAAATTGCCTTGGGGTGAGTATGGCGTTGATATCGTTCTAGAATGCACTGGCGCTTTCAATAATGTAGAGGGCGCATCTCTCCATATGGTCGGCGGAGCCAAGAAGGTTTTGATTTCAGCACCTGCTAAAAAAGGCTGTGATCTCACAGTTGTTTATGGTGTAAACCACAAACAACTTACGGCTGACCACAAAATTGTTTCAAATGCATCTTGTACAACAAACTGTTTAGCGCCGGTTGTTGATGTTTTGCAAAACACTATTGGTATCAAAAACGGTTTTATGACCACCACCCATGCGTATACTGGTGATCAGACAACCGTTGACTCCAAGCACAAAGATCTCCGTCGTGCCCGCGCTGCTGCGGTTTCCATGATCCCGACATCCACGGGTGCAGCCCGTGCGATTGGAGAGGTCCTTCCTGTTCTCGAAGGCAAGCTCGAAGGCAACGCTATTCGCGTACCAACAGCCAATGTAAGTTGTATCGACCTGACCTTTACGGCTGAGCGAGATACCACTGTTGAGGAAATCAACAATGCGATGATCGAAGCCTCAAAAGGATATCTGAAAGGTGTTCTTGGCATCAATGCGCTGCCATTGGTTTCCTGTGACTTTAATCACAACCCCTCTTCATCTGTGTTCGATACCACCCAAACACAGATCATTGGTGGTAATTTTGTTCGCGTTCTAGCTTGGTACGACAACGAATGGGGCTTTAGCCTGCGCATGCTCGATACTGCTGCTGCAATGGCAAAACATCTCTAGGTTATATATACACAGCTAAAATTTTTTAAACGGGGTTCTTATGAGCCCCGTTTTTTGTTCCGCTTTTTTCAAACTTTGAGCGAACCGCCCATTTTATACTATGGCTTTAATACCAGCTATTCTCTTTTAGGATATGAGCTATACTCTGACACCCATTGCCAGTTTGTAACTCCTTAGGTATGAAGAGCTATGAATTCTGAAATCTACCTTCTTACGCCCCCAGAGGTTCTGAGTGGTGAACTCTCGACAGACCAATTCATCCCTACGCTATTAAAGGCGTTGGATGGAGGTCCTATTTCTTGTGTTCTATTGTGCGGAACAGCAAGCTCAGAAACGTCCTTGAGTGAGATTGTCTCAACCCTTCGCCCTTTGGTGCAAGAACGGGACATTGCTTTTTTGATCGAAGATGATTTCAAAAACGCAGCTTCTTTGGGATGTGATGGCGTACATCTAACGTCTGCAGCTAATTTCAAAGAAGCCCGGGAATATTTGGGTAATGATAATATCGTAGGTGTCGACTGCGGCATTTCACGACACGATGCAATTCTTGTTGGCGAAGCTGGTGCAGACTATGTTGCCTTCAATAATCGGAGACCACTCCCCGAAATTGAAGACCCCGATGTGCGCGCTTTTGAAGAAGGCGGTCCTCGCGGATTGGACTTGCTGACCTGGTGGCAAACCATGATGACACCGCCATGTGTTTCCTTGGACGATGTTACTATTGATGAAGCAGCATCACATGCCGAAGCTGGTGCAGACTTTATCGCCGTTCAAAATGCCGTATGGCAACATCCTGCTGATCCAGCAAAAGCTGTTGCGGAAATTAATGAGGCAATTGCCTGAAACGTGAGGAACTGATAGGTTCCCTGCGAATTACAAATACGACACACTTAAATTTATGTTATTTGACAACTGAAGACGGGCACTGATCATGAAAATAAACGGAAATGCCATTCGCCCTGGCAATATCATTGAGTACAAAGGCCGCTTGATGCGTGCGATGAAAACTCAGCACACACAGCCGGGCAAAGGTGGTGCGTACCTCCAAGTGGAACTCAGAGATATCCGCGATGGAACAAAAATGAACGAACGTTTCCGCGCGAGTGAAGATGTTGATCGTGTACGTTTAGACCAGGTTGAATACCAATTTCTTTTCCGCGACGGCGATATGCTCAATTTCATGAATAATGAATCTTACGAGCAAATTGCACTGCACGAAGACATGGTCGGCGAGCCTGTTATCTTCTTGCAAGACGGCATGGCGGTCACCATTGAGCTTTATGAAGAAGAACCAATCTCAGTAGTTCTCCCAGATCACATTATCTGCGAAGTTGTCGAAGCTGATGCTGTAGTCAAAGGACAGACCGCATCTTCTTCTTACAAGCCTGGCGTACTGGATAATGGGGTACGTATTCTTGTTCCACCACATATCGCAGCAGGTACGCGTGTCGTTGTGAATACTGCCGACGGCAGTTATGTGGAACGTGCAAAAGATTAAGACATTACACAGCGAGTACAAAAGGCGTACTCTCTAACAAACTTACGGAAAGTTATTTCGATGGTATATCGTTCACCACGCATAACCGTTATGGTCCGCGCAGCTGAAAAAGCTGCTCGCAGCCTCAAGCGCGACTTTGGTGAAGTGGAAAATCTTCAGGTTTCGAAAAAGGGTCCTGCTGACTTTGTATCAACTGCAGATCTAAAAGCAGAAAAAATTCTTATCGACGAGCTTAAATGGGCGCGTCCTGAATTTGGATTTCTAACCGAAGAAGCCGGCGTTGAAAAAGGCGAGAGCCAAGACGAGCGTTGGATTGTTGATCCTCTCGATGGCACAACCAATTTTCTACATGGGCTCCCTCACTTTGCCATTTCCATTGCTCTCGAAGTACGTGGTGAAATTGTAGCAGCACTGATCTATGATCCTATCAAAGATGAGATGTTCACAGCAGAAAAAGGTAAGGGCGCTTTTCTCAACGATAAACGCCTACGTGTCTCTGCAAGGGTAAGTCTCGACAGCGTCGTCGTTGCGACAGGCGCGCCTTATCTTGGCCACGGAGATCGCGGTCCCTTCCTTCGTGAAATCAACGCTGTGATGGCTCAAACAGCAGGTATCCGTCGTTGGGGTGCTGCGGCACTTGACCTCGCCTATGTTGCTGCTGGCCGGTATGACGCCTTTTGGGAACGTGACCTCTCTTCATGGGATGTCGCAGCTGGTATGTTAATTGTGAGTGAAGCTGGTGGTGCCGTGACCCAAATTGACGGTCGGCAGTTCAAACACGATAACAAAAGCATTTTATGTGCGAATATCGACTTACACCCTAAAATGGTTAAGCTGTTCAAAGACGCTGGTAAAGACTAACTAAAAAATCCAGTCTATCTTAGATTTAACAACGATTTTACAATAATAGAGAGAGGCCCTTTAAACGGCCTCTCTCTTCTTTTTGCCTTATCTATTGTCGTATCCTCTTATCAGCATTAAGCTACGCCTCAAGATTCACATTCGGAATCATCCTGGGGGATGTAAGTTGTTCAAGCCTATGAGCTATATGTTGAAAAATAGATTTATTAATCGCTCTGCAATTCTACTTGCAGGATGTTCAGGTATGGCGCTCTTAAGTGCTGCCACAACAACAATGGCCCAAAACACCACGATCATCGGGGGATCAGGTAGTTCAGGTGTCTATATAAACGAGCAATTGATTGGCTCAGTACCAGCCTATTCGAATGGGTATGGAACACAGAATACACCATCAGGATACCCTGGCAGCAATGACGGAGAGTACCTGAGCAGACCGGGCAATCTTCTCTATCCGCCACAGAATTATCTTCGAAGTCAGATCACCATACAAAATTTTGCTGATTTTCAACCGTCTGGATACACCCAACAAGGCTATAACACTAAAGGTAACAACACTCCTGCTTCTGCCTATGCCCCACAGGGCTACAACACTGGTCAGCAACAGCCAGGGGTAGTTTCTGGAAGTAGCCTGTATAATCCTTATGGCCAACCTCTGGTACCCCTATCCCAAGTGTCTCAGACACGTGTAACCAGCACAGGTGACCAGCCCCAATATCCGTCTCAGGTACCTGCGTTCCAACCACAATCGCAACTGCTTGTTCCTCCCCCCTCAGGACGAACTCCTGTGGCACGTGCGCCTGCACCTGTAAAAACTAATAACCGTCCGGTGGCTTCTGACCTACCGCCATCAGCGCCTGTTGCTATCGCGAAAGTGACAACGCCAACAGCACCCAAAGTTATAAAAGAAGCGGTAGAACCACTACAAATCACCAAAGTTCCAAGTCCCGTCACCCCTCCTGCACCAGTAATCTCTACAATTACCCCCACACAACCAGAACCAGTCGCTAAAGCCCCTACAGCTCCATCACCAGAACCGAGTACTGTTAGCGCAAAAATCGTAGAGATCCCAAATACAGTAACCGCTAAATCACCAGAGCCTGCTCCTGAAATAGAGACTGTAACTAGCGAACCAATTCTCACGCCCCCACCCGTTCCAGCCCCAGTTCCAGTCCCCGTCACAGCTGAAGCAGGCACAGGCATACCAATTGCCCCTACAATCGTAGAATCGACACTTGTAGAGAGCACAGAAGAACTTGCCCCTCCACCGGCACCACCAGCCGCCTCGGTTGAAACTGCTGCCATTGATCTCAATGCGCCGCTTCAACCCATAAAGTTGTTCTTTGCACCTGATCACGCGGAACTCAGTGCCGATGCTCGCGTGAAGTTGAACCAATTGGCTGACGCTCTGCTGGCTGACGATGCAAAGGTAATCCAGCTTCTTGCATACGCCAGTGACAATGAGAGTAGTGCACAAGCGCGCCGAGTATCCCTATCTCGTGCATTAGCAGTAAGGGGTGTTCTAATGGAGCGTGGTATTCAGAGTACGAGAATGCATGTACGGGCTCTTGGGAACAAATCGAAAGACGGAAATCCCGACCGCGTAGAAATCATTCCTGTTCAGAATTAACTGAGTTCAAACTATCCAAACAAGGTTGCAATTGCTTAGCCATAGTTTTGCCTAACCGCACCTGTAACCTGCGCAGAGTTTTTATTTACAAGAGGCGCCTCGCGTATGAAACGGCCAACACGTTATCTCATCCGGATGGGTATTTTTCTGGGTATTGTTTCGATTGCAGTTGCAGCATTAGCCCCTAGCCTTCAAGAGGCCTTTATTGCAAACGCTGTAATGAATGGGATGATTTTAGGCGTTCTCTTTTTTGGCATCATATACATTTTTCGCCAAGTTCTCTCTCTGAAACCTGAACTCGCCTGGCTGGAAGATCTCAAACGGGAAACTGAAGGCGGCCTCGTATTCGCTGGCGCGTTTGATGAGATACGAGAACCTAAGTTACTTGGCCCCATGGCAACAATGATTGGTGAGAAGAAAGGTAAACTCAGCCTTTCCACCTTATCAATGAGAACCCTTCTTGATGGCATTTCAAGCCGCATAGAAGAAAGCCATGACATTTCCCGCTACCTTATTGGCCTACTTGTCTTTCTCGGACTACTGGGCACTTTCTGGGGCTTACTCGATACTGTTAATGCTGTAGGGCAAACGATTTCAGGTTTAAGCACGACCGCAGATGATCCATCCGCCATGTTTGACGAATTAAAGGCAGGCCTCGCAACACCACTATCTGGTATGGGAACGGCCTTTAGCTCCTCTCTGTTTGGTCTCGCAGGATCTCTGGTCCTCGGCTTTCTTGAATTACAAGCGGGTCAGGCTCACAACCGTTTTCTCAATTACCTTGAAGAGTGGCTTTCTGGAATTACCAAGTTATCCAGTGGCGGCCCTGGCGTTGATGGGGATCAGTCCGTTCCCGCATACATTTCTGCGTTACTGGAACAAACCGCAGAAAGTCTGGAAAAGCTTGAACGCACCATGTCCAGAGATGAAGAAGAACGGGTAAAATCGAACCAAAGCCTGATCACTTTGACCGAACGCATGTCTACACTTACAGACCATATGAGAGCAGAGCAAAGCGTGATGCTAAGCATTGCCGAAACCCAAGCACAGCTCAAACCAATTCTGGGGCAACTCGCTCAAGCTCAATCAAGAACACCAGCCAACACAGGGATCGATGAAGCGTCACGTGGGCATTTGCGAAACATGGACCTTAGACTAGAACAATTAACCGGAGAAATCAGTAACGGTCGGGAGAGTTCTGTTCAGGAAATCCGGAGCGAAATACGCTTGTTAACACGAACTTTGGCAGCCCTTGCAGAAGGGGAATAACCCCAAATGTCTTTCTCTAGCCGTAGAAATAACCGTAGATCAATAAACATCTGGCCAGGATTTGTAGACGCACTAGCAACACTCCTGCTGGTCATCATTTTTGTTCTTATGGTTTTTATGGTGGCGCAGTTTACGCTAAGTAATGCGCTGAGCGGGAAAGACAAAGCCCTTAGCAATTTGAATAGAGAAATCAGTGAACTCGCCGACCTTCTTTCACTGGAGAAATCAGCGAACACTCGGCTTCGGACCAGCGTTACCCAGTTAACCACTGAACTCCAGAGCTCCATATCCTCGCGTGATAGCCTCGCTAATCAATTATCGTCTTTATCCGAAGACAAAGAAGACCTCGAGGGAGAACTGGTTTCTGTCAGCAAAAGACTGAAAGACCTTGTCAGTGCTCAAGCTCTGCTTCAGTCCGACAAAGATTTACTGCAATCAGACAAAGACCTGCTTGAAAAAAACAAAAAGGATCTTGAAGCTGAAAAAGAAGATCTTTTAAAAAACAAGCGGTCTATTGAAGAGCAACTTTCCATTCTCGAACTCGCAGCAGCAAAGCTTTCTGCGGAATCCGCGCGGGTAAATGCAGAATTGGAAGATGCTTACAAGGTCGTCGAAGCAGATAGAGACAAGATCGAAACTCAGCTCGCAGAGATTGCTCTGTTGAAAGAAATTCGCGACGGCTTAACCCAAAAACTAGCCGGCGCAGAAAGTGATATCACGGGCCAACAAAAGCTGACAGCAGAAGCTCAGACTGAAGTTGTCCTTCTAAACCAACAAATCGCTGCCCTTAGAAAGCAACTCTCGGACATCTCAGCCACCTTGGACATAACCGAAGCAATCAACGCGGCCCAAGAAACTCAAATCCTCGACCTTGGCAAGCGCCTGAACGTTGCCCTTGCGACTAAAGTGCAACAACTTGCCAAATATAGATCTGAGTTCTTTGGGCGCCTAAGAGAAGTGCTTGGTAACCGTCAAGATATCCGGATTGTAGGCGATCGTTTTGTTTTTCAGTCTGAAGTTCTCTTTACGAGTGGTTCTGCCACTCTTGAAGACGGAGGAAGCCAGCAGCTGGGACAGCTCGCAAAGACCCTTAGAGAGCTCTCAGCGACAATCCCAACCGAAATCGACTGGATACTCAGGGTAGACGGGCACACCGATGTACAGCCTATTTCCACGCCAGAGTTCCCATCGAACTGGGAACTCTCAACAGCTCGGTCCATATCAGTCGTGAAATTCCTCGTAAGTCAGGGCATACCAGCTTCGAGGTTGGCCGCGACTGGATTCGGTCAGTTCCAGCCGCTTGATACCAGCCGCGATGAGATTGCCTATAGACGAAACCGTCGCATCGAACTCAAATTAACTCAGCGCTAATCCGAGCCACTAAAAGATCAGCTTGCAGCTTGAGTTGGTATGCTTTGAGTTTGTATTGAAGGATTCATATCAATACCAAACTGTAACTCAGCCAAGTTAGCATAGAGCCCATCTTGTTTGATCAACTCATTATGAGTACCACTGGCAACGATTTGCCCTTGATCCATAACCAGTATCCGATCCGCCTTCAATACCGTCGCCAGGCGGTGTGCAATCATCAAAGTTGTCCGTCCTTCCAACAAGTTATCCAAAGCCTGCTGAACAGCTTTCTCACTTTGAGAATCCAAAGCCGAAGTCGCTTCGTCCAACAATAATATTTCAGGATCCCGAAGAATTGCCCTGGCTATCGCAAGACGTTGTCGCTGTCCACCTGATAACCGAACCCCTTTTTCGCCTAAGAATGTATCGTATCCATCCGGAAGATCGTTAAGGAACTCATGCGCGGAAGCAGCTTTCGCAGCCTCAATAATATCTTCTTTGCTTGCCCCTGGACGGCCATAGCGAATGTTCTCTAGGGCCGTTGTAGAGAAAATAACCGGTTCTTGAGAAACCATTCCGATGTGCTGACGCATTTCAACCGGATCAAGCTCTCTTAAAGGGACGCCATCAATCGAAATTTCGCCCTTCTGCACATCGTAATAGCGAAGCAATAACTGAAAAACTGTCGTCTTCCCCGCCCCAGACGGGCCGACAATAGCTACTTTCTCGCCAGCCTTAATATCTGCAGAGAAATCAGCCATGGCAGATTGATTTGGTCTAGATGGGTAATTAAAGCCGACTTCCTTGAAAGAAACGGCACCTTGAATTTTAGAAGGTAGTGCAACAGAATTTTCCGGAGCAGAGATATCCGATTCCATCGAGAGTAAATCCAATAGGCGTTCGGTTGCTCCAGCGGCACGTTGCAAATCACCGATAACTTCACTGAAGGCCCCGAGAGATCCCGCAACGACAATCGCATAGAATACAAAAGAGGATAGCTCTCCAGCCGAGATTTTACCTTCGAGGACGTCGCGCCCACCCATCCACAAAATTGCACTAATCGATCCAAAGACCAGTAAAATTACAACGGCGGTTAAAAGAGCCCTAAATCGGATTCGGGTTGCGGCTGTACCAAAAGCATCCTCAACACGGCCCGAAAAGAATCCGCGATCAATTTCTTCGTGACTAAATGCTTGAACGGTGCGAATCGCGCCTATTGTCTCATCAGCAAAAACACCGACATCGGCAATGCGATCCTGACTATCTTTACTTAAACGGCGCACTTTACGCCCAAAAAACAGAATCGGGATCAAAACAAAGGGAATTACCAAAACCACAAACCCCGTGAGTTTCGGAGATGTGATGACGAGAAGGGTCAATCCACCAAAGAACATCAGTATGTTACGCAAAGCAATTGAAAAAGAAGACCCAACAACAACTTGTAGTAAAGTTGTATCCGTCGTTAGTCGAGACAGTATCTCACCACTCCGGGTGACTTCAAAAAATGCTGGTGACATTTTGATAACATGGCTAAAAACGGCTGTTCTGATATCAGCAACAACCCGCTCACCAATCCATGAAACAAGGTAATATCGCGAGTAGCTGGCAAGCGCCAAAAGAACAGTCACACCAAACAGAACGAAAACAGCTTGGTCTAACAGAGCACTATCCCCACCGGAAAAACCCTGATCAATCAAGGCCTTGAGACCGCGTCCCAACCCTAAAACAGTGCCTGCAGCAACGATCAGAGCAATCATCGCGCCAAATATCTGAAGTTTATAAGGGCGCACAAACTGCCAAAGTAACAACAGATGTTTCAGTTCTTTGCTACTCGGTCGATCCGCGCTTTGCGTTTCAGATTTTCTACGGGCGCTGTTGCGACTCATACTTTATATCCTGCCATACAGTCCTCACGAAGAGGAGTAACCAAAATTATTCTCAGATATCTAATAACGGAATTGACCTTTCCACTCCAGTGTGAGAAACCACAAATTATTAAAGGCTTCAATGCGACCCTATGACCTAGCCAAGTAGTTTAACCCCGATTCGTGGTTTTCTGCTTGCCTCAAGGTACTGGGTCAGTTACAAAGCCCCCGCTTCCTATGGGGATACAGGACTATGAAAAAAGACATTCATCCAGAATACCACACCATCAAAGTTGTTATGACCGATGGTAGTGAATTCGAAACAAGATCGACTTGGGGCAAAGAAGGCGACACTATGCGCCTTGATATTGATCCTAAGAGTCACCCAGCTTGGACTGGCGAACACCGTTTGGTTGATACCGGCGGTCAAGTTGCTAAGTTCAACAAGCGTTTTGCAGCTTTCGGCATCAAGAACTAAGCCGTCTTTTGCATACGAGAAAAAAAGGTCCCGTTTACGGGGCCTTTTTTTTCGCTCTATCCACTCTATCTAATTGAGAATCAAGCCGCATTACCCGTACATAAATCAAATAACTTCGGCTCAGTAGATCCGCCATTTTAGGATCTGCACCATCAGGAAGCTGATCGGGCACGTCGCATACAATTTGCCCAGACAAACGATTTTCCGGCTGGATAGCCTCATCCATCGACATTTCACCAGACAATACTGCCCGCTGCATCATGAGCCATGCCATAACCTGGGTAAGCCTTGAAGTCAGGCGCATGCCCTCACAACAGATTTGCAACCGATCTTCCGGACGAAGCCAAGGATGACGATTTCGCGCTCGATCAGCCATATAATCTCTCGCTTCACGCGTTAAAGATAAGGCCTCTTGGTATGTCGAATCGAGAAAAGTTACCATGTCCTGCCTGACGACTCTTGCTGGCGCATTTTTTATGAAAGCTCTCTGCGCTACTTAGCCCCATACTAACATCCAGTGCCTTAACAAAATATTGGCATCGATCAGCCGTCTATTAAAAACCCAATAGCAGGTTTGATTAATTTAAAGCCTAGATCTTGAAATCATTTTTAGAACACTTAACTCGAATAGTAAGAGAAATGCCTTCGGGGTTTTTCTTACTCGTCGGCTCGACCATGAGGTGAGCCAAATATAAAGCATGTTGCTCAATGGAGAACAAGCAATGCACCATCATGACCTAACCCCCCTACTTCGCGCTACTGTCGGATTCGATCGCATGATGACTATGCTCGATACAGCAAAGCGTGTGGATAACACCGCCTCCAACTTCCCTCCCTATAATATCGAAAAAACAGACGAGGATGCCTATCGCATCACCATGGCCCTGGCTGGTTTTTCCGAAGATGAGCTGGAAGTTACTTTAAAAGAAAATTCTCTTCTGGTTATCGGGCAAAAGGATAAAGAACCAGATCAAACGGCGACCTACTTACATCAAGGCATCGCTAATCGCTCTTTCCAAAAGAGCTTTGATCTCGCGGATCACATCAAAGTAACCGGCGCAAATCTTGAGAACGGTCTTTTAATCATAGATCTTGCGAGGGAAATTCCGGAATCAAAGAAACCTAAAAGCATTCCCATTATGACATCTATCGGGAATAAACCGGAATTGCTGGATAAGGGCTAATCGCTCTTACGAACTGAACCTTCCCCAGACACGCCAAAGGCCGGGCTTTAAGCCCGGCCAATAATTTTTTTTTGGCATTAATTCAACAAACGCTACGATTATAAATGCGTAGTCTTTTTGTCCACCCTGTCAACTTGCCTTGTTACGCAAGAGGTTATGAAGACTCGAGGCTACAGTCAAGGTCTTGTTTTTATTTTTGACACTTTTAAGACAAAGAATGCCTTTTTTGACATACTTTCCAGTTTATTTTTGACAAAAAAAGACCGCCGGTAAAAACCGGCGGCAAGTCAACAGGGAGGCATCGTAATAAACTAAATAGATAATAAACTAACTAAAAACTCTGTGTTGATATTATAAGATTATAACAAACCAACTAAAAATTGGTTAACATCAAAAATATCGTTTCCATTAATAATGATTTAAGAACGAATTTTATAATTACAAGTGCAAAAAAAAAGAAGCCTCAAGAAAAAAAGACTCCTCATACTAACAGCAACTATAAGAAGGCGAATAAATAGCAATAATAATAACTTGAGTTACTATTGCGCCATCCATCCGCCATCAATTGAGTACGGCGCACCGGTCATCTGTGATGCCGCGTCCCCGCACAAGAAAACGGCAAGTTCGCCGATCTGTTCAAGGGTAGAAAAATCCTGCGTTGGGGTTTTTTCTGAAACCAATATCCTTTTTTCCTCTTCAAAACTCCGACCACTTTCTTTAGCTCGGGCCTCAATCTGAGAACGGACCAGATCAGTTAACACCCAACCTGGGCAAATCGCATTAGCCGTTATCCCTTGTGTCGCCACTTCAAGGGCAACAGCTTTAGTTAAACCGACAACACCGTGTTTTGCCGCAACATACGCTGACTTATTCGCAGAAGCAGTCAATCCGTGGGCAGAAGCTACATTTATAATTCTTCCCCACCGCTTGTCTTTCATACCCGGCAACGCAGCCTTGATCGAATGAAACGCCGAAGAGAGATTGATCGCAATTACCGCATCCCAACGATCTTCCGGGAACTCATCAATTGGGGCGACATTTTGAATGCCAGCATTATTCACAAGAATATCAACACCGCCATACAGATCTTGCGCTTGGCGAATAAGGTTCCGAATTTCTTCTGGCTTTGACATATCTGCCCCAGAATAGGCGACCCGCACCCCAAAATCAGACTTAAGTTGATCTTCTAAGCTTGAGATCTCATCTCTATTACCAAATCCATTGAGCATGATATCAACACCTTGAGCAGCAAGCCGTTCTGCAATGCCTTTACCTATTCCGCTGGTCGAACCTGTAATGACTGCTGCTCTCCCTTTGAGGCCGGGCATAAGCATCTCCTGTTATATTTATATCGCGAGGTTGAGGGACATTATTTGGGAAGAATATTGACATAGTATGCGATTAATACCGTAACCGTGACAACCGATAGAATAGTCGAAGACAACACAACTGATGCCGCTCGCGCACTAAAAACACCATACTGCTGCGCCAGAATAAAAACATTTACCCCTGTCGGCTGGGCAGCAAGGATAACCGCAACGGCAGCCCATAAGGGCGGAACATCAATAACCTGAAAGACCAAAACTGAAACTGCGATCGGGTACACAAGCGTCTTAAGGCCAACGATTAAAAAACTCTGTTTTAAATCTCCGGCCAGTTTGAATCCTGTAAGCGAAACACCAAGTGAAAAAAGCGCACAAGGAACAACGGCTCCTCCAAGAATTGACGTAAAACGATCCAGTAAGGCAAAAAGTTCCAAACCCGAAGATTGATAAAGTCCCCCCATGATCAATCCAATGATAATCGGGTTTTTGACAATCGAGCTTACAAGAGCCTTCCCCATTGCCTGTACACCATTCCCCCCACCTTGTTCACGCGAAAGGTCGTATTCAGTCAGCATCGACGTTAAGGCCATCAATATTGGAGCCTGAAAGGCTATCAGCATGGTAAGAGGAACCATCCCTTCATCTCCAAAGGCAGAATAAATTAACGGAAACCCTAATAATAACAAATTACCATAGGTCGCTCCCATCGCCATGACCGCAGCTTCCTTTAGCTGATGCCCATAATAAAACCGACCAAGAAGGGCACTGAATGCAAAGACAAGCAGCGACACGCTATAAAAAGAGGCAATCAGCGAAAAATCGAGATCATCCGAAATATTCCCCCGAGCCATAGTTCTAAACAATAGCGCCGGGATGGCGAGATAATAGACAAAATAGGATAAACCTCTGAGGGCAGAGGCCGTAACCCACTCTTTACGGCCAACAAAATATCCACAAAGAATAATCGCAAATATGGGCAAAACAATTTCAAGACTTGTGATCATGCCTTGAACACACCGTCTAAACCTTGGCGATGTTTTTCTTTCCGATTAATTTCAGCCCGAGCCCGGTCAATCTCCAATTCTAACTCTTGGATATAGTCCCTAAGTTCCTCGAGCCCCATCGGTTCCAGATCCTTAACCTTGGCCTTAGCTTTTCTAGGTTCCAAATCATCTAGGTTCATGTCTATCTCCCGATCAAACAGTCTGCGTTTTATTTAATAGCAACTATGTAGCGAGCATATTAGACTGTTCCGCAAAGAGAAAAACAGGATAAATATCCCCAAATTATCCCAAAACATCTGAGAGCAGAGGCAAAAACGTGTCCCAACAAATCCCAGAACAAATGTCCGTCGTAGAAATAAAAGAGTTTGGAGATGCAGATCAACTGGTCCCTTCAAGTCGCCCGGTGCCAGAGCCCTCTGAAAATGAAGTCCTTATAAAAATTGCTTATGCTGGCGTAAATCGTCCAGATGTCATTCAACGCCGAGGGCTTTATCCTCCTCCTCCAGGAGAATCAGATATTCCTGGCTTGGAAGTTTCAGGTACCGTCGTCAAAACAGGCGAAAATGTCTCTTCACTTCATATTGGTGATGACATCACAGCCTTGGTTGGCGGTGGCGGCTACGCTGAATATTGTACCGCCCCTGTAGGGCAGTGTCTCCCTATTCCAGAAGGCTTTAGCTTGGAGCAGGCGGCCGCCATTCCAGAAACCTATTTCACGGTCTGGAGCAACGTCTTTGATCGTTGTGAGCTCAAATCTGGCGAAACGATATTAATCCACGGCGGCACCTCAGGAATAGGCACAACCGCGATACAGCTCGCTAAAGCTTTTGGCGCTAAGGTGATCGCGACAGCAGGCAGCGAGGAAAAATGCAACGCTTGTCTAGAGCTGGGCGCTGACTTAGCGATCAATTATCGGACAGAAGATTTTGTCGGAAAATCTAAGGAGTTCACCAAAAAAAAAGGCGTCAATGTCATCCTCGACATGGTGGGAGGTGATTACATACAAAAAGACATTTCAGCTTTGGCTATGGATGGCCGCCTCTGTTTTATTGCCTTTTTAGGCGGCCCTGAGGCATCTGTTAATTTCATGCCCGTTATGCTCAAGCGCTTAAAAATTACCGGATCAACACTCCGGGCGCGCTCTAAAGAATTCAAAGCGGATGTCGCTCGTAATTTACAAGAAAAGGTTTGGCCTCTTCTCGCTGCCAATCAGCTTCACCCAGTACTCTATAAAACACTGCCACTTTCTAATGCCTCTGAAGCGCATAAATTAATGGAATCATCGAAACATATTGGAAAAATCATGCTAAAGGTGTGTGATTGAGAAAAAATCACCTCATATCTTTATTTCCTGCTTGGCCTCAGAGTATATTCAGGGTAAGCCACCTGCTGGGTATATATTACCGTAGCCGGCGGACCATTAGACGACGGCACGATTAGGAGAAACAATGTCTCAGCCACTAATGCCAAAAGCGACCGCCGTTTGGTTGGTCGAGAATACATCGTTAAGCTTCGAACAAATCGCTGGATTCTGTCAGCTTCACACCTTGGAAATTCAGGGTATTGCTGATGGTGAAGTCGCGGTTGGCATCCGGGGCATGGACCCCATTGCCAGCTCTCAGCTGACACGCGCTGAAATCGAACGCTGTGAGAAAGATTCGACAAAAACTCTTCGCTTTTATCAGCAAGAGGGGCTGCCGCAACCTTCTAAACGTACAAAAGGTCCTAGGTATACACCTATCGCCAAGCGCCAGGACAAACCTGACGGAATTTCCTGGTTGGTACGCCACCATCCAGAATTAACCGACAACCATGTCTCAAAGCTTATCGGCACGACCAAAAAGACCATTCAGGCGATCAGAGATCGTTCCCACTGGAACATCAGTAACATTCGCCCACGTGATCCTGTATTGCTCGGTCTTTGTAAGCAGGTCGACCTAAACTTGACCATCGACAAAGCTATCAAAGAAGCTGAAAAAGCTGGCCGTATTATTCCAAAGCCAGAGCCAATTGAAGAAGAAATCGTTCCGATAGAACCCGCACCAGTGGTTGTTGAAGATCCTTATGAGGCCTTCACACGTGCCTTCAAGAAAACGGACGATTAAAGCAAGTCACATTAGAATTCCCAAAGGCCTCTTCATCGAAGGGGCCTTTTCTTTTGGGCAAAAAAAGCCCGATCAAATACTGATCGGGCAAGTCTGGCGATAATACTCCATAAGAAACGTCTTTACGGAGCATGGTCAGCGCAGGATCACAAAACCTACGCTGCCCCCTTCATCAACATATGATGAAGGAATAGGAATAATATCTATCCTAGGCGGGCTCAGCGTAGCCCAGTCCCTTAAGGGCAATCGTTATTTCATCTAAAATCACAGGATCATCGATTGTGGCCGGCACTTTATAGTCTTCGCTGTCGGCAATTTTCCGCATTGTTGCTCGAAGAATTTTCCCCGATCTTGTCTTGGGTAGTCGGCCAACAACAGCAGCTAATTTAAAAGCCGCGACAGGTCCAATTTCTTTACGGACCTTTTGCACAACCTCACTGATTACTTCGTCATGGGAACGATCAGCTCCGGCCTTCAAGACCATAAAGCCCAATGGCAATTGACCTTTAAGCTTATCTGCCACACCAATAACGGCACACTCTGAAACATCATCATGCGCGGCCAATACTTCCTCCATAGCCCCGGTCGACAAACGGTGCCCAGCCACGTTAATAATGTCGTCAGTCCGTGACATCACAAAAATGTAGCCGTTCTCATCCTTGTAACCTGCATCTCCGGTTTCGTAGTAACCCGGGAAGGTACTGAGATAAGCCTCGTGGTGCCTTTCTGGCGCATTCCATAGAGTGGAAAACGTGCCGGGAGGAAGGGGCAAACTACATACGATTGCACCGATATCCCCCGCCTCGACTTCATTATGATCGCTATCAAGAATACGAACATCCCATCCGGGAACACATCTCGCTGGCGACCCCGCCACGATAGGCAGTTGCTCAATCCCCAAGCAATTTGAAGCGATCGGCCACCCTGTTTCTGTTTGCCACCAGTGATCGATCACAGGAACTTTCAACTTTTCCAAAGCCCAATTGAGCGTATCAGGATCACACCGCTCTCCGGCAAGAAAAAGAGTTTTAAAACAAGAGAGATCATATTTATCAAGATAAGTTGCGTCGGGATCTTGTTGACGAATAGCCCGAAAAGCAGTCGGCGCAGTAAAGAGTACAGAAACCTTGTGTTCAGATATGACCCGCCAGAATGCACCTGGATCTGGTGTCCCAACTGGCTTTCCCTCATACATCACAGATGTCGCGCCGTACATGAGGGGCCCATAGACAATATAAGAATGACCAACAACCCACCCAACGTCCGACGCACCCCAAAAAACATCCCCAGGCTCGACATTATAGATATTCTTCATCGACCAGTAGAGAGCAACGGCATGGCCGCCATTATCACGAACAATGCCTTTTGGCTGACCAGTGGTTCCAGAAGTATAGAGGATATAGAGAGGATCAGTTGCCGCGACAGGTACACAATCTTTCTCAGAAGCCTGACTTTCAGCTTCGCTCCAATCGACATCTCGACCATCAATCATAGAGGCTTTGGCTTGTGAGCGCTGCCAAACGATACAATGTGCAGGCTTATTGACCGATAGCTCAATCGCCTGATCAAGGAGGGGCTTATAAGAGATCACCTTATTGACCTCAATACCACAAGATGCCGTAATAATTACCTTTGGTTGGCAATCATCTATTCGCGTCGCCAACTCGTTTGCAGCAAAACCACCAAACACCACTGAATGAACGGCACCGATTCGAGCGCAAGCCAGCATGGCTATAGCGGCTTCAAGAATCATTGGCATGTAGATGATAACCCGGTCACCTTTTTGGACATTGAGATTGTCCAAAGCACCCGCAAATTTAGAAACCCGCTGTAACAAATTTGAATAAGTTATTTTCTCTTTTGTATTTGTAACAGGGCTATCATAGATGAGCGCGACCTGGTCACCACGCCCCTTCGCGACATGACGGTCGAGGGCGTTATAACAAGTATTGAGCTCTCCGCCTTGAAACCAGCGATAAAATGGTGCTGCACTATCATCCAGCACTTTTTCATACGGTTTAAACCAATCAATATTTTCCGCTGCCTCAGCCCAAAAATTTTCTGGCTCAGACAAAGAGCGCGCTTGCACTTCATCAAAAAGACCCATGGTGTGTCCCAACTTTTTTTATAATTTTATGTTCTTAAGCTCTCTAGCCTCCCAGACCAGATTACTTAGAGTGCTGCATATTCTGCACATGATCAAACCTCGTTGCTTGCAATGGCTTTCAATTGAAAATAATTTTACAAGATATTTACAAGATATACGAAAACATAAAAAAACCCGCCCTGTTAAATTCACAGAGCGGGTTTGCTATTTTGTATTTTTATCAGCAACGGATATTATAATCCAAAGCTTCTGCCGCGTTAATGTGGATCACTCAATTGCGTCATCTCATCTTTAACGTGAAGTTTTTGCTTCTTCAGCGACATGATTAGGGATTCATCGGGATGTGGGCGCTGATTCTCCTGACAGATAGCGCTCTCTAAAGTACCGTGTTTTGTACGTAAGGACTCAATGCGTTGGGCAGTGGCCATATTCGTCTCCCTTTAGTTCCGTAGTTGCACCTGCAGCTTCAAAAAAATGTCACGACAACTTTTTGCTCTTAATATTTTCCCAGCAAAAAACACTACGCAGAATACCCTCCGTAGTTACAAGCAACCGTGATGTTAGAAATAACCATCAAATCATGAATAGGCAAAGAACTGACAACTAGCCGAAAGCTCGGCTTTAGTGTATGGGATGTTTTCAGAGCGTCCCAAACGCATTTATTTTGCCAATTTTGTACCAACTCAAGCCCAATAACATTTTTGAGAAGACAGCGTATAAATTATGGTAGACCTGTCCAAAGAGCTTGCCAAGGGGCTTGGTACATTTAATTTCATTAATTCTTCACAAATGTGAAAGATTGTTACGCATGACTAAAGAGAGAATTATCATCGGCATTAGTGGTGCAAGTGGCATCACTTATGGCATTCGGCTGTTGCAAATTTTAAAAACCATGCCGATTGAAACTCACTTAATCATGAGTAAATCCGCAGAAATAACATTAGCTTACGAAAGTGATCTAAAAGTTTCTGACGTTAAAAATTTGGCTGATGTAAATCATAACATCAATGACATTGCCGCATGCCTTTCCAGTGGCTCATACAAGACATTGGGCATGATTGTCGCACCTTGCTCAATTCGGACAATGTCAGAGATATCTAGCGGCGTTACCTCGAGTCTTTTAACGCGCGCTGCAGACGTAATATTAAAGGAGCACCGTAAACTGGTACTCATGGTTCGGGAAACCCCCCTTCACACTGGGCATCTTCGCACCTTGGTAAACCTATCTGAAATCGGCGCCATTATTGCCCCCCCTGTCCCAGCCTTTTATGCAAAACCAGACAGCCTAGAAGAAATGGTCGATTATACGCTCGGAAGAGTACTTGATATGTTTGACATTGAAATTCTAGGAATGAACCGTTGGGACGAAAACAGTAAAAAGCGTCCCTAGGCTCTGAATTTATTCACCCAGTAGAGCTGACGTAGAGACCACTAGAGCGAACGGCTGGCCTACTTACTGGAATAACCACACAGCCTCTAAAGGCGGGAGGTCTGGAAAACCACCTCTGACGATTGCAGCTAAATCCGCACAGTCGACGGTTCCGATGGCTTCAATCTCACACAACTCCAGATACAAGACCATATTTTTAGCCGCGATCTCAGACGACGGTAGATCTGTTGGCCGCAGTGTGAGTTGCAGGTGCATATAATTTTGCTGCAACGCTTCGGCCCAGAGCTCTGCATCTTTAACATTTTGGCGCAGATCATCCGTATGACGAAACCCATTAACGGTTTCAGCTTTCATCCAAGTCCGCACATCTCTGAGAGGTTGGATCACATGATCTCGCCATTGCTCTATTCCAGAGATTAAGTTTGAGAGTTCAGATGCCTTCAATTCTTTCCCACAGATCCCAGCCCAACAACAAAACAGTAACAAATTCACATCAAGATCATATTTATCCTGTAGGACGAGACACGCAGGTGCGACACCCTGTTGTCCATAGACATCAAGAGAGAAGTTCCAAAAGGGATTTGTCGGTAACTGGGTTTGATCAAACATCTTTAATTATTTTGTAACACGGCAATTTTCAGCCCAGAAATTTGGACAACGATATATAACAGAGGCAGTTATCAGGTCGATTCGCTTGTTGAGCAATGCAATTCTCATTCTCATCATTCCCCCCAAACGTACCGCCTAGGGCTGTTTTTACGAAATCCGCACAACAGAAATACCATTCATGTAATTCTCCTCATACTAAACCTATTCTTATTTTCAAAGTCAGAGTATAACTATTCCCTTCATTTAACGTGCGTTTACGAGACATTTATAAATTGGTAGAGACCACAGGCAATAGCAGAAAAGACCTTATCGAAGAACTCGAAAGGCTTAAACAAGAACACAGAGACATGGATGATGTTATTGCACGCCTGCAAGAACACGCTCCATTTGATCAACTTCAACTAGTGCGGTTGAAGAAAAAGAAACTCAAATTGAAAGATTCAATGAACAGGCTGGAAAGCCAACTGCTACCAGATATCATCGCCTAAATTGCTAAGGATGTTGATCATGAGCACCTTTAGATAAGAATTTTTCCCATCGGGAACCTCGCCTTATTACAGGTAAAGTATCCCGAAATAGAAGCCTCATAATAGAAGACGACACTCTACTCTTGCTCTTGTTTGGCTTTCTTCTGCTGATACATGGCAAGATCAGCCGCTTTTAGAGCTGCATCTGCATCGCTGCCTTGAAAACTATGGACGCCATGAGAAACATGGACATTTACACTTTCCCCTTCATAGTCAAAGGAGTGTTGGGAAACAGCATCAGCAAGTATTTGCGCTTTTTCCATAGCTATTTCAGGCGGGGCTTGCAACAAGATCACGCCAAATTCATCTCCACCAAGGCGGCCAACAATATCAGAAGAACGCACATTATTTAACAAAGATGATGCCACGTGTTTAATAGCCTCATCACCAGCTTCATGACCAAGACCATCATTTATTTCTTTCATATCATTTACGTCGATATAAATAACGCTGCCCGGCACTTCATAGCGCTCACTATAAGCCATCATCCGGTCAAGCTCGCGTACAAATGCGCGTCGATTAAGCACTGGCGTCAAGACATCCTGGTCAGCAAGTTTTTCAAGATAGTCAACACGCTTTTTCGCTTGATCCAACTCTTGCCGAACGACCTGTACCTCTTTCATAAGCTGTTCAAGTGCGGCCCGAACTTTAGGCGTAAACTCAGCTTCAGGTATTCCACCAACTGTAGCAATATCTTGAGGAGTGGTAACGCCACTTACGCTTTCAACAGTCTGTGCAGGTTTTACTGCTGGAGCAGCAGATACCCGGCCAACACTGCTAACGGAACCTGTTCCGCCACGTGGTCTTTGGACCTTCATTCGACAAGCAATCCCTTTGCTTTATAGTGTAATCCCGGCTTCCTGCCGAGATCTCATCATATGCCAATTACCGCGGCAAATGAACTTGTTGGGTACATTATACATAATCATTTTACATATTGTTACCAAGAATAGGTAATTAGAATGTAAAATTCCTGAGTTCTCTTTACTTGCGTTATCTAACCACACGTCTTAATAATGCGCTCCGATACACTAAAAGGCAGGATAAAGCCATGTCCGAGAAGTCTCCGCAAGTTGGTATAATCATGGGCAGCCAGTCAGATTGGCCCACGATGAAACATGCGGCCGAAACCCTCGATACCCTCGGCATCTCCTATGAGAAAAGAATTGTTTCTGCACACCGAACACCGCAGCGTTTGGTCGAATATGCCTCTACAGCACGCGATCGCGGCTTGAGTGTGATCATTGCCGGTGCAGGTGGCGCAGCGCACCTTCCTGGAATGGTTGCCGCAATGACCCCCTTGCCTGTCTTTGGGGTTCCGATCGAAAGCAAAAGTCTCAAAGGTCAAGATAGCCTGCTTTCCATCGTTCAGATGCCAGGAGGTGTTCCTGTTGGCACTTTAGCGATTGGCAAACCTGGGGCGATTAACGCGGGATTACTTGCAGGATCTGTCCTTGCCTTAAACGACAAAAACATTGCAGACGCATTAGATGCATGGCGTAAAAGCCAGTCTGAAGCCGTCGCGATAGAGCCTGTAGACAACATTTAATATAAGCCTCCCTCGGAGACGATAGTCATGAGCAAAACTCTTTCGGCACCTCTGGCACCAGGTTCTGTAATCGGCATTCTCGGCGGTGGACAACTTGGCCGTATGGCCGCCTCTGCGGCTGCAGAACTTGGGTATCATTGCCATATCTATTGCCCAGAAGAGAACAGCCCCGCAAGTGAAGTCTCAAAATACACAACGGTCGCAAAATACGACGACGAAAAAGCGCTTGAAACGTTTGCTGCACACGTTGATGTCGTCACTTACGAATTCGAAAATGTTCCGGCTAAAACGGCAGCTTTTTTGATTGACCGCGTACCAGTTAACCCTGGCCCAAACGTGCTTCATATTTGCCAAAATCGCTTGCGGGAAAAAGACTTCTGTAACTCCATAAATGTACCGACCACACGCTATGCAGAAGCCACGAATATAGAAGCGCTCGACCGCGTAGTTCGCGATATCGGACGGCCCTGTGTTCTGAAAACAACCGAAATGGGCTATGACGGAAAAGGACAGACCTTCATTACCCCGGAAACTGACCTTGCAGAAGCTTGGAAAACCGTCGTTGGTGACAGGAAACAAGCTGAAACAATTATTGAAGCTCTAGTCGATTTTCGGATGGAGATTTCGGTTATCGTTGCACGGAGCATCCAAGGTGATTGCCTTGCCTACGTCCCCGTAGAAAATCGCCATAAAAACCACATTCTGGATCAAACCATTGTGCCTGCACGCATATCACAAAAGATAAGTGATCGCGCAGAAGTTCTGGCCCGCCACATGGCCGAAGAAATGCAACTGGTTGGGATGATGGCTGTTGAGATGTTTGTAACCACCGATGACGAAATCCTCGTCAACGAAATCGCACCTCGTCCACACAATTCAGGCCACTGGTCTATGGACGCTTGTGTAACATCCCAGTTCGAACAGTTCATCAGGGCTACTGCTGGACAGGTACTCGGCTCCGTTTATCGCCATTCCGATGCTGTGATGACAAACCTACTGGGTAAAGATGTCGACAACTGGGCCGAAATCCTTTCGGATCCAGCCGCCAAGCTTCATCTCTATGGAAAAGATGAAGCCAAAGATGGCCGCAAGATGGGACACGTTACCAAAGTCATCCCCAGAAAGTAAAAATTAACGGTTCCGACCACCTTTTAGGCTATCGCAACAAAGACAACTATTGTGATGGACAACGCACTCCTGCAGAGTTAGATCTCAATTTCCTACCACCTTCAACTCTTCTCATTTGTGTAGTTGTCATGCGTATAATCTTGAGTCGCAAAGGGTTTGATTCTCAATATGGCGGAGGCCCAAGCCCCATTCTTCCTGATGGCAAGTGTTATTCTCTCCCCATACCACATCCTGAAGGGCCCCATAAGTTCCAGGACTTATCCTCTCCCTTTGGAAATTTAGGCCCTGTAGTCGACCAATTAAATCCAAAATCAGCACAATCAATCGATCGGGTACACCTAGATCCTGATCTCTACCAACACAGTCTTCAAAGACACAAAAACTGGCGTCCTTGCTTTGGGCAATATGGTGCCGCACAACAACATCTCTCTAATCAAGGTGTTGGAACTGGCGACCTGTTTTTATTTTTTGGCTGGTTTAGACGTGTCGATGAAAACTTCAAACCACTGCTAAAGCAACCTGACTTACATGTCATCTTTGGCTGGCTTCAGGTTGATCAAGTCATAACAATTGGAGAGGAAATAGAACGAGCCTCCAAAAGCCATCCCGCTTTTGCCGATCACCCTCATCTCACAGCAACCTTTGGCAAGAACAACACGCTTTATACAGCTCGCGAGAAACTTAAACTCCAAAATCGTGACACCAGTATATCTGGAGGTGGCATTTTCGGCAAACCTGCCCCGATACGTGTTTTGACGATGAGAAACACAACCCGTTCAATTTGGCAGCTGCCCAAGTGGTTTGGACACCCCTCACCCGCGCTGTCTTACCATATGAATCATGAGAAATGGGCGAAATCGGGAATGGGTTGGAAACTAAAATCAGCGCCCAAAGGGCAAGAGTTTGTCATAGATACCAAGGGCCGAACCCGGCAGGCCAACAAATGGCTTCAGCAAGTTTTTCAAGACCAATAAGTCCCCAATCACCTTAACAACGCCCGTTCCACTCTTTTGAAAAAGGAGATAAAGAGCGGAGCTTGTCAGCAATGCCAGATGCACGGCCAATCGATTTGCCCAAAGCCCCTCCTATTTTAAGAACTTCTGCGATCCGACGATCCAAAAAGGCCCAGGTCTTTTCATAATCTTCAGATCCGTCTTCAAGCCAGAACAACATTGTCGAACTGTAAACACCTGAGAGCAGCAATCGTTTACTGTAAAAGTTATAATCGGTCGACTTATCCCCGGCGGCAAGCCACATGGCATCAACCGTATCATAGATATTGTGCATCCCCTCTGACGCTTTCAGCGGCATTGCAAAAAAGCTCAGGCCCTTTCGAACGGCTTCACGGTGTGGCTCCATCAGCTCTAATCGTGTTCGCACAGCTAAAGTAATGCGTTCTCGGACCTTCATATCCTCCAACCCAAGCTTTTCTAATTTTGCCATCATCTGGGTATCCAAGCGTTGGTTAAAATAACGCAGGATATCAGTCATTCCTCGAGGAAAGAGTATTGCGGCCTCTTGCGAAGATATCCCGCAATTTGCACAGACTTCGGGGAGCGTAGAGTCGCTCCAACCTTCAAAAGGCACAACGGGGAGAAGCGCATCTAACAGCGTATCTTTTTGCTTATCACTCATATTCTTGGTTTCTTTCCCCTTATTAATCTACGCCAAATTGCATATACAAAATTCGGACGTCGTCTTAATCAGGCTTTTGATGAGCAACTTCAGAGGAGAAAATCAACTGACGTATGTCCGTTATTCTCTCTGGGTAAAGTATGCCATCTAGATGATCATATTCATGTTGAACAACACGTGCGTGAAATCCCGAGGCATCCCGCTCAATAAGCTTACCATCAAGTCCGTAACCTCGATAGCGAATTGACCGATAGCGAGGCACTTTACCCATAAGATTGGGAATGGAAAGACACCCTTCCCAGCTTTCATCTATTTCCTCACCGATAAAGTCTATTTCAGGGTTGATCAAAACAGTCAGGGGAACAGATCCATCACCTTCTAATTCCAAACCTAGGCGTTGAGCCTCTGACTGGGCTCGAACTTTAGAAACAAAGAAGATAAAAATACGCAGGGACTCGTAGACCTGAGGTGCAGCAATACCCGTTCCTCCGGCATCATTCATCGTCTCGATCATGTTCTCAACGAGATTATAGACATCGGGGCTAGCGGGATTATCAACCGGATCAGCCTTACGCCAAAGTACCGGATGTCCCATTTTGGAAATTTTAAGTAACGTCATGATTATACTATGTAACTCAAGACTTCATGGGTCAAAACAATTTCCCTTTACCCTCATCAACAAACATCAATTAGTTTCTAGCACGTAAAAAACCCAAAGAAACCGGGGAAAACCCATCAAAAGAATCTCAGGAGTCACAGATTCTTCCCTTCACATTAACCACAGGCTGTGATAACTACAGCATCGAACCTGCTATGCCTTGGTATAGCGGAGGTTCTTTATGTGTTCAACTCGGGCAACCGAGCAAACTCAGTCAGATCATTAGGATCTGACGTTAGAAAGGAGCTGATCGCCCGTGCAAGTACACGTTCGAGATAACAATGTTGATCAGGCTCTTCGCGCGCTAAAGAAAAAGCTGCAACGCGAAGGTGTCTTCCGTGAAATGAAGTTGCGTCGTCACTTCGAGAAACCATGTGAGCGCAGAAAGCGCGAAGCGGCTGAAGCAGTTCGTCGCTATCGCAAACTTCTACGCAAGCGTATGGAGCGTGAAGGCTATTAAGTCTGGTCGGCGTTTGTTGAACGTCGCTTAAGGCGAAATATCTTCCTATCGATGGAAGAGGAATGGGCTGCTATCTAAACCAGATGGCAGCCCGTTTTGCATCTGGCCGCTTAATACTCGGCCATTTTGCATCCATGTCTTAGCAGGTTTTGGATTTCTACTTTACGGTCCAAGTCGCAGCGTTTGGGTCGAGCCCAACCAAAGCCAAACCATAAGCTACTGATTCCAGCTGCTTGCCACTTGCAAGCTTATCGACACCAAAGTGTTTGGCAAAAAGGTTTTGCACTGCGGGAACATAAGAAGTCCCTCCGGTCAGGAACACCTTGTCGATATCTGAAACCTTCATGTTACTATCGGCCAGTAGGTTTTCTACCTTGTTTTCGATTACAGATAGGTCCTTGGCTATCCAACTTTCAAAATCGGCACGAGCAATTTTTTGTTCGATCTTTTGATCACTGAATTGCACAGAAAACGTGGTTTCTTCGTTGTGCGTTAGATCCATCTTGGTTCTGGAGATGGCGTCGTAAATATCCATAGACCAATCGTTATCAACAACATCGATAAACGTTTCAATCATTTCAGGGTTTACGGCCACAGCCTTAAGCTCTCGGAGCTCTCTCAAGGTTGTTGGGCTCTTCAATATACCAAGTTCGTGCCATTTAGAGAATCGGTTATAGAAATTACTCGGCATGTCCAACACTTGCCGATCAAGGGAATAGTAACCGCTGCCCTTACCGAGATAAGGCGAGACAATATGATCAATCAGGCGACTATCAAAACTATCCCCTGCAATGCCAACACCAGCATAGCCAAGAGGCGTTGAGGTTAGTTTATCTCCCGTGCGTTCAAAACGGATAATGGAAAAATCGCTTGTCCCCCCGCCGAAATCAGCAACCAGGATCGTCGCTTCCCGTTCGATTTTACTGGCATAGTAATAGGCGGCGCCCACGGGCTCGTAAACATAGCTCACATCCGAAAAACCGATGCTTTGGTAGGCCGTGTTATAGCGCTCTCTTGCGAGATCTTCATCGGGAGAATACCCCGCATAGACGATAGGTCGTCCCGCAATAACAGTCGTATTATCCAAGGGAAACTGCTCACCTGAATCTTTCATGAACCGCTGAAAAAAGTCAGACATGATATCTTGCAGAGTATGGCGTTTAGAGAAAATTTGGGTTTCTTTGAACAGACTGCTGGCGATATGGCTTTTGAACGACTGGAGAAAACGGACCTCTCCCCGCGCCGTTAGATATTGATCAAGAGCCCAGGGACCACCTGTTACATCAACTTGTGCGCGTTGGTTTTGAATTGTTTTTTCATAACAAAGAAGGCTGCGATAGACGTCGTGAAGTATGTCACTGTGTTTGAATTTCACAGAGCGAACGGGCTTATCACGTTCCGCCAGAGCAATCACAGTATTGGTCGTACCGAAATCTATACCAATTGAGAAATCACTCATGGCTTCGTCCTAAAAGAATATAGTTATATATAAATGTATAAATGGGGAGGCGATAAATGATCGTTTTTCGCCAACTATTCAAGGCCTGATTTAAAGGCAAAGAAAAAGGGCCCCTAAACAGGAGCCCTCTTCTATTACTAAACCTCTGGAAGACCTGATTAAAGGTGCTCGAGAGCCTTGACGATTTTCTCACACATTTGCTTGGCGTCGCCAAAGAGCATCATGGTGTTATCTCTGAAGAAGAGCTCATTTTGCACTCCCGCATAACCCGCTGACATACCACGCTTGAGGAACAGAACGGTCTGCGCCCCATCGACCTCAAGAATTGGCATGCCATAAATCGGAGACTTAGGATCAGTCTTTGCAGCTGGATTGGTGATATCATTGGCACCAATGACAAAAACCACGTCCGTCGACTTAAAGTCCCGGTTGATTTCATCCATCTCAAAGACTTCGTCATAAGGCACCGATGCTTCTGCCAACAATACGTTCATGTGGCCAGGCATCCGCCCCGCAACCGGGTGGATCGCATAACGCACTTTAACGCCATCAGCTTTCAGTAAATCAACCATTTCACGTAAGGTATGTTGAGCCTGCGCAACCGCCATGCCGTATCCAGGTACGATAACCACAGAGCCAGCATTCTTCATCAAAAAAGCAGCATCATCACCCGAACCTGATTTAACCATACGGTCATCATCACCGTCAGCGCCAGCAGGACCAGCTTCGCCTTCGGCACCAAAACCACCAAGGATCACACTAATGAAAGAGCGGTTCATCGCCTTACACATGATGTAACTCAGGATCGCACCAGAAGAGCCAACCAGCGCCCCTGTTATGATCAACAGGTTGTTCTGAAGCGTAAAGCCAATGCCACAAGCTGCCCACCCGGAATAGGAGTTTAGCATCGACACAACAACCGGCATGTCAGCACCACCGATTGGCAGGATCAACAAAAAGCCGAGCAACAGAGTAACCGCAACCAATACCCAGAGATAAATAGGATCTTGCGTGGTGCAAAGCAGAACCAGCAGCACGACAACTGAAGCACCCAGAGCAGCGTTTAAAGTGTGCTGGAACTTAAACACCAGCGGACGACCGGAAACCAAGCCCTGAAGCTTGGCAAAAGCCACCACAGATCCAGTAAAGGTAATCGCCCCGACGGCGGTACCAATAGCAAGTTCAATAAGACTTGATACCTGGATATCACCAACGATACCAATACCGTAAGCCTCAGGTTTGTAGAATGTTGCCAGAGCGACACAAACGGCAGCTAGACCAACCAAACTATGAAAAGCCGCAACCAGTTGTGGCAAAGCCGTCATCTGGATACGAAGAGCGATAACCGTACCTATTGCCCCCCCAATGAGAAGTCCAAGAAGGATGGTACCGAAACTAACAATCCCAGGAGCAGCCAAGGTGGTTCCGATAGCCAGAGCCATCCCGACCATACCAAAGATGTTTCCCTGGCGGCTGGTCGTTGGGTGAGAAAGACCGCGCAATGCCATGATAAAACAGACAGAGGCAGCGAGATATAACAGTGCAGATAGATCTGATGACATAATAAGCCCCCCTACTGTTTTTTCTTGAACATCTGCAGCATACGCTGCGCGACAATAAAGCCACCGAAGATATTAACTGCGGCAAGTACGATAGCGATGAAACCCATTATCTCGCTAAAACCTAGATCAGCAGGCCCCGCGGCGACCAAGGCCCCCACGATAATCACCGATGAAATCGCGTTTGTGACCGCCATTAATGGTGAATGGAGCGCCGGAGTGACGTTCCAGACAACATAATATCCAACAAAAACGGCAAGGATCAGTACCGTCAGCCCCATGATAAAGGGAGAGCCACTTGCCGCTTGCCCGGTTGCCTCAACAGCTAAACGGCTTGCCTCAGAGGCAAGGGATGCGACTTCGTCTGATAAAGCACGGGCTGCATTGGCAGCTTCCGTAGCCTTGTTGATAAATTCCTCACTCGACATCAGACAGACCCTCCATCTTTCTTATCTTCAGGCTTAGCCGGAGCTGGCTTGGCAACCTTAGCACCTTTTGAAGCAGGAGCTTTTGCCTTGCTTGCAGGTTTCGCTTTAGATGATGTTTTCGCTTTGGCTGGAGCTTTTTTTACTGCCTTTTCAACTGCGCCGGTTGAAGTTTCAGCTTTTTTCACAGTTGCAGATTTCGGAGCTGGTTTCTCTTTTTCAGCGTGCGCCAACGCAGGATGAACAATGCTTCCTTCGTGCGTTACACACGTGCCTTTGATAATTTCATCCGTCCAATCGATCTTCAGACTCTTGGCCTCTTTATCAAATAGAAGTTCAAAGAAATTATAGACATTTCGTGAATAAAGCGATGAAGCATCCGTCGCAAGACGTCCAGGCATGTTGTCATAACCAACAATGGACACATCGTGTTTGACGGCAACTTTACCGGCTTGAGACAGTTCACAGTTACCACCAGCTTCAACAGCCAGATCCACAATAACCGAGCCCGGCTTCATAGACTTAACCATATCAGCGGTTACAAGTACCGGTGCTGGACGACCAGGGATCAAGGCAGTCGTAATGACCATATCAACCTTGGCTATCGTCTCTGCAATAAGAGCTGCTTGCTTGGCTTTGTATGCGTCAGACATCTCTTTGGCATACCCGCCAGCAGTCTCGGCCTGCTTAAACTCGTCGTCTTCAACAGCAACAAAAGAAGCGCCCAGACTTTCCACCTGCTCTTTCGAAGCAGGGCGAACATCGGTAGCTGAAACCACAGCTCCGAGGCGTCGTGCGGTCGCAATGGCTTGAAGGCCTGCAACACCAGCGCCCATGATGAAGACTTTTGCAGGAGCAATCGTTCCCGCTGCCGTCATCATCATCGGAAAGGCCCGGTTAAAGACTGCAGCGCCATCAAGAATAGCTTTATAACCAGCAAGGTTGGATTGGCTTGAAAGGACATCCATAGACTGCGCGCGTGTAATACGAGGCACAAAATCCATTGCAAACGTCGTCAATTCTGACTTAGCAAAGGCATCCAGTTCTTTAATCGAGCGGTAAGGATCTGCGATAGAAATCACAACGGTGCTTTTAGCCAAGCCCTTGATCTCATCGTCTTTACCACCAGCGATCGGTTTTTGAACTTTTAAGATGGCAGCGGCGTCTTTGTACGTCGTAGCAGCATCTTTTCCAATTGTAGCGCCTGCAGCCTTGAAGGCTTCATCGGTAAAGCTCGCAGAAGAACCTGCGCCCTTTTCGACCATGACGTCACATCCCAGAGCGATCATTTTTTTGACCGTCTCAGGTGAAGCTGCCACACGTGTTTCATTCGCACGGCGCTCCTTGGGAATAGCAATTTTCATATTATCTCCCCACATGAATTCCCCAGCCGACGCTTTAAGGTCGACTACATATCGTTTTTATTAAAGCTTTTTTCTATCATATGCCGCAAGTGTGCACTGCACAATAACAGACTAATTTAGTCATATAACGTGGATTAAGATATGTTCCAGTAAGGAAAATATCTCATATCGGAAACACTGCCCCCGTGATTTGAAGACAAAATCACATCGATTCTCATGTATACACAGGTGTTTATTTGTCGTTTTCGGGAAGAGGCAGGTCACATTTTTGAAGCGCAGCTGACTGTTGCCTGGATAATTCCATACAATCAAAATCACCAATAAGATCATGGAACAACTGGTGCCAATTGATCTCGGCTTTCAGATGCATAAACACCGAACCTAGACCAACCGCAGCCCGATCCATCAACACGAATTCCGGAGGAGGTTTCACACCGCCAAGTCGGCGGAGTTCGCCATGAACTTTATTGGCAATTTTTGCTCCATAGGGGCCACCTTTGTGATCGTCGACAATCGTTCGTTTTCGATCTTGCAACAGAGGTCCGTATAGAAAGTGCGCCCAAATATTCAAAGTATCGAGCATTTCCCTATTCTGGATCTTAAAGCCCCAGCTTTCATAAGCTTGAACGGCCAAGGCTTCGTCATTCCGCTCAAGACCAAAATACAGATCGATGACCCCTTTGACGAACGAAGGTTCAAAAACTCTGATGCAGCCAAAATCCAATAAATTTACGTCGCCATTCTTGCGAATAGAATAATTGCCCAAATGCGGATCACCGTGGATGACGCCATATTTATAAAAAGGAACATACCAGGCGCGAAACATATTCATAGCAACTTGATTGCGTGCTTCAATATCGCCTTCATGCTCTTTAATATAATCCAGTAACGGGCTGCCATCGAGCCACGTCATGGTCAGAAGTCGGCGGGTTGTCAGATTGTCTATGCTCTCGGGAACAAATACCCTGTCCTCATCGCGCAGTATATGCTGATAGAGTTTCATGTTCTGAGCTTCGCGAAGGTAGTCCAACTCTTCACGCAATCGATCTGATAACTCTTTGTGGATGTTACTGGGGTCAATGGCCTTGTCGTACCGTCGATAAATTCCAAAAAGTAACCCAAGCTGCTTAAGGTCAGCCTCTACGGCGGAAATCATGTCGGGATATTGGAGCTTACAGGCCAGCTTTGTTCCGTCGTGCCCTTTGACAAAATGGACTTGCCCAAGAGAGGCCGCAGCAGTGGCTTCTTGTTCAAAAGTTTCAAATTTTTTCTGCCAACCGACACCGAGTTCGCTTTTCATTCTCCGTTTTACGAAAAGCCACCCCATAGAGGGTGCATTGGATTGGAGTTGCCGCAATTCTTCTGCATACTCTTTTGGTAAAGCATCTGGGATGGTCGCCAAAATTTGGGCCGCCTTCATCAAGGGCCCCTTTAATCCTCCCAAGGCATTCTTGAGATCAGATGAATGTTTGTCTCTGTCCAGGCCAGTTCCAAATACCCGGCTGCCAACGACTTGGGCCGCCAAACCACCAACCGATGTCCCGACCTGTGCGTAGCGCTTTAGCCGTCCGCTCAGGCGTGATTTATCATCGGCAATATCTTCCATTTTTTTGTCGTCCGGCAAATGACATCCCCTCGGATAAAACCTTATTGAGCAACCTCAACCAAATTTCTGATCGCGAGCATTCTAGTGTATATGAGATAAAGTATATGGGGAATTGGCTTACAACTTCCATAATCCTCACAAATAAATTACCCTTCAAAGGAATACTAATAAGCAATTATTTCTCAATAAATACACATTTTTTAAAGATATTTGAGAAGAACCTGCAAACAAAAGATACTATCATCCCTTTAAATTGAACTCTAAAAGAAATTTTCTTTTGAGTGTTATAATGTGCTTCTCGAAAGAAATCATACCTAAAGAGCTATGGGACAATACAATGAAAGCAACCTATAAACGCGAATGGACCCATCAAGCGATCAAGAAAATAGACGCTGATTTCAACCGTTCCTCTGATACCCACCTGATCAAACTGGACCTGCCGAGTTGCCACGGTATTGATCTCTACTTTAAAGACGAAACGACGCACCCAACTGGTAGTTTAAAACATCGTCTCGCAAGATCCCTATTCTTATATGGCCTTTGTAACGGCTGGATTTCTCAAGACACAACAATAATTGAATCATCATCAGGCAGTACCGCAATCTCCGAAGCTTACTTTGCAAGATTGCTCGGTCTCAAATTTATCGCTGTGGTCCCTAGAACAACTGCACGGGAAAAACTGGCTCAGATAGAGTTTTACGGTGGCGAGTGTCACTTGGTTGATCCAAAAGATATCTATGACGAGTCTGAACGTCTGGCTGCGGAATTGAACGGCCACTACATGGACCAATTCACCTTTGCAGAGCGTGCAACAGACTGGCGCGGTAACAATAACATTGCCCAATCAATTTTCGACCAAATGGCTCTCGAACCTCATCCTGATCCAGAATGGGTTGTCGCCAGTGCGGGTACTGGGGGAACCTCAGCAACCATTGGCCGCTTCATACGATATGAGAAATCTTGCTGCTCAGACACCAAGCTTTGCATTGTTGATCCTGAGAACTCTGTTTTCTACGACTATTACAATACCGGGGACAAACAAATAACCAGTTCAATAGGCTCACGGATCGAAGGAATTGGCCGTCCCCGGGTTGAGCCCTCCTTCATTCCATCTGTTGTCGACAGAATGATCCAGATACCTGATGCGGCTTCTATTGCAGCGGTTCATCTGTTGGAAGAACTTTTGGGTCGTAAATGTGGCGCTTCGACCGGGACGAACCTTTGTGGCGCCTTTCATCTGATGTCAGAGATGAAAGGGCGGGGAGAAAAAGGAAGTATCGTCACATTGATATGCGATTCAGGAGAGCGTTATCTTGATACTTACTACAATGACAATTGGTTGAAGGAAAAAGGACTAAACACGGCCCCTCATCTTGCGAAACTCAGACAGTTCTTGGTCAGTGGTACGTTCGATATTTAAGGCAACATTCATGGTAATAGCCGGGGCAACATTCAAGCTTGAGAACAAAAAAGCGCCTCCCAATACGAGAGGCGCTTTTCAATTACAGTAAAGATATCAGGCACAATAAAGAACTCAGACCTTATTCTTCCATGGCTTCCAGTTGATCAATAAATCCTGAAACTACCTTTAAGCCCTGTTTCCAGAAATCAGGATCGCTGGCATCCAGTCCGAAGGGCGCCAGTAATTCCTTGTGACGCTTTGATCCCCCTGCAGACAACATCTCGAGATACTTCTCGGCAAAACCTTCTTCGCTTTGCTGATAAACCGCATAGAGAGAGTTAACCAGACAGTCCCCAAACGCATAGGCATAAACATAAAACGGGGCATGAATGAAATGAGGGACATACGACCAATAAGAAGCATATTCATCTTCGAAACGGATTGACGGACCAAGGCTTTTCCGTTGCGTATCCATCCAGATTTCACCCAACTGCTCAGGGAGAAGCTCTCCATTGCGTCGTTCGTCATGGACCCGGGTTTCGAATTGGTGCATCGCCACCTGCCGAACCACAGTATTGAGCATGTCTTCGACTTTAGAAGCCAACATGATGCGTTTTGCTTTTGCATCTGCTTTCTTTTTCAACACGGATTGGAAGGTCAACATTTCGCCAAAAACAGACGCCGTTTCCGCCAAGGTCAAAGGCGTGTCCGCCATCAAAGGTCCCTGAACACCCGCCAACACCTGGTGAACACCATGACCGAGTTCGTGCGCCAAGGTCATAACATCGCGAGTGCGCCCCTGATAATTCACCAAAAGATAGGGATGAGCGCAAGGCACCGTAGGATGAGCAAAAGCACCTGGTGCTTTTCCCGGTCTTACCGGCGCATCAATCCAAGGGTTATCAAAGAACTTCTGCCCCACTTCTGCTAGTTTTGGCGAAAACCTTGCGTAAGCGTTGAGAACAGTTTCCCGTGCAGTATCCCAATTGATAACATCATCATCATCGTCAGGAAGCTGCGCGTTACGGTCCCAATAGGGAAGCTGGTCAACACCAAACCATTTGGCTTTTAATTTGTAATAGCGGTGGGCAAGATCTTCGTACGAAGAAGATACAGAGTTTACCAATGCATCAACGACTTCATCTTCGACAACATTAGCAAGGTTGCGTGCAGAAACGGGACGTTCGAAACCACGCCATTGATCTTCTGTTTCTTTATCTTTTGCCAGCGTATTGGTGATGTGAGCAAAAAGGCGTTGATTTTCACCCAAAACCGTTCCCAAAGATTGGGCGGCTTCTTTGCGAACTTTTGGATCGCGGTTACTTAATTTATTGAGGATCTGTGCAGAACTAAGATCTTCGCCTTGAAACGGAAACGTTAAGCTCGCCATTGTTTCATCAAACAAACGTACCCAGGCTGATCGGCCAGACACACTTTTTTCGTGTAGCAAGCCTTCGAGTTCATCAGAAAGTTGGTGATCTTTTTGAGCGCGAAGTTCTCTCAACCATGGCGCATATTTTGAAAGGGAGCTGTTTTCGATTTTTTCTTTTAGCGCGCCTTCATCAAGCTTATTTAGCTCTAATGTGAAAAACAAGATGTGGGTGGATATACTCGTACTGCGTTCTTGCATGGACTGGAAGAACTTACCAACTTCAGGATCACTCATATTTCCGGCATAGACCAGATAAGCATAGCTCATCACCTTGCCCATGATTTCCTGAGAATTTTCAAAAGTAACGATGGCGTCATTCAGATCATCACCGCTTAAATTTGCGAGCTTGCCTGCATATTTTTCCTTAAAAGCAATGGCTGCTTTTTCAACCTTTACCAAGTCATCTTCGAGCTCTGACGAATCAGGCGAAGGGTAGAGATCCGTAAGATCCCAGGCCGGTAAAGTACCAAGCTTTTCGTCGATAACATCTTTAGGATGAGCAGCTTCGGTCCCAGCTTCCATCATGGAAAAATCCTCTCATTCCGCCAAACGCGGTCTACAAATGCGAACTATGTCTCTATAAACTTAGAATTAAGAATTTGAAAACAAGGCGAGAATCGCCAAATAATACGTTATCAATGATAAGAAAACATAAGAACAGGTAAAGGCCTAACGAGGAATATGGAACAGAGTATCGCACCACCGCACTATAAAAACCTTGTCAGTCTGTTCTATGAACACGCCAAAGAACGGGATGAACAGCCTTTTCTCTGGTTCAAAGAGAACAAGGCTTACTGGCCAATTAGTTGGTCAGAAACCTCTCGTCGTATTACAGCTATGGCCAGAAGCCTTAAATCTATTGGCTTGGAAAAAGGGGACCGTGTGGTCCTTGTCGCGGAAAACAGGCCCGAATGGTTTATTGCTGACCTCGCTATTATGGCCGCAGGTGGCATTACCGTTCCAGCCTATACCACCAACACAATCGACAATCACCAACACGTCCTTAATCATTCTGGCGCAAAAGGGATTATTATTTCGACCACAGCGCTTTGTAAAAGAGCCCTCCCTGCGGCTGAAAAAGCACTAGAATGTAAATGGGCAGTAACCATTGATGATATTGAACCAGACGATGATCTCCAGATCCATAACTGGGAACACCTACTTGCCGAGGGTGACAAGCTAGAAGAAGACATTGAAGCTTCTGCAAAAGAACTTACCAGAGGAGATATCGCATGCTTGATATATACCTCTGGAACTGGTGGGTTACCCAAGGGCGTTATGCTGAGCCACGGTGCAATCCTGTGTAATTGCGAAGGCGCGTGGGATGTCCTTTATCACCTTGGTTTGGGTGAAGAAACATTCCTCTCTTTCCTCCCACTTTCCCATGCTTATGAACATACAGCCGGTCAATTTTTCCCTCTATTATTGGCTGCCCAAATCTATTATGGCGAGGGAGCGGAGCATCTTCTTCGTAATATGGCTGAAGTAAAGCCGACAATCATGACGGCGGTGCCACGCCTATACGAATCAATGTACAGCAGGATCACCCGCGGGCTTGAGAAAGAAAAGCCACTTAAGAGGTCTCTATTTTATAAAGCGGAAGCCTTAGGTCGGAAAAAATACCAAGACCCCAACAGTCTGAATGCCTTCGAAAGATTCCAAGACCGCATTCTCGAGAAGCTTGTACGGGACAAACTGCGGCTACGGTTTGGCGGCAGGTTAAAAGCCATGGTTTCTGGTGGGGCAGCATTGAACGAAGATATTGGACTCTTTTTTCACTCTCTTGGGCTGCCTATTTTACAAGGATATGGTCAAACCGAAGCCGCGCCTGTTATTGCGGTAAACCGCCCAGGCATTATCGATATGAGTACCGTTGGCCCTGAACTCAGAGGCGTTAAAATCAAAATCGCTGAGGATGGAGAAATCCTTGCCAAAGGCGAGCTGTTGATGAGCGGCTATTGGAATGATCAAAAATACACTGACGAGACCATTAAAGATGGTTGGCTCTATACCGGAGATATCGGCGAGCTCGATGCAAAAGGACGCCTTAAAATCACGGACAGGAAGAAAGACATTATTGTTCTGTCCGGAGGCGACAACGTGTCTCCAGCCAGAGTTGAAGGTGAATTGGTTCATCATCCTTTCATCCATCAAGTCATGGTCTATGGCAATAAACGTCCTCACCTGACAGCCGTTATTGTGCCTACTGAAGATTTTCTAGAGCAATGGGGTGAAGCAAGTGGCGTTCCGGGAGTTCTAGCGTCAGTCTATGATAATCCCTCGCTGAAGATCTCGATGGCAAAGTCCATAGATCAAATCAACAAACAGCTATCCCCCCTAGAGAAAGTACGAAAATTCGTGGTCGCAAACGAGGCCTTTAGCATAGATAACGAAATGATGACACCAACCCTAAAGGTCAGACGGCATAAAGTGCTAGAGGTTTATCAAGACCAGCTCAATGCCCTCTATCCCAAACCAATAAAATAACAATTTTAATTGATATAAAAATGGCCCCTGAATTACATCAGATTGTTTATCTGAATTTCAGGGGCCATTTTATGTATACGGATAAGTGATTAGTCGTTCAGACCACCACTGACAGGTTGTCCTCCCGAAGAATATGTCTGTCCGAGGTCTTCCTCTCGCAGTGCTTTCACTAAGCCAATCATCATGAAAATCATAATGATTGAGAAAGGAAGGGCCGCAGCAATAGCTGCCGCTTGCAAAGCCTTCAAGCCACCAGCCATCAACAAGGCTGCTGCAACAAAGCCTTCTCCCAAGCCCCAGATTACCCGGTGCATAGTTGGTGGATTTTCATCCCCCATGGAAAGAAGTGTATTCACCACAAGAGTGCCTGAATCAGACGATGTAATGAAATAAGTGGCGATAAGAATGGTTGCCACGATTGAGGCAATTGTTCCCATGAACCCTGCGTTCATTTTCTCCAGCGTCACATAAAGAGCTGACGTCAAATCAGACTGAACCGCTTCAACAATACCGCCGTCTCCGAACAATTCAATATGTAGAGCGGTGCCCCCAAACGCCGTCAGCCATACCGCACCAAGTAGCGTTGGTACAAATAACACACCTAGAATGAACTCCCGGATGGTACGCCCTTTGGAAATACGGGCGATGAACATGCCGACAAAGGGTGCCCATGACATCCACCAGCCCCAATAGAACGCTGTCCACCAACCTTGCCATTTACTGGCTTCATCGTTCGCATTTGTCCAAAGGCTGAGCGGTAGAACGTTGCCCATATAATCACCGATGTTCTGAAGGAATGCGCCCAAGAGATAACGGGTAGGTCCAAAGGCAATAAAGAACGCAAGAATAGCAATGGAAAGCCAAAGATTTACTTCTGACAGGATCTTAACGCCCTTGCCAACACCCGAAACGACTGAAATGGTTGCCAAGGATGAAACCACAGCAATCAGTACCAACATGGCAGCCAGTGCAGGCTCGGTCTTTGTCACACCATCCGTGACAGTTTGTGTAACCCAAAAACCCCAACCGGTGATTTCATATAGGCCCGTGGCCATTTGCTGAACCCCAAGACCAAGCGATGTCGCAACTCCAAAAACTGTACCATAAACAGCTAGGAGATCTGCGATATGACCAATTGGTCCATAGATACGATCACCGATCAATGGGTAGAGCGAAGACCGGATCGTGAGCGGCAAATCTTTACGATAAGCAAAATACGCCAGCGACAAAGCTACAATGACGTAGATCGCCCAAGGATGCAGTCCCCAGTGAAACAGAGTGATGCGCATGGCGACTTGAGCCGCTTCTGCTGATTGCGACATATCATCTGTAATAAATGGGTTGGACTGAAAGTGATAAATTGGCTCAGCGATGGACCAGAAAACAAGGCCGATCCCCATTCCAGCGCCAAACAACATGGCGAACCAGGAAAAATAACTGAACTCTGGTCGATCGGTATCTTTGCCTAACCGCAGATTACCATACCGACTAAACAGCAGCCAAATGACAAAGAATAAGAAAAACGCAACGATCCCGAGATAGTACCATTTCATCGTACCAACGAGAAAATTGTTAATCCCTGTGAAGAAGTCTCCTACCCCTTCGGTGGCGACAAATGCCATAATGACCAAAGCGAAGACGAGAAACTTCGACCATATAGCCATGGTCGGGTTCAAGCCTTTTAGAAAGCCAGACTTTGCTCTCATGAATATAACCTCCCTGAATCGACCCGGATTGGGTCGGGGCCATAATCCGAAAACTCAAACCACTTTCATGGTCAATAGCGACCTAATTTTAAGATATATATGAGCACAAGACACAGATTTGCCTCACTCTAAAAATAAATAGCGTAATTTTTACTAAAAAACATTCCATAAACACGAAATAAAACAACAACTTCCTGTCTATTTTGACTAATATCAATCCCTAAAAAATACACGTTTGTAAAACATTTCAATTTACGACGTTAAACACTCAATTTTGATGTATTTTTTCAACGTATTTATTAGTGAGGGGCAGCCTTAACTATCGAGAAAGTATCCCTGAATTAATAATTCTACGCGAAAACTATTTCTAACTACGCAACTATTAGGCACTATGCCGCAACTGATATTAAACATAACAAGCCAAGTGGAGTATCCATGTCTATAGAGAATGGGTCTATTGAGAACGAATCTTCAGAAAAGAAGAACCTTCTTCACCTCATGAAGACCAAAAGATTCCTCCCCCTTTTCCTGACACAGGCCCTTGGCGCCCTCAATGACAACGTCTTCAAAAATGCCTTGGTGGTTTTGATTACCTATAGATTGGCTGATAATTCTGCCTTACCGCCACAAATCATGGTTACCTTGGCAGCAGGATTATTCATCCTACCTTTCTTTATATTCTCGGCCCTTGCCGGACAAATGGCCGACAAGTTTGAGAAATCTCGTCTCATACGGATAATCAAATACTATGAAATTGTCATCATGGCCTTCGCGGCCTATGGCTTTATTACTCACTCACCCAATTACTTGATGGCTGTCCTCTTTATGATGGGTACACAGTCCACTTTCTTTGGCCCTCTTAAGTACAGTATTCTTCCCGACCATATGAAAAAAGATGAGCTCATAGGGGCCAATGGCTTGATCGAAGCAGGAACTTTTCTTGCAATTTTGGTCGGTACAATCATCGGCGGGCTCGTCATTCTGATGGAAGGTGGAATTTATTTCATCTCAACCATGGTCATCATTTTGGCCATCGTTGGCGTGGTCACTAGTTACTTCATTCCAAGAGCAGAAGCCGCAGAACCGTCTCTTAAACTCAATCCAAATATCATTGCCGAGACCTATAACCTCGTCAAACACAGCACAGGAAACCGCGCGGTCTTCTTGTCTATCCTTGGTATTTCTTGGTTTTGGTTATTCGGGGCAACATTCCTTGCCCAATTCCCAACCTTTGCCAAAGACGTTATTGGGGGCAATGAACAGATAGTCACCCTCTTTTTGACCGTGTTTTCCGTCGGTATTGCAGTTGGCTCTCTACTTTGTAACAAACTGTTAAAGGGTGAAGTTTCAGCAAGATATGTCCCGTTTGGCGCTCTGGGACTTTCTCTGTTTACCTTTGATCTTTATGCTGCCAGCAGCTCGATAAATATTTCAGGCACAACGCTTATCAGCTTGGCTGAATTCTTCACCAGCCCTGATAATATCCGTATCCTGATAGACCTGTTTTTGATTTCCATCAGTGGTGGCCTCTACATTGTTCCGCTCTATGCAATTTTACAAAGCGAAAGCAGTGAAACTCACCGGGCGAGAAATGTTGCCAGTAATAATATTGTAAATGCCTTATTCATGGTTGTTTCTGCCGTTGGAACCATTGGTATGCTCAAATTGGGGTTCTCTATTCCTGACGTATTTCTAACCATTGGCATTCTCAATCTCGTTGTTGCCCTCTATGTCTGCAAACTACTTCCAGAGTTGCCAACAAAATTGTTCTTCCGTCTCTTGTTCAAGATTTGTTTCCGGGTAGAAGTCAGGGGCGAAGAAAACCTTGAAGATCTTGGCCCCAAAGCCGTCATTGTTATCAATCATGTGTCTTTTCTGGATGGCATATTGCTAGCGGCTTTCCTTCCTGGTCGCCCGACCTTTGCCATTGATACTTTCATGGCTCAAAAATGGTGGGTGAAACCTTTCCTATCGGTCGTTGATTTTTATCCGATCGATCCCACTAATCCCATGGCCACAAAAACCATGATCAGTGTGGTGAAGTCAGGAAAACGCTGCGTCATCTTCCCCGAAGGCAGGATTACGGTTACCGGCGGCATGATGAAGATACACGAAGGCCCAGGAATGATTGCAGATCATGCTGATGCCCCTTTGCTGCCCGTCAACATCGAAGGTGCTCAGTACAGCCGCTTTTCCCGGTTAAAAGGAAAAGTACGACAACGCTGGTTCCCTAAGGTGACGATAACTATCCACCCACCGAAAAAATTACGCCTCAGTGAAGATATCAGAGGGCGTGAGCGCCGAGCGGCCATCAGTATCGGCCTTCATGATCTAATGAGTGAAACCGCCCTTGCTTCTTGCCCCGCAGAAGGTGGCCTTTTCAAGAACCTCCTGGACGCCAGAGATATCCATGGCGGATCTAGTCATGTGGTAGAAGATATTGAACGCTCCCCTCTGGATTACGACAAGTTAATCACTGGGAGCTTTGTTCTCGGCAGTAAATTTGCAAACTTTACAAAAACACAAGAAATCGTCGGAGTACTGCTGCCTAACTCCTCAGCGGCAGCAGTTACATTTTTTGCCCTTCAATCCAAAAGCCGGGTTGCTGCGATGCTCAACTTTACTATGGGCGAGAAGAACCTGTTGTCTTGTTGTGAAACCGCTGAGATCAAAACCATTATCACATCACGCAAGTTTATCGAAGTTGGCCGTCTTGATGATCTGGCAGACGCTTTAAGCAAAGAGTGCAAACTGGTTTATCTCGAAGACATTAAAAAAGAAATCTCTCTCGGTAATAAGCTGGCTGGAAAGATCAAAAGCTATTTTGCCCGGACAGTTCATAACAGGGAAGCACCCGGCATCGATGATGCAGCGGTTGTTCTATTCACTTCTGGTTCTGAAGGCGTCCCCAAAGGCGTGATGTTGAGCCATGGCAACTTGCTTTCTAACCGAAATCAGCTCTCAGCCGTGGTTGATTTCAACTCAACAGATACCGTTTTCAACGCACTCCCTATTTTCCACTCCTTCGGCATGACAGGCGGACTATTGTTACCGATCCTCTCTGGTATCAAAACATTCCTCTACCCTTCTCCTCTGCATTACAGGATTGTTCCTGCACTGGTGTACGACACCAATGCCACGATTGTTTTTGGAACCGATACTTTCCTAAACGGTTACGCCCGTGTGGCACATCCTTACGATTTTTATTCAGTTCGCCACATCTTTGCTGGGGCTGAAAAGGTCAAAGATAGCACCCGTAAAACCTGGTCTGAAAAATTCGGCCTCCGCATTCTAGAAGGCTACGGCGCGACCGAAACCTCTCCTGTACTCTCCACCAATACACCTTTGCAATATAAAGCTGGAACTGTTGGGCGTTTCTTACCTGGGATTGAAAGCAGGTTAGAGCCTGTTCCCGGGATTCCAACTGGTGGCAGGTTATTTGTGAAGGGACCCAATATTATGAAGGGCTATCTACGTGCGGATGCGCCAGGTCAACTACAGCCACCAGAAGATGGCTGGTATGACACTGGTGATATTGTGGTGCTTGATATCGATGGCTTCATTTCGATCCAGGGCCGTGCCAAACGGTTCGCAAAGATAGCAGGAGAAATGGTCTCTTTAACCGCAGCAGAAGATCTCGCCGCTAAAATATGGCCTGAATACCAACACGCTGTAATTGCGCGACCCGATGCAAAAAAAGGCGAACAATTAATCCTCGCCACGGATTGCCCCACAGCAGCAAGGCCAGAACTTCTGAGCAAGGCCAAAGAAGAGGGAATTACAGAGTTGATGATCCCGCGTGAGATTGAAATTCTCGATAAACTTCCCGTTCTTGGAACCGGGAAAACGGATTATCAATCCCTGCAACTGCTTCTGGTCCCTGAACCCGAAGCGGCAACGGCTTAACCCTAGACTTTCTCTGATTTCAGACAATAAAAAAGCCCTCCATACGGGGGGCTTTTTTGTAGATATTTTGAGAAGTTTAAATCATGCCCAGAGCATGCTTATAAACATCAATCAGTTCTTCCTGCTCCAACCGTTCCTGCTGTTCAATTTTACGCAGGGAAACAATCTTACGCATAATTTTGGTATCGAAGCCAAGCGATTTAGCTTCTGAGTAAATTTCTTTAATATCGTCAGCGATCGCTTTTTTCTCTTCTTCCAAACGTTCAACACGTTCAATAAAGCCACGAAGACGATCAGCCGTTACACCATTGATCTCACCGCCGGGAATAGGAGCAAGTTTCGGAGCATCCATCTCGTCATTGAGCGTCTCGTGAGAAACCGTATCTTCAGAAGTTGTTTCGTCATAGCCTGCGTCGAAATCATCCATGCTCTAGGCCCTTTTATGCTGTCAGGTATAAATAAATCTGTTGCGGAAATTAACGCCCGCCGTCTCATTTGGCAATGCCAGAAGGAACTTCTCTGTCTCATTTTCCAAAAAAATCACAATTAGGAATATTTCCCAGTTGCCTCAAACCTCAGTCATGAGCTGGTTTGCTCTTTTCGAATGCGGCCTGTTGTTCTGCAGTTGCCGCAGTTTGGTGTTTTGCTTTCCATTCATCGTACGGCATACCATAGACAATTTCTCGGGCTTGTCCGTAATCAATGGCCTCACCCTTTTCTTCTGCTGCAGCCATATACCATTTAGACAAACAGTTCCGACAAAACCCCGCCAAATTCATCATGTCAATATTCTGCACATCGGAGCGTTCACGTAAATGCGCGACCAGACGCCGAAAGGTCGCGGCTTCCAGTTCTAGCTGTGTTTGCTTATCCATTGTATTCCCCATCTCCAGCTACATTAGCTTTATCATTTTTTTGGTTCAGACAACTTAATGTCGTTAAAGAACCAATACCTCCCCTTTTTGGGTACGTCGAAGGGAAAAGAAGTATTGCTCTAAATAAGTGGGTTCCCTGATTAAAAAACACTGATTTAAGAAGTAAAAAAGCTATTACAAAACCTCGAATAAAATTTAATACTTTATAAACTATATCTCCCTGATAGTTGAATTTACAAAATACACCTTATAGGTGAAATTTAATTCACACTGATCTACTGTCCTATAGCTATATTTAACATAATATTATAGGGATTGATGCGGGGAAAATATGAAAATCTCAAACATTCGCATAGCCCATAAATTACCGACAGTAATTATTGGTCTTGTCGCTGCCGCTTCCATTGGGGTCGGGGTCGTTCTCACCAATTTAGCCCGTCATAGCCTGGAAGAAGCTGCGGGAGAAAAGCTCGTTGCCCTAACAGAATCACGCAAAGCGACACTCTTAGATTATCTTGACACAATCCAATCGGATCTACGCCTTCAAGCCGAACACCCTATGACCTTGCAAGCTATTAAAGCGTTCAGTAATGGTTGGGATGAATTGGGGAATAATCAGAAATCAAAACTTCAAGAGCTCTATATTAAAGGCAATCCTTTCTCTACCGGGGAAAAGGAAAAGTTGGATTTTGCTGAAGATGGTTCTGCCTATAGTAAAGCGCATGAGCAATATCATCCTGTTTTTAGAAGCTTCCTTAAAGACAGAGGATATTACGATATCTTCCTTTTCTCCCCCAGCGGAGACCTCATATACACAGTCTTTAAGGAAGAAGACTACGCAACCAACCTTATAAAGGGTGAGTGGAATAGCAGTGATCTCGGAATGGCTTTCACTGCAGCAAAAGATAACCCCCTAAAGGGATTCCAATCCTTTTACGACTTCTTGCCTTACGCACCGAGTAAAGGAGCTGCCGCCAGTTTTATTTCAACACCTATTCTGGATGAAAAAGGAAACCTCGCAGGCGTTCTCGCCTTCCAAATGCCCATCGGCAAAATCAATGACCAGATGCAAGTTTCAGCTGGCATGGGTGAAAGTGGGGAGACCTACATAGTTGGATCTGATCAGCTTATGCGCAGCGATTCACGCTTTAGCGAAGCATCAACACTTCTCAAAACCAAAGTAACTGGCGCCACTGTGACCAAAGCTTTAGAGGGAAAAGATGGTGTAGAGGTCATTCTCGATTACCGCGGAATACCTGTAATTTCAGCCTATACTCCCTTGGAATTCATGGGTACGACCTGGGCTATTATTGGTGAAGTTGATGTCGCAGAAGCCGATTTGCCTTTAGATGAAATGATTACCGCAGCGATTATCACCGTCCTCGTTATCCTTGGAATTGGAGCCCTTACCGGTATTTTTTATGCCCGAGGACTATCTGGATCCATTCGAATAATGACTGATCGGATGGGCATATTAGCCAGTGGCAATCTCTCTGTAGAAATTCCTTATACAAATAGAAAAGACGAAATTGGAGAAATGGCTCAATCCGTTCTGGTGTTCAAAGACAACGCAGTTGAAATGGAACGTATGCTAAAAGATCAAGCAGAGGCCGATAAACTCGCTGAACAACAAAAAAAGCAGGTTATGAAAAACCTCGCAAATGTTCAGATGGTGGCAACAGCAACGGAACAATTATTGGCATCAATAGCTGATATCACGCGCCAAACCACTTATGCCGTAGAAACATCACGTAAGGTTTCAGGGCAGGCAGAGACAAGTACACGGGTTGTAAACAGTCTGACCTCGGCCACTGTTAAAGTGAATGAAATAGTAAAGCTCATTTCAGACATTGCAGAACAAACCAACCTTCTTGCTCTTAATGCCACCATTGAAGCAGCCCGTGCGGGTGATGCAGGCAAAGGTTTTGCTGTCGTTGCTAGCGAAGTTAAAGGATTAGCCTCACAAACGGCTGCTGCCACAGACGAAATTCTCTCTCAGGTTCAAACCATCCAAACCGCGGTCGGAGAAGCTGTGGAAACCATCAATACCGTTACGGCTGGTATTAATGAAGTCGAGGCAATTATTACAACAATCGCGTCTGCTACAGAAGAGCAAGAAGCTGCCACCAATGAGATATCACGCAATGTGAAAGAAGCAGCTCAAGGTACTGAAGAAGTCATGCACAGTACGACAACGGTGAAACAAACCTCTTCTGAAACCGGGCAAGCTTCAAGCACGGTTCGGGATTCTGCCTCTAAACTTGCTGAAGAATCATCCCACCTCACCCGAGAAGTGGATGCATTCCTCCAAGAGGTAAGAGCAGCCTAACAGCCACAATTACAGTTTTGGAAAATCCCCCGGTGCAGTTATCAGCATCGGGGATTTTTTTTGCGTAAAGGCTTTAGGAGATATTAATCAATCATAGCATACCATGGTATGTCGAGGATTTATCAACACGGGCAAACAAAAGAGGGGAAGAATTCAAGAGACAAAGGGACTCGGTTCATGAACATTACTAACACAATGAAGGCCCTCATATTCGTCAATGCTATCACTCTTTTGATCGTTGTGACTTCTTTTCTAGCCTACCGATCATCACAGGGTGATGTGAGAGCTGCCCGTGAAAACCAATATATATCCTATCTATTAGCCGATGAATTACGACAAAGTTCGGACGATTTAACACGACTTGGTAGAACCTATGTCCTTACGGCGGACAGTTCCTACGAAGATCAATACTTTGACATCCTTGATATTCGAAACGGGAAAAAACCGCGCCCACAAGAATATCACCGTATTTATTGGGATTTCATTGCTGCAGGCCTACCTGCTCCTAGGCCTTCAGGGGAAACCATATCGCTTCAGGAATTAATGGTTAAGGCTAATTTTTCTAAAGCCGAGTTTGACTTTTTAAAACAAGCACAAGCAAATTCCGACGGCTTGGTATCTTTGGAAGTTGAGGCCATGAATGCCGTAAAAGGAATTTTTGCTGATAGTTCAGGGAACTATACCGTAAAAAAAGATCCCGATCCCAAACTGGCACGTGACCTTTTACATTCAAAACAATACCACACTTACAAAGCAGAGATCATGGTTCCAGTGGACAAGTTTTTTGCAGCTCTTGAAAAACGGACTTTCTCCGCGATTGCAGAAGCAGAAGGTTGGTCAGATTTATATGCGTCCATTGCGTTAACAACTCTCGTACTTATTGCCATCGTTTCCGTTGTTACATTCTGGATCATTAGAAAGCGTATTATTTCCAACCTTGGTCATCTACGCAGAGCAATGCTCTCCCTATCAGAAGGCAACTTGGATACGGTGATTAGAGCGGTAGAACGCCAAGATGAAATTGGCGATATGACTGCCGCCTTACATGTCTTCAAAGACAACGCTATTAAACAAGAGCAGATGTCAGCTAAAGAAACTGAAATGGCCGAATCACGTGAGGAACGTAGTGCTCACATTGAAGAACTCGTTGAAAAATTTGAGCACGATAGCAGTGATATTATGTCTCATGTCGGCACAGCTTCTTCGCAGATGAAAACAACTTCAAGTGAAATGTCCTCAGTTGCACAGGAAACAGCTCAGCTTGCCAATACCGTTGCAGCTGCAGCCGAAGAAGCTTCCGTTAACGTTCAAACCGTCGCAGCAGCAGCTGAAGAACTCAGTTGCTCAATCGGTGAAATTAATCGTCAAGTGGATGAATCTAATAAGATTGCAAGCGATGCAGTATCCAAAGCTGATGCAAACATTAAAACCATCAAAGGATTGGAAGAGGCCTCAAATCGTATTGGAGAAGTTGTCGGTCTTATTTCAGATATTGCGGAACAGACCAACCTTCTTGCCCTAAACGCAACTATTGAAGCGGCACGCGCAGGTGAAGCAGGCAAAGGTTTTGCTGTCGTTGCCAGTGAGGTTAAAAACCTCGCAAATCAAACGGCGAAGGCGACGGATGAAATTAGTGGCCAGGTAAACGAGATGCAGGAAATCACCCGTGATGCGGTGACAGCCATTGAAGACATTGGTCAAACGATTGCTTCAATGAATAAAATATCATCCTCGATCTCTTCCGCCATTGATGAGCAGGGTTCTGCAACTCAAGAGATCTCACGCAATGTTCAAGAAGCCTCCACCGGGACTTCTGAAGTTACCTCAAACATGCAAAATGTGAGTGATGCCTCTATCCAAACCGGGAAGTCTTCAGAGGAAGTCCTCAACTCTTCAACTGAGTTAACTCAGCAAGCTGAAGAAATGCGTAAGAGCGTAGAAACCTTCATCGAAGGTATCCGGGCTGCATAGACTCCATTCATGACCCGTAAAATATCCTCGAAGTATTTTTGTACTTCGGGGATATTCCTTATCCAAATTATACTATGCCTAAATTAAATTATGCCCCAAATTACGTTACGCATAGTGTCTGATTTCTCTCAAAGAAGGGCAGTGCAAGACATCCTCGAATGCTTCAATTAGATGAGCGGTCCATTCAGCTATACCCTCGGCACTCGAAATCAAGTCCTGACGGACCTCAATCAAAGCATTGGGTAAACCGCGGGGGTTAACCTGTAGATCCATCGTCCCGCCATGACCATCACGCCCAGTATAAGGGACGTTATCCCCGCACTCAAAACCGCGCCTCTTGAAACTTTCGATCAAGGGCAAAGGAATGCGTGGGTCATAATCCCACAAAACACAGACGGGCCACGGTCTCAACTCCCCATCCATTTCATGTGTCATGCTATGCATAGAAATGATAATTGGCACGTCACCAGAATTGACCATGTTATCAATCGTAGAGCGAATTTTGTTATGATAAGGCCAATAAAAGGCATTTAAACGGACTTCACGCTCTTCTTGTGTCATGTTTAAGTTTGCTGGTACGTGGCAGCCATCACTGATTTCCGGCATCAACCCCGCATTATCCAGCTTTCGGTTCGGATCAACTAGAAGCCTGGAAAAATTACTAAAAATTGCTCGGGATTTGAAATGACTAGCCACACCTTCTGTTACCGCTTTAATGCCGATATCATAAGCGACATGGCGTTCAAGATGATGGTCATCAATGCCCAAGTTATTTCGTGAGCGTGGGATAAAGGATGTTGCGTGATCACAGAGAAACAAGAATGAATTTTTTGAGTCTTCGTTGATCATATTTACCGGGCTTGGTTCGTCCGAAGCCAGAATGTCGATATTCATTTCTTACCCAAGATACTGTCTGGTGTTTTAAGTTTGCTTAGAGATCATATAGTCTCTGGCAGTTGATTTTCCAACTTTGCCGTTATTTTTATATTTCAATTTCCCCATTTTATCTATCATCAAAGGTTAAAACCGACCAGATCTTTCGTTTCAACGGCAAAGAACAACAATTTTGTTATCCAAGACTTGACGAAGACCACACTTAGTTTCCATAAAGACAATCCATGACAGTCACCGTTCTTGACACCATAAATGCGAAGGTCCTGAAGATGAGCAGTATCGATCCTAATAGTTTCTTACGTGATCTCTTCAAGGCGGGTTTAGATGCCGCCGACCCTCGTCTCGCCGTTCCCGGTTTTTTACCTCCTTATCCCAAGGGTCGCACCATCGTCATTGGTGCAGGTAAAGCTGCTGCTGCGATGGCAAAAGCGGTGGAAGAAAATTGGGATGCCCCATTGGATGGACTTGTCGTTACCCGTTATCACCACGACATGCCTGAGGGCGAAAAATGCGAACGGATAGAAGTTGTTGAAGCTTCCCACCCGGTTCCTGATGCTGCTGGCCGCGAAGCTGCCAAACGCATCTTTGAAAAAGTACAGGGCCTAACACCTGATGATTTGGTTCTTTGCCTGATATCCGGTGGAGGATCATCTCTGCTTGCTTTACCTGCTGAGGGTGTCTCGCTGGAAGACAAGCAAACCATTAACAAGGCCCTGCTTAAATCCGGTGCGAACATCATCGAAATGAACACCGTACGCAAACATCTGTCAGCTATCAAAGGCGGCCAGCTCGCGGCGGCGGCGGCTCCGGCACAGGTTGTCAGCTTGTTGATATCAGATGTTCCCGGCGATGATCCCGATGTTATTGCCTCTGGCCCTACGGTTCCGGATCCGACAACCTTTGCTGACACCCGCGTGATCTTGGAAAAATACAACATCACACCATCGCCCGCTGTAGTTCAGCACTTGAACAAAGACACCGACGATACGCCAAAACCCGGCAATCCCTGCTTTGAAAATTGCTCAATGCACATGATTTCTCGTCCGCAGGATTCATTGGTTGCAGCAGCAAAAGTTGCTGAAGAAAACGGGATTACACCAGTGGTCCTCGGCGATTCGATCGAAGGAGAAGCCAGAGAAGTCGCCAAGGTCATGGCTGGCATTGCGCGTCAGGTTGCCACTTACGGGCAACCCGCTCAAGTCCCGTGCGTCTTACTTTCAGGTGGAGAAACCACTGTCACCGTTCGTGGCAATGGTCGCGGTGGTCGTAACGCAGAATTTTTGCTCGCACTCGCAGTAGAGCTCAATGGTGCGGCAGATATTTATGCTCTCGCCTGTGATACTGATGGCATTGATGGCAGCGAAGATAACGCAGGCGCAATTCTTGGCCCAGACACTCTCGCCCGGGCAGAAAAAATCGGAACCAGCGCCAAAGCTCGCTTGGCCAATAATGATGGTTATGGTTTCTTCGAAGCCGTCGGCGATCTTATTACCACAGGGCCAACGCGAACCAACGTCAATGATTTTCGGGCAATTCTTATTCTACCTAAAACCTAAAGAACCCAAGTTTAGATTAGGCCAAATCACGTTAAACAGGTTGCCTAAAGCGCAACCTGTTTTTTTGCACGTTTCATATCTAATAACGATTGCCCGCTATAGATCGCGACCGCGAACCAGATGACGCCAAACGATATCCCGTGTACTCGTGTAAAAGCCTCACCAAACAAGAAAACCGCCAACAGGAGATTAACAGTTGGCCCGACATACTGAATAATCCCGAGGGTCGAGTAGTTCAACCGTCTTGCAGCCGCGGCAAAACAAACCAGAGGTACTGTTGTTACGACACCCGCAAGCATGAGCAACAGATCAAAATCCCAACCAGTGGATAAAAACACGTTCTCGCCCTTGATCTCGCCCCAGACCAGAAAACCAATGGCAATCGGTGCGACCATAGCGGTCTCCGCAAACAAACCAACTTGTGCTCCGACAGGAAGGCGCTTTCGGATTAATCCGTAAAAACCGAACGTAAATCCAAGAGTTAAGGCAATCCACGGAAACTGCCCACCAACATATGTAAGATAACCCACAGCCAGTGCCGCAAGGCCAACTGCAAACGCCTGTACCATTTTCAGACGCTCTCCCAATACCGCAACACCAAGAAGAACATTAACCAATGGATTGATGTAATACCCTAGACTGGCTTCGACCAATTTTCCGTTTGCAATCGCCCATATAAAAATCAGCCAATTAACGGCCACTAGCAAAGCGCTTACCAGAAGCCAACCCCATATGCGTGGGTTGCGAAAGGTTTCTTGAACTTCCGCCCATCTCTTACGAGCCAATAGCAGAACGGCAAGCAATACAACCGACCAAATGACGCGATGGCTCATGACCTCAATGGGTTGTGCTGCGGCTATCTCTCTGAAATAGAGCGGTGTAAGTCCCCACCAGAAATAGGCGGCCAGGGCAAGAAAGAAGCCCTGTAGGCTGTCGCGTGTCATCACATAGATTCCTAGAAGATTTTCGTCAGCCTACTCCTCGTTTTTCACATTAGCTAGACGGAAAATATCTCAAATCAAATTATTTTATAAAATATGCCATACTAAATTAACCTTCTGTATCAAAGCTTTTCCTGTTCATCATCTCCCACCTATAATCCAACCATTTAAAAATGGCACTCAAACTTTTATAGCCCTGTCGGATTTGGTCTGTATCATACGTCCTTGTTATAGTTTCACAGAAATTAGACTGAGTTTAGACTGAGATTAAACAAGCCCTGAGCCATAACCTCAGCTTTTATGGAGAGATAATGCTTTATTCATTTCTGATTTATTCTGCCGAAGGAATTCATGATCGGCTATCGCCCGATGAACAGGAGATCACTCTCGATCAACATCGTTCGCTCCAAGCTGATTTGAGCGAGAAAGGCGATTTTGCAACTGCCCGGTTAATGCCGATCAGCAATGCCATTACGGTAAAAGGCCAAACCGATCCCAAACAAAAACCTTTGGTGGTTGACGGCCCCTTTGCGGAAACCAAGGAGCAATTCGTGGGTTTTTATCTGGTTGAACACGAAACCCTTGAAGAGGCCATTGTCACGGCAGAGCGCATTTCATCACCATATCACAGCATTGAAATTCGGCCCGTCATGTGGTCGGGCGGGACTCTCTCAGACATGAACCCCGTTGGGGCTACTCCCAATTGACCAATAAATTGGCTAAATTTTAAATGAGTGACCATCCCTGGCTTGATGCCCGGTTTTCTGAAATTCGCCCCAAAGCGATTGCTGCTTTAACGCGTTATTTCCGTGACCTCGAGTTGGCAGAAGAAGCTTTCTCCCAAGCTTGTATAAAGGCTCTGAAATCTTGGCCAGACAAAGGCCTACCTGATGATCCTCTCGCCTGGCTTCTCACTGTTGGGCGGAACGCTGGATTGGATATTTTACGTAAACAAAAAAGCGCAGATAGTCACCAGCAAGAGGCTACAGAATCTTTTCGAACAGACGACAACATAACATCGCCTCATAACCATAGCATCGATCAGGATGAACTGCGCGATGATATTCTCCGTCTGCTGTTTGTCTGCGCTCATCCCAAACTCACACCACAAGACCAGTCTGCCTTGGCGCTTAGAATAGTTGCCGGCTTATCAGTAGAGCAGATCGCGTGCGCATTTCTCGTTAAATCCAAAACCATGGAACAACGTATTACACGTGCCAAACGGACCATCGCCCAAGCAGATACCCCCTTTGAGATACCTGACATTGTTCAACGCAATGAACGTCTCAAAACCGTTTCACTAATGATCTACCTACTCTTTAACGAAGGGTGGTCGGCAAGCTCCGGTGAACTGCAAATCAAAATCCCTTTGTGCGAAGAAGCAATCTATCTCGCCCGCCTTTTACTTAGCCTTTTCCCTGCACAAACAGAGCTGATGGGGTTGCTCGCTTTGTTCTTGTTCCAACACGCCAGATACAAAGCCCGGATTAATAAACAGGGAGAACTGGTGGTTTTGGATGAACAAGACCGAAACCTCTGGAGCCAAACTCTTATTTCCGAAGCTCGTGGTTTACTTGATAAAGCACTCCGACACGGAACACCTGGATCCTTTCAGGTTCAAGCCGCAATCGCAGCCGTACATTCTACGGCTCCCTCATCAGAAGCAACGGATTGGGCAGAGATCGAACGCCTCTATTCTATCCTCTACCGGTATGATCCAACACCCGTGGTGCGCCTGAACCACGCCGTTGCCCTTGCCAAAACACAAGGCCCCAAAGCCGCGATAGAGATGCTTAAGCCTTTAGAAAATGAGCTTAAAGATTATCGCTGGTATCACGCAGCCCTCGGGGCATTTTTTATGGACACAAATCAATACCTACCTGCAAAACAGTCCTATCAAGCGGTGATTGCTCTCGATCCAACAGAGCCTGAAAAACAGATTTTATTAAGTAAAATTCGAGAATGTGAAGAAAAACTCTGAACACGTGTCGGGTTTAGTTCAACTCATACGTCCTTGGGTTATCTGCAATCAGTAGATCTAACCAACCAAGGAGTACTAAAATGACGACATTAAGCATGACCACAGTGGGCAACGCAGGGTGGATTGGATATTCCGGGCCGCAGAAAGAAGCCGCAGTGAAGTTTTACGCTGACGTCATGAATTGGCACATTGCCGATCTGCCAATGAAAGATGGCTCCAGCGTACCCGGTATCATGGTCGGTGATGGCCCCATTGGCGGCTTCACCCCTGAACCCGCAGAGGCAGGTGCCTGGACCATCTACATAACCGTTGAAGATGTAGATGGGGCAACGAATAAGGCACGTGCTGCAGGCGCTAACATTCTAAGCGGACCTGTTGATATTCCGGGCGTAGGTCGCATTACCACCATGATCGACCCACAAGGCGCCCGTATTGCCATGATCACATATGAAAGCATGCAAAGTTGATTTTTCAGAGATATTTTCAAGCCGCCAGACCAGATCTTTTATAGAATCTGGTCTGGCAGTATCCAAACAGGAGATTTATATTGAATAAGCACCTGCTCTCCGTCCTTGCTTTTGTGATCATTACCTTTGCGATCCAGGGCACATCTCACATGGTCATCAATAGTGATCACTACCAAAATATGGGTTTCTTAAGGCCAAACCCGATCTTTGCCCTTGGGTTTCTAGCTATGCTCATACAGGGTACGATCATGACGATCTGGCTGCACCTTTTGGCCCCACGCGAGGCAACGATAAGGCTTGGTTTGATTGTCTCGCTTGGGTTCGGGTTGTTCCTGGCCTCTTATATTTCCCTGGCGTCGCCAGCTAAATATCAGGTTCCTTCCATAGCTGCCTGGATCACCGTTGAAAGTCTTGCCAGCCTGCTTCAGTTCACTCTCTTTGGCATTGTCATTGGCTTTATTCATTCCAAAGCGAAAGGGCCCCAGGTAAAATCAGACCCAACCACATCCTTTGAAACCCAAAAATGAAATTATCGGCCTGATGCTTCACAACTAAGTATCAGGCCGATTGTAACTTATGAGCGTGCGCTGCGTTTAAGCCTGACTGATCTGCAACATCCGATTATATGCTGGGCGCGCTTCTAGTCTTTGTAGCCATCCCCAAACATGCTCATAACGTTCGAGTAGACCAAGGCTCCTTGCCCAGAACATACCAGAGCCGTTCAAGACATCGGCTGCGGAAAAATCATCCCCCAGCAAATAGTCTGAAGTCGAAAGCATATTCTCAATCAATTTGACCACACTTTCAAACGAAGACAACTGCCGTGACATCGGCGCAAAATCTTCTCCATTTTCATCTGCAGTTTTCCGCCTGACTTCCTCTAAAAGAGCTGCTTCCAGAGAGCCAACAGAAAAGGCCATCCACCTGTAATAAGCGCCGCGGTTGGTATCCGTAATTTCAGGCGCCAAACGCTTTGCACCATAACGATCTGCAATATGCAGGCAGATCCCCAAAGTCTCGGTAATAATACTCTCACCTTCTTTCAGGGCGGGGACTTTACCCAAGGGGTTCAAAGCCAGATATGCCCCCCTCTTATGTTCGCCCTTCCTAAGTTCAACTTTCTTAAGATCATAAGGCACCCCACACTCTTCCAACAACCAACATGGACGTGATGATCGCGTCCCCGCAGCGAAATAGAGGATGGGTTTAGTATTGGTGTTCATTTAAGTGGTTCCGTTATTTTTAGATTAGACTGGCTTGATACAGGTTTGAGATATCAACCCGATACGACCCTCAGCGAAGTTACGTTTCATGTTGGGAACGATCTCTTTTCCAACCGGGCCAAGGACGAGATTTAATCCCAGAGGAGGCGGTGTGTCGGCTTGTTGCAACCGTGAAATAAACTGGTCCACGAAATCCGCGCCTTGGGCTGTGACATCAGTCGTTTCAGCCAAGTTAAATCCAACGTCTTTTAACTCCTCCAGTAAAGCCTCGACAGTTACGACAAAACTGGTGCTCTCATTTCTGGCCCAAGGCATTGGAAAATGGAGCTGTTGTTGCGCTGACTTTGCCACCACATCATAAATCAAGAAGCTTGCTCCAGGCTTCAAAACACGGAAGATTTCAGCATAAAACTTTGCCTTGTTCTCCACGTTCATACCGACATGAATGGTCCAGGCTCCATCAAAACTATTGTCGTCATATTTGGACAGATCAGTGACATCACCGTGATCCAGGTTCACCTGATCTCCTAGACCAACCCACTTATTTAACTCTCTGCCCGTTTTGCAGTATTCTGTGCTGAGGTCCACACCCGTTACACGACATCCAGTCGCCGCTGCCAACTGTCGAGCCGGACCGCCTAAACCAGAACCAGCATCAAGAACATAATCTTCTGGCCCGACTTGTAACTGCTCAATAAGTTCTTTGGTTGCCGCAAGACCTCGAAAATGAAATTCATCCACTTGGGCGAGCTGATCTAAGGTAACTTTCTCTTTAGACGTTCCTAATTTCCCCAACCCATCTTCGATCCGACCGAGTAGTCCTTTGAGTTCATAATGGTCATGTTTGAGTTTATGTTCTTTTTCAAGTTCAGGCATGCTTCCATACTCCATTTAAGATCATTTGATCTTTTATTAATAAAAAAACACGCCAACCTCCTGTAACTCTTAATTGCAGAGTTAATCCAGGGTAGCCAGCGCCATATCGATAGTGTCTTCGATCCGCTTGGGATCGGTTTTAGATCGAGAAAGAACAGCTATGCCATAAAACACACTGCCAAAAAAACTCGCCGTTGCGACCGGATCAAGATCATCTCTCACCTCCCCATTGGCATGGGCGCGTTTAAGCGCATTTTCCAAAGCCGATGTCATACGCTCAACATTGGCACTGGCAACGGAAAGAACGCCTTGTTCATCATTACCAAACTCAACCGCTGTATTACACATCATACAGCCATTTTGGAACTTCTCAGCTTTCACGGCCCGAAGAATAAAATAGAAAAACTCTTCGACTTGCGCCCGACAAGCATCAGGCTTTTCCATCGGACCAAAAAGCATATTGCCGTAGGTAATATCGTAATGATCCAAGGCGGCCTGGTATAGTTCACGCTTACCACCAAAAGCCGTGTAAAGACCGGCATGAGCGACACCCGTATGTTCTACGAGATCTCTGACAGATGTTTCTGAATAACCCTTTTGCCAAAAAAGACGCATCGCCTTTTCCAAAGCCTCAGCTTCATCAAATTCCCGAACACGGGCCATATCATCCGTTCACTTTTAATTAAGATCGATTGATCTAATATAGAATATATAAAGCGATTATCAAGATATTCTCAAAATATATTCGTCATCCTTCGTTCACAGTAAACGTTAAACGGGCCTTCATCATGGGGTGGAACCGACAGAAATAGGTTGAAGACATATCATCCGTAACAAAGAGGCTCTTCTTTTCTCCTCTGGAGATCTCGCCCGTGTCCCAGGTTTCATCATCTGCAGTTGCAGTATGCGGTGCAATATCATGATTGACCCAGGTGATAGTATCCCCAGATCTGACACTCAATTTATCTGGTGCAAAAGAAAATCCCGTGATCTCCACACGATGTTCTACTGGGGAATGGGCACTAGCATTGTTACTAATTATGGAACGGCCAAAAGCCGCAACAGCAAAAGCTGCAGCGGCCCTCCCCAAGACATCTCGTCTTGTTACATGCACGATCTATTGTACCTTTTTAACCATCATTGCAGCATGGCCTTCATGTACTTTGAAAATTTCAAGACCAGCCTCAAAAAGGCTTTTAACTTCGGCGTTCTCGATGTTTGGAATGAATGCATTTTCAACCAGGCCATTAACCGCCTTGTGATAAGCCAGTTCGTTCTCGGCATAAAACTTATCAAACTCCGCCCCGCGAAGTTTGCTCATTTGATCAACAAGCTTCTCTGAATTGGCCACCAGGGTTTTGCTCAAAAAGTTATCCTGAGGTTGCGCCTTTAGTTTCGCAAGAAGAGCCAATGCCTGCTCATTTACTGCATTGTGATCACGGATCATGGTTTTTGCGAACTCCTGGATTTCAGGGTTTGTCGAAATTCCCAAGGCAAGGTGAGCATACCTGATATCAATGTTGTCCGCCGTATAAGCCACGTGCGCAATCTCAAGATCGTTAAGTTCAGCGGGAGATGCTGCAGAGGAATCAGCTTGCGCAACTCCCTGTAAAAAAGTGATGGAGAGGCCAAGAGCCAGCAGTGATGTTTTGATCTTCATAATCTATACCTTTGTAAATTCAGTTAATGCAGATCTGGTCGAACTGTCTTGAGCCACCCTGCTAACATCTCTATTGAACTCCATAAAATTAGATTGATGAATGATCTTAAGTTCTAATTTCTTGATCAATCGTCCTGAATGTATCGCCATTACAAAACTTGAGGTATAGTTCAACTAACAAACAAAAGGTTATCAAATGGACTTACTCAGCGACATACTCTCTCGCATGCAAATGGCGGGGACTCTTTATTTTCGAACCTCGTTTACATCTCCATGGAGCATTCGTGTTCCCTCTTTTGAGAACGTGGCCCGGTTTCACTTTGCCCATCAGGGCCGCTGCCTGGTGCGAATTGAGCCCGACAAACCGCCCGTATTTTTAGAACAGGGCGATTTGTTGATTATCATGAGAGGCGCAGCACATACCCTATTTTGCGATCCCAGCACTGAAAATCCAGCGACAGCTTTAGACACTGTGGTTGAAGAATCTGGTTTTACAGGAACAGGGGCACTGGTTTATGGGGAGTTTGGTACTCATCATGAAACTCAACTTATTTGCGGACACTTTGCTTTTGGAAAAGATGCCCAACACCTATTGATCGACGCTCTACCTGCCCACATTCATATAAAGAATTACGGCGCAGTATCTGGGGCCTGGATGGAAAACACACTAAAAATTATCGGCAATGAGGCAGGCCGCGAACAGATGGGCAGCGATTTAATCGCGATGAAATTATCTGAAATCATCTTTGCTCAGGCTCTAAGAACTTATTTGGAAAACGAAGGCAAAGACGCTCCCGTACTGGCTGGCTTTGCCGATCCTGGCATCGCCCGTGCCCTCACGGAAATCCATAAAGAACCCGGTCACCCCTGGGCGCTTGAAGGCCTCGCCCAGATCGCAGGGATGTCACGGACCTCTTTTGTCTCCCGCTTTTCAGAATACGTCACCATGCCCCCGCTTGGATACATCACCCACTGGCGCATGCAAATTGCCCGACAAGAGCTCGCCACCTCAGATACATCCATCATCGACATCGCAGAAAAGGTCGGCTACCAATCCGAAGCCGCCTTCAGTCGCGTGTTCAAAAAACACCATCTAAAAGCCCCCGCAACTTACAGGCGCTCTGTTCAGATGGCGGGGTGATGTTTTAAGTAGCAAAGTATGCTATTTATACTAATACTTTGTGTGAGAAGTTCAATTATTACAAACAACGCCATTAGGGGAACTCATATTTCAAAATTTAAATGGATGAATTTATTCCTCTCCTTTCTTGCAATAGTCAGCCTGAATGGAACTGTCCAATCTGAAGATCTCGGCAAGAAAAATGGTCCAGGACGTTCCAAAGCGGCATGTGACGCAGGAAAATCTTGGGGGTGCGACAATCTTGGAACTATATATAACATGCGTATGTTCTCGGGTGTTGACCAAGACTATGAAATAGTTAGAGATCATTTCAAACGCCAATGCGACTTAGGTAAAGCTCAAGATTGCAATAGCCTAGGCGTTCTGTATGCGAACGGTAAAGGAGTAATACGAGACTACAAAAAGGCGGCAACTCTCTATAATCAAGCATGCGACAACGATGTAGCAATGGGTTGCCTTAACATCGGGATTTTCCATGAGAAAGGTCTGGGTTTGAAGAAGAACCATAATAAGGCTGTCCATTACTACACCATGGCTTGTAACGGTGGAGTAACTTGGGGTTGCAACAGATTGAATGAAATAAATCAGTAAACCTTATTAAAAGATCCCTAAATCCAGCGTTAAGATTTTATCCAATACATTGAATATATAATCGGCCCCTCACCGTTCCTTAATCTGGGCGCCTACTGTAATCGCAATGCCACAGGCAATAACAGCGGCGCCAATCCAAGTCATCATGCTGTAGTGCTCGCCTAGGATAAATGTCGCGGTGACCAGGCCGACGGCGGCGGCGACGTAGCCGATCTGGCTTAGAAGCACCGGGCCGCCTTTTTGCTGTAGTTTAAAGAAAACCGGAAAGGTCAGGCCTGCGATGATGATTTGTGCAATTGCAGCGGATGGTGCAAACGTCAGCTCGTTTATCGGGAGCGATCCGTTCGTAATCAATAAGAGAGCGATAAAGACCACCACGGAAAAGGCATGGCTCCAGAAGGCCAGAACATTTGGCTGTGCATCCCCAGGCCAATCGATTGTCCGGTAGATATTTCCACAAGCCAGCGCCATCGGGATAAGAATTGCTGCCCCGATCCAAATCAGATCTGGAGCCTCGGGTGCAGACCCGCGGGTGATACTCACGATTGCGGCCCCGATCAGCCCCGTTGCAATGCCCGCGATCCCCAACATGCTCGGGGTTTTCATCCGAAACAGCACCGCCAAGGTTAGAGTAAATACGGGCGACAGGGCAAACATTAGCCCAGTATAACCAGATCCGGCGTGAGGAATAACGCTGAAAAGTAGCAAGTTTGGCAACACGAATGAAATCAACCCCGAGATAACAACGTAGCGTAGCATGCGTCCTCTTGGGAAAGACAACTGACGCTTTGCCAACAGAACCGGGAGCAACATTCCCGATGCCCCAAGTGAGACCAACAACGCCCACAGCATGGGGGAAACGCCGGCATCCCCCGCTATTTTACCCAGTGGAAAATTGAAGCCGATCATTGTTCCGGTCAAAAGCAGCAGGACGGCAGAACTCTGCAGGATACCCGAACCAGAAGCTCTGGCTGTATTTTCACTTGATAACGACATAGCTGCTTACCCTCTGCTTATTTTGGCTGCTTATTTTGGCTACTTGTTTGGCTCTGCTTAACTCTTAAGAGAAAGGCCAATAATTGGCTTACTTGGGGAAAGCCCCGGTGAAGGCGATCTCTTCAATGGCGAGCCTTTGACTGGGGGCTTCGCGCTCTTGGAGTTCTTCCGGCAACATCTTGGGATCAGCACGTTTGCCAATAGCAACCGCGATCTCGATTTTATAACGCTCTGGTATGGAAAGGCTTTCACGCAACTTATCGAAATGAACCCCGGCCATGCCATGGGCCTGATACCCAAGGGCCGTGGTCTGAAGTGCAAGCTGCGCCCAGGCTGCTCCGGTATCGAAACTGTTGTAATTCGACAGTTTGTCCGGGCGGTTGTCATCACCCGAAATTACCGTATCTGACAGAACGAACACCAACGCGGAAGCATGTTGGGCCCAGCTTTCATTGAATGGGTCAAGCAGGGACAGGTATTGCTGCCAATGTGCATCGCCCCGTTGTGAATAGAGAAAACGCCAAGGCTGAACATTAAAGGCTGACGGCGCCCAGCGTGCGGCTTCGAGTATTGTCAGCAGATCAGCAACAGGTATGGCGGTGGTCTCAAAAGCTCGGGGCGACCAGCGGTTGAGAAAAAGAGGCTCGATCGGGTATTCAGAAATCCTGTCCGCATTCATTGTTTTCGTCATCACATGCTCCTTTACTTTTTATCTAACCCAATATATCTCTACTTAGGATATCTTGATACAAGATAATTCGACATCAAATTGTTTGATGTCAAACTATATAGGATGCATCTTGCCATGAGTCAAGGCACAAAGGATCAAGAGCCAACCCATCAAGGCCAGAAAACCGATTCCCATCACAAGTCCTCAAAAGACAAATCTTCCAAAAATAAGTCCTATTGCGGAGGACCCATGGACAATATTCTGGATCAGTGGCGGCGCGAGCGTCCTGATCTCGACCCAAGTCCAATGGCTGTATGTGGAGAGATTTGGCGCGCAGGTGAAAAATTGCGCCAAGGCGTTTTGGCGAACCTGTCCAACTACGATCTGGATTTTGCCGGATTTGACGTGGTGCTGACCCTGCGCAGACAAGGCATAGGCAAAACCCTGTCCCCGTCTGAACTTGCTAAAGACATGATGCTGTCGACCTCTGCCATGACCAACCGCCTCGACCGTTTGGAAAAACGCGGCCTGATCAAACGTATGATGGACCCGAACGACCGAAGGGGCCTCAAAGTGACCCTGACAGATGATGGCCTCGCCCTCGCCGATACCATGGTGGTCACTCACGTCAAAACCGAAGAAGCCATGTTGAGCGGTCTAACAAAGACCGAACGTGATCAGCTACGAGCTTTGCTGGTCAAGGTTTGCGGCGCCTAATACCAAGGCTGCTTTCTGTCGTAAGCGATCATTAGCTGAATTTGAAGCGAACGACAATTCCGAGCCCACACTTACTGAGATTTTACATTGCTGATAATTGATCAAGCACAAGGCTTTTTGGCGACAGAACGTGTCTAATATCACAAAGGCAGTATCCTGCCCCCGATTTCAAATTAGCTTAAATTAAGATAGTCTTTTTGCAGTTTTTCTACCGGGAGACCGAAGTATGAAAAGAC